>RCUJ01000888.1_pt1 | contig 16765 bp, 11 predicted proteins | sample 2166321 | NCBI WGS metagenome assembly RCUJ01 (sample SAMN09932808, study PRJNA488358) | compost metagenome | feature: garden; material: soil; isolation source: compost soil in an enriched community after 118 h of incubation | place: Germany: Experimental Botanical Garden Goettingen | collected... | reverse complement strand
TCACCGCGCAGCTGCGCGACGCCGGGATCGGCAGCGAACTGGACGTGCTGCGCGGCGACGCCCGCCTGGCCGCCACCGAATCCAGCCTGCCGCAGCTGCAGGCCGAGGAGGCGCGCGCGCGTCACCGCATCGCCACCCTGCTCGGCCAGCGCCCCGAGCAGCTGGACGCCGACCTGTCGCCGCAGCCGCTGCCGGTGATCGCCAAGGCCCTGCCGGTCGGCGATCCGGCCGAGCTGCTGCGCCGCCGCCCGGACGTGCGCGTCGCCGAGCGCCGCCTGGCCGCCGCCACGGCGAATGTCGGGGTGGCCACCGCCGACCTGTTCCCGCGGGTCAGCGTCGCCGGTTTCCTCGGCTTCACCGCCGGGCGCGGCTCGCAACTGGGCGCCGCCGCGGCCAACGCCTGGAGCGTGGCGCCGACCATCAGCTGGGCGGCCTTCGACCTGGGCAGCGTGCGCGCCCGCCTGCGCGGCAGCGAGGCCGAGGCCGAGGGCGCGCTGGCGCAGTACGAGCAGCAGGTGCTGCTGGCCCTCGAGGAGTCGGCCAACGCCTTCAGCGACTACGCCAAGCGCCAGCAGCGCCTGCTCGCCCTGGTGCGCCAGGCCGAGGCCAGCCGCGCCGCCGCCGGGCAGGCGGCGATCCGCTACCGCGAGGGCGCGGCGGACTTCCTGGTGCTGCTCGACGCCGAGCGCGAGCGCCTGGCCGCCGAGGACGCCCAGGCGCAGGCCGAGATCGAGCTGTACCGCGGCATCGTCGCCATCTACAAGGCCCTCGGTGGTGGTTGGCAGCCGCGCGGCTGATTTTCCCCTTGGGTCGACCACGCCGGTCGGCCATTGCCCACCCCACGGCACCACTTCGCGCCGTGGGGTTTTTCGCCATTCGTCCCGTGCGCTCGCCGGTCGTGCATTTGCCGGCAATTCGCAGTAAGTCCCGCCCCTTGCGTAGGCTGCTCCTCAGCGCTCGCGTTTCTTGCCGGCGAGTCGGTAGACCTTGTATTCGGCGCGTTTCGGCGCCTGTTCCGGCGCCTGTGGGTCGGCCTCGAGCACGCTTTCGACGTGCGCCAGGGCAATCTCGAAACCGTCCGCGTAGAGCGCGGCGACCTCGTCGTCCACGCCCAGGGCCTGCGCCAGGGTGGCGTCTTCCTCGGCGTCCTCGACGGTCAGCAGAAACACCGTGGCGGTGGCCGGCACGATCCGCCGCAGGTGGGCCACGTAGAGGGTGCGCACCTCCGCCGGCAGGGCGGTGAGCGCGGCGCGGTCGTACACCGTGTCGATCGGGCCGAGGTCCGCTGTGGTCAGCGCGAAGTAGTCGCCGCAGAGGATGCGGATGTTGCCGTGCTGCCACAGGGTCAGCTCGCCCTGCTGGCGCCTGACCGGCTGCAGGCGGTTCTCGCGGAAAAAGGCGCGCACCGCCAGCGGGCTCAGCTCGACGCCGACGACCTCATGGCCCTGTTCGGCCAGCCAGAGCATGTCCAGGCTCTTGCCACACAGGGGCACGAAGATCCGGCTGCCGCGGGGCAGGCCGAGGGTCGGCCAGAAGCCGGTCAGCAGGCGGTTCACCGTGCGCTGGTGGAAGTCGGTGCGCCGCTCGCGCCAGAGCTGCAGCCACAGCAGGTTGTCGCGCCCGCTCATGCCGCTTGCAGCTGGGACCTTGCTGCCTCCGTACGCTGGGTGGCGGGGCAATGGCGTGGCGGCGGCGTTGCGACAACGCAGGCCGGCGCTGGCGGGTGACGGACGGGCATGGCGCTTTCCTCGTGCGGGTGAAGCGTGGTGGATCAGGAAAAGGTTCCGATCGAATGGGCACCAAACTTCCCGAGAGGCGGGATGCGGATCGACAAGACACTCGCAGAGACGCCCCGGGATCGCCTTGGGGAGGTCATCGGGGGACAGTAGCACGGTCGAGCGCCGCCACCCGTCCAGCGTCCGCAGCGGGTGGCGCATTTCGTGGCAAAGCGCAGTAAAATCCCGCACTTTGTGTACGCCTTGCGAGTCGCTGCGCCATGACCACCGCCTTCCGCCCCGAACTGCTTTCTCCCGCCGGCACGCTGAAAAGCATGCGCTACGCCTTCGCCTACGGCGCCGATGCGGTGTACGCCGGCCAGCCGCGCTACAGCCTGCGGGTGCGCAACAACGAGTTCGACCACGCCAACCTCAAGCTGGGCATCGACGAAGCCCATGCGCAGGGCAAGAAGTTCTACGTGGTGGTCAACATCGCCCCGCACAACGCCAAGCTGAAGACCTTCATCAAGGACCTAGAGCCGGTGGTGGCGATGGGTCCGGATGCGCTGATCATGTCCGACCCGGGGCTGATCATGCTGGTGCGCGACCACTTCCCGCAGCAGGTCATCCACCTGTCGGTGCAGGCCAACGCGGTGAACTGGGCGTCGGTGGAGTTCTGGCGGCGCATCGGCGTCAGCCGCATCATCCTCTCCCGCGAGCTGTCGCTGGAGGAGATCGGCGAGATCCGCGAGCAGGTGCCGGGCATCGAGCTGGAGGTGTTCGTCCACGGCGCGCTGTGCATGGCCTACTCCGGGCGCTGCCTGCTGTCCGGCTACCTCAACAAGCGCGATCCCAACCAGGGCACCTGCACCAACGCCTGCCGCTGGGAGTACAAGGTGCACGAGGGCAAGGAGGACGAGCTGGGTAACGTGGTCCACGTCCACGAGCCGATCCCGGTGATGCAGATCGACCCCAATGCAGCGGTGGAGCCGACCCTGGGTGCCGGCGCGCCCACCGATCAGGTGATGCTGCTCGAGGAGAGCAACCGTCCCGGCGAGTACATGGAGGCGTTCGAGGACGAGCACGGCACCTACATCATGAACTCCAAGGACCTGCGCGCGGTGCAGCACGTCGAGCGTCTGACCCAGATGGGCGTGCACTCGCTGAAGATCGAGGGGCGCACCAAGAGCCACTACTACGTGGCGCGCACCGCCCAGGTGTACCGCAAGGCGATCGACGACGCGGTGGCCGGCCGGCCGTTCGACATGTCGCTGATGGATACCCTCGAATCGCTGGCCCACCGCGGCTACACCGAGGGCTTCCTGCGCCGCCACGTGCACGACGAGTACCAGAACTACCAGCACGGCTACTCGCTGTCCGAGCGCCAGCAGTTCGTCGGCGAGTTCACCGGCGTGCGCAAGGACGGCCTCGCCGAGGTGGCGGTGAAGAACCGCTTCCAGGTCGGCGACCTGCTCGAGCTGATGACCCCGCAGGGCAACCTGAATTTCCGCCTCGAGCACATGCTCAACAAGAAGGCCGAGGCCAGCCAGGTGGCGCCGGGCGACGGCCACGTCGTCTACCTGCCGGTACCGGAAGAGGTCGACCTCAACCTGGCGCTGCTGATGCGCCACCTCGACGGCAGCAGCACCCGCGGTTGAGTGGCGCGCGTCGCCCCTGTGGGAGGCGCGCCCTCGCGGCGAAGCGGGCCGCAGGCCCGCCAACGGATCAAGGGCATCGCCCCGAGGTCGGGCCTCCCACAAGGATGAATGGGGCGGCCGTAGCCGCTCTCAGGCCGCCTGGGCGCGCAGCAGTTCGGTCATCTCCCGGGCTTCCACCGGCCGGCTGATCAGGTAGCCCTGAATCTCGTCGCAATGGTGGGCGCGCAGGAATTCCAGCTGCGCCGGCTCCTCGACGCCCTCGGCGACCACCTCCAGACCCAGGCTGTGGGCCATGACGATGATCGCCCGGGTGATCGCCGCATCGCCGCCTTGGCCGCTGCCATCCAGCTCGCGGATGAAGGCCCGGTCGATCTTCACCACGTCCACCGGCAGGTGCTTGAGGTAGCCGAGCGAGGAGTAGCCGGTACCGAAATCGTCGATCGCCAGGCGCACGCCCAGCACGCGCAGCTCGCGGAACACGCCGACCAGCGCCTCGACGTTGTCCGACAGCAGGCTCTCGGTCAGCTCCAGCTCCAGCAGCGATCCCGGCAGGCCGGTTTCCGCCAGCACCGCGGCGACCTGGGCGACGAAGTCCGCCTGGCGCAGCTGGTGCATGGAGATGTTCACCGACACGCGCAGCTCGGCCAGCCCGGCCAGCTGCCAGCTGCGTGCCTGCTGGCAGGCCTCGCGCAGCACGAACGCGCCGATGGCGGTGATCTGCCCGGTTTCCTCGGCCAGCTCGATGAAGCTGGACGGCGCCACCAGGCCGAACTCCGGATGGCGCCAGCGCACCAGCGCCTCGGCGCTGAGCAGTCGATCCGCGCCGAGGGTCAGCTTGGGCTGGTAGAACACCTCCAGCTGGCCCTTGTCCAGCGCCTTGTCCAGCTGCGCCTCGAGCAGCAGGCGCTCGTGGCTGCTGCTCTGCAGGCTGTCGCGGTAGAGCTGCGCGGTGTTGCCGCCGAGCTGCTTGGCGTGGCGCATGGCCATGCTCGCCTGGCTGAGCAGAGCGGCCGGATCGCCGGCGCTGGACAGCAGGCTGATGCCCAGCGAGGCACTGACCACCAGTTCGTGGCCGCCGGCCTGCAGGCTCTGGCGCAGTTCGGCGAGCAGCCGGCGCGCCATGGGCTCGAGCTCCTCGGCCGCCAGCTGGCCGTCGAGTAGGATGGCGAACTCGTCCACGGCCAGCCGCGCGATGATGTCGGCGCGGCCCACGCTGCGGGTCAGGCGGCGGGCGATCTCGCAGAGGATGTCGTCGGCCACCTGCAGGCCGAGGCTCTCGTTGAGCAGCTTGAAGCGGTCGAGGTCGAGGTGCAGCAGGACCAGTTCGTGCCCCTTCGGCCGCACGCGGCGCGCGGCTTCCTTGACCCGCTCCAGCAGCAGGCTGCGATTGGCCAACCCGGTCAGGGTGTCGTGGTTGGCCAGGAAACGCCGCTGCGCTTCCTCCTCGCGGCGCGCCTGCTCGCTGGCGCTCAGCGCCTGGGTGCGCTCGCTGACCCGCTGCTCGAGGGCGCGCTGGGCGGCGCGCAGTTCCTCCTCGACCTGCTGGCGCTGGCGCACTTCGCTGGCCAGCTCGCGGTTCAGCTGGTCGCTGGCGCGGCGGGCGTGCTCCTCGAAGGTCATCAGCGACTGGTTCTGGAAGCGCTGCAGCAGGTTGCGCAGGGACGCGCGGTTGATCTGCCAGGCGCTGACCAGCAGCGCCGCCAGCAGGATCAGGCCGAACACCCCCCAGCCCTGCAGCTGGGCGTCGGCGCGACCGAGCAGGTACAGACTGGAGGGCAGCAGGCCGGGCACGGCGAAGGCCAGGAAGGCGCGCAGGCTGGCGGCATAGGCGACGCTGGAGGTAATGATCGCCGCCACCAGGATGCCGTAGATCAGCGCCTGCTGCAGCGGCGCGGCCAGCGGGATGAGCAGCACGCCGACCAGTGCCAGGGTGATGCCCGAGGCGGCGGCGCCGAACAGGAAGGTCTGTCGCCAGGCCGGGGCGGCCTGCAACTCGGCCGGCGCCTGTTGGAAGGCACGGGTCTGCCACAGGCGCAGGCCGCCGAGCAGGCTCAGCCAGGCCAGCAGGCCGCCGAGCAGGAGCGGGCTGTGCTGACCCCAGAGCAGGGTGACGCAGCTCAGGCCGCCGAGCAGCATCAGCAGGGTGGGCAGGCGCGAGCCGCGGTACAGCTGGCGGGTCAGCGCCGCGTCGATCTGCGCGGCATAGTGCTGACGTACGTCCTCCGGCGCGATCACCGGCGGGGCGACATCAGACGAAAAGAGAAAGGTCATGAGTGCTGCTTGTCTTGTTGTTTTTGTATTGTCGTCCTGGACATGGCGCGGCTCACTCCCTGTGGCGAGTGGCCGGCACTTCCGGCCAGCGCAGAGTTTGCCCCGTCTTCGCGCCGACCGCTAGAATGCCATGATGCGCGAAGACCTATCCTTTCTGCTTAGTACTCTCAACGATGCCCAACGCCAGGCTGTCGCCGCTCCGCTCGGTCGCCAGCTGGTGCTGGCCGGTGCCGGCTCGGGCAAGACCCGCGTGCTGGTGCATCGCATCGCCTGGCTGATCGAGGTGGAGAATGCGCCGGCGCATTCGATCCTCTCGGTCACCTTCACCAACAAGGCCGCCGCCGAGATGCGTGCGCGCATCGAGCAGCTGCTCGGCATCAGCCCGGCCGGCATGTGGGTGGGCACCTTCCACGGCCTGGCCCACCGCCTGCTGCGCGCCCACTGGCAGGAGGCGGGGCTGGCGGAGAACTTCCAGATCCTCGACTCCGACGACCAGCAGCGCCTGGTCAAGCGGGTGATCCGCGAGCTGGGCCTCGACGACAACAAGTGGCCGGCGCGCCAGGCGCAGTGGTTCATCAACGGCCAGAAGGACGAGGGCATCCGCCCGCAGCACATCCAGCCGGCCGGCGACCACTACCTGGCCACCATGCTGCAGATCTACAGCGCCTACGAGGCCGCCTGCCGGCGCGCCGGGGCGATCGACTTCGCCGAGCTGCTGCTGCGCGCGCTGGACCTGTGGCGCGACCAGCCCGGCCTGCTCGAGCACTACCAGCGGCGCTTCCGCCACATCCTGGTCGACGAGTTCCAGGACACCAACGCCGTGCAGTACGCCTGGCTGCGCCTGCTGGCCAGGGGCGGCGACAGCCTGATGGTGGTCGGCGACGACGACCAGTCGATCTACGGCTGGCGCGGCGCGCGGATCGAGAACATCCAGCAGTTCGGCCGCGACTTCGCCGACGCCGAAACCATCCGCCTGGAGCAGAACTACCGCTCCACCGCGCGCATCCTCAAGGCCGCCAACGCGCTGATCGCCAACAACCAGGGCCGCCTGGGCAAGGAACTGTGGACCGAGGGCCACGAGGGCGATCCGCTGGCCCTGTACGCCGCGTTCAACGAGTACGACGAGGCGCGCTACGTGGTCGAGAGCATCGTCGACGCGGTGCGCAAGGACGGCCTCAAGCGCAGCGAGATCGCCATCCTCTACCGCTCCAACGCCCAGTCGCGGGTGCTCGAGGAGTCCTTGCTGCGCGAGAAGGTGCCCTACCGCATCTACGGCGGCCAGCGCTTCTTCGAGCGCGCCGAGATCAAGAACGCCATGGCCTACCTGCGCCTGGTGCGCGAGCGCGAGGACGACGCGGCGCTGGAGCGGGTGCTCAACCTGCCGCCGCGCGGCATCGGCGAGAAGACCGTGGAGACCCTGCGCGAGATCGCCCGCAGTGAGAACCTGTCGTTGTGGCGCGCGCTGCACCAGGCGGTTGGCAACAAGCTGGTGCCCGGCCGCGCCGCCGGCGCGCTGAACGCCTTCGTCGAGCTGATCGACACCCTCGCCCTGCGCGTCGAGGAGATGCCGCTGCACCTGCAGACCCAGACGGTGATCGAGCAGTCCGGGCTGATTCCCTTCCACCTCGCCGAAAAGGGCGAGAAGGGCCAGACCCGCATCGACAACCTCGAGGAACTGGTCAGCGCCGCGCGCGCGTTCGAGACCACCGAGGAGGAGCTGTCGCCGCTGGCCGCGTTCATCGACCACGCCGCGCTGGAAGCCGGCGACACCCAGGCCGACGTCGACGAGGACAGCGTGCAGCTGATGACCCTGCACAGCGCCAAGGGCCTGGAGTTCCCGCTGGTGTTCCTGGTCGGCATGGAGGAAGGCCTGTTCCCGCACAAGATGAGCATGGAGGAGCCCGGCCGTCTCGAGGAGGAGCGCCGCCTCGCCTACGTCGGCCTGACCCGCGCCATGCAGCGCCTGGTGCTGACCTACGCCGAGACCCGCCGCCTGTACGGCAGCGAGACCTACAACAAGGTGTCGCGCTTCGTCCGCGAGATCCCGCCGGGGCTGATCCACGAGGTGCGCCTGGCCAACGCGGTCAGCCGGCCGTACACCGGCAACCGCAGCGTGGCCAGCCCGTTCGCCGGCGCCAGCGTGCCGGAAACCGCCTTTGCCCTCGGCCAGCAGGTGCGCCACAGCCTGTTCGGCGAAGGGGTGATCCTCAACTATGAAGGCTCCGGCGCCCAGGCGCGGGTGCAGGTGAACTTCGCCAGCGAAGGCACCAAGTGGCTGATGCTGTCCTACGCCAAGCTGGAAGCGCTGTAGCCGGCGCTGTCGCTGGCTGCGCGTTCCAAACGACACAACAAAAAACGGCCGATTGCGGCCCCATCGAGCAATGGAGAATACCCGATGAATCGTCGCCAACTGTTCGGCGCTGCCGCAGCGCTGCTGGCTGCCATGGGCCTGACCGGCTGCAAGGAAGAAGCTGCCACAGCACAGAGCACCACCCAGCCGGCCGCTGCGCCGGCGCAGACCTTCACCTGGAAGATGGTCACCTCCTGGCCGAAGAACTACCCGGGCCTGGGCACCGGCGCCGAGGGCTTCGCCCAGCGGGTCAACGCCATGAGCGGCGGCCGCCTGACCATCAAGGTGTACGCCGGCGGCGAGCTGGTGCCGCCGCTGGAGGCGTTCGACGCCGTGTCCCAGGGCACCGCCGAGCTGGCCCACACCACCCCCTACTACTGGAAGGGCAAGACCGCCGCGGCGCAGTTCTTCACCGCCGTACCGTTCGGCCTGTCGACCATGGAAATGCACGCCTGGCTGACCCACGGCGGCGGCATGGCCCTGTGGCAGGAAGCCTACGCGCCGTTCGGCATCAAGCCGCTGGCCGCGGGCAACTCCGGCATGCAGATGGGCGGCTGGTTCAACAAGGAGATCAACAGCCTGGAAGACCTCAAGGGCCTGAAGATCCGCACCCCGGGCCTCGGCGCCGAGGTCTACAACCGTCTGGGCGCGACCACCGTCAACCTGCCCGGCGGCGAGGTGTTCACCGCCATGCAGACCGGCGTCATCGACGCCACCGACTGGGTCAGCCCATACAACGACCTGGCCTTCGGCATCCACAAGGCGGCCAAGTACTACTACGCCCCAGGCTGGCAGGAGCCGCAGGCGGTCATCGAACTGCTGATCAACCAGAAGGCCTGGGACAGCCTGCCGGCCGACCTCAAGGCGATCGTCGAGGAAGCCTCGCGCGGCTCCGTGCAGGTCATGCTCGAGGAGTACTCCTGGAACAACGCCAAGGCGCTGGCCGAGCTGAAGAAGCAGGGCGTGGTGATCAAGCGCTTCCCCGACGAAGTGCTGGCCGCCATGCGCCACGAGTCCGAGCAGGTGCTCGACCAGCTGGCTGCCCAGAGCGACCTGAACGGCCGCATCTGGTCGTCGATGAAGGCCTACCGCGAGCAGGCCGTCGAGATGAGCAAAATCTCCGAGAAAGAGCTGCACAACTGGCGCTGAGACCCGCCCGGCGGCGCAATCGTCCGTCCTGAGGTTGCCGTACGTCGGCGCCTGCCGCAGGGCGGGCCCGACATGCGGGCGTGCAACAGCCCGAAACAATCTGCAACTGGCCGCCTGCCCGCCGCTGGGCAAAGATGGTCCGCGTGAATTTCACAACCGAGAGCCCTCTCACATGCAACGATTTCTCAGCCTGGCCATGGCCCTGTGCCTCAGCCTGACTCTCAGCATTGATGCCTTCGCCGCCAAGCGCTTCGGCGGCGGCAAGTCGTTCGGCTCCGCGCCGACGCACCAGACCCAGCAGCGCCAGACCACCCAGGCGGCGCCGACGGCCACCGCCCCGACCGCCGGTGCCGCAGCCCGTCCGGCCAGCGGTGCTTCGCGCTGGCTCGGCCCGCTGGCCGGCATCGCCGCCGGCGGCCTGCTCGCCTCGATGTTCATGGGTGACGGCTTCGAGGGTTTCCAGTTTCTCGACTTCCTGATTCTCGGCCTGATCGCCTTCCTGGCCTTCCGCTTCTTCGCCTCCCGGCGCAAGGCCCAGGGTGCCACCCCGGCCTACGCCGGCATGGGCAACGCCCAGGCCTACCAGGCCCCGGCCCAGCCGCAGGTCGCCCCGGCCGCCAACACCGTGTTCGGTGGCGGCGCCGCGCAGCCGGCGCGCACCTTCAACGCCCCGGCCTGGTTCGACGAGCAGCGCTTCGTCGGCGTGGCCCGCGAGCACTTCCTCAACCTGCAGCAGCACTGGGACGCCGCGGAGATGGACAAGATCGCCGAGTTCGTCACCCCGCAGATGCTCGAGTTCCTCAAGCAGGAGCGCGCCAGCCTGGGCGACGGCTTCCAGTCCACCTACGTCGACCAGTTGCAGGTCAACCTGGACGGCATCGAGCAGCAGGGCGGCAAGACCATCGCCACCCTGACCTTCGACGGCGTGGCCAAGACCTCGCGTTTCGACCAGGGCGAAGCCTTCAGCGAAAGCTGGCGCATGGAGCGTGCCGACGGCGACAACCAGCCCTGGCTGGTCGCCGGTATCCGCCAGAACGGCTGATTGCGCAGCGCACGACCCACAAGAACGAGACAAGACCCGGGCCTGGCCCGGGTCTTGTCGTTTCAGGCATTCGCGGGGCGCGCGCCGTTGCGCTATAAAGCACCCCGCTTTGCCGTTCCCCATTACCCATCAAGAGGGCTGTTGCCGTGGAAGAAGTGATCGACCGACTGCACGAGCTGAACGAGCCGGTGCCGGTGCCGCTGGAACTGCCGGACGAGGACATGCTGGTGGAAATCCAGGAGCAGATCCTCATCCACCTGCCCTTCGAGCTGCGCGAGTACCTGCTCAAGGCCAGCGACGTGGTCTACGGCCACCTGGAGCCGGTGACCGCCAGCGATCCGCACTCGCACACCTACCTGCCCGACGTCGCCTCCCGCGCCTGGCACGAGGGCCTGCCGCGCTACCTGGTGCCGCTGTGCGAGGACCGCGGCCGCTACTACGCGGTCGACCCGGAAGGCCAGGTGCTGCTGTGGGATGGCGAGATCGACGAGGACCAGAGCTGGGACTCGGTCTGGCACTGGATCGACGAGGTCTGGCTGGAAGGCGCCTGACGCGCCTCGACCGCGGCGCCGCCGGCTGAAACGACGCCGCTGTGGCGTCGCCCCCAGGCGAATGTCGCAAAGCCGACAGGCCGCCCCGCCGCTTGGCCAGCAACCGCCCGCCGCATCTGGCTTGCAGGCGGGTCGCCATCTTGGTATCGCTCTTGCAACGGCCTCTCCCAGGCCTACAGGAGCGTGCCCGTCCCATGTCGACCCAGACCCTGCCCGACCCCGCCGCAGCCCTCGCCGTGGTGCGCGACTACCACCAGCGCACCAAGCACCGCTTCACCGCCTACGCCCACGGCCCGGGCACCCTCGACTGGGATGCGCAGCCGGCGTCGTTCCGCCATTTCGACGGCGCGGAGCAGATCGCCCTGCCGCGCCTCGCCGCGCTGGCACCCGGCAGCGCCCTGCACGCGGCGCTGCAACGGCCGTTCGCCGCGTTGGACGAATCCCAGCCGCCGCTGCCGGTGGACCTGGCGAGCCTCGGCGCCCTGCTGCAGCTGTCGCTCGGCCTCACCGCCTGGAAGAGCTACGGCCCGGACCGCTGGGCGCTGCGCGCCAATCCCTCCAGCGGCAACCTGCACCCCATCGAGGCCTACCTGCTGCTCGGCGGCATCGACGGCCTGGTCGACGGCCTCTACCACTACCGCCCGGAAAACCACGCCCTCGAACTGCGCGCCAGCCACGCGACCACCGGCGGCGGCCCGCGTCTGGCCGTGCTGCTCACCTCGGTGATGTGGCGCGAGGCCTGGAAGTACGGCGAACGCGCCTTCCGCTACTGCCAGCTCGATACCGGCCACGCCGCTGGCGCCCTGCGCTACGCCGCTGCCGCGCTGGGCTGGACGTTGGCCGAGCAGCCGCAGGTCGGCAGCGGCAGCCTGGCGCAGCTGGCCGGCATCGACCGCCTGGCCGAGTTCCCCGCCCGCAAGCGCGCCGAGACCGAAGTGGAGGAAGCCGAGATCCTTCTCGCCGTCGGCCTGACCGGCGCGCCGCCGACGCCGCTGGCCGTCGCCGAACTGCAGGCGCTGGCCGGGAGCGCGCAGTGGCACGGCGTCGCCTCGAGCATCGACCGCCACCCGCTGTACCACTGGCCGCTGATCGCCGAGGTGGCCGCCGCCAGCCGCGGCGAGGATGGCGCTGTGCCGCCCGCCGCCGTGCTGGCACCGCCCCGTCCGCGCGCGCCGGGCGAGGCCGCCCAGCCGCTGCAGCCGCTGATCCTCGGCCGGCGCAGCGCCCAGCGCTTCGACCATCAGCACCGCATGACGCTCGCCCAGTTCACCGCCCTGCTCGCCCGCCTGCAGCCCGCCGCCGGCGTGCCCTGGGACGTGTGCGCCGCCACCCCGCGTGCGGCGCTGCTGCTGTTCGTCAACCGGGTCGAGGGCCTGGTGCCCGGCCTCTACCTGCTGCCGCGCAGCGAGGCGCAGCTGTCCGCCCTGCGTCCGCTGCTGGCCGAGCGCTTCCGCCTGTGGCCGATCCCCGGCATCGAGTCCCTGCTGCAGCTCACCGCGCTGGAGCCGCTCGCCCTGGCGCGCATCGCCCGCGCCCTGCACTGCCACCAGGAGCTGGCGTCCACCGCCTGCTTCGCCGTCGGCATGCTCTGCGAGTTCGACGCCGCCCTGGCCGCCGGTCCCGCCGCCTACCGCGCGCTGCACCGCGAAGCCGGGCTGATCGGCCAGGCGCTCTACCTCGAAGCCGAAGTCCACGGCCTGCGCGGTACCGGTATCGGCTGCTTCTTCGACGACCCGGTGCACGAACTGCTCGGCCTCGCCGGCACGGCCTGGCAGAGCCTCTACCACTTCACCGTCGGCCGGGCGCTGGACGATGCGCGCATCGAAACCGCGCCGGCCTACCCCGACTGACCCCTCTGCGGAGATTTCCCATGACCACAGCCGAACGCGTGCCCTTCCAATGCCTCGCTGCCGACGCAGCCGCGGCGCTGATCCGCGCCGAGCCGGACCTCAAGCTGTTCGACGTGCGCGACCTGCAGAGCTACCAGCAGGAGCACCTCGACGGCGCCATGCACCTCAGCGAGGAGCGCGTGCCGCTGTGGCTCGGCCGCCTGCCCAGGGAGGCGCCGGTGCTGGTCTACTGCTACCACGGCAACGCCAGCAAGACCTTCGCGCAGATGTTCAGCGACTTCCGCTTCGCCCGCGTGTACAGCGTCGACGGCGGCTTCCGGCCGCTGGCCAACGCGCTGGCCGCGCCCGCGGGGGAAGAGGCACCGAGCGATGCGCTCAGCTCCGCACTGAGCGCCTTTCTCGCCGACTGGGAATACCCGGCCGGCGACCTCGACGCCGGTGGCCCCCACGGACTGACCCTGCTGATGCGCGCCGCCCTGCAGGGCGAGCGCGAGATCGTCCAGGAACTGCTGGCCCTCGGCGTCGACCTGCACGCGCGCAACGACGACGGCAACACCGCCCTGTGGCTGGCCTGCGTGTCGCGCGACGCCGGCCTGGTGCAGGACCTGATCGAAGCCGGCAGCGAGCTGGACAACCGCAACGACGCCGGCGCCACCGCGCTGATGTACACCGCCTCCAGCGACCGCCCGCAGCTGCTCGAACTGCTGCTCGCCGCCGGCGCCGACCCGCAGCTGCGCAACTTCGACGACCTGCGCGCGGTGGAACTGGCCGCCTCCAGGGCCTGCCTGAAGCTGCTGCGCCATACGGCGGAGTGAGGCCGCGCTGAGCGAGGTCCCGAATGGCCACAAGGACGGCCGCGCCAGGCGTTTCGCCGTCTACGAGCTCAGCCCGCGGACCTGCCGCCGGGCTCGGTCCGCCGCTCGCCGTTCGGCATCCGCGCAGGACGAGAGGCCACTGCGCGAGCCGCTGGCGAGCACTGACCGGAAAATGTGACCATGCGGTCACGCGTCTGCGTCATTCTGAGCATCCCCCCCTTTCTGGTCCGCCGCCCCCATGCACCCTTTGCGCACAACCCTGCACAACGAACTGCACTCGCGCCCGTCGATCTATTTCCGCGAGCCATCCCATGTCTATCACCTGGCTTTCGTCGATGCCGAGCAGGCCTGTGACGAACTGATCGGGCAGCTTGGCCAGCTGGCCAGCGACGTGCTGCCGGGCAACGGCATGCAGGGCCTGCTGCGCCTGGACGCCGCCACCCTGAAGTGGGAGCGCCACAGCGAGTTCTTCACCCTCACCCTGGTGCTGCCACGCCCCGCGCAGGGCGCGCCCTGGCCGCCGCTGCCCGAACCGTGGGCCGGGCTGATCGAGGCGCACCGGCCGCTGCTGATCAGCGCCGTTCAGGTGCTGGTGGAAGCCGAGCGGGACTGGGCGGGCGCGGCCACTGCCTATGGTTTCAAGGATCCCGCCGGCTCCCATCTGGGCGATGGTGACGCCACCGCCTGGTCGGACTTTCGCCTCGACGACAACGGCGTCAACCGCATCCTGCTGGTCAATCGCCGGCTCAATGCCTACCGCCTGGGGCGCATAATCCGGCGCCTGCTGGAGATCGAGACCTACCGCATGATGGCCTCGCTGACCCTGCCGGTGGCGCAGGAGGTCAGCCTGCAACTGAAGGACTACGACCGCGAACTGGCCAGCCTGTCCGACCGCAATGCCGAGGGCAGCGACAGCGCCAAGGTGCTCTCCGCCGCCATCGCCCAGCTGTCCGCGCGCATCGTCAGTTGCTCCGTGCGCACCCGCCAGCGCTTCGGCGCCACCGCCGCCTATGCGCAGATCGTTTTCGAGCGCATCGCCGAGCTGCGCGAAGGCCATGTCGACGACTGCCAGCGTCTCGGCGTGTTCATCGAGCGACGCTTCCGCCCCACCGTGCGCTATTGCGCGGCCACCGACCAGCGCCTGGAGCGCCTCGGCCAGAGCGTGGCCAACCTCGGTGACCTGCTGCAGGCACGGGTACAGGTGGAAGTGGAGGAGCAGAACTCGGCCATCCTGCACAGCCTGAACGCCCGCGCCGATACGCAGATCCGCATCCAGAAGGCGGTCGAGGGCCTGTCGATCATCGCCATCAGCTACTACCTGCTGAGCCTGTTCAAGCTGCTGTATCAGGGGCTGCACGGACTCGGTCTGGACATCTCGGTACGCAGCGCGATGCTCGGCATGGGCCCGCTGGCCTTGCTGATCCTGCTCGGCATCATGCGGCGCATCCGCCAGGCCAGGCAGCACTGAGAAAGCTTCTGCCCCTTGTCACAAGGCCGGGCGCGGTCAGCGCCCTACCCCGCGCCGCCGGCCATCTCGCCGTGCGGCACGGCATGCCGCCTGACCGCCCAGGTCACCCCGCCGATCAGCAGGCCGATGGCCAGGGTTTCCAGCAGCGTCGGCAGGCGCTGCAGGTAGAGGAAGCCGTAGAGCAGGGAGAACAGGGTCTCGAAGACGATCAGCTGCCCGGTGAGGGTCAGCGGCAGGCGCCGCGAGGCGGCGTTCCACAGCAGGTTGGCCAGCCAGGAGCCGAGCACCGCGGAACTCAGGCTGAGCAGCCAGAAGGCCGTCCAGCGCTGCTCGCTGGCCTCGACCCGCAGGCTGTCGGGCAGCAGCAGAGCGGCGCCCAGCCACAGCAGCGCGGCGAGCAGGCCGGTGACGATGCCCCACAGCGTCGACCACTCGCCGCTGTCGAAGCGGCTCTGCTTGAGGCAGCGCGCGTTGGCGGCGGCGAACCAGGTCCAGCAGCCCAGCGCGGCGAAGGCGCAGGCGATGCCGAGCAGGCGCTCGCCGAGCGGACGCTGCGGCGCGGGGTCGAACAGCAGGGTTTCCAGGTTGATGCAGGCGATGCCGACCACCACCAGCAGCAGCGGCACGGCCAGGCGCCTGAGCGGCACGGCGCCGGCGTCGCGGCGGCCGAGCAGGGTGACGGTCACCGGCACCACGCCGACAATCAGCGCCGCGGTGGCCACCCCGGCGAGCTGGATGGCGCTGGCCAGCAGCAGGTAGTAGACGATGTTGCCGGTCAGGGCGAGCTGCACCAGCTTGAGCGTGTCGTCCATGGTCAGCCGGCGCAGCAGGCGCGGCGCCACCGGCAGGGCGATCAGCAGGGAGACCAGCCCATACAGGCTGTAGCGCGCGCAGCTGAGCAGCAGCGGGCCGAATTCCGGCAGCAGGCTGGGGACCAGGATGACCAGCCCCCAGGTCGCCCCCGCCATGCCTCCGTAGACTACACCGCGCTTCATTCCAGCCACCCCTCAGTTGTCGAGGTGGCCAAGAATAGGCAGCCGGAAGGCGTCCCACAAAAGATAAATCGGCACAGGTCCATTCCTGTCTGGAATGTCTTGGGCGATCATCGGGGGTCGCCCCGTCCCCATCCCCGGAGGTCCCCGTGAGCCGCTACGCCCGCCATCTGCCGCCGCTGGAAACCCTGGTCGCCTTCGAGGCGGTGGGTCGCAACGGCAGCTTCACCCGCGCCGCCACCGAGCTGTACCTGACCCAGAGCGCGGTGAGCAAGCAGATCCGCGCCCTCGAGGACAGCCTCGGCGTCGCCCTGTTCGAGCGCCAGGCGCGCGGCATCCGCCTGACCGCGGCGGGCGCGGCCTTCTACGCCGAGGTCGGTGTCGCCCTGGAGCGGCTGCAGGGCGCCGCGACGCGCATCCGCGCCGCCCACCAGAGCAACAGCGTCAGCGTGCTGTGCACCCACGCGGTGGCGCAGTTCTGGCTGTTCCCCCGCCTGCTCAGCTTCAACCGCGCGCACCCGGCGCTCACCGTCAACCTGCACGCCAGCAACGAGATCGACGAATCCACGGTGGCCGACTACGACTTCGCCATCCTCTACGGCGCCGGCCGCTGGTCGTCGCTCAGTGCCGAGCTGCTGTTCCCCGAGATCGTCTATCCGCTGGCCAGCGCCCGCCTGCACACTGCGCCGGTCGCCACCCCCGCCGATGTCGCCGCGCTGCCGCTGATCGAGCTGGACGCCTCGGCGTGGAACTGCCTCGACTGGCGCGACTGGTTCCGCCACTTCGGCCTCGAGCACATCCCGGCCGAGGGCGCGCCGACCTTCAACCAGGTGACCCTGGCCTTCAAGGCCATCGAGCAGGGCCTGGGCGTCGGCCTCGGCTGGGAGTTCATGGCCCGCGACGG
>RCUJ01000886.1_pt1 | contig 16790 bp, 14 predicted proteins | sample 2166321 | NCBI WGS metagenome assembly RCUJ01 (sample SAMN09932808, study PRJNA488358) | compost metagenome | feature: garden; material: soil; isolation source: compost soil in an enriched community after 118 h of incubation | place: Germany: Experimental Botanical Garden Goettingen | collected... | reverse complement strand
GCCGAAACCCCGGCAAAACCCATGATATTCGCCCGCCTGAATCGCGGCCCATCACAGCCGCTCAGCAGGCAACGAACCTTGACCGGGATCATCATCGATGCCGCCAGAGATGCTACGTGCAGCAATTTACCCCGCATCAAGGATGCCGGTTTGCTCCGGTATGTATTGCCAAGTCATTTGCTGAATCCAGGCAGGACTGATGAAGGACACGCCGCTTATTCTATGAATTCAGGAGGCATGTATATTTATTAAAATCACTTACGCCGGACAAGGTTATTTCAATCTTTCCCATAAAAGTGAACATGCCATTAAGTGGCGATCCCGCCACGTTTGTGGACAGTTACGTAAAGCTTAACTACCTTCATCCTTACTTAATTTCATGACATCCGATCATGGCCCTGAGACAGGCGGATACGGGTGAGATCGTGAATACCACCATTACCTATTGGCCACTCTCTGAACTCAGAGGCTGTGAAAAAACCGAACGCAGTTGCAGCCGCCCGACGGCGGTCGCAGCAGGCAAGCGATTTTTTCACAACTCTCATCTTTCAGGCACCTAAGCTCGAGGTCGCTAGCGTCAAGAGGCACAGCCGCAGCGATCTGCCGGACACTTTCCAACTGCACGTTCAACCAGGAATGCAGCCGTGCAAAAAGCACTGAAGATAGTCAGTTTCGTGATCCTTGCGCTGATGGCCGGCGCAGTCGTCTATGCCGGGCTTATCGGCATCACCTATTGGACCGGCATCGGCGTCTAGAGAGTTGGCAATGAATAAACGACAAACACGCTCGTTCGCTCTGATATCGACCGCTATCGCTGTTGTTGTATTTCTTGGCCTGACAGTCGACAGTCACCGACAGTTCCCCAAACTGACCAATGCCGACCAGATCACCCCGCAAGTCACGCGCGGCAAGGATGTCTGGCACCAGTACAACTGCATCAATTGCCACACCCTGTTCGGCGAGGGCGCCTATTACGCCCCCGATCTGACGAAAATCTCCCAGCAGCGCGGCGCACCCTATCTCACGGCCTTCCTCAAGGATCCCTCCAAGTTCTATGACGAGCAGCGCCATCGCCGGCTGATGCCAAACCTGAACCTCGACGACGAGGAAATCGCCGGGCTGATCGCCTTCCTTGACTGGGTGAGCAAGGTCGACAACCAAGGCTGGCCGCCACGACCGATTCTGGTCACTGGCTCGTCGATCCCCGGTACGGACCTGGCGGTGGCACAACAGGACGTCTCCGGTTCGACCCCATCCGACAGTCGCCTGCCGCCTGGTGCCCGCCCGGTCTCCGGTACGGAAGACCCGATAGCCCTCGGTGAAGCGCTGTTTCGTACGGCCACACCAGTGTGTAGCGCCTGCCACTCTATCGCGCCGGGGGTCAATCTTGCCGGGCCAACGCTCGCCGGGTTGGCCAGCCGAGCCAAACAGGTCATCGCCTCCGCCGACTACCAGGGCGGCGCCAAGGACGTCGAAGGCTTCATTCGCGAATCCATAGTCACGCCGAGCGCCTACCTCCATCCCGGCGAGATGTATTCAGCCGACGGCATGTCGTTCATGCCCAACACCTACCCCAAATCGCTGACGTCTGAACAGATCGACCAACTGGTCGCCTATCTGGCGTCCTTCCAGTAACCGCCGGTTGCCTCGTGCGCAACGGCGCAACTGATCGCAGGGGATGACCATGCGCTACAAGTCTCAATCCGTCGCCTACTGGTATTTCGCCGTCGCCATGGTGCTGTTCGGCCTGCAACTGGTCTTCGGTCTGCTCTCGGCGGCGAAGTACCTGGGGCCGGACCCGCTGCTGCAGTTCCTGCCGTTCGATGTGACCAAGGTCATCCACACCAACCTGTTGATCGTCTGGGTGCTGACCGGGTTTATGGGCGCGACCTATTGGATGGTGCCCGACGAGTCGCGCACCGAGTTGCATAGCACCAAGCTGGCGTACATCCAGCTCGGCTTGTGGACGGCCATGGGCGTCACCGCGGTCATCGGCTACCTGTTCGGCTATGGCACCGGTAACAAGTTGCTCGAACAACCGCTGCCGCACAAGCTCGTGATCGTCATCTGCATGTTGATCTTCCTCTACAACATCGGCATGACGATCAAGAAATCCGGGCGCTTCACCACCACCGAAGGCGTGCTCTTGCTCGGTCTGGGCAGCGCAGCCGTGCTGTATGTTCCGGCCCTGCTGCATTACGAGAACTACACGGTCTCCATCTACTATCGCTGGTGGACCATCCACCTGTGGGTCGAAGGCGTCTGGGAGATGATTCAGGGCGCCTTCCTCGCCTACCTGCTGATACGTCTGTCCGGCGCCGACCGTGAAGTGATGGAAAAATGGCTGTACGTGATCGTCGGCCTGGTCTTCATCGCCGGCATCCTCGGCACCGCACACCATTATTACTGGGTCGGCGTGCCGGGTTACTGGTTGCCGATCGGAGGCGTCTTCAGCGCGCTGGAGCCCGCAGCGCTGGCCGGCATGGCGATATATGCCTACAACGCGTTACGCCGATCCGGGCTCTCCCACCCGAACAAACTGGCGCTGCACTGGACCCTCGGCAGTGCGATCTTCACCCTGTTCGGCGCCGGTCTTCTGGGCTTGGCCCACACCTTTCCCGACGTTAACAAGTGGACCCACGGCACCCTGATTACCGCCATGCATGGCCACGCGGCCTTCTACGGAGCCTACGCCATGATCATCCTGGCGATGATCACCTATGCCCTGCCGCGCATGACCCGGCGCAACGAGGAAGGCAGCAGCATCGGTTATTGGGCGTTCTGGCTGCAGTTGGCGGGCATGTTCGGCATGACCCTGTCATTCGCCACCGCCGGCATCGCCCAGGTCTACCTTGAACGCATCCTCGGCATGGGCTATCTGGACGTGCAACTGAAGATCCAGGTGCACTTCCTGATGCTGGTGGCCACTGCGTCTATCTTCGCCCTCGGTGTAGGGCTGTTCATCTTCGATTTCTTCCGCCATGCGCCGCGCTTCGTTATCGACGAGCCCGATCCGGCTCTGACAACGCCGCCGACCTCAGACGCTGCCTTATGATGGAGCATTCGCTGTCGCGCCGCTCAGGCACGGAGCCCGTACTGCGGGAAGCACAGCCCTATTACCAGCCCTCCGGTGACGAGGTGGCGATCTTCGAACAATGCCATGCCCAGCAACTGGCGATCATGCTCAAGGGGCCAACCGGCTGTGGCAAGACCCGCTTCGTCGAGCACATGGCCTGGCGCCTCAAGCGCCCGCTGATCACCATCTCCTGTCATGACGACCTGAGCGCCAGCGACCTGGTTGGGCGCTTCCTGATCGGTCAGCAAGGCACCCATTGGGCGGAAGGCCCACTGACCCGGGCTGTGCGCGAAGGCGCCATTTGCTACCTGGACGAGGTGGTCGAAGCGCGCCAGGACACCATTGTCGTGCTGCACCCGCTGACCGACTACCGGCGCATCTTGCCACTGGACAAAACCGGTGAAACTGTCGAAGCCTCCCCGCACTTCCAACTGGTGGTGTCCTACAACCCCGGCTACCAGCGCATGCTCAAGGATCTGAAGCCGAGTACCCGCCAGCGCTTCGTGGCACTGGACTTCGACTTCCCGCCGGCCGAGCGCGAGATCGCCATCGTCATGCACGAAGGTGGCACCGACCACGCCACCGCCCACGCCCTGGTCTCGCTCGCGCAGCGGTTGCGTGCCCTGCAGGATCGCGGCCTGGCGGAAGTCCCCAGCACGCGCCTGCTGATCGCCAGCGCACGCCTGATCAGCAGCGGCATCGCCGCCCCCATCGCCTGCCGGGCCGCGCTAATCTCGCCGCTGTCCGATGATGCCGCGCTGGTCGGCGCCATGCGCGACCTGGTCGACCTGACGTTCATCTGAATGGCCGAAGCCGAAGATGTCATCACCGATGTCGCACGGCATGCCACGGTCTATGCCCAGGCGTTGTGGCGGCGCCACCACAGTCCCGCGAACGCAGCGAAAATCGTCACCTTGGCAGATGTCGCGCAACGCCTCGATCTGCTGATCAGGGCCCTGTTCGGCACCAGCTATCCGCTGCGTGTCGCGCAACCGCCCTTGCTGCCCACGCTGTTGGTAAAGCTGTTTCAGCGTAACGAAAAACCCCGCCAGCAGACCGCCGTTCCCGCTACCGATGGCGTGCATATATGGCTGCCGGGGCAACTGGACGGCGAGGATACCCCGCTCGCCCTGGCGCGCTACCGAACCCTCGCTCTGCAACAGGCAATGCGCGCCCAGCGCGGCAGTGCCGCCCACCTGCATGTTCTCGACGATCCGCTGCAGCGCAGCCTCTATCTGCTTCTCGAAGCCTGGGCTGCAGATCGCGATCTTGTACACCAATTGCCGGGGCTTACCGCCTCGCTGCAGGCGCTACGTCAGCAGGCCTTGGCCAATCGCCCGCCCATGCACGCCTTCTCCAGCCAGCGCCAGCCGTTGGAAAGTTTCCTGCGTGCCCTGCTGCGCAGCGAATGTGGCCAACCGCTGGAGCATTTGCCGATACCGGCAACAGCGGCCGACTCGCTGCAACAGGCGCAGGCGCTGGCGGCACGCCTCATGTCGGCTGAACAAACCCGCAGGCTCGGCGCCCAGCCGCTGTTGCGCGACGCCTGGACCGGCGATCTACGTTTGCCGGCAACCGCCTTGAAGCTGCCGGAAACTGTCGGCGCCGAAACCGAACCAGCCGATGCCCTGCCGCGCAGCGCGCGCCTGCCGCGCCGACCGAACGTGCGCGAGGCTCATGCGGGCGAGGATGACGTCCAGGAACAGGGCCCGAGCATGGTGCAACCCGGCGAGCCGCTGGAACATGCCGAAGACCCCATGGGCATGTCGCGCCCGACGGATCGGGACACAGCCACCCCAGCCGCCGATTTCGCCGACTCGCTGGCGGAGTTGAACGAAGCCAGGCTGGTGGTCGCGCCGGGCCGGCCGAAGGAAGTACTGCTTGCCGACGAACCGCCAGAAACGCGGGTTCAGCGCAGCGCCGAGGCCCCGGCAGCCAACGGCATCAGCTACCCCGAATGGGATTACCGCAGCCAGACCTACCGCGACCCAGGCGCGACTGTGCGCCTGTGCGCTGCCCAGGACGGCCCGCAGCAATGGGTCGAACAGACCCTGGAGACCCACCGTTCGATGCTCGATGCCATCCGCCGGCAATTCGAAAGGTTGCGCGCCAGTCGGGTCAGGCTGCGCAAGCAACTCGATGGCGACGATATCGATCTGGAAGCCTATATCGATGGCTGCGCCGAGGCCCGCGCCGGCCTGAGCATGCCGCAGGCGCTGTACCAGACGCAGCATTGCACCAGGCGTGACATGGCGATCATGCTGCTGATCGACGTCAGCGGCTCCACCGACGGCTGGCTCTCCCAGCATCGACGGATAATCGATGTCGAGCGCGAAGCCTTGCTCCTGGTTTGTCTGGCGCTGGAAAGCATGGGCGAACCCTATAGCGTGCTGGCGTTCTCCGGCGAAGGGTCGCAGCAGGTCACGCTACGCACGCTCAAGGCATTTGATGAGTGCCATAGCGACGAGGTCGGTCGGCGCATCGCCGCGCTCGAACCGGAACGCTATACCCGGGCGGGCGCCGCCATCCGCCACGCCAGCACCTTGCTGATGCGCGAAGCGGCCAGACATCGGCTGCTCCTGCTGCTCTCCGACGGCAAACCGAACGATGTGGACGAGTATGAGGGCCGCTATGGTGTGGAAGACATGCGCCAGGCGGTGACCGAAGCCAAGTTGCAAGGCATCTACCCCTTCTGCCTGACCATCGACCGCCAGGCCGCGAACTACCTGCCGGCGGTGTTCGGCCCCCGCCAATATGCCCTGCTGCCCAAGCCCGAGCTGTTACCCGGGGTGCTGCTGGAATGGATCAAGCGACTGGTATTGGCATGAGTTCGATACCCATCGGTGAGCCATCCATCAGCGCGTAGCGCAACTATGCCCAACTCCAGTTTCGTCACCCCTACAAACGCGCGGCAATCGATAGCGAAGTGTCCGCAGGGTTGTGCGGCTCACCACTGGACATAAAACATACCCTTGGCCAGCAGGACGATGCCGAGCATCTGCGCCAGCACGGCCCAGTGCAGCTTGCGGTAGAGGCTCGGGCTCATGCGCCCGGAGCGCAGCAGCATGGCGACCAGGCCGAAGCTGAAGAACAGGCTGACGGCCAGCACGATCTTCAGACTGAGCAAGGTGGCGAAACTGCTGGCGAAGGGATCGGCCAGCGCCTGGCGGTGGTACCAGGCCAGGCCGAAGCCGGCACCGTAGACCAGCAGCACCACCCAGTGCAGCACCGTGCGCGTGCGCCGGCCGAGCGCCTGTTCCAGCTCGGCTACCGCGCCAGGAGCGAGCTGCGGCTTGACCTTGGCGAGGATGATCACCTCGAAGAACAGCGTGCCGATAAAGGCAATCGCCGCCAGCAGGTGCACCACGTGTAACAACGAATAACTCATCACAGCCTCTGCATTCAGCGCCGAACTTGCGTAGCGAGGGTTAGCCGCGCAGCGGCGTAACCCGCCAGCGGGCGTCACACCGTGCGCGAGAAGCGGCCTTTCTGCTCGCCGCCCAGATAAGCGTCGAAAGCCATGGCCACGCTGCGCATCATCAGATGCCCCTGCGGCAGCAGCACCAGGGCGTCATCGTGGATCTCCACCAGGCGATCCGCCACATGCTCCTCGAGTGCCGCCAGGGAGTCGGCGAAGTAGTCCTTGAAGTCGATCCCGTGGCGGGCCTCGATAGTGGCGAAATCGACCCGGCCATGGCACATCAGGGCGCTGATCACCTCGCGGCGCAACAGGTCGTCGGCGTTCAGGCTGTAGCCGCGATGCACCGGCAACAGGCCCTGATCGATACGGGCATAGTACTGCGAGAGCAATTTGACGCTCTGACTGTAACTGTTGCCGACATTGCCGATAGAGGACACGCCCAGGCCGATCAGATCGCAATCGGCATGGGTCGAATAGCCCTGGAAATTACGCTGCAAGGTGCCATTGGCGCGCGCCAGGGCCAGTTCGTCATCCGGCAGGGCGAAATGGTCCATGCCGATATACACGTAACCAGCGTCGGTCAGGCGCTTGATGGTCAGTTCCAGCAGCTCCAGTTTGCGCTCCGGTGGCGGCATGTCTTCACGACGGATCAGGCGCTGCGCACGCACCATTTCCGGCAGGTGGGCATAGCTGTAGGCCGCGATGCGATCCGGACGCAGGGCGATGATCTTGCTCAGTGTCACGTCGAAGCTGGCCACCGTCTGCAGCGGCAGGCCGTAGATCAGGTCGACGCTGACCGACTTGAACTGCGCCGCGCGCGCGGCGGCGACCAGCGCATAGACCTGCTCCTCGCTCTGCACCCGGTTGACCGCCGCCTGCACATCCGCATCGAAGTCCTGCACGCCGAAGCTCAGGCGGTTGAAGCCGAGCCCACGCAAATGCTGGATCTGCTCGGTGCTGATGGTGCGCGGGTCGACTTCGATGGAGAACTCGTGGTCGTCGCTGTCATCCATGTTGAAGGCCTGGTGCAAGGTAGCCATCAGGTCGGCCAGTTGTTCGCTGGTCAGGTAGGTCGGGGTGCCGCCGCCCAGGTGCAACTGGGTCAGCTTGCGCGTGCTGTCGAACAACTGCGCCTGCATGGCGATCTCGCGTTTGAGATAGGTCAGGTACTCCACCGCGCGATGGGTCTTCTGGGTGATGATCTTGTTGCAGGCACAGTAGTAGCAGAGGCTCTGACAAAACGGGATGTGGATATACAGCGACAACGGCTTGGGGACGGCCGCCTGATTGCTGGCCGTAGCGGCACGCTGATAATCGTCCACGGCAAACGCCTGATGAAACTGCGGCGCAGTGGGGTAAGAGGTGTAGCGCGGCCCGGGACGATCGTACTTCTCGACCAGAGCGCGATTGAAGTTCAGCGATTGGCCCATGTTCGGCCACCTCGTAGCGTGAATTTGGAAGACCGCAGCAGCGGATAGCGAAGCGCCTGCCCTGCCCGTATCGACAGCCGGCAACAATGCCGCAATTGTAGGATGCGGGTTCAGGCGAAAAACCTGACGAAGGTCAATTTTGGCACAGAACCCGGCTCCAGTTATGCGCGCCGCACAGCTATTGTCGGGTATGGGCGCCGGGCGCGGCAGCTGACGCGTGCGCGGCTCAGGGGCGGGGAAAGACGTCGCCAGAGCGCCGCCGGGCTTGGCAGGCCGCTGCGCGCCTCAGGTTGCGCGCCCGCCGCAACCAGCGGCACGCGCTAAAAATGCCGGATTACGGCTCAGTGATCGCGCAACTCGAAATGCACAAACAGTTGCTCCAGGCGCCGCCACAACTCGCCCGCCTCGCTCGGCGTGGCAGTCATGGGCAGATCCGGGTCGAGCATGCGCCCGCTGCGCACCAACTGCACGGCGAAGCGCTCGACCCCGAAGGCATGCAGTCGCTGGCCGATTCGCCACAGACGCTCGACGTCCAACAGATGCCAATGCACAGTGGTTCGGCACTCGTAGTCCACGCCACTGGCCAGTAACCGTTCCAGGCTGCGCCAGTTGGCCTTGCCGCTGCCGCTGACTCCCGTGATCAGATCGGCATCCTCGACCAGAGCCTTGACATCGAAACCGACCCAGTCCGCCGCCTGGGCCGCCCAGGCGAAAGCCCAGGGCTTGATTCCGGCGCTATGCAGGCCGACCTTGAAACCCAGCTGGCGTACCTGTTCCATCGCCGGCACCAGGCCACCCTGCAAGGTCGCCTCGCCGCCACTGAACACCACCGCCTGCAACAGGCCCTGACGCCGCTGGAGGAACCCCAGTATCTGCGACCAGGCGATTTCCTGCTCACCACGGGCCGGGATCAGCTGCGGGTTGTGGCAATAACGACAGCGCCAGGCGCAGCCCTGACAGAACAGCACACAGGCCAGCAGCCCGGGGTAGTCGAGGGTGGTCAGGGGCACCATGCCCCCGACCCGTAACGCTCTGCTCACGCAGCGCGTACTCGCGCCGCCGCTTCGGTGAAGTGCTGACGCTCATGGTGCTCGGACTGCTTGCCCGGGTTGAAGGCGGTGACCGGGCGGTGATAGCCCATCACCCGGGTCCAGACCTCGCAGCGCTGGCGCTGGGCTTCGGGGAGTTGCTGAGTGCTGTGCATGGTGTCGCTCCTTGCTGTTGGGAAACGGGAAAACAGTGGCTCCGTGGGAGGGGCTTTAGCCGCGATCGGACCGCACAGTCAGCCGCAGGCCTTCTCGGCGCAGCCTTGCTGCTTGTGCAGCAGCGCCTCGTCGCATTTCGGGCAGAACTCGTGCTCGCCATCCAGGTAACCGTGCACCGGACAGATGGAAAAGGTCGGGGTCACCGTCAGGTACGGCAGGCGGAAACGGCCCAGGGCATTGCGCACCAGTTGCTTGCAGGCCTGGATCGAGGAAATCCGCTCGGCCATGTACAGGTGCAGCACGGTGCCGCCGGTGTATTTGCACTGCAGTTCGTCCTGCAGTTCCAGCGCCTCGAAGGGGTCGTCGGTGAAGCCTACCGGCAACTGCGAGGAGTTGGTGTAGTAAGGTGCATCGCTACTGCCGGCCTGGAGAATGTCCGGGTAACGCTTGCGATCCTCCTTGGCGAAACGGTAGGTGGTGCCCTCGGCCGGAGTGGCTTCGAGGTTGTACATCTGCCCGGTTTCTTCCTGGAAGCGCACCAGGGTGGCCCGCACATGGTCGAGCAGATGCAGGGCGAATTCGCGCCCCTTCGGCGTATGCATGCCCTCCTGGTCAGCGGTGAAGTTGCGCAGCATCTCGTGCATGCCATTCAGGCCGATGGTCGAGAAGTGATTACGCAGGGTGCCCAGGTAACGCTTGGTATAGGGATAGAGGCCGGCGTCCATGTGGTGCTGAATCACCTTGCGCTTGACCTCCAGGCTCTCCATGGCCAGCTCCATCAACTGATCGAGACGCTTGAGCAGGCCGTTGCTGTCGCCCTTGAACAGGTAGCCCAGGCGGGCGCAGTTGATGGTCACCACGCCCAGCGAGCCGGTCTGCTCGGCCGAGCCGAACAGGCCGCCGCCACGCTTGAGCAGTTCGCGCACGTCCAGTTGCAGACGGCAGCACATCGAGCGCACCTGATTGGGCTGCATGTCGGAGTTGAGGAAGTTCTGGAAGTACGGCAGGCCGTAGCGCGCGGTCATCTCGAACAGGCGGTCGGCGTTCTCGCTGTCCCAGGGAAAGTCATGGGTGATGTTGTAGGTCGGGATCGGGAAGGTGAACACCCGGCCCATGGCGTCGCCGGCCTGCATCACCTCGATATAGGCGCGGTTGATCAGCTCCATCTCGGCCTGCAGGTCGCCATAGGCGAAGGGCATTTCCACCCCGCCGATATAGGGGATCTGCTCGCGCAAATCCTCCGGGCAGACCCAGTCGAAGGTCAGGTTGGTGAACGGCGTCTGGGTGCCCCAGCGCGACGGCACGTTGAGGTTGTAGATGAACTCCTGAATGGCCTGGCGCACCTCGGCAAAGCCCAGGTTGTCCTTGCGCACATAGGGCGCCAGGTAGGTATCGAAGGAGCTGAAGGCCTGGGCGCCGGCCCACTCGTTCTGCAGCGTGCCGAGGAAGTTGACCATCTGCCCCAGGGCGCTGGACAGGTGCTTGGGCGGCCCCGCCTCGACCCGCCCGGGAATACCGTTGAAGCCCTCGTTGAGCAGGCTGCGCAGCGACCAGCCGGCACAGTAGCCGGCGAGCATGTCGAGGTCGTGGACATGCAGATCGGCCTCGCGATGGGCCTGGCCGATGGCCTCGCTGTACACCTCGTCCAGCCAGTAGTTGGCGGTGACCTTGCCCGATACGTTGAGGATCAGCCCGCCGAGGGAATAACCCTGGTTGGCGTTGGCCCGTACCCGCCAGTCCTCGCGCGACAGGTATTCGTTCATCGACGCCGCCACATCCACCAGCGCCTTGCGGTCGCGGCGCAGCCGGCCGTGGCGCTCGCGGTAAACGATATAGGCACGTGCGGTCTGGTAGAAACCGGCCTCCATCAACACCCGCTCGACGCGGTCCTGCACCTGCTCGACATCGATACCGGGCAAGTCCAGCAAGCGCAGCAGCACTGCATGGGCCAACTCCCCCGCCAGTACCTCGCCGAACTCGCCACTGGCCGCGCCCGCCGCGATGATCGCCTGACGAATCTTGCCGAGATCGAACGCGGCGATGCTGCCATCGCGCTTGCATAATTGCTGGGGATGAAGGGCTTTAACCGGGCTGAACATTTCGCCTCCTGGCACTACATATAGATATTTATTTGTCTTAAGACACAATATGCAGTGGAAAGTACGCGATAAATGCCAGCCTGATATTGACCTCGATCAAGAACCGAAAACGCCTTGCCCCAAGCCCATGACCGCCCACCTCCCGCACTCGGCGGCGGTGAGAATATCGAGCGTGGTGGCGAGGCCGTCACCGGGCGCGCGCGACAAGGCGCGCACGAAAAAAAGGCCGCTTAGAGCGGCCAAAGGGAGGGTATAAAATTTTGCCAATCAGTGCGCTTGCCAGGAAATCAGCAAGGCTTCAGCCGCCACTGGCATTCATGAAGCGCAGGATCTTCACTTCGCCATCGCCGCTGAATTCGTGGCGCAGTGGTTTGCGTTGCAGAGCGTGCTGCACCGCTTCGATGATTGGCTGATCGTCCAGCGGGTAGCGGCGCACCAGGGCGCGCAGGTCGATGGAATTTTCATGGCCCAGGCACAACAGCAGGCGCCCTTCGACTGTCAGGCGCACGCGGTTGCAGGTACTGCAGAAATTGTGCGAGTTCGGCGAAATGAAGCCGATGCGCGTGCCCGCATGCTCCTTCAGGCGGATATAACGGGCTGGACCGCCGCTGTGCTCGGCACTGTCGAGCAGGGCATGGCGACTGGCGATCAGATTGCGCACTTCTTCACTGGAGCAATAGGACTCGCCGCGCGAGCGGCCGACTTCGCCCAGTGGCATTTCTTCGATAAAACTGATGTCCAGTTGCTTGGCGATGGCGTAATCGACCAGGTGCAGCACTTCGTCGAAGTTACGCCCCTTCATCACCACTGCGTTGAGCTTGATCCGCTCGAAGCCGGCATCGCGCGCCGCCTCGATACCGTCCAGCACCTGACGCAGGCTGCCGGTACGGGTGATACCGCGAAACTTGCCGGCGTCCAGGCTATCGAGGCTGATGTTCAGGCGCTTGACCCCGGCGTCGGCCAAGGGCTTGGCCAGTTTGACCAGTTGCGAGCCATTGCTGGTCATCACCAGTTCACGCAGCCCGGGCAAGGCGGCGATGCGCTGGCACAGTTCGACTATGCCGGTGCGTACCAGCGGTTCGCCGCCGGTCAGGCGGATCTTCTTCACCCCCAAGCCGACGAACAGCGCCGCCAGCCGATACAGCTCTTCGAGGCCGAGTACCTGCTGACGCGGCAGGAAGGTCATGTCTTCGGCCATGCAATAGACACAGCGGAAATCACAGCGGTCGGTGACCGACATGCGCAGGTAATCGACTGTGCGGCCGAAGCCATCCTGCAGTTGTGTGTCCATGGTTTCTCCGATGCCTGCGCTGCCGTAGCCCGGATGCAATCCGGGAGTTGCGCGCCGACAAAATTGCTCCCGGAACGATCATCGCGGCTAAAGCCCCTCCCGCAGGAGGGATGCTGCCTTGGCCGGATGCAATCCGGGGCTTTCGCTTGCAGCTTATGGCTTGCCGCTTGCGGCTTTTTTCCTACTGCAACAACGGCGAATCGGCGCCTTGCAACTGAATGCCGATGATAGTCGCCGCGCCAATCAGGGTTTGCAGGTACTGAGCCACGGCCTTTTGCCATACGCCCTGTTGCAATAGTGCGCGGATAGAGTCGGCGACCACTTCGTAGGGCAACGCCTTGCCTTCGATGCGCTGATCGACGCTGACCACGTGCCAGCCGTAACGGCTCTCAATCGGCTGACTGGCCAGCCCGGCAGGCAATTTGAACAGTTGCCGCTCGAACTCGGGTACGGTCTGGCCTTTGCTCAGTTGCCCCAATGCACCAGCCTGCGCCTTGGACGGGCAGGCCGAATGGGTCAGCGCCAATTCGGCGAAGCGACCGCCATCCACATGCAACAGCTCGAGCAGCTGTTCGGCCTTCTCGCGTACCAGACTACGGCCCTCGATATCATCCGGGGCGCACTCGAGCAGGATATGCCGCGCCGCCAACAAGGGGGCGGTGACGTAGCGCGCCTGGTTGCTCTGGTAGTAGCGCTGACAGCTCTGTTCGTCGCACTCTGGCAGCGCCACTTCCAGCGCAATCAGTTGACGGGTGGCCGCCTCCTCCGCGCTTTCGCCGGGTTCGGCCTGCACCGACACACCCAGCTCGACGATGCGCTGTTGCAACAGTTCACGAATAACCAGTGCCTGAGCGGCAAGAAACACCGCATCTTCGCGGCTACCCGCCGGGTGATATTGCAGCTCCTGGGCCATGGCGTCTGGCGCGATAAGCACGCCATTGACCGTGATCCGCGGCCACTCCTGCTCGCTGCTGGCGATCAGCGTGGGCGCTGACTCGACCTCCTCGGCGAGCGCCTCAGGCTCATCGGCCGTAGGCTGTGATTCCGGGGTTACCTCTTGCACCCCCGGGGCATCGACCACCAGATCGACTGGCGGCTTTTGTCCGCCACAGCCGCCCTGCCCTGCATTGCCACCACCGCATCCGCATCCCATGACAAATTCCTCGCTATTGCTTAAATCATTCACCTGAACACCAGGCGTGTGGTGGGCCAAGCAGCGGCCCACCACACGTCACCGGCGTGCTAAGGAGCTTTGCTCTTGACCGCGCCCATGGCATAGCCAGGCTGCGGCGCTGCTACGGGTGTTTCGCGAACAGGTTGCGCATGCGGGCGAACCTGCGGCCGCTGTACAACCGGACGAGTCCCTTTCTGCCGGACGATCTGGTAGCGCCGGCCCAGGTACCACACCGGCGCACTGACGATGTGTACCAGACGGGTGAAGGGGAACAGCACGAACAGGGTCAGACCGAGGAATACGTGCAGCTTGTAGACCAGGCCCACCGGCGCGATGGCCGCAGCGGCCTCCATCGGTTGCAGGGTCACGGTGTACTGAGCCCAGTTGGCCAGCATCACCATCACCGAACCATCCATATGGCCGGTCGAGGCGACGATGGTCAGCAAACCCAACACCAGCTGCACCAACAACACCACCAGGATCATGTTGTCGCTGGTGCTGGAACTGGCCCGCACCCGCGAATCGCCGAAGCGACGCTTGATCAGCATCAGCAGGCCGATCAGGCAGAGGATGCCGAAGAAACCACCGGAGACCATGGCCAGCAGTTGCTTGTTCTCGGTACTGATAAACGCATGGTAGAGGGCCGATGGCATCAGCAGACCGACGAAGTGACCAGCCAGGACGAACAACACGCCGACGTGGAACAGGTTGCTGGCGATGCGCATGTAGCGCTGCTCAGCCGCCGTGCGGGCGAATATCTGACTGGAGCCTGCCTTCCAGCTGTACTGCGACAGATCGAAACGTGCCCAGCTACCGATGATGCAGATGGCCAGGGCGATATAGGGATACACCCCGAACGCCAACAGATTGATGTTAGACATTGCCCACCTCCTGAACCGGCGCGGCGGCCGGCCCTTCATGCTTGAAATCCACCCAGTGCAGCGGCACCGGCACTTCTTCGCGGGCCTTGCCCGGCATCGTCGTCTGGCTCGGGCAGCGATCCTGCTGCTCGGCCTGGAGGAAGTCCACGGCCTCCTCCTCCCAGATCTTGTCGAGGGCTTCGAGCGAGTCGTCGCGGACCTCGGCGGCAACCTGCTCGCGCATCTCGGCCATGGCCTGCTGCGGCTCCACTCCGGCGAGCTGCAACAGCGCGCGGAAGCAGCTGGCATAGGCGCTTTCGCGCTCATCCAGACGAGTAGCCAGCAACGTCAGCAGATGACTGACATCTGCCAGGCCCTCGCGGGCCTCCAGATCTTCGCGGGTGGAGAGAAACTCCAGGTACAGCGGGATATAGTCGGGCAGCTCCTTGACGCCGATGGCGAAACCGGCCTCTTCGTACTGCGCCATCATGTCGACCATGGCCTGGCCACGATCGCGCGACTCGCCGTGCACATGCTCGAACAGCAGCAGCGACAGCGAACGACCGCGACCGAACAGCGCACCGTAGTGCTCCTGGCCGTCCATCAGGTCGTTGTCGCAGATCAGCGCCAGCAATTCCTGCAGCGCGCTACGTTGCTGCGGGCTGATTTCCCGCGAGGCGTCGATGGCCAGGGCCAGCTCGGCCCGGCCCTCCAGCAACTGCTCGGTCGGGTAATCCAGGAGCAGTGAAATCACCTTGAGAATTTGCATGCTCAGTCCTCCCACAACTGTACGGTTTTGAGGATGTCGCGCTGGTTGGACTTCTTCGCCCCGAACATGTTGGTGTCGGAGCTGCCACTGCAACCGCTGCCGAAGCTGAAGCCACAACCGGAACGCTCGCCGAAGGCATCGCTCATGGCGTCCTCACGGTGGGCGCTTGGCACCACGAAACGGTCTTCGTAGTTGGCGATCGCCAGGTAGCGGTACATGTCTTCGACCTGGGCCACGCTCAGGCCGACATCGGCCAGCACCTGCAGATCCTGCACGCCTTCCACTTGCTCGGCACGCTTGTAGGCACGCATGGCCAACAGCCGCTTGAGCGCCAACTTGACCGGCACGACATCGCCGGCGGTGAGCAGGTTGGCCAGGTAGCGCAGCGGAATGCGCAGGCTGTCGACATCCGGGATCACCCCGTTCATGCCCACGGTACCGGCTTGCGCGGCGTTCTGGATCGGCGACAGCGGCGGCACGTACCAGACCATCGGCAGGGTGCGGTATTCCGGGTGCAGCGGCAGCGCCAGCTTCCAGTCCACCGCCATCTTGTAGATCGGCGACTTCTGCGCGGCATCGATCACCGACATCGGCACGCCGTCGGCCAGGGCCTGGGCGATGACTTTCGGATCGAACGGGTCGAGGAACATGTCCAGTTGCTTCTGGTACAGGTCCTGCTCGTTCGGCGTGCTCGCCACTTCATGGATGCGGTCGGCGTCGTACAGCAGCACGCCGAGGTAGCGGATGCGGCCCACGCAGGTTTCCGAACACACGGTCGGCATGCCGGCCTCGATGCGCGGGTAGCAGAAGATGCACTTCTCGGATTTGCCGCTCTTCCAGTTGAAGTAGATCTTCTTGTACGGGCAGCCGCTGATGCACATGCGCCAGCCGCGGCACTTTTCCTGGTCGATGAGGACGATACCGTCTTCTTCGCGCTTGTAGATCGCGCCGCTCGGGCAGGAGGCCGCACACGCCGGGTTCAGGCAGTGCTCGCACAGACGCGGCAGGTACATCATGAAAGTATTTTCATACTCGCCATAGATGTCGGCCTGGATCTGGTCGAAGTTCTTGTCCTTACGCCGCTTGGCAAACTCGGTACCGAGAATCTCTTCCCAGTTCGGACCCCACTCGATTTTCTGCATGCGCTTGCCGGAGATGACCGAACGCGGCCGGGCGGTCGGCTGGTGCTCGCCCAGCGGTGCGGTGTGCAGGTGCTGGTAGTCGAAATCGAACGGCTCGTAGTAGTCGTCGATGGTCGGCAGATTCGGGTTGGCGAAGATATTCGCCAGTACGCGGAACTTGCCGCCAATCTTCGGGTTGATCGAGCCATCCTTGTTGCGGATCCAGCCGCCCTTCCACTTGTCCTGGTTTTCCCATTCCTTGGGGTAGCCGATCCCTGGCTTGGTTTCTACGTTGTTGAACCAGGCGTATTCCATGCCTTCGCGGCTGGTCCAGACGTTCTTGC
>RCUJ01000884.1_pt1 | contig 16809 bp, 16 predicted proteins | sample 2166321 | NCBI WGS metagenome assembly RCUJ01 (sample SAMN09932808, study PRJNA488358) | compost metagenome | feature: garden; material: soil; isolation source: compost soil in an enriched community after 118 h of incubation | place: Germany: Experimental Botanical Garden Goettingen | collected... | reverse complement strand
ATGTCTTTAGTAGGAAAAAAATTCCCAAGTATTGCAGTAGATGCTATCTCAGAAATGGGTGATAATTTAAAAATCAACATTTTTGAAGAAGCAGTAAACAACAACAAAAAAGTATTATTGTTCTGGTATCCAAAAGATTTCACTTTTGTATGCCCAACTGAATTACACGCCTTTCAAGCTGCATTACCAGAATTTGAAAAAAGAAATACTATCGTAATTGGTGCTTCTTGCGACACAAACGAGGTTCACTTTGCTTGGTTAAATACTCCAAAAAACAATGGTGGAATCGAAGGTGTTACTTACCCAATCTTAGCTGATACAAACCGTAATTTAGCTAACATTTTAGGTATTCTTGATATCGAATCTACAAGCTATAGCGAAGATACAGATTCAGTTATCATCGAAGGTTCAAACGTAACTTACAGAGCTACTTACTTAATTGATGAAACTGGAAAAATCTTCCACGAAAGCGTAAACGATATGCCATTAGGACGTAACGTAAACGAATACTTAAGAATGGTTGATGCTTACACTCACATCCAAACTAAAGGTGAAGTTTGTCCTGCAAACTGGGAAGCTGGTAAAGAAGCAATGTCTGCTGACAGAATCAGTACAGCTGAATACTTAAGTGCAAACTAATTTTAATTAGTTTCTAAGATACTAAGATGCTAAGGTTCTAAGATTTTCTCTTAGACCTTAGTAACTTAGAAATCTAATCCTCTCTCAAAAAAATTCAAAAAATTATAGTTGCTAAAATCCACAAAGGTTCAAAAAACTCAGAACCTTAGAATCTTAGCACCTTAGAATCTCAAAAAATAAAACTTATGTTAATCGACTTAAACGAAGATACGCTAGCAGATTTAGTTGCTAAAAACGAAAAAGTAGTAGTACAATATTCAGCTTCATGGTGTGGAAATTGCCGTATTATGAAACCAAAATTCAAAAAACTAGCAACAGAAAATGAAGCTATCACTTTTGTTTTGGTTGACGCAGAAAACTCTCCTGAATCAAGAAAATTAGCTAATGTGAGCAACTTGCCAACATTCGCAACTTTCGTAAACGGACAATTAGTTGACGAAACGCAAACCAACAAACAAGAAGTTTTAATCGATCTTGTAAACGCAATTGCATAAATTTAGACGAGTTAGACTAGCTTAGATTTTTAGACTTCTTAGATGCTGTCTATAATTTAAAAAAGGTCTAAGAAGTCTAAGAATGTCTAAAAATCTAAGAAATCTAAACTATGAAATTACCAGTAATTAAACATTTAACGCAATTCATCGAAGAAAACGATCAGGATTATATCATTGAAACGATCGAAGTTCTAGAAGCGATGACCGAAATTCCTTCTCTTAAAGACGAAGAATTGGACGTAATCGGCGAATTGATTTCGAATATGTACGGCGCCCTTGAAGTGCAGAAATTAGTTGCTCAAGGAACAGATAAAAAAGAAGCTTTAAACACGTTCATGAAACGCGTATTAGGCTCAATCGATAAGTAAGTCGACCTCCTTCCCAAGAATAAATACAAAAACAAGACTGAGAAAAGCGTTTCTAATTTAGGGATGCTTTTTTTTATGCAGTATTCAGTCTCAGTTTTCAGTCTCAGTCATAACTTACACGCCTGTATTGTCAGGCTGAGCGGAGTCGAAGCCCACGTAAGTAGCTCCACAATCTAAATTGACAATCTTTATAGATTTACTTTGCGCGGGCTTCGACTCCGCTCAGCCTGACAAGCGTAATAAATCTAAAACTATTTAGATAAATTCGCGAATTCATGGCTATCCAAAAACCAACCTTAATCTCTCCTTAAACCGATAACAAATACTTTTAGATTCAAATATTAATCCTTACTTTTGAGCCTCATTAATTTTAATCAAAAATCATGGCATCTATTACATTAGGAGGAAATCCTGTTCATACATCAGGCGAATTGCCAGCAGTTGGATCGCAATTAGCTGACTTTAAATTAGTACAAAATGATTTATCTGTTGCTTCATTAAGCACTTTCGCTGGTAAAAAATTAGTTTTAAACATTTTTCCAAGTGTTGATACAGGAACTTGCGCAACATCTGTTAGAACTTTCAACGCAAGTGCAAGCGGATTAGAAAACACTACTGTTTTATGTATTTCTAGAGATTTACCTTTTGCTCAAAAACGTTTCTGCGGTGCTGAAGGTTTAGAAAATGTGGTAAACTTATCAGATTTTCAAACTGGAGCTTTTGGTAAAGCAAACGGATTAGAAATTGTTGACGGACCATTGGCAGGTTTACACTCAAGAGCCATCATTGTTGTTGATGCCAACGGAAAAATCGTTCACACAGAACAAGTTGCAGAAATTGCAAACGAACCAAATTATGAAGCAGCTTTAGCAGCACTATAATATTTTCCTATAAATGGAGTTTCAAAAAGATAATACATTTGTTACAGGCCGTTTAAAAAGCATGACATATGCTTTTAACGGCGCTGTAAAATTAATTAAGACCGAACATAGTATTATGGTTCAATTTTCATTAGGAATCATAATGACTATTTTAGGTTTTTATTTTCATATTACACAAACCGAATGGCTTTGTCAAACTCTGGCAATCGGTTTAGTTTTAGCAATCGAAGGACTAAATACAGCAGTTGAAAAAATTGCCGATTTTATCCATCCCGATTACAGCAAACGAATCGGATTTATTAAAGATATTGCTGCAGGGGCGGTATTTTTTGCTGCAATGACTGCAATAGCAATAGGCTTGATTATTTATATTCCAAAATTTATTTAGGCAAAGGAAAAAGCAAGAATGGCAAAAAATAAAAAAGAAACTGTAGATAAAAAAAACGACAAGCAAGAAGAGAACAAAAGATCATTTAAGATATCCAAACAGCAAAAATTTGTTCTAGGATGTCTTTTAGTTCTTTTTTCTATAGCTCTATTAGTCGCATTTATTTCTTTTTATGTTAATGGACAATGGCAAAACGACCAAAGCGTTGTAAACCAACTTGGAGATCGCACTGAAGTTGCAGAGAACTGGCTCGGTAAATTCGGAGCTTTTCTTGCCGATTTGATTATTTACAGAGGCTTCGGACTTGCTTCTTTCATTTTCGTCCGTTTATTTTTCCTGACTGGAATGTTTTTAGCATTGGAGCTTTCGACCCAAAAACTAAAAAACACCTGGTTCTGGGATATTTTTGCCATTATCATTGTTTCTGTTCTATTTGGCTTCTTCGCTACTTCTGCACCAGAATTAGGAGGGACAATTGGCTACGAATTAAATTTATTCCTTCAAGATTATATTGGAAAAACAGGTACGTTGCTCACACTCCTTTTTGGCTTAATTGTTTATCTGATTTTCAAGATCAAATTATCACCAGAAAAAATTCAATCCTATTTTGATTCTACTAAAAAAGAATTCAAAACAGAATTAGACACTTTAAAACCGGCTGCTAATCAGCCAGAAAGCGCTTATAACTTAGAAGAATTTGCTATCGTAGAAGAAAAGCAAGAAGAAGATGATCCTGAATTGGATAACATACACATCAAGACTGTTGATACTCAGTTTGAACTTAACAAAGAAGCTTTGAAGCCAACTATTTCTCATGCTTCAGAAATTGAGTTAAATCCGGTTTTAAAGCCAATTACTCCAAAACAAGAACTACCATTAGTTTCTCCTGATGAAGCTTTTGTAATTGAAAAATCGGAAGAAGAAGATATTATCGAAGAAAACTTAGCATCACGCCTAGTTGCCGATTTCGGATTATTTGATCCAACTTTGGATTTATCGAATTATAAATTCCCAACCATCGATTTATTAAAAGAATATTCGACTGGCGGAATTACAATTAATCAGGAAGAATTAGAAGAAAATAAAAACAAAATTGTAGATACACTTCGTAACTACAAAATTGAAATTGCGCAAATTAAAGCAACCGTTGGACCATCGGTTACTTTATATGAAATTGTGCCAGAAGCAGGAATCAGAATTTCTAAAATTAAGAGTTTAGAAGACGACATCGCTTTATCATTATCAGCATTAGGAATTCGTATTATTGCGCCAATTCCAGGAAAAGGTACTATCGGTATTGAGGTTCCGAACAAAAACCCAACTATGGTTTCGATGAAGAGCGTTATTGGAGCAGCAAAATTCCAAGAAGCCGAAATGGAATTGCCAATTGCATTAGGAAAAACCATTTCAAACGAAACTTTTGTTGTCGATCTTGCCAAAATGCCTCACTTATTGATGGCTGGAGCAACAGGACAAGGAAAATCAGTTGGATTAAATGCGGTTTTAACTTCGCTTTTATACAAAAAACATCCAGCCGAAGTAAAATTTGTTTTGGTCGATCCGAAAAAAGTAGAGCTTACGCTTTTTAACAAAATTGAAAGACATTATCTAGCCAAACTTCCTGATACGGAAGATGCTATTATTACAGATAATGCAAAAGTTGTCAATACTTTAAACTCACTTTGTACCGAAATGGACAATCGTTATTCTTTATTAAAAGATGCGATGGTTCGTAATATCAAAGAATACAATGATAAATTCAAGTCTAGAAAATTAAATCCTGAAGCTGGCCACCGATTTTTACCATACATTGTTTTGGTTGTCGATGAGTTCGCCGATTTGATTATGACCGCTGGAAAAGAGGTCGAAGTTCCTATTGCTCGTTTGGCTCAATTAGCCCGTGCGATTGGTATTCACTTAATTATTGCAACACAAAGACCTTCTGTAAACGTTATTACAGGTTTAATTAAAGCCAATTTCCCTGCCAGAATTGCATTTAGAGTAACTTCTAAAATTGACTCGAGAACTATTTTGGATACTCAAGGTGCAGATCAGCTTATTGGACGCGGGGATTTATTATACACCAACGGAAACGACGTGATTCGTGTGCAATGTGCTTTCATTGACACTCCGGAGGTAGAAAAAATTACAGATTTTATTGGAGGACAAAAAGCATATGCCACAGCTTATTTGCTTCCAGAGTTTGTTGGAGAAGAAAGTGGCATTAATCTTGATATAGATATTTCCGAAAGAGATACTTTATTTAGAGAAGCGGCAGAGATAATTGTCAATGCACAGCAGGGTTCTGCTTCTTTATTGCAACGAAAATTAAAATTAGGATACAACAGAGCGGGTCGTTTGATCGACCAACTTGAGGCAGCAGGTATTGTTGGTCCGTTTGAAGGCAGTAAAGCACGCAGTGTAAACATCTTAGATTTAAATGCTCTTGATCAATTTTTTAATAATGAACAAAATTAATCCAATCATGAAAGCAAAAATTCAAGAAATCAACAACAATTCTATCACAAACATGACTAAAAAGTGTTTCCAAATGGCAATTATTTTGCTTTTGAGCTTCACTTCTATTCAGGCTCAAGATAAAAAAGCGAAAGATTTATTGAACGAAGTAACTTCTAAAATAAAAAGCTACGACAATATTGTTATCGATTTTAAATATTCTTTGAATAATGCCAAAGAAAATATCAATCAGGACAGTAAAGGAAACGTAACAATGAAAGGAAATCAATATGTTTTGAATTTTATGGGCGTTACCAAAATTTTTGACGGTCAGAAAACCTACACTATTGTTCCTGAAGACGAAGAAGTTACTATTTCTAAAGTAAACGAGAAAGATGATAATGCAATCACTCCTTCTAAAATGCTTACTTTCTTCAATTCTGGCTATAAATACAACATGGACATTGTTCAGAATGTAAAAGGAAGAAAAATTCAATACATCAAATTAGTTCCAACTAGCGGAAAAGACCAAAGAAAAGAAATTTTGTTAGGCGTTGACGTTCAGACAAAACACATTTATAATTTGATTGAAACTGGAAAAAACGGAACAAAAACAACTTTAACCGTTAATTCTTTTAAAACCAATCAGCCATTATCAAAAAATCAATTTACCTTTGTAGCGAGTAAATACCCGAAATACTACATCAATAAATTAGATTAATCAGAAGGTTGAAAATTCTAGACAAATACTTATTAAAAACATTCTTAATTACATTTACTACGGTATTTGTAATCTTATTTTTCATATTCATACTTCAAACAGTATGGCTATTTATTTCAGAACTAGCAGGTAAAGATCTCGACTTAATATTGGTCGTGAAATTCCTGCTTTTTTCTATGCCACGTATTATTCCGCTGGTTTTACCGCTTTCGGTTTTATTGGCTTCCATCATGACTTTCGGAAATCTGGCCGAAAATTATGAGTTCGCCGCCATGAAATCTTCAGGAATTTCATTGCAAAGAGCCATGCGAGTCTTGATCATTTTTATTTTTCTTTTAAGCATTGTCGCATTTTGGTTTGCAAACAACGTTATTCCGTACGCCGAATATAAATTTGTAAACTTTAGAAAAAACATCGCCCAAGCCAAACCTGCAATGGCTATTGCCGAAGGCCAGTTTAATGATGTCGGCACGTACAACATTAAAGTAAACAAAAAAACTGGCGAAAATGGCAATTATCTTACTGGTGTGACTATTCACGAGAAAGCGAATAATATGGGTGAAAATAAAACCGTTATTAAATCGAAAACTGGTGAATTAATCAGTAGTGAAAAATCAAGCATTTTAAAGCTAGTTTTGAATGATGGTTATTACTACCAAGACGTTACTCCCAAAAAATATGAAGATCGTGCGAAAATGCCTTTTATAAAAGGAAAATTTAAAACGCAGATTATCAATATCGATTTATCTGAACTAAACAAAGTTGATGATAGCAAAGAAAGCATTGCAGGAACAAATGCCATGTTAAATGTTAACGAGTTGCGCTATACTTTAGATTCTTTGAGCAAAAATTTAGACAACGAAATTGTTTCTTTTTCTGAAAATATCAATCAGCGAGTTGGATTTAAAAAGTTCTCTTCTGATCCACAAAGAGACATCAAGAAGAAACCGCTTCCAAATGATCTTTTATCTATCTATTCTAACAAAGATAAAGTAGATATTTTAAAAATGGCCGGCAGTAATATTACTAGTAATATTTACTCTATCGAGACCACCCAAAAAGACTTAAAAGATAAACAACGAGATATCAACAAACACTTGACTGCATTGTACGAGAAATTTGTTATTGCATTTGCTTGTTTCTTAATGTTCTTTATAGGAGCTCCGCTTGGCGCTATTATTAGAAAAGGAGGACTTGGTCTTCCTATTGTATTTGCAGTTTTAATCTTTATTACTTTCCATTTCATCAATACATTCGGAAAAAGGTTATCTCAAGAAGGCGGTATGACTCCGTTTATGGGATCGTGGATGTCTTCTTTTATCCTCTCTCCGCTAGCAGTTTTATTAACCTATCGCGCTACAAACGATAATGGTTTAATTAATTTTGATGCAATTACAACCCCAATTTCACAACTATTTCAGAAAATCTCTGAGCGGTTTTCATCTGCTCAAAAGCAAAAATAATTATGTCAACAACAAAAATACAACTGAATACCATTGAAGAAGCTATAGAAGATATTCGTCAAGGTAAAGTAATCATTGTAGTCGATGATGAAGATCGCGAAAATGAAGGGGATTTTTTGGCTGCTGCCGAAAAAGTAACCCCAGAAATGATCAACTTTATGGCTACTCATGGACGTGGTTTAATTTGTACACCACTTACAGAAAGCCGATGCAAAGAATTAGATCTTCGTGCCATGGTTACCAATAATACAGATCATATGGAAACTGCTTTTACAGTTTCTGTTGATTTAAAAGGTCACGGAGTTACAACTGGTATTTCTGCTTCTGATCGCGCTAAAACAGTCCAATCATTAGTTGACCCAAATACAAAACCTCACGATCTAGCTCGTCCAGGTCATATTTTCCCTTTGATTGCCAAACAAGGTGGTGTTTTAAGAAGAACCGGACATACTGAAGCGGCAATTGATTTTGCACGTTTGGCTGGATTTAAACCTGCTGGTGTAATCTGTGAAATATTAAACGAAGATGGAACTATGTCTCGTTTACCAGAATTAATTAAAGTAGCTAAGAAATTTAATTTGAAATTAGTTTCGATTGAAGATTTGGTTGCTTACAGAATGCAGCACGATAGCCTAATCGTTAAAAAAGAAGATTTTGATATTGAGACTCGTTTTGGAACTTTTCGTTTAAGAGCTTACGAGCAAACTACAAACAAACAAATTCATATTGCTTTAACAAAAGGCACTTGGAGTTCTGGCGAACCTATTTTGACAAGAATCCACTCTTCGCAAGTAAATAATGACTTATTAGGCACATTGACTAACAATGCCGAACAGCAGTTAGACGATATGTTTAAAGTCATTAATGAAAACGGAAAAGGCGCTGTTATCTTTATCAATCAAGACATGACGGCTGTTAACCTTTTAAATAGAATTTCTGAGCTAAAATCATTACAAGCAAACGGAACTTTAAAAGCTCCGAAAGTTATTATTGACAGTAAGGATTATGGTATTGGAGCTCAAATTCTTCATGATATAGATATTTCTAAAATCAGATTGGTTTCGAACACAGAACAAACAAAACGAGTTGGTATGATTGGATACGGGCTTGAAATTACAGAATACGTTAATTACTAATATGGGAACAGTAGAAGAAAGAATTCAAAAATCAGAAACTCGAATTTTTAAAGCAGTTTTCCCTAGCACAACGAATCACTACGACACTTTATTTGGAGGAACTGCGCTGCATTTAATGGATGAAGTTGCTTTTATCTGTGCTACGCGTTTCAGCCGTAAAAAAGTAGTTACGATTTCTACAGGGCAAATTGACTTTAAAAAAGCAATTCCGGCCGGTACTTTAATTGAATTAGTAGCAAAAGTAGATAGCGTAGGAAGAACTAGCTGTAAAATTCATGTTGATATTTTCATGGAACAAATGTATTCTGAGCTTCGCGAAACGGTAGTTTCAGGGACTTTTTCGTTTGTTGCTGTCGACGAACACAAAAAACCAACACCAATTTTAGACGATTTAGATTAATTTTTTAAAAGATATCAATTTCGGAAATACTGATAATTAGACACTTGGAAATTATCTTTAAAAACTTTAAAAAAAAGTTTGCAAAAAGTTTTTATAACCGAAAAACCGTCTTATATTTGCACCCGCAATCAGGCAATGATTGCGACATACTGGAGAAATGGCAGAGCGGTCGAATGCGGCAGTCTTGAAAACTGTTGACTGTAACAGGTCCGGGGGTTCGAATCCCTCTTTCTCCGCCAGTAGAAGTTTCAAAAGAAACTTTAAAAGTCAAAAGCCTTTAAACACTAGTGTTTAAAGGCTTTTTCATTTTTGCACACTTTTCAAAAAGCACATGTTTTATCAAAGAATGGTTACCCTATTAGTTACCCCGTCTTTTTTTGATTTTTTTTTCTCAAAAAAGGGTAACTAAAACAAAAGAATTCCTTGGGAATTCCCTGCTGTTAATGGGCTCTCTTAAAATTTTTAATTCAATTTGATTATTAATTTTAAAACTAGATAACATGTTAAAAGTAATTTTTTACCAGAAATCCGACAGAGTAAACAAGAACGGCGAATCTCCAATCTATGCCCGTTTGAGTTACAATGACAAACAAATTTCAATGTCAACCGGACAAGCCATTTCAAAAGAAAGATGGGCCAGCACCAATAACCTTAGAAACCAGCTTAAAATTGAAAAGGAAATAGTAATCAAAAACCTGCTTGATCTTTTCCAGCTCAATGTTGCCAAAAAATTTACTGAACTATTCAGAATCGATCCTGAGGTCAACCTTCAATTATTAAAAGCTGAACTCACAGGAAAAGCCAAAATCGACCAGTCTCAAGGCTCTACCATAATTGAGATTTTGGACACTTATATCTTATTTTTCAGCAAAAGAGTCAACTCAGGAGAACGTGCTCCGGCTTCATTGCAGAAGTACAAAAGGGCAAAAGACCTGCTTCTGAGTTTCATCAATAGCAACTATAAAAAGGAAGACATGCCGTCATCTGAACTATCAAGCTCGTTTGTCTTCAAACTAGAGCAGTTCCTTAAATATGAGAGCAGTTTTAAAGATCAGACAGGCATAAAAAACAATTCGGTGGTAAAATATATGAAAATGTACAAAACTGCCTGCAATTACGCCATCAAGATGGATTTGATCATAAAAAATCCATTCAATATATATGACGGCAGACTGAGTGTCAAAGATGCTGTTTTCCTTACCCAGCAGGAACTGAACACAATCGAGAGCAAAATATTTCAGACGCCGCGTCTGGAAAAAGTTAAGGACATATTTCTTTTCAGCTGCTATACAGGATATGCACCCATCGACGCCTTGGAACTCACTGAAAGAAACTTATCCGAAGATTCAAATGGAAATTTATGGATTATGACCAGCAGGGCAAAAACTGCAATTAGGGCCAATGTTCCGGTACTACCTACGGTTGAGAAAATTATTTTTAAATATAAAAACCAGCAGAAAGGTCTTATTCCCAAAATTTCAAACCAGAAAATGAATGCCTATCTGAAGGAAATTGCCGATGTCTGTGGCATAAATAAACACCTTACTTGGTATGTTGCCAGACATTCTTTTGCCACCACTGTCACTTTAGGAAATGGGGTAAGACTGGAAAATGTATCTGCAATGATGGGACATACCAACACTAAACAGACTCAACACTACGCAAAAGTTTTGGATGTAAACATTATGGAAGATATGGAGAAACTGAAATCTAAGTTTAGGTGAAATGCTTTCAAAAAGAGCTTTCTTTAGTTGAAACCTCTTTAAAACCTTCAATCAATTATATCCAACTTTTAAATTTAAAAAAATGCTAGAAAACCACTCCATAATTCCCGATATAAAAGCAATAATTGAAACCTCTAAAGAGCGCGCAGTTAGAGCTGTCGACAATGAAAGAACCTTAATGTACTGGACTATCGGAAAACGAATTTTCGAGGAAGAACAGCAGGGAAAAGAAAGAGCTGACTACGCCACTTACTTAATTAAATACCTTGCAGAAGAATTACAGCCGCAGTACGGAACCGGCTTTTCAATAAGGCAATTAGAAAGATACCGCCAATTTTACAGAACTTTTCCAATTGCGTCCGCACTGCGGACGCAATTGAGCTGGACACAATACAAACTTCTGATATCCATTGCTAATCAGGAAAAAAGAGAGTTCTATATTGCCGAAAGCGTTAAAAACAATTGGACATCACGCCAGCTGGAGCGCCAGATAAACAGCAGTCTATTTGAACGACTCTTAATAAGCAGTGATCAAAAAAGTGTACTAGCTGTTGCACAAAATAAAAAACTGCCTTCAGATGCCCGCGAAATCATAAAGGATCCTATGTATTTAGAATTCTTGGGCTTAAAACGCGAAGCTGCATACTATGAAAAAGATCTGGAAAAGGCAATTATCACTCATCTTCAGGAGTTCTTATTAGAAATTGGAAATGGTTTTTCATTTGTTTCTAGACAAAAAAGAATACATATTGATGAAGATGAATTTTTTGTAGACATGGTTTTGTACAATCGATTACTTCAGTGTTTTGTTTTGATAGAAATTAAAACTCACAAACTTACCCATCAGGATATTGGACAATTGCAGATGTATGTCAATTATTATGACCGCATTGAAAAAAACGACAACGAAAACCCTACTATAGGAATATTGCTGTGTGCTGATAAAAATGACGGAGTAGTTAAATTCACATTACCTGAAAACAACAAAAGTATAATTGCAAGCCAGTATCATTTATACCTTCCGACTGAAGAGCAACTACTTGAAGAAGTCAAGAAAGAACTGGCAAATTTCGAAGAAGACAAAAAATGATTTTAAAAATAAGTCCCAGAAATTCACAACGCAGTATCCGAAGACGATTTACTTAAATGAGATACGGATAAGACACAAAACAGAAAGCCTGCAGAAAATCTGCAGGCTTTCTTAAATCCAGCTAAATCTGTGACGGTAATTCATCAAGTCATCTTAATGTTGCAGAGTCTGTAGTTCTACTTCTATCAGAAACAACAGTTCCTGCATTATCTTTATTAGCATATCTAACTGAAACAGCACCATCTGCACAAGTTTATATTTATATCAGCACTAAAAGCTAATATTGATACAACATTAAAAGCTAATACTCAAGCAACATTAAAATTGTTTTTAAAAAGACCTTTAAAAGACAGGGAAACCTTCCAGTTGAACTTAAGTCCTATATCTAACCTTATATATCTACATAGATTTCTACAGTTTTCTATACATAAACTCATAACTCTATATAAATCTTCGACAGAATACATCTCAAATCTTACCATCATCAAATTATAAAATTCAGAGGCAAAAAAAAAAAAAAAACTAATCATTAATTGGAGGGCATACCTTTTTGGCCACAAAAAACTAAGGCGGTTTATAAAAATATTGCACCGGTCAATGTTTTGCAGCAGAATCGTTGCGCTCAGCTCTTATCAATAAGTCTGCTAGGAATAAAATCAAACTCTTTTCAAATTAGGTTCGAATGGCAAAGCTTCAATAATCTTTAACGATTTTATCTGAGTTTGAAAATATGGATCTCAATTGTCGTTACAGTGTCACGACAATTTTCCTGTTAACTAGATGTATAATGCTTGAACTTGATTTGGTATTAACTTTCGAATTGTGCCGACAGTGACGGCACAATTGGTTTTCACTATTATATCCATAGTATGGACCTAATTGTGTAAGTGCTTATTATTCTTCAGTGCTTTCAATTAATTTGCCTATATTTTCTTTTACAAGTTGTTCTAATTGATAGGTCTCAAGCCCTAAAGGCTTATCTAACCCGCGCATTGCATATTCAAATTTTATTTTACTTTTTGAATATGAAGGTTTCAAGGTTTAGGTTCGAATCCTGCTCTCTGCGTTTATCACAAACATTACCGATTGTATATTTCCTTTTTTTTGGAATTCAACACGTTATCTTTATGTTGCGGATTCTGAAGCTCCACCAGTACAATTTTCAATGGCAAACAAATTTCAATGTCAATTGGGCAAGGCATTTTAAAAGAACGATATGCCTGGAGGCACAGACATCTCGGTAAAAGTTAGATACAAATCTGGATGAATTATAACATAACAAAAGATACACTACAAGGACTCAATATTGATAGTAAATTATAATATTCCGAATAAGAACTTTTAGCCATGTAGGTTGGACAAATGTATTAACCAATATTATCAGGATTTACAAGTTTATTTCCATTCTTAAATTCCCTATCAACAAGATGGAAATTTTCCAGCTTCTCTTCAGCCCATACATTTTCTGGAATGTGCTCCAGTAAAATGATCTGAAATTGCTTCTTTTTTTTCTTGAAGCCGTTGATAAAATTATCCATGTATTTGAGTGCCTTGTTTAATTTCTCCCTATCCGTTTCTGATAAATCCTTAATATCAACCTTATCCGCTTTTTCTATCTTTTTATCTTTTCTGGTCTGATCATAATATGGCGTGCTTACCTGGTCCAACATAAGGAATGTCGGGACATAGATATTTTCCTTATCCCTATTGATATAGTTATGCGTTCCTCCGAAAAATGCAAGATGCAGATACAAATAGATAGAGGCACTGCCCAATTGTTGCCATTTGATCACTTCATTTGTCTTTGAATTAATTAAATCCAATCTATTAGCGGACTCATTATAAAAGGCTTTATATTCAGAATAGTTTTCGATTTGAAGTTCTTTTAATGCCTCATCTATACTTTCTCCTAAAAAATTCAGAACAACCCTCTTTAATTCTGGATCTTCATCTAATTCCTTTGATTTTTCAATTATTTTTTCTTCCAGTTCTTTTTTCCTGCTATTATAATCTTCAGTCTTGGAATCATTTTCGTAATCTTCTAATTTGCTTTTGACATAGCCAAGATGGATATACTTTTGCTTCTCTGTCGCTCGAATACTTTGAGCTTCGGGATGTTCCTGAATTTTGGAATTAACTTCTGCTAAATCGGATTTAAATTTTTTGATTTCCCCACTGACATCCAAAGTCATTGAATCTTTAACTGTCATTTTTTTTGTCAGTGACTGCAGGCTGCTGAATTCGCCGTCTAAATTATCAATTAGATTTACTACCGTTTTAGTAGTCAGAAGATCATTAAAATTATCTTTTATGTACCTAATAGGCAACAGACTGTCAATATCCGATTTCAGATAATCCTGATACTTTTTATTCTGCTTTTCATATCCGCTGAGGTTTCTAATTTTAAGCAGAATCTCCGTTTTTTTATTTTTTAATTGAGTGAGTTCCGATGGTGTTGGATCGATGTCTTCAATACCATTGTGAATCAGACTTTTCAATTTTGCAACCACCTCAGCATCGTCGTAAATATTATGATTAATCAAATTTAGCTCTTTGGTTTTCGTATACAAGCCACCCAGAATTTCCTTAAATTTCAGTTTATTGGCAATCTCTATCGATTGTCTTTTTTCCAGTTTTGCAAGTTCAATCTCAATTTTTTTGATTTCACTATTGAGCAAAATATTTTTTGGAGTCTGGGCTCCTATAACCCAGTCTAAGAGCTTCATAACAGAAAGTGCATCCTTATACCTGCTTTCTTCATGCTTGTCAAATAGATAGTGCCCGCTTGGAAGGGTTTCCTGTCTCTGTATGCAAAACAGCCAGAGAAAATACCTAAAAGAAATCTTGGTATTGGCTTTTATGCTACCTGAACCTGTAAAATTAGTTTCAGCATCTATGCCAAATTCCTTGCTCAAAACCTTCTTCAGCTCCCCGTTCGTCATGTTGGCTACAGGCATTTCCGGTATTATGCCGATATCTGAAAAATAATACTCATTAAATGTCGTTGAACTTGTTATCGCCCCCCTTGCAATAGTAAATTCTTTGCCGTTAATGACAAAATTAACTCCATACCATTTTACATTTTCACCTATGAATTTAGGGGATATATCAGTTGAACTTGCTAAAAAGCAATAATCGATTATCCGTATTATGGACGATTTCCCTGTCGTGCTGTCCCCTGTAATGACATTGATTTTATTAGGCAGGAAATCCAGCTCTCTTGTGCTGCCGTTATTAAACCACAATTTGATCTGCTTTATGTAAAAATTCATAATTCTATCTTTAATGATGAGTATAATTCAATCGCTTCAATCTCTAAAATGACCTGCAATTTTTCCGAAGCTGCCACTATATTCTTAGCCCTAGATCCCAAAGAGTCGGATTGCAGATCAAAGCTGTTTTCGAGATAGATGATTGAATTCGATTCCATTTTTATAAATTTTAACTCCTCTGCAATACAGACAGCATTGAAAGTCAATGCATAAAAATTCTTGAATGAACCATTGAAATTTAAAAAACTTCCAATCCTGCGTGAAACTAAATCCTGAATTCCGATTACCTTTGCATTCTTATTCTTCAGGAATGACACTAGATTATCGTTTAACAGAAATGGAAGTATCAGAAAAACTTTCGAGTATTCAAGAGTTTTCATTTTTGACATTACACTCAAGATTGCCACCAAGGCAACTCCTTCATTATTATATAAAAATTTATTTGTTGCCATATTTGTCTTTCCACTCTTTTAGCCATCCTATTCTTAACTCATCGCTTAAATAGATAAATGTTCCATTTGAAATATCCTGTTCCATTTCGACGGAACTTAATTTAAGCACTTCCAGCATACAGTCATCATAACAGTCAAGCGAATTATTCTCTTCACTATTTACCTGTCTATGTCTAATCTGATGTCGATGTTTCCATCTCTTAACCGCTTGCTGAAAGTAAAGTTCCCGTTCCTCAGGCAAAATTATATTATCCCGCTCTTCCCATTTTTTTAAGTTTGCCAGACATATTTGCATATAATGGTTATATTCAATAACATCCTCCAAATTCACATTTAGATCAAGAAGCTGCTTAGCAAATATTTTATCTTCCAATTTTGGATTTAACACCCGTTCATGAGTGGTTTTATAAAATTTCGAATTTCGAACCTTATCCAAAACAGGCTGCAGAATTTTCTTTGAAAAATCTTCCTTGCTGTATACAACCTTTTCATTATCCTTAATTGTCAGGTAATTAATCGTTCTCAATCTTCCCTCAATTTCAAAGTAGGCATCTTCATAATTATCGACAGCCAAATTTATTTTTAGATATTCTTGAATCTGACCGATCAGATCGTCTTCATTTAGGGTAACATTAATTCTACCGAGGAATTGCTCTAAATGTTTAAACTCTAGAAAATCACTTACAGATTTGTTTAAAACAGGTTCCGCGGGGGATTCATCATCGCCTTTTTTCTTTTTTGAAATTTTTTTAGGCTGAATTAATATTCGCAAATTTTCTTTGAACTGCCCAATATCTATAGTTCCTTCTCTCAGTGCATCAAGGTTGGTTAAAAACACGTTTTCGTCACTTTTAGATTTGTTGGTAACCAATCCAAAATATGTGCTAGCGATAAAAGCCGTTTGGGATAAATCATCCTCCCTTCCATCCTCTGGGTCGCATATCAGTTTCATCCAGTTGTCAATCGTATGCCAAAGCGAATAATCTTTTGAAGACAAATTTTTGGCAGAACCGTCAGTTTTGGTTTGAAGCGTATGTTTTAGCTGTAGCAGTTTTAATTCGTTACTGCTCGTTATGACAATATCATCTTTTTCTTCAACGCTCAATGATTCATTGGGATCTAATTTTAATAATTGAAGAAGTGCATAATAGTGCTGATAATGAAATCCGATCTCTTTTTTATCTGCCGCAGTTTGATCCTGAAATTTTCTACTCATTAAATTGGTGATGATTTAAATTTTGAAATTAAGTCAAAGTCCTAAATCGGAGGCATAACTTCATTTTTTTGGAAATGTAATTAAAAAAAATTAACAAAAAAAATATTA
>RCUJ01000882.1_pt1 | contig 16821 bp, 18 predicted proteins | sample 2166321 | NCBI WGS metagenome assembly RCUJ01 (sample SAMN09932808, study PRJNA488358) | compost metagenome | feature: garden; material: soil; isolation source: compost soil in an enriched community after 118 h of incubation | place: Germany: Experimental Botanical Garden Goettingen | collected... | reverse complement strand
TCCAGGTAGGTGCGCGCCTTGATGAAGGTGCCGCGCGACTTGGACATCTTCTGGCCGTTGACGGTCAGGTAGCCGTGCACGTTGACCGCGGTCGGCTTGCGCAAGCCCGCGCCTTCGAGCATGGCCGGCCAGAACAGGGCGTGGAAGTTGACGATGTCCTTGCCGATGAAGTGGTACAGCTCGGCCGTCGAGTCCTTGCCCCAGAAGGCGTCGAAATCCAGCTCGGGAGTGCGCGCGCAGAGGTTCTTGAAGCTGGCCATGTAGCCGACGGGGGCGTCCAGCCAGACATAGAAGTACTTGCCCGGCTCGTCGGGGATCTCGAAGCCGAAGTAGGGCGCATCGCGGCTGATGTCCCATTCCTGCAGGCCGGAATCCAGCCATTCGGCGATCTTGTTGGCCACCGCGTCCTGCAGGGCGCCGCCACGGGTCCAGCTTTTCAGCATGGCCTCGAAGTCCGGCAGCTTGAAGAAGAAGTGCTTGGAGTCGCGCAGCTCGGGCACGGCGCCGGAGATGGCCGAGCGCGGGTTCTTCAGCTCGGTGGGCTCGTAGGTGGCGCCGCATTTCTCGCAGTTGTCGCCGTACTGGTCCTCGGCGCCGCACTTGGGGCAACTGCCCTTGATGAAGCGGTCGGCGAGGAACATGCCCTTTTCCGGGTCGAAGTACTGGGTCACCGAACGGGTGGCGATATGCCCGGCGTCGCGCAGTTTCAGGTAGATGGCCGCCGACAGCTCGCGGTTTTCTTCGGAGTGGGTCGAGTGGTAGTTGTCGAAGTTCACCAGGAAATCGCCGAAGTCGGCCGTGTGTTCGGCCTTGACGTTGGCGATCAACTGTTCCGGGGTGATGCCTTCTTTCTCGGCGCGCAGCATGATCGCCGAGCCGTGGGCGTCGTCGGCGCAGACGTAGATGGCCTGATTGCCGCGCAGTTTCTGGAAGCGCACCCACATGTCGGTCTGGATGTACTCGAGCATATGGCCAAGGTGGATGGAACCGTTGGCATAGGGCAGGGCGCTGGTAACGAGAATCTTGCGGGCTTCGGGCATGGGGATCGGCTGCACTGGTAACACTGGGAAGCCGGTAACTATAAAGGAAGCGGCAAGCTACAAGCCAGAAGCGACAAGAAAAAGCCTTGCATTCCGGGGGGGCTGGTCCGTGTCGCTTGCAGCTGCTGCTATCATGTCCGCCTGTTCTGCTCGGTCTTTCCTTGGGAGTCTTTTATGTCCGTTACCCGCGCAGCGATCGAAGCTGCACTGTCGCAATACACCGATCCCCACCTCGACCAGGACCCGGTCAGCGCCGGTTGTCTGCGTGAAGTGGACATCCAGGGCGGCAAGGTTCGTGTGCGGCTGCAACTGGGTTATGCCGCCGGCCTGTTCAAGAGTGGCTGGGCGCAGATGTTGCAAATGGCCCTGGAAAACCTCGACGGCGTCGACAGCGCGCAGGTCCAGGTCGATTGCGTGATCGAGGCGCACAAGGCGCAGGATCAGGTGCCGGCCCTGGCCAACGTGAAGAACGTGATCGCGGTGGCCTCGGGCAAGGGCGGGGTGGGTAAATCGACCACGGCCGCCAACCTGGCGCTGGCGCTGATGCGCGAAGGGGCCAGGGTCGGCATTCTCGACGCGGATATCTATGGGCCGAGCCAGGGCATCATGTTCGGCATCGCCGAGGGCATGCGGCCCGAGGTGAAGGAGCAGAAGTGGTTCGTGCCGCTCAAGGCCCATGGCGTCGAGGTCATGTCGATGGCTTTTCTGACCGACGAAAACACCCCGGTGGTCTGGCGTGGGCCCATGGTCTCCGGTGCGCTGATCCAGTTGATCACCCAGACCGCCTGGGGTGACCTGGATTATCTGGTGGTCGACATGCCCCCGGGCACCGGCGACATCCAGCTGACCCTGGCGCAGAAGGTGCCGGTCTCCGGTGCGGTGATCGTCACCACGCCGCAGGATCTGGCGCTGCTGGATGCCAGGAAGGGCGTGGAGATGTTCCGCAAGGTGAATATCCCGGTGCTCGGTGTGGTGGAAAACATGGCGGTGCACATCTGCTCGAACTGCGGGCATGCCGAGCACCTGTTCGGTGAAGGCGGCGGCGAGAAGCTGGCGGCGCAGTTTGGCGTCGATCTGTTGGCGTCCTTGCCCCTGTCGATGGCTATTCGCCTGCAGTCCGACGGCGGCAAGCCGACCACCATCGCCGACCCAGAAAGCCAGATCGCCATGATCTATCAGGAGGTTGCCCGTAACGTCGGCGCGCGTATCGCCCGGGGTGAGCGGCAGCAGGCGATGCCGAGCATCATGGTCAGCGAGGATTGAGAGGCTGTGGCGCGCAGGCTCTGCGCGCCATGGCTGTAAAAGCGTAAGCAGAAAACATGCGCCCACAAAAATGCCGGGAGCATTATTGCGCGCAAGCCCCGAAGGGGGTGAAACACATGGATGTGTTGAGCACAAAAAAGCCCCGCACAGGGCGGGGCTTTTTCTCAAGCGAGTTAGATCAGGTTATACAACCTGAACTTCCTCAGCCTGCATGCCTTTCTGGCCACGGGTGGCCACGAAAGTCACTTGCTGGCCTTCTTTCAGGCTCTTGAAGCCATCGCTCTGGATAGCTTTGAAGTGTACGAACAGATCGTCACCGGATTGCGGAGTGATAAAGCCGTAGCCTTTTTCATCGTTAAACCACTTGACGGTACCATTCTGACGATTCGACATGTTATGTCTCCTAACAATTTTTTAATAACAGCCCTGGAAAAGCCCAGGCCGGGACTGAGTGCAACGAGTACTAGGAGTCGGACGATGTTTGGATCGAAATCTAGGCATCAAGTAGCGATTCGCGGTGACACATGCAGCACAGTGGCGCTACTGTACGCGCTTTTAACGCTAAGCGCGAACGCTCTGTAGGCCTTTCTGTTATTTAGCGATGGATGCAGTAAAGCCAGGCTGGTGCGAGGACGTTGGTCGACAGCCTTTGAACCCTGTCGCCGGCCCCGGTAAGATGCGCTCACTTTTTCATCACCCGCTTATTCAGGACACCCGCCATGAGCATCAAATCGGATAAATGGATTCGCCGCATGGCTCAAGAGCACGGCATGATCGAGCCATTCGTCGAGCGCCAGGTGCGCGCAGAAGGCAGTCAGCCGCTGATCTCCTACGGTGTTTCCAGCTATGGCTACGATGTGCGCTGCGCCGATGAATTCAAGGTGTTCACCAACATCAATTCGGCCACCGTCGACCCGAAGCACTTCGATGAAAAGAGCTTCGTCGACGTCAAGAGCGATGTGTGCATCATTCCGCCGAACTCCTTCGCCCTGGCCCGCACCGTCGAGTACTTCCGCATTCCGCGCAATGTGCTGACCATCTGCCTGGGCAAGAGCACCTACGCGCGCTGCGGCATCATCGTCAACGTCACCCCGCTGGAACCCGAGTGGGAAGGCCATGTGACCCTGGAGTTCTCCAACACCACCACCCTGCCGGCGAAGATCTACGCCAACGAAGGCGTGGCGCAGATGCTCTTTCTCGAATCCGACGAGGAGTGTGAAGTGTCCTACAAGGATCGCGGCGGCAAATACCAGGGGCAACTGGGCGTGACCTTGCCGAGAGCCTGATCGATCTGCAGCGTTACGAAAAAGCCGGTTTGCGCGTTTTGCGGAAACCGGCTTTTTCTTGTCTGCGCTTTCGCGCTCAGGGCGCCAGCGGCAGCTCGCGCTTGTGCCGGCTGTTGTCGTAGGTGCGGGTGATGATGGCGTACGCCTCGTCGCGAACCGGCTGGCCATGCAAAAAGGCGTCGATCTCGGCGTAGCTGACGCCATGGGCTTCTTCGTCCGGCTTGCCGGGGCGCAGTTCTTCCAGGTCGGCGGTGGGCACCTTGAACACCAGGTTTTCCGGCGCGCCAAGCTGCTGGGCGATGGCGCGCACCTGGCCCTTGACCAGGCCGCTGAGCGGGGCCAGGTCGCAAGCGCCGTCACCGAATTTGGTGAAAAAGCCCATGACCGCCTCGGCCGCATGGTCGGTGCCGATGACCAGGCCGTTATTGGCGTTGGCGATGGCGAACTGGGCGACCATGCGCAGGCGCGCCTTGATGTTGCCGACGACGAAGTCGCGGCGTGCATCGCTGAGTTTCTGCAGGTGGCTGACCTGCTCGCCGAGCCCGTGCACGCTGTCGGCGATATTCACCGTGTCTTCTTCGTCGGCGCGGATAAATCGCAGCGACGCCTGGGCGTCGTGCTCGTCGTGCTGGGTGCCGTGCGGCAGGCGCACGGCGATGAAGCGATACGCGGCGTCGCCGGTCTCGTGGCGCAGTTCTTCCACGCTCAGTTGCGCGAGGCGCCCGGCGGTCAGCGAGTCGACCCCGCCGCTGATGCCCAGCACCAGTACCTTCAGCCCCGAGTTACGCAGGCAATCCTTGATAAAGGTTTTGCGCCGCTCGATTTCTGCCAGCAGGGCGGTTTTGTCGGCAAAGGGGGGCACCACGTTCAGGGCGGTGGCGATCTCGGCTTGGCGGCTGCTCATGGTGGTTCCTTGGGGCAAGTCGGTACGCGGATGATGGGAGCGGTAAGTGACGGCCTCTCCAGGAGGCGGTGGCTCGCGCAGGATCATAAGCCAACTATGTCCCCGAGTTAATCTGCAAAGTCGTGCATGGGGCTGAACTTCAAGCGAAAAACAGGCGCCATGGATTCCGCGGTGGCAATCGATGCATTGGTTCCGTAGGGCGCTGGCGCAGTGCCGTTCACATCAAGGATGGCGCTCGTCCGGTGGTTTCACCTCCGGGGCGGTTGGTCGGCGCTGGATTTCCCCCGGCTTTCATCCGGGCTACAAAAATTCTGCTCACCTGGCTTAAATGAACTGCATTGCAGGCTGCGAATGGCGCTGAAACATCTGGAAAGGCTGTTCGGCGCGGTAGAGCCTGCGGCAATCGAATTGCTTTGCTAGGGTAGGTCGAATCAGGGCCGTTTCCGTCAGTGTGCGGGCGATCGGGTATTTAGTGCGGGAGGAATCCGTCATGACGACGTGGAAAATCACTTACAGCAAAGATGAGCGCACCGAGGTGTTCGAGCTTCAGTCCAACAGCAAACCGAGCATGGAACAGGCGGTAGCGGCGTTGCTCAAGATGGCCGAAAAGGTCTACGAGCGCGAAGAGCCGAGAGACCTTCCCAATGAAATCCAGACCCCGGCCGTGCGTCTGGCTGAACGTTACGGCATCACCATCACCGGGATAACTCGCGACTGACCCTTGTCGCCCGCCGGGCAGGCCGGGGCGCACGGTTAAATCACGCGCAAAAAAAGGGCGCCCAAAGGCGCCCTGAAACGATGATCTATGGAGTAAGTCCGTTAATTCAGAGCCGATGCCTGGCTGGTTGGTTCAGCAGCCGCCGACCAACGGCGATTATTGTCCCGGCGTCAGGATCAGTCGTCTGTTGCCATAGACCTTGTCGAGGTTCTGCGGCTGGAACGGGAAGCTCATGTACTGGCCCTTGCGCCAGGCCTCGATGCCGTCGGCGTAATGCTCGCTCGCCGGGTTGCCGGATTGGCCGGAGCTGTTCAGACCGAGCAGCGGCTCTGCGCGGCCGAAGTCGACGACGATGCGCATGGCCGGGATCAACCAGGTGTCGAAGTCCTGTCCCCAGTGGTAGGCCGAGACATTGAGGGTGCTGTGGTCGCCGCCGGCCGGGTAGGGGCCGCGGTCGAGATAAGTCTTCAGCGAGTTGATCGCGGCGCGCTGGCTGGTGCCCATATAGGGCGCCAGTTTGCTGGTTTCGCTGACCCAGTCGTAGCTGTGCAGCTTGCCCCATTGCCAGGCGCTGCGCTCGCTGCCGAGTTTGCTTTCGGCGAAGGTCACGGCGGCGGCCAGGCTGCGGGCGAGAATGGCCGGTTTGTCTTCCTGCTCCGGGCTGTCGATATCGTTCCAGAACGGGCTGTCGTCGCGGCCCAGCAGGTGGTCGGCCTGGGCCGAATAGGATTTGTCGGCGGTTTCCACCAGGGCCAGCCAGGCCGGGCTGGTTGCGGGGCCCAGTTCGTCGAGGAAGATCTGCCGCGCGCTCTCATGCAGGAAGGCGCCGTAGAGTGCGGCATCCGCCGAGGTGGCGGCGAGCTTGCCGTCGAAGGCCATCAGCCGGCGGTAGGCTTCGCGCGCTTTGTCGCGTTCCGGCGCGGGCAGGGCGTCGATGGCTTGTTGCAGCGGCTCGGCCATGCCAGGTGCCGCGAACATGCCTTGCAGCTTGCCGACGAAGGGCGTGGTCTGGTCGTACTGCATGGCGATCATGCTGCGGGTGTCGTGCTTGCCGCTGCCGGCCAGTTGCGCCAGGCGCTCGTAGCGCTCCGGGTAGTACCAGGAGTTGGACAGCTGCATGCCGTAGCCGCGCGGTACGCTGCGCTGGTTGGCGGTGCCCAGCCAGCCTTGCTGCGGATCCTGGTCGTAGGGGTGGAGCATCGGGTCGGCGAAGCCATCCCAGTCGTAGCGGCCGTCCCAGCCTGGCGAAGGCATCAGGCCAAGGCCTTCGCGGCGATTGGGAAAGCGTCCGGTGACTTGCCAGCCGATGTGCCGGGCGTCGGCGAAGACGATATTCAGGGGTATGGCGCGCACTTCGCGGGTGGCCTCGAAGGCTTGCTCAACCGATTGCGCGCGGGACAGGTCGAACAGCGCATCGAGGGAGCGATCGGCCTCGAATTGCGTGGTTTGCAGGGCCAGGCCGTAGCCGCTGGCCAGTTGCAGGGGCTGCAAGGGGTGTTTGCGCTCGCCCAGTACCGAGTTGAGCAGCGGGCCGTGACGGGTCTCGAAGATGGTTTCGCGGATCGGCCGCTGGCCCTTGATGAAGAAAGTTTCCTGACGCTCGCGGGCGGCCAGCCATTGGCCGTCGGCTTGGTAATAGAGGCGGTTGCCTCGACGCTGGATTTTCTCCAGGAACAGGTCCTGGTTGTCGCCCATGACCATGGTCATGCCCCAGCCGAGCTTGCCGTTGAACCCGGCGACTATGGCCGGCACGCCGGCAATCGAGACGCCGGCGGCCTGGAATTTCGGCGAACGGATCTGCACGAAGTTCCAGGCCGAGGGCATCGCCAGCGGCAGGTGGGTATCGTTGGCCAGCAGGCTCTTGCCGCTGCGGCTGTGCTGCGGGGCGATGGCCCAGTTGTTGGACGCGGCGACGCCGAGCATGTGAGCGGCGGCGAACTGGCTGGCCGCCTTGTTGACGGCGGCCAGGCCGGGGAGTTGTCCGCTGAGGGTCAGGCCCTTGAGTTTTGCGGCCTCATCGAACGGCAGCGGTTCGTCCGGGTAGGTGGGCAGCAGCCAGGCGAGGTGTTCGCTGCCGACTTTCTGCGCCAGCACCAGGGCGGCGATTTCTTCCTGCAGGTTGACCGACAGGCCGAAGTTCAGCAGGCAGAACACCAGCACCGAGTCTTCGGCTTTCCAGTAGGGCGGGCGATAGCCGGATTGGGCCAGGTCCATCGGCAGCTTGTCGCGATAGCGGAACAGGTAGGCGTTGACGCCACGGGCATACACCTCGAAGAACTTCTTCAGCCGTGGCGAGGCGCTGGCATGGAGCACTTCGGCGCTTTTCTTCAGGTTGACCGCGCGCATCAGGCGATCGATTTCCAGCACACCGGGGCCTGCCATCTCCGCCAGGCGGCCTTCGGCCATCAGGCGCAGGCCGACCATCTGGCTGAGGCGATCACTGGCATGCACATAGCCGAGGGCGAACAGGGCGTCGTGAAAGGTGTTGGTTTCGATCAGCGGCATGCCCAGGGCATTGCGCCGAATCACAACGCTTTGCGCAAGACCCTGAACGCGCACGCTGCCCTGATCCGGGTGCAGGCTATCGCGGTAGCGGCTGTCGAGAAACGACTGACAGCCACTCAACGCCAGGCCGGCAGTGAGGGTGGCGGCGAGGCCCAGCAGGGCCAGGGGGCGGAATGCGCGCGATAGCATGCAGCGAGCTCCTTGCAGAACGCAGGACTGGACGGATCGGTGAATGAAAGTGTTGCGCAACCTACCCGGCAGGGTTAGCTGCCGGTGCGCTTCAGGCCTTCGTCGAGCAGCCAGCGTGCGGCTGTGCGAGCGGCAGCCTTGTGCTGCAACTCCAGTTCGTTGAAGTGCTTTTCGTGCTGGCGCCGCTCGGTCTGGTCCAGTGCCTTCCAGTTGGCATGGGTCGGTACCTGGGCGGTGGCTTCGAACAGCAGGTGAAATACCTGGCAGCGGCTGTCCTGGCTCAGCGCGCTGTCGTAGTTGTCCAGCAGCACCTTGATGCGGATGGCGCCCTCGATCAACGGTAGCTGGCCATCGAGCAGGCTGCCGGCGAGTATCTGCAGATCGCCGGCCAGGTGTTCGCGGCGCTGCTGTTCGGCATGTTGCCGATCACGCTGTTGCGCCCAGACGCGACGCCACAGCGACAGGGCATACAGCGCCAGGGCCGTCACCACCAGGATGCCGGCCAACAGGAGCAGATTAACGCTGGTCATGGGTTTGTCAGGCGCCGTGGCATTTCTTGTATTTCTTCTGGCTGCCGCATGGGCAGGGGTCGTTGCGGCCGACGTCCTTCAGGGCGTTGCGCACCGGCTCCTGGTGAGCATGGTTGCAGTCCGGGCCGTGCACGTGTCCGTGATCATGGTGATCGTGTTCGGCATGGTTGCAGTCGGGACCGTGTTCGTGGGCGTGTTGGTTCATGTGCGCTTACTCGGAAATGAAATCGCCGGGGATTATCTCTCCATTACGCGACATGTGCACGCTGCGGCCGAACAACAAACCGGTTTTTACCTGGCCTTCGAGGCGATAGCGAATCGGCTCCTCGGGGCGCTCCAGCAATTTGACGATCTGCCGCAGGTGCCGCCAGAGGTTGGTGCGTACCGGGACATCGAATACATGGTGGCCATGGGCCGGAACCGTGAACCAGGTGTCGGATTGGCCTTCTGCCAGCTTCACCTCGTTGAGGTGTACCCGGTACTCCAGGCCGCGCACCGGCAAGCTCATGCTGTTGGGGTTGTCGATACGGAAACGCAGGACGAACTGCTGTTCCAATAACTTGGCCCTGATGACATCGACCTTGACCAGGCGGACATCCGGATCCTTGAACCCGCCGCTGGTCCAGGTGGAACATCCGCCGAGCCCGCAAAGCAGGCCGAAAAACATCAATAGGCTGAGAATTCTTATAGTTGGCGCCTGGGAAAACATTTCATACTCCAAAGGACGCGCCAGTGTAACAAGCACGTGCCTGGCTGCAACGTGTTGTGAGGGTAAAAAAACCTGCGCCATACTGAACGCCTAATAGGACAGGAGTGTGACCATGGCTCGTTACGAGATCGCCTTTGCCGGCCAGTTGGTGCCGGGGGCGCAGCTGGATGCAGTCAAAGCCAATCTGGCCAAGTTGTTCCAGGCAGACGCTCAGCGGATCGCTTTGCTGTTCTCCGGGCGGCGAATGGTGATCAAGAACAACCTGGATGCGACCGGTGCGGAAAAATACCGCGCCACCTTGCAGCGCGCTGGCGCCCTGGTCGAAGTGCAGAGCATGCCCGAGGAAGTGGAGGAGATCGAGTTGGCCCCGCCGCCGGCCGGCGAAGCGCCCGAGCCACTATTTATCGCTACCCCGCACGCACCTGGCGGTCGACGGCTCAAGGTTCTGCCGCGGGATGAATATATGGCCGCGTTCGCGGAGGTCGATGCGCCGGATTTCGGGATCGCCCCGCTTGGTGAAGACGTGCAGGATGACAAGCCCGCAGCGCAGGCGCCGTCTCTCGATCTGTCACAATTCAGTCTGGCTCCTGTCGGTAGCGACATGGGCGAGATCAAGGCCGCACCTGCCGCGCCGCCACCGGATATCTCCCACCTGAAATTACAGGAGTAGGCGCGGTCGGGTTTGCTGCGCCCGGAAGGCGGCAGACCGTTAAGCGGGGCGGATGAGCGGCTTTGCGTAGCCCGGATGAAATCCGGGGAAATTATTGACGACAGATGTTCTGTCGAGTTTCCCCGGCGCTGCGCAGGCGGAACTGGTGCCTGTCGCTTCAGACAAAACCCGCACAGCACTTCTTGAATTTCTGTCCGCTGGCGCAAGGGCAGGGGTCATTGCGCCCGGCCTGCAGCGCGACCGTGGGGTCGATAAAGTACCAATGACCCTGGTGCTGGACGAAGGCCGAGCGTTCGCGATGGGTGTGTTCGCCGGCGTCATCGTGCCAGCGGGCGGTAAAGGTCACGAACGCATGTTCCGGCTGACCGCCCAGCACTTCGCTGCTTTCGACTTCCAGGCCAAGCCAGGTGCTGTGCAGGCTCCAGGCGCTGATGGCGGCGCGATCCAGTCCTGAACGCTGGGCCGCCAGGGTGGTCGCCAGCAGGTAATCGACCAGTCCCAGTGCATAGGCGCTGTAACGTGAGCGCATCAGCGTTTCGGCACTCGGCGCCGGCAGTCCGGCATGATAGCGGCCGCAGCACTCGCTCAGTGGATCGCCACTGCCGCAAGGGCAGCTTGGCGGGGTCTCGGCGTCGGTTGTCGTCATGTGAGTTACCACCAGTACTTGCCAAAGTTTTCCGGGTTGGCCCAGAACTTGGCGTTGAGCCAGTCGGGTACCTGTTTGTAGTCGAGCAGGTCGTAGGTGAACAGGCTCAGGGTTTGTTCGTCGCGCTGAAAACGCTCGCTGACCTGCAAGGCCAGGGCGAAGAAATCGGTGTCCTGCCAGGCGCAGGCCTGCAGGTCGACCAGCACCGCCAGGCGGCTGGCGTTCAGGTTGCGGATGCCGCCGAGCAGTTCCAGCCCCGTGCGTTTGGGCAGGTGTTCGAGGCAGTCGACGACCAGCGCCAGGTCGAATCGTTGTGCGGCCAACTCGGCCGGCAGGGCGCCTGCGGCGGCGTAGGCGATCTGGCAATCGGCGTGAGCGGCCCGAAAAGCGACCAGTGCCGGCAGTTCGCTGGCGCCTATCAACAGCAGGCGGCGCGGCGCGTAACGCTCCAGCAGAGCGGCCAGCGCTTGCTGTGGCGTGCGGGGAGAAATGCTCTCGGTCATCGATAATCCTCGATCGGGTCGGAAAAGACTAACCTGTGGCTGGGTGAAGGTTCCGAATATTCTTAACGGGCATGCATATCATGTCTGGCGGATTCTAAAACGGCAGTCTTTAATCCATAAGTGTCGGTTTTGGTCCGATTCCTACTGGAGATATGCATATGAGCATCATAAGGAAAGCTGTACCCCTGATTCTGACGACCAGCTTCCTGACGGGCTGCGCCGGCTTGCAGAAAAGCGATTGGCCAACTTGTGCTGCTGTCGGCGGTGTGGGTGGCGCAGCATTGGGCGCGATTGAGAGTTCTACCTGGGCGGGTGGTGGCGCATTGGTCGGTGCCGGCATGGCGGCAGCCTATTGCTGGGTGCATGGCGCCGAAGAAGTGGTGATGGTCGAGGAGGTGGTGGCCGAGGAGCCGGTCATGCCCGAGCCAGTCGCAGAAGCGGTGCGGGTCGAACTGGATGTGAAGTTCGATTTCGACAAGTCGGTAGTCAAGGAAGGCAGCTTCGCCGACATCAAGAGCGTTGCAGACTTCATGGCTCAATACCCGCAAACCACCACCGTGGTCGAAGGGCATACCGACTCCATCGGTACCGATGCCTACAACCAGGGCTTGTCCGAGCGTCGCGCCAACGCCGTGCGCGAAGTGCTGGTCAACCAGTATGGTGTGGCCGGTGAACGCGTCAACGCAGTAGGTTATGGCGAAAGCCGGCCGGTTGCCGACAACGCGACCGCGGAAGGACGGGCAATCAACCGCCGAGTCGAGGCTGAGGTCGAGGCGCAGCCTTAAGCGGCATTAGGCGCTCCTTTCAGGGGCGTACTTGTACTATCCGGGAGAGGCGGCTTAACTCCTGTGTTACTGGCAGCACGCCAGTAACACAGGAGATTCGCCATGAGAATCAGGCTCTTCAGGGTTGCTTTTCCCCTTCTCTTGGCCAGCAGTGTTCTTTCGGGTTGCGTCACGACTTCCAGTACGGGAGATGCGGCGCTCAACCAGGGGAACTGGCCCTTGTGCAGCGCGCTTGGCGGTCTGGCCGGTGGTGGCCTGGGCGCAATCGAAAGTTCGGCTTGGGCAGCAGGTGGCGCCGTGGCCGGTGCGGTCGTAGGCGGCCTTATTTGCTATGCCCAGGATGGTGACCAAGACGGCGACGGCGTGTTCGATCGCCGCGATCGTTGTCCGGATACGCCGCCCAATACTCCAGTGCGCCACAATGGCTGCCCATTGCCGGTGTATGAGAGCCCGCCTGAAGTGATGCAACCCGATGAGCCTGCAGTGCCGGTTCGAGTCGAGTTGGACGTCAAGTTCGACTTCGACAAGTCGGTAGTCAAGGAAGGCAGCCACGCCGACATCAAAAACCTGGCCGACTTCATGAAGCAGTACCCGCAGACAAGCACCGTTGTCGAGGGGCATACCGACTCCATCGGCTCCGATGCCTATAACCAGGGCTTGTCCGAACGCCGTGCCAACGCCGTGCGCGAGGTGCTGGTCGAGCAGCATGGTATCGAAAGCAATCGGGTATCGGCTGTGGGTTACGGCGAAGCACGCCCGGTTGCCGATAACGACAGCGAGTCTGGACGCGCAATCAACAGAAGGGTCGAGGCTGCGGTCGAAGCCCTACCCTAGCTGTCAGTCGACGTCACCTGATGCTGGCCGGTCGTTGACCGGCCAGGCGGGAGGCCCCTGCAGTTTTTGCTAGCCCGGCGCAAAGCGGTTAAGGTGCGGCGGAACAAAAAACTGCCAGGGGCGGACATGAGCATCTTGTTGGGGCTGGGGAAAGTACTGACCGCGTTGTTTTGGGGCGTGGTCTTGGCCAATCTGCTCGACCCGTTCGCGCAGCCTTTCGCACTGCTGCTGCATCTGGCGGGTGCTTTGCTCGTGCTGATCCATGGGCTGGAATTGTGGCTATTCGATGAGCGCGTGAGCGGGCGTACTCGGCCCGGGCTGGAGCGCGTGCAGATTTTACTGTTCGGCATTTTTCACTTGCAGGCCCTGTTGTCGGCGCCGGTGCAGCCGCTGAGCGCGGCACCTGCGGAGCTGGAGGCCGAGCATGCGTAGTCTGTTGCTGCTGGCCGCACTGTCCAGCCCGCTGGCGTTGGCGCAGAGCCTGATCGACGTGCAGTCGCATGCCTTGCTGCGCTTGCCGGCGGCAACCAGCGTGTTGCGGGTGGAGCGCCTGCATGTTGCGGATCATGGCACCTTGCTGATCCCGTCCGGGCTGAGCGAAATGCATGTCGCAGAGCTGCGCCTGGGGCGTGATGCACGGATTGCCATTGCACCTGGCGAGCAAGCCTTTCGTCTGGACGTGGTGAGCGCTGAGATCGCAGCCGGTGCGCAAATCAGCGCACGCGGTGCCCCTGGCTCGTTTCTGCAACCGGCATTGCCGGGCCGTACGCTCAGCATCCGTCTGCGCGGCGTGGTGGTCGAGGCGCTCCTGCTCGATGCCCGTGGCGGCATGGGGGCACCCGGTTACGTTGGCCTGGATGGCGCCGATGGCAAGCCGGGCGGCTGTGCCTGGGGGCAGGCCAGCCGCGGCCATGACGGGCTGAACGGCAGCGATGGTCAGGCCGGCGCTCGCGGTGGCCAGGTGCGCCTGGAAGTGCCGCTGGACTTTCCACTGGAGCGCTTGCAGGTGCTCCTCGATGGCGGGGCAGGCGGTGCAGCCGGTAATGGCGGTAACGCTGGCGTCGGCGGCGCGAGCAAGGGCTGCTGGCTGTACAGCACGCAGCCTGCTCGCGATGGACTGCCCGGCCAGGCTGGCCGGGCGGGGGCTGCAGGCGCGGCAGGCAATCTGGATGTAGTGCGCTTTTAAATCTGCGGCTACAGGGCCAGGAGCGCCAGGCGCTCCCTCAAAAACCTGGGCGGGCGGCGGCGATGCTGACCACTACCAGGCCCAGGATCAGGTTGATACCCACCAGGCGGCGAATGCGCCCGAGCACAGCGCCGCCGCTCGGCCAGTCCGCGGCGGCCACTGCACGGCGCAGTTCGGGCAGTTGCAGCGCCTGCACGCGGATAAACAGCGCGAGCATGGCGATATACAGGCCGATCATGATGTGCACATAGCGCGGCGCGGTCTCGAAACCGGAAAAGCGCAGGTGGAGCATGCCCACGCCGGTGATCGGCAGCACTATCACGGCGGCCCAGACCCAGTAGAAGAAGCGCGGGAATACCTCGAGCCACAGTTTCAGGCGCGCGGGCGCCTCCAGTGCGCTGACCGCGGCGGGGCGCAGGATCATCCAGGCGAAGAACATGCCGCCGACCCAGACGAGTGCGGCGAGCAGATGCAGGGCGTAGGTCACAGCGTAAGGTGTCATGTAAAACTCCAGTCCGGGTTCTGCGCGTTAGCGCTTAGCGCGCTATGATAGCGGCCGTTGTCAGACACTGAAAATTTATCCAGCCTTTTCGCGCCCAGACCCCACGTCCAGATCCCATGCTCAGTACCGAACTCAAGTCCCAGATCCAGGGCGCCTACACGCGTTTTCTCGAAGCCAAGTCGCTCAAGCCGCGTTATGGCCAGCGCTTGATGATCGCCGACATCGCCAAGGTGTTGGGCACGATCGAGGTCGACGGGGAAGGTCGGCGCGAGGGCGAGCCCGCCGTGGTGGCGGTCGAGGCCGGCACTGGCACCGGCAAGACGGTGGCCTACTGCCTGGCGGCGATTCCCGTGGCCAAGGCCGCCGGCAAACGTCTGGTGATCGCCACCGCGACAGTGGCCCTGCAGGAGCAGATCGTGCACAAGGATCTGCCCGATCTGATGCGCAACAGCGGCCTGAGTTTCAGCTTCGCCCTGGCCAAGGGCCGTGGTCGCTACCTGTGCCTGTCCAAGCTCGACATGCTGCTGCAGGAGGGCCATGCGCAAAGCGCCACCGCCCAGTTGTTCGAGGAGGAAGGCTTCCGGATCGACGTCGACGAGCAGAGCCAGAAGCTGTTCGTCGCCATGATGGAAAAGCTCGCCGGCAACAAATGGGACGGCGACCGCGACAGCTGGCCCGAGGAGCTGGAGGACGCGCGCTGGTCGCAGCTGACCACCGATCACAGCCAGTGCACCAGCCGGCATTGCCCGAACTTCCAGCAGTGTGCCTTCTACAAGGCCCGCGAAGGCATGGGCAAGGTCGACGTGATCGTCACCAACCACGACATGGTGCTGGCCGATCTGGCCCTGGGCGGCGGCGCCGTGCTGCCCGACCCGCGCGAAACCCTCTATGTGTTCGACGAAGGCCATCACCTGCCGGACAAGGCCATCGGCCACTTCGCCCATTACACGCGCCTGCGCTCCACCGCCGACTGGCTGGAAACCACCGCCAAGAACCTCACCAAACTGCTGGCCCAGCACCCGCTGCCGGGGGACCTGGGCAAGTTGATCGAGCAGGTACCGGAGCTGGCGCGGGAGATCAAGACCCAGCAGCAGTTCATGTTCAGCGCCTGCGAGCAGGTGGCCGAGTTCAAGCCCGGCGAAGACATGCAGGGGCGCGAACGACCGCGTCACCGTTTCGTCGGCGGCCAGGTGCCGGAGCACCTGCGTGAGCTGGGCACTGAGTTGAAGAAAGGCTTTTCCAAACTCTCCGAGCTGTTCACCGGGGTGACCGAAAAGCTCAAGGAAGCCATGGATGGCGAGGCCACTATCGGCATCGCCAGTCACCAAGCCGAGGAGTGGTACCCGCTGTTCGGCAGCCTGCTGGCGCGAGCCTATGGTAGTTGGGAACTGTGGCTGGCCTTCAGCGCCGAAGACCCCGAAGACAGCCCACCGATGGCGCGCTGGCTGACCCTGGCCGACAGCGGCGCCTTGTTCGACATCGAAGTCAACGCCAGCCCGATCCTCGCCGCCGAAACCCTACGGCGCAGCCTGTGGAACGTTGCCTATGGCGCCCTGGTGACCTCGGCGACGCTGACTGCGCTGGGCACCTTCGACCGCTACCGGATGCGTGCCGGCCTGCCCAAGGTGGCAGTGACCTCCGTGGTGCCGAGCCCTTTTCATCATGCCGATGCCGGCGTCTTGCGGGTGCCGAACCTGAATGCCGATCCGCGCGATGCGGTGGCCCACACCGCGGCGATCATCCGCGATCTGCCGGCGCTGGTGGCAGGCTCGCGCGGCACCCTGGTGCTGTTCTCCTCGCGCAAACAGATGCAGGACGTGTTCGAGGGCCTGGAGCGCGATTGGCGCAAACGGGTGTTCATCCAGGGCAACCTGTCCAAGCAGGAAACCCTCAACAAGCACAAGGCGCGGGTCGACAGCGGCGAAGACAGCGTGTTGTTCGGCCTGGCCAGTTTCGCCGAAGGCGTCGACCTGCCCGGCGCCTATTGCGAGCATGTGGTGATCGCCAAGATCCCCTTCGCCGTGCCGGACGACCCGGTGGAGGCGGCGCTGGCCGAGTGGATCGAGGCGCGCGGCGGCAACCCCTTCATGGAAATCGCCGTGCCCGACGCCTCGCTGCGCCTGGTCCAGGCCTGCGGGCGGTTGCTGCGCACCGAAGAAGACCGCGGCACCATCACCTTGCTCGACCGGCGGGTGGTGACCCAGCGCTATGGCAAGGCGATCCTCAATGCACTGCCGCCCTTTCGCCGGGAAATCGGTTAGCAGGCCGTTGAAAAACTACTGCGCTCGGCTATGCGGCGTTGCAACGCAGCGAAGCGGAGTAACAGCCGAAGGCTGGCCCGCAGGGCGAGCAAAGCGAGTCAAGCAGTCTCGGAATGCTCATGTACAACTCGTACACTGCGCTTCCTCGGCTGCTTTCGCCTTGCCTCGCCTAGCCGTCGCTCGCTACATTTTTCAACGGCCTGCCAGCCGGCCGCGCGGGTTCCCAAGTGCGGCGCGGGCTGGAACAATGCGCGGCTGATCATCCATTCCCCCGACCAAGGAGCCGCCTG
>RCUJ01000881.1_pt1 | contig 16853 bp, 17 predicted proteins | sample 2166321 | NCBI WGS metagenome assembly RCUJ01 (sample SAMN09932808, study PRJNA488358) | compost metagenome | feature: garden; material: soil; isolation source: compost soil in an enriched community after 118 h of incubation | place: Germany: Experimental Botanical Garden Goettingen | collected... | reverse complement strand
CTCCTGTAGCCTAGGTGTTTAGGTTAGAGTGTTGCGACCACGGATTGAATCCGCAACTACAACCTAACCCCGCCACTCACGAATTGGACTCGACGGTCGTGCACCTATCAGTCAATGGCGAGGCTTGATGGAAATCTGTGCACTCTAGACAAATTGCCGTCGATACGGATGAGCGCCTACTGGCAATCAACCTGATGCCTGCCGATATCGCCGACTCCACTAGGGCACAACTGGTGCTTGATGGGGGGTGGTACGGCGCTGGCCGTGGGGCAAACACCTGTTCGATGCAGCGTACGACCGTCGCAAATCGGTGGACAAGGCTGGGTTCATGGAGTTCACGGTGTGGAAGTCGTACGGCGACTGGAAAGCCTGCAAGGCTTCGCGGTTCAACGCTGGGGCGCCGAACGTACCTTCGCCTGGCTGATGCGTTACCGGCGACTGGTACGTGACTATGAATAGCGTATTGACGTGTCAGAGAACATGATTTACATGACAATGGAATCGTTGCTGTTACGTCGACTAAATGTCTGTTAGGTTATTAAACCGTCTCTAACTAAAGCAAGCATGAACAATTTTATTGTTTCCATTTTCAAATCGTTTACTGCGTGAGCATTCGGAGACATTTTTCTTAGAATATGCTGGGAATTGCTCTTGCAGTGTAGAAATCAAGCTGCAGCATCACGTTTGTATTCGAAATGTTGATGACTTACTCCTTGAGTAACAAAGTCCGCATCGGCCGGTATCGGTTCCCAGAAAAAATCGCGCTTGAAAATGGGAATTTTGTCGAATTTTTTTGAACGAAATATCCATCTATTTTTCTTGATCTCGCTATAGCGATCCCCCTTAAACTGTTGATGTATAGCGGTGAAAGGCAGCAGTCTTTCAGCAATGTCAGAAAAGGATAAACTAGGATTATTGTTTTTAAATTTCTCAAAAACTTCAAATTGATCTCTGCAAATAATTTGAATGGCTGTTTCGGGGAATTTATAACGGGGAGACCAAAGAACGTGCCATCCTGATTCAATTTCGTTAATGAAATTAACAAGGCGCGGCGTAAGAATATATGCATCAGATTCAATGTGAATAATCTTGTCAACTGCTAATTCATTTGCAATATTAATAGAGTGAAGGAAACTCCGCCACCAACCAGGGTAAGCAGACCCACTTTGGCGACCTAAGTTGTCATCAAATCGAATGATAAGATTGGTATCATTGTGCAGTGATAAAGGCGAACTATGATGTACCGTATTTATGATTTTTTCTGATGGAAGATATGGTGAGCCATCATCAATCATAATTTTTCTTATTGCATTGATTGGCATGGTTTCATAGTAGTCGAGCCATCGCTGATATCGACTTTGCCAAGACTCGGCATCTTTGATGAAACTTGTGCAAAAAATAATAGATTTCATTAACTAATAGCTTTCTTTATATTGTAAAAAATAGTAATTTTTTGTGTTGTAAATATAAAAATCGGCTACTATTTTACCAGACTGTTGTCAATATTGGTGAATTGCAATTTTGATAGTATTTTTTGCCGAGTTTGGCTGTGTGGCGAAAATTTGGGGGCCACCTAGTGATAGCATTATTGCGAATAGAGAAAATGAATTTTTTATTGCCGGTTTAGAGTGTCCGACAGAACCTATGAATGTATCGCTAGCAAATGGATATGTAGGAAAGCGAGAGGAATACCAGGTGTATATCGAAAGTGCATTCGTAGTGGATGGACAACCTGTCGAAATTCTGGACCTAATCGCATGAGTTCGACATTCCGGTGCTATGCCATTGAGTCGCGTGAGCGTCTCAATGGCATAGCGGGCGTCGGTGGTGCTTACTAGCCATGGTGGGCGCGCGATGCAGTGGCCTTGTAAGCATGCAATTTGGCAGAACATCCTTTGGTCTTCCGGACAGGCCTGTCTAGACGTATATTAATTCGCATGGAATAAGACGCTCCCGCCTGAACCTTGAATCGACAAAGGCCTTGTCTCTCTTGAGGCGATTCACGTGGCTGTGGACAGTGTTAGAGAGGAGGCATTGCGCATATCGGTCTTCCGACGGTCAGTTTAACTTTTTGCGGGCATGTTTGCATACGCTGGTCATGACGCAGCAGGTCTCGGCGAAGTCGAGGGGGAGGCTTTTTAGACGTGGTGCGATCACTGTAGCGCCAGCGCCACAAGCGCAGGCGAATACTTACTCATGTGTTGCTTTGGAGCTCGTTTGCGCTGGCTGGCTCGCCGTGATCCGCGCCAGCGGGGGAGCCATTACGGGTAATCCCCATTTTTAGAGCGTGCTAAAAGTAGAGGTTAAGCGGCCAAGGCAAGCGTCTGTTTTGGTGTGATGCCGCCAAGTGCCATGTTGGGCTGGTCGTGATTGTAAGTCCACAGCCAGCGGGTTGCAAAATCCTGGATATCATCAAGTGTTTCAAACAGGTGATGCGCCAACCAATCGTAGCGCACCGTGCGGTTATAGCGCTCGACATAAGCGTTCTGCTGCGGCTGTCCAGGCTGGATGAAGTCGATGCGAATGCCGCGTTTGGAGGCCCAGGTCAGCGTCACGGCGCTGATGTATTCCGGGCCGTTATCGCAGCGAATGACCTGGGGTTTGCCACGCCATTCGATGATCCTGTCGAGGGAGCGGATGACGCGTTCGGACGGCAAGGAGAAATCGACCTTGATGCCGAGTCCCTCACGGTTGTAGTCGTCGATCACATTGAACAATCGGATGCTTCTGCCGTCGGCCAGTTGGTCATGCAGGAAGTCCATCGACCAGGTGTCGTTGATTTGTGCAGGCACGGCCAGCGGCAGCGGCCTTTCCCGCACCAGCCGATGGCGTGGCTTGATACGCAGGTTTAGTTCCAGCTCACGATAGATCCGACAGACCCGCTTGTGGTTCCATTTAAACCCCTTCACGTTGCGCAAAATACAGGAAGCACAGGCCGAAGCCCCAGTTGCGCTGGTTGTTGGTCAGGCGTACCGGCCAGTCATCGAGCTTGGCGCGATAGCGATAACAGGTCTGGCTAATGCAAAATGCCTGACAAGCCAGTCCTATGGTGGCTGAACGCTGGGCCACGGCCCATTGCGCCATCTCCCGCCGCTGAGATGGCGCTACCATTTTTTTGTCAGGGCCTCCGCGACGATCTCGGCTTTCAAGCGCTCCTCGGCATACATCTTTTTCAGGCGCCGGTTTTCGTCCTCCGGCTCCTTCATGCGGGCCATCAGCAAGTCGTCCATGCCGCCAAACTTGGAGCGCCATTTATAGAACGTGGCATTGCTGATGCCGTGCTCGCGGCACAGCTCAGGGACTGGTGAGCCGCCCTCGGCTTGCTTGAGGATGGCGATGATCTGGCTATCGGTAAAACGGGACGTCTTCATGTAGAACTTTTAAAAATCTGAATTTGAAAAATTCTACTTTTAAACGCGATCATTTGGCGGGGGGATTACCACTTGACCTCGATTTACCTACGGACATGGTTTTGCTGGCAAACTCATAATCCGTTGGTGCCGTGTTCGACTCACGGGAGGCCCACCAGAATTTAGCAAGAATAGAACAAGCCCCGACAGGTGACTGCCGGGGCTTTTTTCGTGCTGTCGTACAATCGCGGCATAGCGATTGATGAAGGATGGAACGACATGACGGCTGAAGTGAAGATTGACGATATCGTGGTCGGTGATGGCAAGGCGGCGGCGCGTGGCGCGCTGATCACGGCCCATTACCGGGGCTGGCTGGAGGATGGCACGGAGTTTGACTCGTCGCACAGGCGGGGTGAGCCTTTCCGCTGTGTGTTGAGCAATAACAAGGTCATCCAGGGCTGGATTTTGGGTTTGCATGGCATGCAGGTGGGCGGCAAGCGCAAGCTGTGGGTGCCGGCGGCGCTGGCGTATGGCGAGCGGCAGGTGGGGTTGATTCCGCCGCATTCCAATTTGATCTTCGAGATTGAGCTGCTGGAAGTACTGACGCGCGATTGATGTCTGGACGGCGTAATCAGGCAGATACGACGCCGGCTTTTTTCAGCAGCAGTTGCTCGACATCGGCGCGCAGCGCCTGTTGCGTGGGAAAGTTTGCATAGCGCAAGGTCACGTAGCCGGCCAGCCTGAGCATGGCGTCGCGCTCCTTGTCCTGGCGTTCTCGGCCTGCATGGCTGCGGTCATCGAGCTCGATCACGGCGATGACGTGCAGTTGCTGGCTGCACAGGACAAAATCGACCACCTTGCGGTCGAAACGGTTTCTGTTTGCCCATCCCTTCGCCGTCACCAGTGCGGAAAACGCCACTTGGGCCAGCACCGTGCACTCCGGCAAGGCTGTTTGCAGCAGGCGGTACATCTGTTGTTCACGCGCCGTCATCACGGGTTTTCTGTGCAGCTTCAATGGCCTGCGGGACCTGGCCGCCTGGCGCGTGGCCAGCATGGCAAAGAACAGGATCAAGGCCGCGATGGCGATCAGGACGGTGTGGGAAGGCATAAGCTGGCACCAATATGGACGAGTCCTGATGGTACGCGAGTAGCGGCGCGTTTTCGTGCCGCTGCCAGCGTATTTCAGGTGATGCGCTTGTTGGCGATCAAGCCTGTTTCAAGTTGACCGGTATCACGTTCAGCGCCGGCACGATGTCATGCAGGCTGGCCACTTCATAGGTGGGGATGGCGGCCGAGGTATTGGCCATGCTGTCCGGGTTGAACCAGCAGCTGGCGATGCCGTAGCGGTTGGCGCCCAGGATGTCGGCGTCCAGGCGGTCGCCGATGATGATGGTCGCGTCCTTGCTGAATGCGCGCGCCATGTTGGCGGCATATTCGAAGAAGCGCACGTCCGGCTTGGCGTGGCCGCACGCTTCGGAGGTGGCGACGAAGGAGATGTAGTCGCTCAGGCCGGAGGCGGCGATGCGGCGGTTCTGGATGGACTCGACGCCGTTGGTGATGATGCCCACTTCGCCGATACGCGACAGCGTTTCGCACACTTCTCTGGCGCCATCGATGAGCACGACCGTGTCCGGCAGGGAGTCCAGATACAGACGGCTGGCCAGTTCCGGGTCGATGGCGATGCCGTTCAGTGCAAGCGTCTTGCGGAAGCGTTCCACTTTCAGGAAATCCTTGCTCACGTCGCCCGTCTCAAAACGTCTCCACAGGTCGACGTTGATCGCCTGGTATTGGGAGAACAACGCGTCAATGCCGTCGCGCAAGCCCAGTTCGTGCATGGTGTGCAGGAACGAGCGTTTTTCGGAGGCCCGGAAGTCGAGCAGGGTATCGTCGAGGTCAAACAGGAATAGCTTGTATTTCATGGCGTGTCATTGAAAGGAACTTGTCTTGCATCGTAGCACGTAGCGATGAGTTCGGTTGGCCGTGCCCTGTGAGGAAGATCCGCTACAACCGCCGCCAGACTTGTCACACGCACTTCGTTTTTCCCCATGAGCATGCATGAGAAATTCGGCCCAGCGCACTATCTGCACTGAAAACTTATTATCTTCGTTCGCTGTTGAATGGCTGCGGTGCACTGTTTGACTCCCGGCAAATCCATGCGCAGGTAGCGTTCGGTACCGGCATATAGGCAGTCCACTTGAAACAGATAGTGGGGGGCATCGAAATTGATATTCCAGCGTTGATACAAGGTACCGGCACGTGTCCATTCCCTGATCGGGGCCAGGATAGGCAAGGCTGCGCCATCCACCGGCGGCTGATCCGCCGGATAGGACAGCACGCGCACGCTGTCGAGCCTGGCGACGGGTAGGTTCCAAGTCGATGGAGCCGCTTGCGGGCAAGAAAGAGGGGTTGCTGCAGTTGGCTGCATCGTCGTGGCCGCGATAGCCAATGCCAGCAGTGCGAGCGGCTTCATTCGACCACCGAATAGAGTTCGGGGCGATCAAAGCAAAGAGGCACGGGCGCCAGTGAGGTGCCTGGCAAGGCTGACGCACTCGCCATTTCCTACGATCTCTTTTTGCTTTGCATAGTCGGCACGCGCAATGTAGGGCATAGCGTTCTCTCTGTGGTTGACGGTAGAGAGAGCGTACGCAAGATGCGGGCAAGTATCTTGATGTGCGCCAGGGCAATACGACGCATTGACGCGTGTCATGGCCCTGGCGCACGGGCAACCTTACATATCCACCCACCAGTTGAGCAAGGTTTCATCATCGTCATCATCGAGGTTGACGTAGATGTTGGCGAAGTACCATTCGACGCCCGTCGCTTCGCGGAAGGCGTCGAAGGGACCGTTGACGTTGTAGATGCCGTGGTGTCCCGGCACGCTGAAGGTGAGGTTGCCCTTGTACTGGCCGTCCATGGTGCCGCCCAGCTGGCTTTGCACGTCGCGTTCGAGCTGGTCCACTGCCTCTTGCGACACATCGTCGGCATAGATCTGGATGCAGAAGTTGCCGCCGCGTTTTAATACTTCGGCGGGGGCGAGCGGGTCGGCGATGTTGACGATGTCGCCGCGCGCCAGGTTCAGGGTCAGACCGGGCGAGGCCAGCAGTTCGTAGACGTGCTCGTCGATCTGGCGCGCCGGCAGGGTTTCATACACGGGGCCGTCGGTGTTTTCGCCTGCCAGTACGCGGATGTGCGGCAAGCCTTCGCAATTGATGTCTTCCATTGACTCTTTCATAGTGCCGGCGCGCTGCGGTGTGGGTCGTGCCGGCTTGTGGTTTATTGCAATATTGTACCGGCTGCGTGCCAGCTGGCGGGTAAGCAACGGTGCAAACGAGGAGAGGCAATGGAGAATGCGGTGCGGGCAGGCAGCTGCTTATGTGGCGTCGTGCGCTTCAAAGTGACGGGCGATCAAGTGTGCTCGACGGGGAGCCAACACTCTGGAATGAAAAAAGCACGCCGAAGCGTGCTTGCGCGGATGACTTGCGCTGAGTATTAGTTGTGTGCGCTGATGCCGCTGCGGAATTGTTCGAAACCGGCGCGGGCGGCCTTGTAGCAATTGCCGGCGGCCGCTTCCAGGCCTTCGCGGTCGAGTACTTCGACCGTGCCGCGGCGGTACTGGATCAAGCCTTCGTCCTGCAGCTTGCGGGCCGTGACGGTGATGCTTTCGCGGCGCACGCCAAGCATGTTGGCCATGGTGTCTTGCGTCACCTTCAGCTCGTTCGACAGCGAACGGTCGAGGCGGTCCAGCAGCCAGCGGCACAGTTTTTGTTCGATGCTGCAATGGCGGCCGCCCACCACGTTCTGCGCCATTTGCGCAAACATGGCGCTGGTGTAGCGCATCAGCAATTGCGCCAGGGCGCCGCCTTCATTGAACACTTCGCGCAGGAAGGCCGTTTTCAGGCGGTAGCCGTAACCGGCCGTTTGCACGATGGCCGTGCAGGTGGCGCGCTCGGCTTCGTACAGCACCACGCCAGCGACGCCTTCGCGGCCGACGACGGCGATCTCGGTGGTGGCGCCGTCTTCCATCACATACAGCAGCGAAACGATGGCGTTGGTGGGGAAGTACGTGTATTCAATCTTGCCGCCGCAATCGAACAGGTGCTTGCCGGCAGGCAAAGCGACCAATTCCAGTTGGCAAAACAGGCGCTCCAGATCGGCGCGCGACAAGGCACGCAGCAATTCGTTCTGTTGCGCGCCCGTGATGCTGATCATGGGCGTGGCGGGTGCGGCTTGCCAGTTGTGCTGGGCGGCTGCGTGGGCATTCGTTGCTGGTGTCAGGTTGCTATAAGCTTTGTACATGGTAGGGCCTCGTCTTCTGATTTTGTTGGATGGCGCTGCTTTTATGGCTTGCTAGCGTTGTGCTGAATCTTGTATCCACTATAGAACCAGGGGGCGCCGGCGGGCATCGGATGAGCCGACGTGCTTATGTAGGCTAGGAACATTGCCCCGTGTCATCCGACTCCTACGCCTGCTGCTGCATTTTTCCCTGTGGAAACAAGCGTGCTTGAGTAAAAAACGCCACCTTGCCGCTATGCGTGAACTTTGGACGCACGCCGCGATCAAACCACTCTGCGCTGCAGTACGACGGTGATAAAATGTTGCATTGCGGAAATTTGATTTGTGTGCCGGTATGAGCTTGCTCTCCATCACTGCTCACTTTTGTCCCGTTTGTTTAATGAAGGAAAGCAACGCATGAAATGGTTTTTTGATTTGAAAATTGCCACCAAGCTGATCTTGTCGTTTGGCGCCGTGCTGTTATTGACGGCGGCCTTGGGCGTGTCGGCGATCTTGTCCATGGCGCGCATCAATACCGCGTCGACCGACCTGTCCGACAACTGGATGCCCAGCGTGCTGACGGCCATGAATATGCGCAGCGATGTCAGCGATTTCCGCCGCTGGGAACTGGCGCACATGCTGGCCGCGCAGGATGCCGACATGGAGCAGAACGAAACGCGCATGACGGAAACCCAGGCAAAGCTGAAGGCCGATGCCGACAAGTACCGCAGCCTGATTTCCTCAGCGGGCGAGAAGGAAGTGTTCGAGCGCTTCCTGGCGCTCAACGAAGAGTTCATGCGCCTGCATGCAACCATGCTGAGCCTGTCGCGCGACATGAAAAAGGAAGAGGCGCGCGCGCTGGCCGTGGGGCCGTCGACCAAGGTCATGATGGACATGATGGCGGCCCTCGATAAACTGGTGTCGATTAATACGGACGGCGGTATGCGCTCGAGCGCCAGCGCCGATGCAACCTATGCGGCCTCGCGTGCCAGCCTGATCGGCTTGGTGGTGGGCACCGTCGTCATCGGCATGCTGCTGGCACTGTGGGTGGCGCGCAGCGTGGCGCGTCCGCTGATCGAGGCCGTCGGCGTGGCGCGCCAGGTGGCCGCCGGCGATCTGACGGCACAGATCGTTGTGCAATCGCAAGACGAAACGGGGCAATTGATGCAGGCCCTGAAAGACATGAATGCCAGCCTGCAAAAGCTGGTGGGCCAGGTACGCAGCGGCACCGATACCATCGCCACGGCGTCGAGCCAGATTGCCGCCGGCAACCAGGATTTGTCGTCGCGCACGGAAGAGCAGGCCAGTTCGCTGGAAGAAACAGCCTCGTCGATGGAAGAGTTGACCTCGACCGTGAAGCAGAATGCGGACAATGCGCGCCAGGCCAACACCATGGCGCTGACCTCGTCGAGCATCGCCATCGAAGGTGGCAAGGTCGTCGGCGAAGTGGTGGGCACGATGGCGTCGATCAACGAATCGTCGCGCAAGATCGTCGACATCATCGCCGTCATCGACGGCATTGCTTTTCAGACCAATATCCTGGCCTTGAATGCCGCCGTCGAGGCGGCGCGTGCAGGCGAACAGGGGCGCGGCTTTGCCGTCGTGGCCACGGAAGTGCGCAACCTGGCGCAACGCTCGGCCGCGGCGGCCAAGGATATCAAGGTCCTGATCGGCGATTCGGTCGAGAAAGTCGAGGCGGGATCGAAACTGGTCGACCAGGCGGGCCGCACGATGGATGACATTGTTGCCAGTATCACCCGCGTGACGGACATCATGAGCGAGATCACGGCTGCCAGCAGCGAGCAGAGCGCCGGTATCGAACAGGTAAACCAGGCCATCGCTCAGATGGACCAGGTGACGCAGCAAAATGCGGCCCTGGTGGAAGAGGCGGCCGCTGCGGCTGAGTCGATGCAGGAGCAGGCTGCCAGCCTGAGCGCCGTCGTCAGCGTCTTCAAGCTTGACGTGGCCAGCGCCGCCGCGAGCCAGCCGCGTGCGCCCGCCACCGTTATGGCGCCGGCAGCCGTAGCGCCAGCAATGGCGTCGCGTCAACTTGTCAGCACGGCGCGTCGCGCGGCACCAGTCGATGAGTGGGAAAGTTTTTAATGTAAATAAAGTCAAGCGCGCTTGCGCGGCTTTTTGATGCCTGGGGCAGCGGGCGCGGCAGCGACTTGCTGGCGCTGCTGCCAAGCCCTCAGGGCCTCTTCGTAGGCGGCCAGGTCTTCCTGGTACATTTCCAGCACGCAAAAGGTACAGCCGCTATGGCAGCACTCGTCATTGCCCGGTTTGCTGGGTGGCTGCGGTTGCGGATCGTGGGCTGAGGGCAGGGTGGACATGGTGAGGGCAGGGAGTGGAGCAGCAGGCATAGCAGCTGGCATAGGAGCTGGCATAGGAGCTGGCATGATACGGCATCCCGGCGTGCCGTTGCTGGAACGCTTTTTGCTCAAAAATCACGGTTTCCGTGTACAGTTGCGGTGAATTAGGGTATCGTTTACAGCACTGATATTGTATCTTCTGCGCGCGATGTTCCGCCGGCGCGATCTCCGCCGCCATCGCAGCACATCTCTTCGACGCTCCCGCATACGCCTTCCAGCATGTCCCGGAGCACGGAGGTGCCGCAAGAACAATGATCCATGGCTTGCAAGACGGAGCTGCCTGTGCCCCGAAATGTTGTTTATTGAGAAAGCATGGCTTCCGCAGTGCGGAGGCACACCAGAAAATTTATGTCTGAAACCGAATCGACTCCTACGCCCAGCCCGGCGATTGCCCCTGAAGCGGCGCCCGCCGCCGCCGCCGCGCCTGCACCAGCACCTGCCGCATCCGCTGCTCCCAGCCTGACTTTTGCCGACTTCGGCCTCGCGCCTGAAATCCAGCGCGCACTGACCGACCAGGGCTACACCCATCCGACACCGATCCAGGAACAAGCGATCCCCGTCGTGCTGCAAGGTCGCGATGTGATGGGTGCCGCGCAAACGGGCACCGGCAAGACGGCCGGTTTTTCCTTGCCGATCATTCAGTTGCTGATGGCGCATGCCAGCAGCAGCATGTCGCCGGCACGCCACCCGGTGCGCGCGCTGATCCTCACGCCGACGCGTGAACTGGCGGTGCAGGTGGCAGAAAACGTCAAGGCTTACGCCAAGCACACGCCGCTGCGCTCGACCGTCGTCTTCGGCGGCATGGACATGAAACCGCAAACCGTCATCCTGCGCGGCGGCGTGGAAATCGTCATCGCCACACCGGGCCGCTTGCTCGACCATATCGAGCAAAAGAACATCAGCCTGAGCCAGGTGCAAATGCTGGTCATGGATGAAGCGGACCGCATGCTGGACATGGGCTTCCTGCCGGACTTGCAACGCATCATCAACTTGCTGCCGAAGCAGCGTCAGAATCTGATGTTCTCGGCCACGTTCTCGCCAGAAATCAAGAAACTGGCCGCCACCTTCCTCAACGATCCGCTGACGATCGAAGTGGCGCGCAGCAACCAGACGGCCGACAAGGTCACGCAAGTGGTCTACAAGGTGACGGAAGACCAGAAGCATGCCCTGGTAGCCCATCTGTTGCGCCAGCGCGACCTGAAGCAGGTCATCGTCTTCTCGAACACCAAGATCGGCGCTTCGCGCCTGGCCCGCGTGCTGGAACAGGAAGGCATGAGCGCCACGGCGATTCATGGCGACAAGAGCCAGCAGGAACGCATGGCGGCGCTGGAAGCGTTCAAGAAGGGCGAGATCGACGTGCTGGTGGCCACCGACGTGGCGGCGCGCGGCCTGGATATTTCCGACCTGCCTTGCGTCATCAACTTCGACTTGCCGTACAACGCGGAAGATTATGTGCACCGCATCGGCCGCACGGGCCGTGCCGGCGCCTCGGGCGACGCTATTTCGATCTACTCGGATAAAGACGAGCGCCTGCTGGCCGATATCGAGAAACTCATCAAGCAAAGCATCAAGCGCGGCGAATTGACGGGTTTCAACCCGGCTCCTGCCCGCAGCAGCGACAGCGAGCGTCGTCCGCCGCGCCGCACTGAAGGTGGCGAGGCGCGTCCCTCGCGCGCGCCGGAGGGCCGCCATGCCGGCGAGAGCCGCGACAGCCGCTCCGCCGAGCGCGGTGCGCGTCCTGCCTTTGGTCCCGGCGCCCGCCGTGAGAAGGCCGATCCCTGGTTCCTGAAGCCATATGAGCCCGCCAAAGCAGCCGCTCCCGCTGCCGCCACTATCGCGCCTGCCGCGGCCAAGCCGAAGCAGAAGGTGGCCGCGTTATTGGGTGGGTTGTTGAAGCAATAAGTAGAGCAACCAGCAAACAGCGTTTGCTGGTTGCTGGAGTTCTTTGCTGCGCCATTTTTTATTGAGGAGAGTGGCGACGTATTGATTTCCTGGCGACGGGATCGCCATGCGCGTAACTGTACCGACTATGTTCATACCGGTACAGTTGCGCGTTTTACTTTGTGTCGTGACGTAGTATTGACGGCTGGGAGGGGACACATATGCCGTTAGCGCTGCGCGAATGGGAGTATTGACGACCGTTCTGGCTACCAGACTGTTACTCTGGCCGGGGGAGCCTCTCAGCAGGCCAATACCATCCTGCCGAGAGCGCATTCTCAGTCGCTTAATTGTGTGCGATTTGCAACCCACCATTGGCGCGATAGCGCAATCAGGCAGGCAAGGACGAAGCCAAGCAAGGCGCTCGCCACCAGCGCTGTCGAGAGGCGGGTGGTGCGGTTTTCCGGCAAGCTCGGGCCGGCGATAAAACGGCTTTTTTCCAGATACAGATTGATCGAATTCTGATTGTCGACCGTAATCTTGTTGTAAACCTCTTTGACCAGTTCATCATTCAAGTTCTTGTTCTTAAAAGCGCGCTCTTTGCTGGCTTCCAATGCGCGCAATACGGCTTCGCCGGATTTATTGGCGTCGAGTTCAGCCTTGGCGAAATCGTAGTAGTCACGTAGCAACAGATTTTGTTGCTGTTCCCGTTTAGCCTGGTAAATGGCTTCTTCCGCTGCATTGGCCTCGACTTCCGCACTCATCAATTGCGTCACTGGCGATAGGTAGCGTGAGTTTTCATCCGTCACAGTGACGACTTGAGATGCTACTTGCACCTCGGATTTCGGATAACGGGAAACTATCTGCTTAAGATTGCTGATGCGCCTACCGTATTCGGCCAATTTCTCTTTGCTGCCAATGATGTCATTGTCAAGTTTTGTGATTTTTGCCGTAATTTCCAAATGCTTAAAGCGCAGTGCATCGGTATAGATCAGGTAGACAATCGTGTCGATCGTGTAGTGTCCCAGTAGGGCAACGATACGCTGCGCCTCTTCTGGCGTGCGGGCTTCGTAACTGATGCGCAAACCGATTACATTATTGCTATTTTCCTTCGGTTGCTCCATCAAGTCTTTTGCATCGAGTTTGGTAAAAGGGAAAATTGGCACGATGGTCGTGTTCAAGTTTTTTTCGTTGGTAATGTTGCCGCGTAGACTGAGTATGCCGGGAGTATTCTCGAGTTTGGTGGCGCGCACATAGTCATCGAAGCGGCCACGGCTGCCAATCGCCGCCGAGTATCGCTTGTAGTCACTGAGTTGGATGCCGGCAGCGGCTGCCTTGATGTCGTTTGACTTTGGCGTTTTTTCTGTTTGCAGGGGGATGGGGCCGCCAAATTGCAAAAAACCCTCACTCTTGTACTTGGCAAAAAACAGTGTACTACCCAGCCCCAAGGCAATGCAGGCCACGGTGATTCCAGCAATCATGCGACGCGCATGCCATAGTGTACTCAGGAGATCGGTCAGGGAAATCAGACCTTCGTCGTATTCTGTGCTGTGTTGAGCGAACTCTTCCTGCTTTTTCATGTAATTTCTCAAATTATGTATAGATGAATAATATGTACAGAGGAGGACCTGCAGGCACTTGTGCTTTGTCGGCTGTGCGGTCTCTCCCTGGCTCCGGCATCAGCCGCGCAATGCCCGTGCCTTATTTCTTTCGGACCAGATCAAGTCCTCAATGCCGCATTGCGGCGTGTATTCCTTCACCGCCTTCAACAGTACGGTCCGCACATCCTCATAGGCGAAGCGCTTGCAAGCGTCATCGAGCTCAGCCAGCAGTAGCTGCAATTCGGCGTGCGGTATTTCAGATTCCTGTGCGCGCATGATCAGCGGGTGATCTGTCCCCTCGACATTGTCTCCGATGAGCAGTTCTTCGTATAGCTTCTCGCCGGGGCGTAGCCCGACATGTTCGATTTCGATGCCGTCCGGGGACGACTTGCTCTTCACTTCGAGTCCGCTCAAATGTACCATGCGTTCGGCCAGATCCATGATCTTCACCGGAGCCCCCATGTCGAGCACGAAGACATCACCGCCTTCGCCCATTGCGCCGGCCTGCAGCACCAGTTGCGCCGCCTCGGGAATGGTCATGAAATAGCGCGTAATTTCGGGGTGAGTCAGGGTGATGGGGCCACCGGCCATGATCTGCTTGCGGAACAGAGGGACGACTGAACCGGACGACCCCAGCACGTTGCCAAAGCGTACCATGCAAAAGCGCGTCCTGCCGCGTTCCTGTGCAAAAGCCTGCAGTATCAGTTCAGCCAGGCGTTTTGTCGAGCCCATCACATTTGTCGGGCGCACGGCCTTGTCGGTAGAAATCAGCACAAAGCATTTGACTCCGGTTTCCATCGCCGCTTGCGCAATGCTGAGTGTGCCAAAGACGTTGTTGCGCACGCCTTCGACAGGGTTATATTCCACCAGTGGAACATGCTTATAGGCGGCGGCATGATATACCGTTTCCACCGTGAAGGTACGCATGATCATTGTGCATTTTTCCGTGTCCAGCACAGAACCCAGGAAGGGAATCAGTTCGAGCTCCTGCCCATGCAGGTGTTTCAGTCCCTTCAGCTCCTGCTTGATCGAGTACAGCGCAAATTCAGACATTTCCAGAAGAATGAGTCTCGATGGTTGCAGGCGGAGGATCTGGCGGCACAGTTCAGAGCCGATCGAACCGCCAGCGCCAGTCACCATCACCGACTTGCCGGTGATGCAGCTGGCAACCAGATTCAAGTCTGGCGCTACTTGATCACGGCCGAGCAAGTCTTCGATTTCAATGTCGCGGACGTCTTGCAGGCGCTGTTCGCCGCTGACCAAGCTTTCGACAGGAGGAGTTACCTTGATCTTCACCTTGAACACTTCGAGCTTGTCGAGAATGCGTTTTTTTTGACTTTTCGTCAATGACGGCATGGCGAGCAGAACTTCACTGATATTTCGTTTGGCAATCAGTTCTGCCAAGTCCGACGGAGCGTGTACCTTGATCCCGGCCATGGTCGTACCTCTAAGCTCCTTCATGTCGTCGATAAAGGCCAACGGCTGATATTCGTGCCCTGCGCGCAAGGCTGTGGCTAGCTGTGTCCCAGCCTTGCCTGCGCCATAGATGGCAACACGAACTGCCTTGTGCTCTGCATTGGCTTGCAGCAGGAAGCCGCGTGCCAGAAATCTGCTTGCCACCACATAGGTGATTGCACTCACCCAGTAAATACCAAAGACACCGCGGGAAAGCCCTTGCATATGTGTCAGAAATGCACCCAAGGCCACCAGCAGCGCCACCGAGATCGTCACGCCCAATAAAATGACGTAAACGATTTTCTGGTCAATGAAGCGTATGACGGCGCGATACAAACCAAGACGGATAAAAATGGGAATCGAAATGAGTGGAGCTGCCAGGATAATCCACAAATATTGGCGGAATAAACTGTAATCGACGACGTCATACCGCAGAAGAATGGCAAGGGCGAATGTCAACGGTAAAAGAAATAAATCAGCCGTTGCCGCGATCATTTGTTTATGGAAACGCGATATATCAAGAAAGGATTTCATGTCACTATTGTAGCGTGGTGGTGGTGGTGGTGTTGTTGAGCAGTGGTATTGTTTATGATGCCTGCTCAACAATATGACGGCAAAAACCACATCAAGGTAAAGTTGGTATCTAGTGCGTTACGCCATCTCTGCGCACGACCTTCAGGAAGGTCAGGAAGATAATCTTTATGTCGAAGAAAAGAGATTGCTGCTGCATATACTCAGCATCCAGCCTTACTTTTTCAGGTATTGCCAATTCATCGCGTCCGCTGACCTGGGCCAAGCCAGTCAAACCCGGCAATATTGTGCTGACACCCTGTTGTGTGCGCAGTTCAATAAGGTCTTGCTGATTGAACAGCGCCGGACGGGGTCCCACGAAACTCATGTCGCCGCAGAGGATGCTCCACAACTGGGGTAACTCGTCAAGGCTGGATTTACGCAGAAATGAACCTGCCGGGGTCAGGAATTGCTTCGGGTCAGTTAGCAAATGGGTCGCTACGGCCGGGGTCCCTGTACGCATTGTACGGAATTTTGGCATGCGGAAAATACGATTGTGCCGGCCAACGCGGTCTGACCAGTATAGAACTGGGCCGGGTGAGGTCACTTTGACCAGTAGCGCGACCAGGATAATCGGCGGTAGCAGCAGGATGAGCGCGATTAGTGACAGAGTGAAATCGAAAAACTTTTTCATGTTAGAACCGTTAATGGAGGGATAGAAAAGCGGAGGCAGTTTTGCGCACCGCTTCAGGCAGACTCACCACCGGCAACCAGTCCAGAGTTTGCTTAGTATGTGAAATATCCACTTGCAGTGATTCCAGCAAGCGCCGTGCTTGCGTCGATTGCCCCAGCAGGGAGGCAACGAAGGTAAGGCATGACGCAGGTATAGGAAGCAGGCAGGCACGCTTGCCCATCGCCGCCGATAGCATCTTGAGCAATTCTCCAATGTTGACATCGCAGTCATCCGAGACCATGAAGGTCTCACCAGCCGCTCTGGGGTGGGAGCTGCAGAGTATGAGCAGATCGACGAGATTGTCTAGGGCCACCATGCTGCGGCGATTATGTACGGCTCCCAATGGTAGCGGCAGCCCGGTTTTGGCCAACCGCATCAGACGATGAAAATTGGCGCGTACGCCAGGACCGTACACCAAAGGCGGTCTCACGATCACCACTTCCATACCGCTTTGTCGGGAGAATTCTCTCAGCGCGCATTCGGCTTCGTGCTTGGATTGGCCATAAGGGTCCTGTGGTGCGGCGACATCTGATGCAGTGAAGGGTTTCGTCAACGTGGACTCCCCGTTCACCTTTACGCTGCTGACAAAGACAAATCGCTTCACGCCTTGTTGTGCGGCCTGCCGTGCGAGATTCATTGTTGCCGCAACGTTGATTTCCCGGTAAGCGCCCAATGCATCGGC
>RCUJ01000880.1_pt1 | contig 16864 bp, 16 predicted proteins | sample 2166321 | NCBI WGS metagenome assembly RCUJ01 (sample SAMN09932808, study PRJNA488358) | compost metagenome | feature: garden; material: soil; isolation source: compost soil in an enriched community after 118 h of incubation | place: Germany: Experimental Botanical Garden Goettingen | collected... | reverse complement strand
AAATGAGCATTCCGAAACCGATTTCAACGCAGCATGGCCGACGCGCAGCAGATCGTGAGCAGGCTCTCAGTGCGCCTCGTCCCAGTTGCTGCCCACCCCGGCCTCCACCAGCAGCGGCACGTCCAGCGCGGCGGCACCGCTCATCAGCGGCAGCAGGCCGGCCTTGAGCGCCTCGACCTGATCCTCGCGCACCTCCAGCACCAGTTCGTCGTGCACCTGGAGGATCATCCGTGCATCCAGTCCGGACGCCGGCAGCCAGGCGTCCACCGCGACCATGGCGCGCTTGATGATGTCCGCCGCGGTGCCCTGCATCGGCGCGTTGATCGCCGTGCGCTCGGCAGCCTTGCGCATGGCGCCGTTCTTCGCGTGGATCTCCGGCAGGTACAGGCGCCGACCGAACAGCGTCTCGACATAGCCCTGCGCCGCGGCCTGCTCGCGGGTGCGTTCCATGTAGGCCAGCACGCCGGGGTATCTGGCGAAGTAGCGGTCGATGTAGGCCTGCGCCTGCTTGCGCTCGACGCCCAGCTGCTTGGCCAGGCCGAAGGCGCTCATGCCGTAGATCAGGCCGAAGTTGATCGCCTTGGCGCTGCGCCGCTGCTCGGTGCTCACCTGCTCCAGCTCGACGCCGAACACCTCGGCGGCGGTGGCGCGGTGCACGTCGCGGTCATGGCGGAAGGCGTCCAGCAGGCCCTCGTCCTGGGCCAGGTGGGCCATGATGCGCAGCTCGATCTGCGAGTAGTCGGCCGCGACCAGCCGGTAGCCCGCCGGCGCTACGAAGGCCTGGCGGATACGCCGCCCTTCGGCCGTCCTGATCGGGATGTTCTGCAGGTTCGGGTCCGAGGAGGACAGCCGGCCGGTGGCGGTCACCGCCTGGTGGTAGCTGGTGTGGATGCGCCCGGTGCGCGGGTTGATCTGCTCCGGCAGGCGGTCGGTGTAGGTGCTCTTCAGCTTGCTGACGCTGCGGTAGTCCATCAGTACCTGGGGCAGCGCGTAGCCCTGCTCGGCCAGCTCGGCGAGCACGCTTTCCGCGGTGGAAGCCTGGCCCTTGGCGGTCTTGGAGAGGATCGGCAGGCCGAGCTTGTCGTAGAGGATGGCGCCGAGCTGCTTGGGCGAGGCGAGGTTGAACTCCTCGCCGGCCAGCTCGAAGGCCTCGCGCTGCAGCTGCTGCATCTTGTCGCCCAGCTCCAGGCTCTGCTGGCCGAGCAGTTTGGCGTCGACCAGCGCGCCGTGGCGCTCGATGCGTGCCAGTACCGGCACCAGCGGCATCTCGATCTCGGTCAGCACCCTGGCCAGCGCCGGCACGGCCTGCAGCTGCTGCCACAGGGTCTGGTGCAGGCGCAGGGTCACGTCGGCGTCCTCGGCGGCGTAGGGGCCGGCCTGCTCGAGGGCGATCTGGTCGAAGGTCAGCTGCTTGGCGCCCTTGCCGGCGATGTCCTCGAAGCGGATGGTGCCGTGGCCGAGGTACTTCAGCGCCAGACTGTCCATGTCGTGGCGGGTCGCCGTGGAGTCCAGCACGTAGGATTCCAACATGGTGTCGAAGGCCACGCCGCGCACCTCGATGCCGCAGCGGGCGAGGATGTTGATGTCGTACTTGGCGTGCTGGCCGACCTTGGCCTTGGCCGGGTCCTCCAGCAGCGGCTTGAGCGCGGCGAGCACCGTATCGCGATCGAGTTGCTCGGGCACGCCCATGTAGCTGTGGGTCAGCGGCACGTAGGCCGCCTCATGGGCGCTGACGGCGAAGGACAGGCCGACCAGCTCGGCCTGCTGGGCGTCGAGACCGGTGGTCTCGGTGTCGAAGGCGAACAGCTCGGCGGCCTCGAGTTTCGCCAGCCAGGCGGCGAACTGCGCGGGCTCCAGCACGGTCTCGTAGCGCTGCTCGGGGGCGACGGGCGCTGGGGTTGCCGTATCGGCGTCGCCCGCGTCAGTCGCTGCGCTGCCGGCCGCCGGAACGCCGCCCGCAGGAGCGCCTGCCGCCGGAGCGCCGGCCGCCTTGGCCTCGCGCAGCAGGTCGTCCAGCCAGCTCTTGAACTCCAGCTCGCGGTACAGCGGGATCAGCGCCTCGCGGTCCGCCGGCATTGGGTGCAGCTGGTCGAGGCCGATGTCCAGCGCCACGTCGGTCTTGATGGTGGCCAGCTGGTAGGACAGGTAGGCCATCTCGCGGTGTTCCTCGAGCTTGGCCGGCAGCGACTTGGCGCCGCGGATCGGCAGCGCTGGCACCTGCTCGAGGTTGGCGTAGATCACGTCGAGGCCTCCGCCCAGGCCCTGCAGCAAGCCCAGCGCGGTCTTCTCGCCGACCCCGGGCACGCCGGGGATGTTGTCGACCTTGTCGCCCATCAGCGCCAGGTAGTCGATGATCAGCTCCGGGCCGATGCCGAACTTCGCCGTCACCCCCTCGCTATCCATGTAGGTCGGCGGGTTGGTCATGGTGTTGACCAGGATGATGTGGCCGTTGACCAGTTGGGCCATGTCCTTGTCGCCGGTGGAGATCACCACCGGGCGCTCGGCCGCCGCGCTCGAGCGCGCCAGGGTGCCGATCACGTCGTCGGCCTCCACCCCCTCGATGCACAGCAGCGGCAGGCCGAGGGCCTTGACGCAGGCGTGCAGCGGCTCGATCTGCACGCGCAGGTCGTCCGGCATCGGCGGGCGGTGCGACTTGTAGTGCTCGAACAGCTCGTCGCGAAAGGTCGGCCCCTTGGCATCGAACACCACCGCGAAGGGGCTGTCCGGGTACTGGCGGCGCAGCGACAGCAGCATGTTCAGCACGCCCTTCACCGCACCGGTGGGCAGGCCGCGCGAGGTGTGCAGCGGCGGCAGGGCGTGGAAGGCGCGGTACAGGTAGGAGGAACCGTCCACCAGGACGAGAGGGGCTAGACTCATGGGAAATCAACTCTTGGGCGATGCGACCGGGGTAAGATAACCGGACAATTCTCAGCAAAGGGACAAGGTTACCACCATGCGCGCACTCAACCGTCTGCTGCTCGTTGGCCTGCTGGCCGCCGTACCGCTCGCCGCCATCGCCCAGGACGAGGCGCCCAGCGCCGAGCCGGACGTGACCATCCGCCAGGAAGGCGACAAGACCATCCAGGAATACCGCATCAACGGTTTCCTCTACGCCATCAAGGTCACCCCAAAACTCGGCAAGCCGTACTTCCTGGTGCGCGCCGACGGCGACAGCAACTTCATCCGCTCGGACAACCCGGACATGCTGATTCCGCAGTGGGAAATCTTCCGCTGGTAAGTCGCTTCACCTAGCTGCAGGAGACGCCATGTCCGTTTTTACCCCGCTGGAGCGCCACGAACTGGAAGCCTTCCTCGCCCCCTACGGGCTCGGCCGCCTGCTGGAGTTCCAGGGCATCGCCGCCGGCACGGAGAACAGCAACTTCTTCGTCAGTCTGGAGCACGGTGAATACGTACTGACCCTGATCGAGCGTGGCCCGCGGGAGGACCTGGGCTTCTTCATCGCCCTGCTCGACGTGCTGCACAGCGCCGGCCTGCCGGTGCCCTACGCGGTGCGCACCCGGGACGGCGAGGCGCTGCGCGAGCTGGCCGGGCTGCCGGCGCTGCTGCAGCCGCGCCTGCCCGGCAGCCATGTGGCGCTGCCCAACCCGCACCACTGCCACGAGGTCGGCGAACTGCTGGCGCGCCTGCACCTGGCGACCCGCGCCGAGATGATCGAACGACCGAGCGACCGCGGACTCGACTGGATGCTCGCCGAAGGCCCGCTGCAGGCCCTGCGTCTCGATGGCCAGGCCCGCCAGCTGCTCAAGGGCGCGCTGGAGGAAATCGTCCAGCTGCGCCCGCGCCTCGAGCACCTGCCGCAGGCCAACCTGCACGGCGACCTGTTCCACGACAACGTGCTGTTCGACGGCAATTTCCTCAGCGGCGTGATCGACTTCTACAACGCCTGCTCCGGGCCGATGCTCTACGACCTGGCGATCGCCGCCAACGACTGGTGCGTGGAGCCGTGCGGCGAGTTCGACCACCATCGCCTGAACGCCCTGCTCGCCGGCTACGCCGCCCTGCGCCCGTTCAGCGCCGCCGAGGCCGAGCTGTGGCCGGCCATGCTGCGCATCGCCTGCGTGCGCTTCTGGCTGTCGCGGCTGATCGCCGCCGAGGCCTTCGCCGGCCAGGACGTGCTGATCAAGAACCCCGAGGAATTCCGCCGCCTGCTGCAGGCGCGCCAGACGGTGGAGCCGGGGCAGGGCTTGCCGTTCGCCCTGTGACGGCGGCCGCCAGCCCCGTCAGCCGAGATACTTCGCCTTCAGCTGCTGCAGCAGCGCATGCAGCTGCTGATGGCGGCCCTCGCCCATGATCTTTTCTTCGTGCTCCGCAAAGGCGCGCTGCAGCGCCGCCATGCGGGTGTCGTCGAACAGGCGCTCGGCCATCGGGAACAGCACGTCGTTCTCCTTGGCGATGTGCGTGCGCAGGAGTGCGGCGAAGGCCGTGGCGGCGGCGGCGAAGTCGGCGGCCTGCAGGCTGGGCGTGCAGGCCTGCGCCATGGCCTGGACCAGGGCGCGGCCCTGGACGTGCTCGGCGTGCAGCTCGTCGATGAAACCGCCGTGCTCGGCGAGGCCGGCGTGGCTCATGGCCGGAAACAGCAGGCCTTCCTCCTTGCCATGGTGGCACTGGTCGACGAACTCGCGCAGGAAACCGAGGAAGGCGGTGAGGTCGGCGGTGGCGGTCTCGCCGCGCGCGGCCTGTTCGGCCATGCGCTCGAGGATCTGCAGGGCGGCGAGAATCGCATCGTGCTCGTGCCGGAGATCGGCAATGGCCTGGCTCATGGGGAGTCCTCTGCGGCAAGGGGCCTGCAAGGCAGTCTAGGAGGCCGCGAGGGCTTGTCCAGCATCTCGGCCGATGACCGGCACGGCCGGCGGCGACTGCTCCTTCTACACTGTCAGCCTCTCCTGCGGCGTCCCGCCGCTTTGCGGAGGTTGCCATGAAAGTCGAACCCTATCTGTTCTTCAACGGCTGCTGCGAGGAGGCGTTGAACTTCTACGTCCGCGCGCTGGGCGCCGAGATCACCTTGCTGATGCGTTGCAAGGAGTCACCCGAGCCGATGGAACTGCCGCCGGGCTCGGAAGAGAAGGTGATGCACGCCAACCTGCGCGTCGGCGACAGCAGCCTGATGATGTCCGACGGCATGTGTGCCGAGCTGAAGCCGTTCAGCAGCTTTTCCCTGGCGATTAGCGCGCCGACCACGGAGCAGGCCGAGGCCTGGTTCGCCGCCCTGGGCGAGGGCGGCAAGGTCGACATGCCGCTGCAGAAAACCTTCTGGGCCAAGTCCTTCGGCATGCTCACCGACCGCTTCGGGGTGAGCTGGATGGTCAGCTGCGAGTAGCGCCGCCATGCGCCCCGAGTCCTTGGCTGGCGGTGACCGCGAGTTCTTCATCAGCCGCCATTTTGCTGCGCCGCGCGAGCGGGTGTTTCTCGCCTGGGTCGAGCCGGTGCAGCTGGCGCAGTGGTGGGGGCCGCACGGCTTCAGCAATCCAGTGTGCGAGCTGGACGTGCGCCCGGGCGGCGCCTACCGCATCGTCATGCGCGGTCCCGACGGCGTCGACTACCCGGTCAAGGGGGTCTACCACGAGGTGGTGGTGCCGGAGCTGCTGGTGATGACCGACGACTGCAGCGAGCACCCGGAGGAATGGCATGCACAGCTGGACCCGGCATGGCAGGCGGACGACGAGGGGGTGACGCTGGATTCGCTGTCGCGGGTGACCTTCGCCGCGCAGGAAGAGCGCACCCTGCTGGCCATCCGCACGCTGTTCGCCACCGCGGCGATTCTCGATGCGATGCTGAAGATGGGCATGGCGGAGGGCTGGGCGCAGAGTCTGGAGCGCCTGGAGCGGCACCTCGCGCAGGCTTGAGCTGGAGGTCGGCAGGCGGTGAGCCTGCCGACCTCCGGCGGGGCTGTCCTCAGAGCAGCGCCTTGAGGTCGCCGAGGCGGCGCTTGACGGTGGTGCTCAGCTTGGTGAACTCGCCGTGCAGCAGTTCGTTGGCCTCGTCCTGCTTGCCGGCCTTGCTCAGGGTCACCACGCTGGAGGCGGTGTAGTGGAACATCTTGTGGGTGGCCTTGAGGTCCTGGAAGGTCATGTACTTGCCCAGATGTGCCTCGCCGTCGCTGTAGAGCCACTTGCCCAGGTCGCAGTGATCGTCGCAGCAGACCACCTCCGGGCGCAGGTCCTCTTCCGACTTGCCGGCCAGGTAGGTTTCCAGGCGCAGCTTCCAGTTCTCATGGGCCATGACGGCGACGTCGATATTCAGCGTATCAGCCGCCTTGATCAGCGCGGCCTGCGCCTCCTGCCTGGCCTTCTCGGTGTCCTTGGAGTGGCTGTCCATCTTGAAGAAGTCGAAGAAGCTCATGGGGTTGTCCTTGTCCTGGGCGCGTCGCTCCCCGGGTCGGGGGCGGCGGGCGTTTCCTGGGCTGGCGGCGCGCGGGGCGCTGCCGAGGTGGTGGGGGGTGCGTCTGGCCATCATCCTGACACTGCAGGGTGGCGACAGGCATTGACCGGGATCAGCCCGCTTCCGGGAATGCTTGGCACAAGTGGACTACCGCCGGGAGGCGGGGAGGACCGGGCGCCGCGTCGGCAGCGCCGGTGAGGGTTACATCTGCGACTGCAGGTAGTTGGCCAGGCCGATGCGGTCGATCAGCCCCAGCTGGATCTCCAGCCAGTAGGCATGGTCTTCCTCGGTGTCGTGCAATTGCTGCTCGAGGATGCCACGGGTGACGTAGTCCTGGTGCTGTTCGCACAGGGCGATGCCCTTGGCCAGCGCCGCGCGCACCTCGTACTCCAGCGTCAGATCGGTCTTCAGCATCTCCGGCACGCTCTTGCCGACCCGCACGGCGTCGGGAGTCATGTCCGGCACGCCGCCGAGGAACAGGATGCGCTGCATCAGGGCGTTGGCGTGGTCGGTTTCCTCGACCATCTCGTGGTTGAGACGCTCGTAGAGCTTGGTGAAGCCCCAGTCGTGGTACATGCGCGAGTGGGCGAAGTACTGGTCGCGGGCAGCCAGCTCGCCCTTGAGCAGGCTCTTCAGGTAATCGATGACGGCGGTCTGTCCTTTCATGACGGGGCATCCTGGTGCGCGGAGGAAAGGGCCCTAGGTTTCCCGCGCCGGGGCGCGGGATCTACAGACTATAGCTCGCGCTGCCGCGTCTGCACGGCGAGGGTGGAGAAGCGCCGTGCCGCCCGTCAGGACGCGGCGCCGCGCTCCTCCTCGGCGGCCACCTGTGCCTGGCCGACCGCGCGCCCCAGCGCGGCGTGGCGCGGCAGCAGCCACAGGCACCAGCCGAGCAGCAGCACGCCGGCGCCGACGAGGGTGGCGGGGGCGCTGAGGCGGGCGGCTAGCAGGCCGGCGCACAGGCCGCCGAGGGCTTCGAAGCCGAAGCGGCAGGCGATGTAGAAGGACACCACGCGGCCGCGCAGGGCGTCCGGCGCCAGTCCCTGGATGAGGATGTTGGTGCCGACGTTGGCGCAGGTCAGGCCGAAGCCCAGTGCGGCCATGGCGGCCAGCGCCAGGGGCAGCCGCGTGCTGGCGGCGAACAGCAGCAGGGCGCAGGCCGAGAGCGCGCTGGCGGCGAGGATCAGCTGCACCTGGCCGGCGGTCGAGCGGCGGCTGGCGAGAAACAGCGAGGCGAGCAGCGCGCCGCCGCCGGCGGCGCCCCACAGCCAGCCGAGGGTGGCGGCGTCGCCGACGAACACGTCCTTGGCGAACACCGGCAGCAGCACCGCGTAGCAGGAGGCGGCGAAGTTGACCACCATCACGCCGAGCATCAGCTGGCGCACCGTGGCCTGGCCCAGCACGTAGTCCAGGCCCTGGCGGAACACCGCGCCCATCGAGCCGCGCACCGGCGGTGGCGCGTCGATGCGCATGCGCAGCAGGCCGATCAGCAGGGCGAGGAAGGACAGTGCGTTGAGGGCGAAGCAGAACGCCTCGCCGGTCAGGCCGAGCAGCAGACCGGCCAGCGGCGGGCCGACGAAGCGCGAGCTGTTGACCAGCATGGCGTTGAGCGCCAGGGCGTTGGGCAGGTCGTCGCGGTCGTCGATGAAGCGGGTCATCAGCGACTGGCGCAGCGGCGTGTCGAAGGCGCCGAGCACGCCGAGCAGGGTGGCCATCGCCACCAGTAGCGTCGGGGTGACCCACTCCAGGGCGGTCAGCGCGGCGAGGGCCGCGGCCTGCACGGCAAGCAGGGCCTGGGTCGCCAGCAGCAGGCGGCGCTTGTCGCGGCGGTCGATCCAGGCGCCGATCAGCGGGCCGATCAGCAGCTGCGGGGCCAGGGCGACGAAGCTGGTCAGGCCGAGCAGGGCGGCCGAACCGGTCAGCCGGTAGACCAGCCAGGCCAGGGCCACCTGCTGGATCCAGTTGCCGAGGATCGACACCAGATGGCCGGCGAAGTACAGGCGATAATTGCGGTGGCGCAGGGCGCGCACGGCATGGGGCCAGCGCGCTGCGCCGGGGGCAGGAGTGGTGCTCACGAGGAGAATCCGCAGCCGGAGAAGACGGCGGCAGAGCTTACTGCCGGCGGGGTCGCCTGTCGCTGTTTTCGCCCTCGCCATGCCATGTGCCCGCAGGCGCCGCCGAGCGCCGCGGCGCGCGTGTGCCGATTGCGATCCGCCGGACACTCGTTCAATACTCCGCGCAACGCCCACGCCAGGGCCGGACAATAACGCAGAGAAAGTCCCATGAACGAGCTCGAATCGCCCCCCTCCCCACCCGCCCTGTCGCCGCCGCTGCCGCTCTCGCCGGCGCGGCGCATCGAGGAGCTGAGTGGCGATCCGACCTTCATGACCTCGCTGGCGCGCGGGCTGGCGGTGATCGACGCCTTCCACGAGCGCAAGCGCCAGCTGACCATCGCGCAGATCAGCCACCGCACCGAGATTCCGCGCGCCGCGGTGCGCCGTTGCCTGCACACCCTGGTCAGACTCGGCTACGTGGGCAGCGACGACGGGCGCACCTACACGCTGCTGCCCAAGGTGCTCACCCTCGGTCACGCCTACCTGTCGTCGACGCCGCTGGCGGTCAGCGCGCAGCCGTTCCTCGACCGCCTCAGCGAGCAACTGCGCGAGGCCTGCAGCCTGGCCACCCTGGAGGGCGACGAGGTGCTCTACCTGGCGTGCACGGCGACCGCGCAGCGCTTCCTGTCGGTGGAGATCCGCGTCGGCACCCGCCTGCCGGCCTACTGCACCTCGCTGGGCCAGGTGCTGCTCGCCGCCCTGGACGAGGCATGCCTGGACGAATACCTGGCCGGCGCCATGCTGGCGGCGCGCACCAGCCGCACCCTGTGCGAACCGCAGGCGCTGCGCGAGCGCCTGGACCAGGTGCGCGCGCAGGGCTGGTGCCTCATCGACCAGGAGCTGGAAGCCGGGCTGCGCTCGATCGCCGTGCCGGTGCACGACGGCGAGGGCCGCGTGCTGGCGGCGATGAGCGTCAGCGGGCATGCCGCGCGGGTCAGTCGCGCCGAGCTGGAGGGCCGCTACCTGCCCGCCCTGCAGGCGGCCAGCCGCGAACTGAGCGCGCAGCTGCTGCGCTGAAGGCGCCGCCGCGAAAGTGGGCGATTACCGCCCGCAGCCCTGTTCGGGGCACGGCGCTATCCCTTAGTGTGCGCGCGGTCTTTCCGGTCGTCGCCGAATTGAAACTGCCGATTGCCTGCTCAGCTGCGTGAAAGCGCTCTGGAATGCGGCTTACGGCCATTTTGCGATGGGCGGCTGGCACTTTGCGACCTTCGGCCCGGTTGCTGGTGGCGCGGCGTTGTGAATCAATGCAAGAAAACAGGGTGGCGCCCCGTATGCCGAGCCACCGTATAGTGCCCATAAAAAATACAAGAGCACCGTGAACCATGGACTGTCGTCTGCTGAACGAAAAGAGTCTGGTTTTCGCCCATGCCGATCCCCATGCGGTCTCGGACTACGTCAACCAGCATGTCGGTTCCCACCGCATCCTGTTGCCCCGCAACGGGCATCCGGAGGCGAGCCTGAGTCATCGCACCTTCGGCAGTCTGGATCTGTGCCAGATCAGCTACGGCAGCCGTGTGCAGGTCACCTCGCCGGCGCTGGAAACCCTCTACCACCTGCAGATCCTCCTGCGCGGTCACTGCCTGTGGCGCGGTCGCGGCGAGGAGCACCACTTCACCCCCGGTGAGCTGCTGCTGATCAACCCCGACGACCCGGTCGACCTGACCTACTCGGACGACTGCGAGAAGTTCATCGTCAAGCTGCCGGCCACCTTTCTCGACAAGGCCTGCAGCGAGAACCAGTGGCGCCATCCCGGCGAGGGCGTGCGCTTCGCGCCGCGCCACCGCCTCGAGGAGCTGGACGGCTTCGTCAACCTGATCAGCCTGGTCTGCCAGGAGGCGGAGGCCGAGCAGACGATTCCCCAGGTGCAGGAGCACTTCGCCAAGATCATCGCCAGCAAGCTGCTCGGCCTGCCGGGCAGCAACGTCAGCCGCGAGCCGCTGACTGCCGGCTGCCCGTCGTTCGAGCGCCTGGTCGAGTTCATCGAGAACAACCTCAAGCAGGACATCAGCCTCGAGCAACTGGCCGAGCTGGCGCACATGAGTGCGCGCTCGCTGTATGCACTGTTCGACAAGCACGCCGGCACCACGCCCAAGCACTACATCCGCCAGCGCAAGCTGGAGACCATCCATGCCCGCCTGAGCGACCCGCGGGCTTCGGTACGCAACGTCACCGAAGTCGCCCTGGACTACGGTTTCCTGCACCTCGGGCGCTTCTCCGAGTGCTACAAGAGCACCTTCGGCGAGCTGCCCTCGGACACCCTGCGCCGCCGCAACTGAGCCCATCCCCCGCGGCGGGCGCCTGCCCGCCGCGCCGCTGTCGCCTTCGTCTGCCCCCCCTCCGTCTGCTCGCCATGCGCTGCCGCGCGGGCCTGGCCGTTTTCGTCCCGGCTTGCCGCGCTGTGCAGAAAGCGGATAGCGATCGTGCAGAAAGCGGATATTGCCCACCCGGTCGCGGGCTTAGTCTGACCTCCACAGCACAAAAACAACAACGGAGAGCACAGCCATGTCCGTGGGACCTGATTATCTCAACTCCCTGCTCGAAGAAGACCAGGAGAAGGGCCTCTACCGCTGCAAGCGGGAGATGTTCACCGACGCCGAGTTGTTCGAGCTGGAGATGAAGCACATCTTCGAAGGCAACTGGATCTATCTGGCCCACGAGAGCCAGATCGCCGAGAAGAACGACTACTACACCGTCACCATGGGTCGTCAGCCGGTGTTCATCGCCCGCAACCGTGCCGGTGAGCTGAACGCCTTCATCAACTCCTGCAGCCACCGTGGCGCCACCCTGTGCCGCTTCAAGCACGGCAACAAGGCGACCTACACCTGCCCGTTCCACGGCTGGACCTTCGACACCAACGGCAAGCTGCTCAAGGTCAAGGATCCGCTCGAAGCCGGCTACCCGGACAGCTTCAACTGCGACGGCTCCCACGACCTGACCAAGATCGCCCGCTTCGAGTCCTACCGCGGCTTCCTGTTCGGCAGCCTGAATGCCGACGTGGTCCCGCTGGTCGAGCACCTCGGCGAGTCGGCGAAGATCATCGACATGATCGTCGACCAGTCCCCCGAGGGTCTGGAAGTGGTCCGTGGCTCCTCCACCTACGTGTTCGAAGGCAACTGGAAGCTGCAGGCCGAGAACGGCGCCGACGGCTACCACGTCACCGCCACCCACTGGAACTACGCGGCCACCCAGGGCAACCGCAAGGACAAGGATGCCGGCGACGACATCCGCGCCATGAGCGCCGGCGGCTGGGCCAAGAAGGGCGGCGGTTTCTACTCCTTCGAGAACGGCCACCTGCTGCTGTGGACCCGCTGGGACAACCCGGAAGACCGTCCGCTGTACGAGCGTCGCGACCAGCTGGTCGAGGAAGTCGGCGCTCCCCGTGCCGACTGGATGATCCAGAACTCGCGCAACCTGTGCCTGTACCCGAACCTGTACCTGATGGACCAGTTCAGCTCGCAGCTGCGCATCGCCCGGCCGATCTCCGTCGACAAGACCGAAGTCACCATCTACTGCATCGCGCCCAAGGGCGAGAGCGCCGAGGCGCGTGCCCACCGCATCCGCCAGTACGAAGACTTCTTCAACGTCAGCGGCATGGCCACCCCGGACGACCTCGAGGAATTCCGTGCCTGCCAGGAAGGCTTCCAGGCTCGCGCCCTGCCGTGGAACGACATGTCCCGCGGTGCCAAGCACTGGATCGACGGCGCCGACGAGGCCGCCAAGGAAATCCAGCTGCAGCCGCTGATGAGCGGTGCGCGCGCCGAAGACGAAGGTCTGTTCGTCCTCCAGCACCGCCACTGGCTGGCCAGCATGAAGAAGGCCGTCGAACAAGAACAACAGAACCTGATCCACGTGGAGGCCGGGCAATGAGCATCTCCTACGAAGCCGTACGCGATTTTCTCTACCAGGAAGCGCGCTTCCTCGATGACAAGGACTGGGACAGCTGGCTCGAGCTGTATGCCGAGGACGTCAGCTTCTGGGTGCCGGCCTGGGACGACAACGACGAGCTGACCGAGGATCCGCAGAAGGAAATCTCGCTGATCTGGTACGGCCGCCGCGCCGGCCTCGAGGACCGCATCTTCCGCATCCGCACCGAGCGTTCCAGTGCGAGCATTCCGGACACCCGCACCTCGCACAACATCAACAACATCGAGATCGTCGAGCAGGGCGAAGGCTTCTGCAAGGTGCGCTTCAACTGGCACACCCTGAGCTTCCGCTACAAGGTCGTGGACCAGTACTACGGCACCAGCTTCTACACCCTGGATACCCGCGGCGCCAACCCGCTGGTCAAGGCGAAGAAGGTGGTCCTGAAGAACGACTACGTGCGTCACGTGATGGATATCTACCACATCTAATGAGAGGCGAGCGGGCCGCACCAGGCGGCCCGCATCGCTCCACAACCTGCGTGCGCGCAAGGCTGCGGCCTGCGCGGAATACCGCCCCAAGCGAGGTGCAGCATGTCGCACAAAATCGCACTGAATTTCGAAGACGGGGTCACCCGCTTCATCGACGCCAAAGCCAGCGAAACCGTGGCCGACGCCGCCTATCGCCAGGGCATCAACATTCCGCTGGACTGCCGGGTCGGCGCCTGCGGCGCCTGCAAGTGCCAGGTCGAGTCCGGCAACTATGAACTCGGCGAGGACTTCATCGAGGACGCCCTGAGTGCCGACGAGGCCGCCCAGGGCCTGGCGCTGACCTGCCAGATGCGCGCGCAAAGCGACTGCGTGGTGCGCGTTCCGGTCGCCTCCAGCGCCTGCCGCATCAAGCAGGGCAGCTTCCGGGCCGCCATTCGCGAGGTCAAACCGCTTTCCGACAGCACCATCCGCCTGGCCATCGAGGGCGACGAGCTGGGCAAGCTGGCCTTCCTGCCCGGCCAGTACGTCAACCTGCAGGTGCCGGGCAGCGAGCTGAGCCGCGCCTACTCGTTCAGCTCGATGCCCGAGGACGGCCAGGTGTCGTTCCTGATCCGCAACGTGCCGGGCGGCCTGATGAGCGGCTACCTCACCCAGCTGGCCAAGGTCGGCGACGTGATGACCATGACCGGCCCGCTGGGCAGCTTCTACCTGCGCGAAGTGCGTCGGCCGCTGCTGATGCTGGCCGGCGGCACCGGCCTGGCGCCCTTCCTGGCGATGCTCGACAAGCTCGTCGCCAGCGGCAGCGAGCAGCCGGTGCACCTGATCTACGGCGTCACCAACGACTTCGACCTGGTGGAGATGGACAAGCTGGCGGAATTCGCCCAGCGCCTGCCCAACTTCACCTGGAGCGCCTGCGTGGCCAACCCGGACAGCCAGTATCCCAACAAGGGCTACGTGACCCAGCACATCGCGCCGGGCCAGCTGAACGACGGCGACGTCGACATCTACCTGTGCGGTCCGCCGCCGATGGTCGAGGCGGTCAACCAGGATCTGCGCCAGCGCGGAATCCAGCCGGCGAACTTCTACTACGAGAAATTCGCGGCCAGTGCCTGACAGTCCCTTGGGCCCGCGGTCCTGGCGACCCAGCCGCGCGGGCTATTTTTTTCACGGATGCTTCGCCATGCACACACAACAATTCCAACAACGCTTCGCCAACAAGGTCGCGGTGATCACCGGCGCCGCCCAGGGTATCGGCCGGCGCGTCGCCGAGCGCATGGCTGCCGAGGGCGGTCGCCTGGTACTGGTCGACCGCTCCGAGCTGGTCCATGAACTGGCCGACGAGCTGGCCGGCATCGCCGAGGTGCTGACCCTCACCGCCGACCTCGAACAGGCCGGCGATTGCCAGCGGGTGATGGCCGCCGCCGTCGAGCGCTTCGGGCGCCTCGACATCCTGGTCAACAACGTCGGCGGCACCATCTGGGCCAAGCCGTTCGAGCACTACGCGGAAAACGAGATCGAGGCCGAGGTGCGTCGCTCGCTGTTCCCCACCCTGTGGTGCTGCCACGCGGCGCTGCCGCAGATGCTCGCGCAGGGCAGCGGCGCCATCGTCAACGTCTCCTCCATCGCCACCCGCGGCGTCAATCGCGCGCCCTACGGCGCGGCCAAGGGCGGCGTCAACGCGCTGACCGCCTGCCTGGCCCTGGAAACCGCCGAGCGCGGCATCCGCGTCAACGCCACCGCGCCGGGTGGCACCGAGGCGCCGCCGCGCCGCATCCCGCGCAACAGCGCCGAACAGACGCCGCAGGAGAAGGCCTGGTACCAGCAGATCGTCGACCAGACCATCGACAGCAGCCTGATGAAGCGCTACGGCACCATCGACGAACAGGCCGCGGCGATCCTGTTCCTCGCCTCCGACGAGGCCTCCTACATCACCGGCGTCACCCTGCCGGTCGGCGGTGGCGACCTCGGCTGAATTACCCGTTGATATCCCGCCCGCTGCATCCCCGTGCAGCGGGTGCTTTCCGTGCTGCAAATAACAACAAGAGAAAAGCCATGAAAAAGATCGACGTGCACGACATCATCGACAACGCGCCCTTCACCCGCTTCCACTGGATGGTCATGTGCCTGTGCGCGCTGCTGCTGATCTTCGACGGCTACGACCTGTTCATCTACGGCGTGGTCCTGCCGGTGCTGATGAAGGAGTGGGGCCTGAGTCCGCTGGAGGCCGGTGCACTGGGCAGCTACGCGCTGTTCGGCATGATGTTCGGCGCCCTCGGCTTCGGCACCCTGGCCGACAAGATCGGCCGCAAGAAGGGCATCGCCATCTGCTTCGTGCTATTCAGCGGTTCGACGGTGCTCAACGGCTTCGCCAGCGGCCCGACCGAGTTCGGCATCCTGCGCTTCGTCGCCGGCCTCGGCTGCGGCGGGCTGATGCCCAACGCGGTGGCGCTGATGAACGAGTACGCGCCCAAGCGCCTGCGCAGCACCCTGGTGGCGATCATGTTCAGCGGCTACTCGGTGGGCGGCATGCTCTCCGCCGGTCTGGGCATCTACATGCTGCCGCGCTTCGGCTGGGAGGCGATGTTCTTCGCCGCCGCCGTGCCGCTGCTGCTGCTGCCGCTGATCATGTTCTACCTGCCCGAATCGATCGGCTTCCTGGTCCGCCAGGGGCGCAGCGAACAGGCCCGCGCGCTGCTCAAGCGCGTCGACCCGAGCCGCGAACTGCACGCCGCCGACGGCATGGAAATGGCCGACGTCAAGGGCAAGGCCGCCTCGGTGCTCGAACTGTTCCGCGACGGTCGTGCGGTGCGCACCCTGTCGATCTGGACGGCGTTCTTCTGCTGCCTGCTGATGGTCTACGCGCTCAGCTCCTGGCTGCCCAAGCTGATGGCCAACGCCGGCTACAGCCTGGGCTCCAGCCTGTCGTTCCTGATCGCCCTCAACCTCGGCTCGGTGTTCGGCGCCATCGGCGGCGGCATGCTGGGCGACCGCATGAACCTGCCGCGGGTGCTGGTGGTGTTCTTCGTCGTCGCCTCGGTGTCGATCAGCCTGCTCGGCTTCAAGAGCCCGACGCCGGTGCTCTACCTGTTGATCGCTGTCGCCGGTGCCACCACCATCGGTACGCAGATCCTCCTCTACGCCTGCGCCGCGCAGTTCTACGGCCTGTCGATCCGCTCTACCGGCCTGGGCTGGGCCTCCGGCATCGGCCGCAACGGCGCCATCGTCGGCCCGCTGCTCGGTGGCGCGCTGCTCGGCATCAACCTGCCGCTGCAACTCAACTTCATGGCCTTCGCCATCCCCGGCGCCATCGCCGCCATCGCCATGCTGGTGTTCTCCCTGAGCGGCCGCGAGAACGCGCCGGCGCGCCTGGCCGATCCTGCCGCCTGATCCAGGCTGCCGGGTGGCGCGGCTTGCGCTGCCCGGCAGCTTGCCTGGCATGCCGACGATATAACGCGCAACTTGGGTTATATGTTGTGAAATTCTTTCCGGGCAACTTGGCAGTTGTCCGGGAAGAATTTCTGCTGCCTGTTGTTCGTGGATTCCGGTTCTGCCTGTTTGTTTTCCAAGGTCTGGCAAGTGTGCGATTAGCGCACAGATAAGTCTGGGCGATGTTGTGTTCTGCGGGAAAAGATACAAGATAGGTCGGGAGCTTTGGCGCAATATCCTTCAGGTGGCGCCAGCAGTAACTGCCTGCGAGCCTGCGAATTATCTGTGGTGGCAATGGATTGATTAACGTCTTTTCGGTGTAGCGCCGAAGGGGCATTGCTTGGCCTGTCGTCCTGTGGCGGCGGTGTTGTTCAAATAATAAAAAGAGTGAGCACATGAAGAATAAAGCGAATCTTCCCTTCCTGATGATGGCCTCCAGCGGTGTGGCCCTGGCGCTGCCGGTAGTCGCCTTGGCCGCCGAGGGCGGCTTCATCGAGGACTCCACCGCCACCCTGACGGCGCGCAACTACTACTTCAGCCGCGACTTCCGCGACGTTCCCGCGACGGCCCAGT
>RCUJ01000879.1_pt1 | contig 16867 bp, 13 predicted proteins | sample 2166321 | NCBI WGS metagenome assembly RCUJ01 (sample SAMN09932808, study PRJNA488358) | compost metagenome | feature: garden; material: soil; isolation source: compost soil in an enriched community after 118 h of incubation | place: Germany: Experimental Botanical Garden Goettingen | collected... | reverse complement strand
CCCTACAACCAGCCCAATCGCTTGAAGTTGGCGTACAGCCCGCCGCAGCCGAGGACGATCACCGCGAGCACGCCGAAGTAGCCGTACTGCCAGGTCAGCTCGGGCATGTGGTCGAAGTTCATCCCGTAGATCCCGGCCAGCGCGGTCGGGAAGGCGAGGATCGCCGCCCAGGCGGCGAACTTGCGCTGCACCACGCTCTGTCGCGAGGCCTCCAGCAGCAGGCCGAGCTCGATGGCGTGGTCGGCCATTTCGCGCTGTCCGGTGAGGTCTTCCTGCAGGCGGCTGACGTGAATGGCGATGTCGCGGAAGTACGGGCGCATCGGCTTGTCGATGAACGGGAAGTCGAGCTGCTGAAGCTCGCGGCAAATCTCCGCCAGCGGCGCGACCTGCCGGCGCAGGCGTAGCAGATCGTGGCGCAGGCTGGCGATGTGCTCGATATCGGCCTTGCTCAGCGAGCGGCTGAGCACCGTCTGCTCGAGTTCTTCGAGCTCCTCGAAGATGCCGTCCAGCAGCGGCCGGTAGTTCTCGATGACGAAGCTGAGCAGGGCATAGAGGACGAAGTCCTCGCCCTGCTCCAGCAGCAGCGGGCGCGCCTCGCAGCGCTGGCGCACCGTGGAGTACGGCGCCGAATCGCCGTAGCGGGCGCTGATCACGTAGCCCTTGCCGGCGAACAGCTGGGTCTCGACGAAGGTCAGCTTCCCGTGCTCGCGGATCGGCGAGTAAACCACCATGAACAGCGCGTCGCCGAAAGTTTCCAGCTTGGGCCGGGTGTGCTGGGCGATGGCATCTTCCATGGCCAGCTCATGCAGGTTGAACTGCTGCTGCAGGTACTCAAGCTGGCTGCGGTCGGGGTCGCGCAGGCCGATCCACACCACATGGCCGGGTTTTGCGGCCCACTCCCGGCCTTCCTCGAGGCGGATATCGGCGACCTTTCTGCCCTTGTGATAAACCGCGGCGGCAACGACCTGGCCCATGGCTGTTCCTGAGCTGGAGAAAAGCAGCAAGCTTATCCGAGGCGTCGCCGGCCTGCAGCACGCATGGCCATGCATGAATAGCGATTAGCAGGCCACGCACCGTCTACCCTTGGCAGATGGCAGACGCACGGGGGCAGCATGGATCGGCAAGCGGGCAAGACGGCATTCGTGCTCGCCGGCGGCGGCAGCCTCGGCGCCGTGCAGGTGGGCATGCTCAAGGCATTGCAGTCAGAGGGCGTGGTCGCCGATCTGGTGGTCGGCTCTTCGGTAGGCGCGATCAACGCGGCCTACTTCGCCGCCGCGCCCGACCGCGAGGGCATCGCCCGCCTGGAACGCATCTGGCTGGAGCTGCGCCGCAGCGACATCTTTCCCTTTTCGCCGGCCGATACCCTGCTGGGCCTGATCGGCAGGCGCGACTACCTGATGCCACCCCGGCAATTGCAGCGACTGATCGCTTCGCGCCTGCCCTACCGGCAGCTGGAGGACGCCGCACTGCCCTGCCATGTGGTCGCCACCGACGTGCTGACCGGCAGGGAAGTGATCCTCTCCAGTGGCGAGGCGCTACCCGCGCTGCTGGCCAGCGCGGCCATTCCGGCGGTATTCCCGACGGTGAGCATCGGCGGGCAAGCGCTGATGGATGGCGGCATCGCCAGCAACACGCCGATTTCCGCCGCAGTGACGCTGGGCGCCAGCCGCGTGCTGGTGCTACCGACCGGCACGCCCTGCGCGCTCAAGGCACCGCCCCACGGGGCACTGGCCACCGCGCTGCATGCCGTCAACCTGCTGGCCATGCGCCAGTTGCTCGCCGATGTCGACCGTTTCGCCTCACGCTGCGAGCTGATCGTGCTGCCGCCGCTGTGCCCGCTGGCGGTCAACACCTACGACTTCTCGCACAGCGCCGAACTGATCGAGCGCGCCGAGCTGGCCGCCCGCCGCTGGCTGCAGGACGGGATGCAGCGCCTGCAGGGCAAGGATCCGCACCAACTGCTGGAGCCCCACAGTCATTGAACGACGCGCCTAGCCGCCAGCCGACGGCGGCCGTACTACGTGCTCATCCGCGGAGCACGAATCCACAGCCCACTGCAGGCGGTGAAAATCAAAGGAGTGCTGCAACTGCGGCTTGACGATACGGAAGTACGGCGAGACGTCAAAATCGCGCGGCACGTACAGGCTGTAATGGCGGATGTGCAGTTGCTCATGACGCGCCTGCTCCAGCGCCGGGTGCTGGGGATCGCAGCTGACGATCTCCGGCAGTATCGGGTAATGGATCGACTCGAAGGCCTGCGCCAACAGCGTCGAGCAAATCGCGCGGGTGGGCGATCCACTGCCAAGGGCGATCATCCGCCGCTTCAGCCGCCCCGGCAGGGGCGGCCGCACCAGGTAGCGCGCGAGATCGAACAGGTTGCGCAGGTCGTAGCCCTGCCCCAACCGCGCACGCATGAAGTCCAGCAGTGCCGCGATGTCGGCCTCGTCCAGCCCGATCGGACGACAGATGCGCGTGTGCTGGCCCTGGTAGTGCGCCAGGGGAATCAGCCGTACCCCTTCCACCACATCCGCCTCGATCAACGCACGTACCGGCTCGCCGGCACCCGGCAGCGGACCCAGACGGTCGCCGACATACAGCGCCGCGTGCGACCAGGTGGACTGGGTCAGGTACTTGATAGCGCTGGAGAAGCGGCTGGTGCCCTCCACCAGGAGCACGTCGCCCACCCGCAGGGTGGCGGCGAGGTGTGCTGGAGGGAACGCCGGCAGCTGGCTGTGCCCCGGACGCGGACGCGCCAGATAGCGGGCCAAGCGTAAACCAAGGGTATGCAGCAGCGACATTGCCTGCTCCGGGCGGATGGAGAAAAAGCCTAGCGCAAAATCCATGGGGCGATCGGGCGCGGCGGCTGTGGCGTCTGAAACCGCGGCACCCTCGAAGACTGCCGAGTGGTACGCTGGGACGCACCGCCTCCTCCCCCACTCAACACCTGTACACCCATACAGACAAAGCTTGCCCAGCCGCTGCATTGCCTACATCCTGTGCGCCATCGAACCTCCTGGATCACGGCAACCATGCGGCTCTACCTCTGCGAAAAACCCTCCCAGGCCAAGGACATCGCCAAGGTGCTCGGCGCCAGCCGGCGCGGCGACGGCTGCTGGCTGGGCGCCAACGTGACGGTGACCTGGTGCATCGGTCACCTGCTGGAAACCGCGCCGCCGGATGCCTACGACGCCCGCTACAAGCGCTGGAACCTGGCCGACCTGCCTATCGTCCCCGAGAAGTGGAAGATGCTGGTCAAACCGAAGACCGCCAGCCAGTTCAAGGCGGTCAAGCGTCTGCTCGGCGAAGCCAACGAGCTGGTGATCGCCACCGACGCCGACCGCGAGGGCGAGATGATCGCCCGCGAGCTGGTGGAGCACTGCCGCTATCGCGGGCCGATCCAGCGGCTGTGGTTGTCGGCGCTGGACGATGCGTCGATCCGCAAGGCGCTCAAGGCGCTCAAGCCGGGCGCGGAGACCTTCAGCCTCTACCACGCCGCGCTCGGCCGCTCGCGCGCCGACTGGCTGATCGGCATGAACATGAGCCGGCTGTTCACCCTGCTCGGCCGCCAGTCCGGCTACCAGGGCGTGCTGCCGGTGGGCCGGGTGCAGACACCGACCCTGCGCCTGGTGGTGGACCGCGACCGCAGCATCGCCGACTTCGTGCCGGTACCGTTCTGGGCCATCGACGTACAGCTGCTGGCCGACGGCACGACCTTCACCGCCCAGTGGCGCGCCCCGGAAGACGCCTGCGACGAGCAGGGCCGCTGCCTCAAACCGGAGCTGGCCCGTGACGCCGCCGAAGCCATGCGCCGCGCGGCCAGCGCCCGGCTGGTCAAGCTGGCGACCGAGCGCATGCGCGAGGCGGCGCCGCTGCCGTTCGATCTCGGCACCCTGCAGGAGGTCTGCTCGAAGAAGCTCGGCCTCGGCGCCCAGGAAACCCTCGACATCGCCCAGGCGCTCTACGAGACCCACAAGGTCATCACCTATCCGCGCAGCGACTGCGGCTACCTGCCGCTGAGCCAGCACGGCGAGGCACCAGGGATCCTCGCCGCACTGGCCAAGGCCGATCCGGCGCTGGCCGCCCTGCAGCCCTACCTCGACCCGCAGCGCCGCTCGCGGGCCTGGAACGACGCCAAGGTCAGCGCCCACCACGGCATCATCCCCACCGCCGCCGCCAAGGACCTCGATCGTCTGGTCGGCAAGCAGCGCGCCGTCTACACCCTGATCCGCGCCCGCTACCTGGCGCAGTTCCTGCCCAACCACGAGTACGACCGCACCCAGGCCGACTTCGACTGCGCCGGCCACGCCCTGCGCGCGGTGGGCAAGGTGATCGTCGAGCCCGGCTGGCGGCGCGCGTTGCCCGAAGCGCTGACGCCGGCCAGAGGCCGCGAAGCGGCCGAGCCACAGGCTTTGCCGGCGCTACGCCAGGGCCAGGACTGCGCGATCAAGGAGGTAACACTCAAGGACCTGTGGACCCAGCCGCCCAAGCCGTTCACCGAGGGCGACCTGATCAAGGCGATGAAGAACGTCGCCAAGCTGGTCGACGACCCGCGCCTCAAGCAGAAGCTCAAGGACACCACCGGCATCGGCACCGAGGCGACCCGCGCCGGGATCATCCAGGGCCTGCTCGATCGCGGCTACCTGACCAAGCAGGGTAAGGCGCTGGCCGCCACCCCGGCGGCGTTCAGCCTGATCGACGCGGTGCCGCGGCCGATCGCCGATCCCGGCACCACGGCGATCTGGGAGCAGGCGCTGGACATGGTGCAGAGTGGCGAGATGCCGCTGGAGGAGTTCGTCGCCAAGCAGTCGGCCTGGATGAGCAAGCTGGTCGAGCGCTGCGCCGGGCTGCGCCTGTCCATCAGCGGCCCGGCGGCGCCGGCCGGACGTGGCGGCACGCCCTGGAAGAAGAAGCGCAAGGCAGCGCCGCGCAAGGCCGCGCCGGGCAAGAGGGTCAGAAAGCCAGTCGCCCCGGATTGAGCGCGACGTGCGCTGCGCTCAATCGCCCTGAAAAGTCTGGCGCCAGGCCTTGGGGGAAACCCCGAAGGCCTGGCCGAAGTGATGGCGCAGCGACGCTGGCGAACCGAATCCGGCGAGCGCGGCAACCTGCTCGATCGGCTGCTCGGTGCTCTCGAGCAGGCGCTGACTCAGGGCGAGGCGCTCGGCAAGCAGCCAGTCGCCCACCGTGGCGCCGGTCAGCTGGCGGAAGTGGCGGGTAAAGGTGCGGCGACTCATCAAGGATTTCTCCGCCAGGCTGTCGAGGCTGTGTGCCTGCTGCAGGTTGGCGCGCACCCAGTCGAGCAGTCCCGCCAGACGGGAATCGCGGGCGGTGGCCGGCAGCGGCTGCTCGACATACTGGGCCTGACCACCCTGACGGTGCGGCGGCATCACCAGCCGTCTCGCCACCGAATTGGCGATTTCGCTGCCGTACTGCAGGCGCAGCAGATGCAGGCAGCAGTCGATCCCGGCGGTCGTGCCGGCCGAGGTGAGCAGGCTGCCGTCCTCGACATAGAGCACATCGGCATCCACCTGCACGTCCGGATAGCGCGCGGCGAACTGTTCTGCCCAGGCCCAGTGGGTGGTTGCCCGCCGTCCCGCCAACAGGCCGGCCTCGGCCAGCACGAAAGCACCGAGGCACAAGCCAACCATCTGCGCGCCGCGGTCGCGGGCCGCGACCAGAGCTGCGAGCAACGGCTCGGACGGTCTTTCCATCGGGTCGCGCCAGCTCGGCACTATCACCGTCTGTGCCCGCTCCAGAGCCTCCAGTCCGTGATCGACCGCCACCCGGAAGCCCGCCGTGGTGCGCAGCAGACCGGCCTCCGCCGCGCACACCTGAAGCTCGAACGGCGGCACGCCGGGGTGATGATCGCCGAACACCACGCAGGGCACCGACAGGTGAAAGGGGCTGATGCGGTCGAAGGCGACCACGGCGACCGTATGACCAGGCATGCGCGATTCCCTCTGCTCGGGCTTCATCGAATGGCCTGATCCTAGCGAATACTGTCCATCGGGTCACTCACAGCAAGCTGCCAAGCTGCGAATAATTCCTTCCATCCCAACACACCCCAGGAGTCCGACATGTCCCGCCAACCCAAGCGCGCCCTGATCGTCATCGATGTGCAGAACGAATACGTAAGCGGCAACCTGCGGATCGAATACCCCGATGTGCAGCTGTCGCTGAGCAATATCGTTCGCGCCATGGACGCCGCCCGCGCCGCTGGCATCCCGGTGGTGGTCGTCAGGCACCTGACGCCGGAGGGCTCGCCAATCTTCGCCCGCGGCAGCGAGCAGGCCGAACTGCATCCGCTGGTGGCCGATCGGCATCACGACCTGCTGGTCGAAAAGAGCATGGCCAGCGCCCTCACTGGCACCGGTCTCGGCGCCTGGCTGCGCGAACGCCAGATCGACACCCTGAGCATCGTCGGCTACATGACCCACAACTGCGACGATTCCACCGTGCGCCAGGCCAAACACGAGGGCTGGAACGTCGAACTGCTGCACGACGCCGCCGGCTCGGTGCCCTACGCCAATGCTCGCGGCGCAGCCACTGCAGAGGAGATCCACCGGGTGTTCACCGTGGTCATGCACACCGGTTTCGCCGCCGTGGTGAGCACTACGGAATGGCTGGCAGCCATCGAACGCGGCGAGGCGCTGCAGGCCGACAACATCTACCTGTCCAATCAGCGGGCACTGGCTGGTCTGATCTAGAGAAACTCCGAAACAACCGCTTACCGTCGCTCCCTCGCAGGTGGGAGCCCAGGGGCCACGGGCCTTCTGGATTCCCGCCTGCGCGGGAATGACCACTTTTTCAGAGTTCCCCCAGCGGCCTGAGCGGTCACAGGCAAATCCCGTCTAACGCGACCATGCCCCCGGATTTGGCACAAGAACTTTCCGGGTCCGACGCTGCCAAAAAAGATGTGCGACACCAACTAGCATGGTTTCATGAACATCTGATGGCGTGACGCTTTCCTCGTGAACATCATCTCGCGCTGCCTGCAACATCCGCACTCCTCCCTCGCCAGCCTGACCGGTCTGGTGCTCGCAATTCCATTGTGCATCCGCCTTGCCTTGGGCTGGTCCGACCCTCTCGGTTATCTGTCGGACCTGGGCATCGCCAGCCTGTTGATCGTGCTGCTGTACCGCCTTTCCTGGTGGCTGGCCCTGCCAGTGTTGCTGGCGTGGGCCCTGCTGACGGTGGCGGCTGTCGAACTGGTCAGCGCCGTAGGCCGGCTGCCAGACGCCGCAGACTTGCGGTACCTTGGCGATCCGCAGTTCATGGAAAGCTCCACCGCCGGCAGCCTTGCCCACCCATGGGTTGCCGCAGCCCTGTTGATCGGCCTGATCATCTGGCTGGCCAGCCTATGGACAGGCCGCTCGCGACCTTCTCCTTGCCTGCATGGCCATGCTTGGACATTGCCGCTTTCCATCCTCCTGGCACACGGCGGCATGCAGTATCTGAGCCCCAGCGCGGCGGATCAGTGGCAGTTGTTCAACCTCCCGCACCAATGGCTGGCGGCAGGCGTTGGCAATGTACAGCTGCGCCTGGAGGAATGGCTGGAAGGCGATGTCGTTGACACGCCACCGCAGATGGCGGGTCTTACCCGACTCGACCTGAACGGACAGAAGCTGCTCAGAGCCCCGGGACGCGCCCGCAATGTGCTGATCGTCGCCCTCGAAGGCATTCCCGGCGCCTACATCGGCGTGAACCGCCAGGCCCTGAACGGCAGCTACCGCGAAAACCTGATGCCCAACCTGAGCGCATGGGCCGAGCGCGGCATGAACACGCCCGACTATGTGCTGCACAATCACCAGACCATTCGCGGCCTCTACGCGATGCTCTGCGGCGACTACGACAAGCTCGACAACGGCACGCCCAAGGGCATCGAGATGCTGACCCAGCAGCAGCGCAACCGGGCCTGCCTGCCAGCCCAGTTGCGCAGCCGCGGGTTCGCCACGCACTACCTGCAGGGCGCGGGCCTCAGGTTCATGGCCAAGGACAGGATCATGCCGCACATCGGCTTCGACGCCACCCGGGGCATGGAGTGGTTCAAGAAGCCTTCCTACCAGGATTTCCCGTGGGGCAAGGACGACAGGTCCTTCTTCGAGGGTGCGCTGGATTACGTCGGGCAGCTGCGCCGCAAGAAGCAACCCTGGATGCTCACCCTGCTGACGGTTGGCACCCACCAACCCTACGCCGCGCCAGCGGAGTATCTGCAGCGCCACAAGAGTCCCAAGCAGGCCGCCGTGAGTTACCTGGACGATGCGCTGGGGCGATTTCTGACCGAACTGGAGCGCCAGGGCGTACTGAAAGACACCCTGATCATCATCACTTCGGACGAGTCCCACGGCATCGAGGGCTTGCGCCTCGCCTCGGCCTGGGGCTTCAACCTGGTGCTGGCCCCCGAACAGGACCAGTTGCCTCGGATCAAATCCGGGGTCTATGGACACATCGACCTGAGCGCATCGGTACTCGACTATTTCGGCTTCCCGGCACCCAAGGCCCTGAGCGGTCGCTCGCTGTTTCGCGACTATGAGCATGGCCGGGAAATCATGTCGTACACCAACGGCAAGCTGCGCTACCACGATGGCCAGGGAACCCTGACCGAGTGCGACTTTCAGCAGCGCTGCCGGTATTACGCCAGCGAGGGCTTCATCGCCGAGCGTGCGATCTTCCTTGGCCAGTATGGCGGTCAGCGCGCGCGCCAGATGGTGGCAAGGGCAACCGAGCTCGATCACTCGTTGCTGCGTACCGCGCTGAACCAGCTCTATCAGTTCGGCAGCCCGGCCATCATCCGGCTCAAGGCGCAGGTCAAGGATGACTGGACGGACAATCTGATCGGCGCCCAGTACCTGGAGCTGCCCAAGGGCTCGCTGACTCGCGTGCGTCTGACCGTACGCTCGGTGGGGCCGAAGCAGAAAGCCTACATCCTGCTCAAGGCCAAGGAATTCGAGCAGGATGTGCCGCTGGACATCCCGGCGAGGATGCTGGTCACCCCTGAACAACCGCTGCAGATGGACTTCAGCTTCTACAACCTCGAGCCGCGCAAGGCGTTCTCCTTCCACCTGCTCGGCTATGGGCGGGGCGCCATTGAAGTAAGTGATTTCAGTGTGATCACCGAGTCAGCGGAGCCACAGGGCGCCATGGATGAGCTGCCGCTCCCGAAAGATGGCGACAAGTCCCGCTCGAGCTGACTGGCGGTTATCAACGACAGCCGGGCAGCGCCAGCGAGGGCGCCGCCCAACGCCCCATTCAGGCGACTGCGCGAAAGAAAAGCGCCGCCATAGCTCAGCGGCTCTTGCCGCCGAAGACGAGGAGCAGACCGCCGGCAACGATGGCTGCGATGCCAGCCCATACCGGAACGTTGACGGTTTCCTTCTCTTTGACCGAAAGCTCGACCGAACCGAGCTTCACTGCTGTGGTGTCCTTGGTGTAGCTGAAGCCGCCGTATGCCAGGCCAAGAGCACCAGCGACGATGAGAGCGATTGCGACGAGTTTGATGGCGTTCAAGGTTCAGCCTCCTGTGAGTGAATCTCGGCTGCGGCCCTGAAACGGCTGGCTTCGATTCATAGCAACACAGTAGCCGAGGCGCCGAACAATGCGAGCTCATGCAGCCTTGGCCATCGGGAATGCCATACGCGTCGATGGCTCTCGAGGTACAGCCATGGCCAACGGGTGACCAGGCCCATGCGGACCACGCTGCCCGGCTGTTGCGCTTGTCTATAGTGTCCCCATGCCCTCTCTGACCTCCTGCCCGCACGGGTTGGGCAGTCAGCCCCACCCATCAACCTGGCGGATACTCGGCACCATGAGAAAAAGACAGATCGCGGTGATCGGCCTGGGCAATCTGGGCCGCAAGTGTGCCGAAGCGCTGCTGGTCGATCCGAGCCTGGCGCTGGCCGGGGTGGTGCGGCGCAACCCGGCCCCGGTCGACGGGCTGAAAGACATCCCGATCGTCGGCCATATCAGCGAACTGAGCAATGTCGACGCCGCGCTGCTCTGCCTACCTGCGGACATGACCCGGGGCAGCGCGCAGGAGATCCTGCAAAGACGTACCCCGATCGTGGAATGCGCGCGCCTGCACGGCGAGGCCTTTGTCGCCCACCAGGCGGAAATGCAGCGGATGGCGCATCTCTACAAGGCAACCGCCATCGTCGGCGCGGGCGGCGATCCGGGCATCCTCTCCCTGCTGCGCAGCCAGTTCGCCCTGCTGATCCCCCACGGGCATAGTCAGAGCAGCCTGCACACCGCCGGCAGCCTGCATCACACACTGGCCGCCGAAGGCGTCGAGGGTGTGCGCAAGGCGCTGGCGACCGAGCTGAAAACCCCGCAAGGCACCCTGCAGCGCTACGTGTATGTCGAGCTGGAAACCGGGACAGATGCGGCTGCGGTGGAAGACGCCATCAGCCGTGACCCGCTGTTTCTGGACGAGGAGACGCTGGTGTTCCCGGTGGAGAGCATCGCCGCACTGGAGGAAACCGATCGTGGGCTATCGCTGGAGCGCCACGCGGCCGCCGGCGACGCCAGCCATGCCGCCCTGCTGCTGGAAGCCCGCTACAACGAAACGGAACTGGCGGCGCGCATGATGCTGGCTGCCGCACGGGCGCTGCCGCTGCTGCAGCACGGCGCCTACTCCCTGTTCGACCTGCCGCCGCGGGTGCTGTGGGGCGAACAGGGTGCGGCTGCGCAGTTGGAGTGGATGTGAACAGCCTTGATCGGCGCTTCCCATCCGGCTCCCCGGCCCGGCTCGCTGACCGTCCCTGTTGACACATGTTGCCTTGTAAAACAGCGACTACGCTGCAGATGGAGTGCGCCGGAAACCGCGCACAACGATCTCAAGGAGAGCCAGATGTCTGTGATTCGCAACCTTCCCCTGTTGGTCGGCATCGCCCTGCTCGGCGCCTGTGCCAGCCAACCCGACAACCAGTCACTTACCAGCACGCTCAGCCAGAGCGCCGTCGCAGCCGAGGGCGTGCCCGGAGGCATCATCATCGAGGAGGAGAAAGTCGAGGCAACGGTGGTCGCCCTCGACCGCAGCAAGCGCACCTTCACCCTGCGGGATGAGCAGGGCAACCAGCGTACCGTGCAGGCTCCGCCGGAAATGCGCAACTACCCGCAACTGGAGGTTGGCGACAAGGTTACGGCGACAACGAAGGTGGAAAGCGCCATTTACCTGCGTGAACCGGGCAAGGCCGACGAGGAATCCCGCGAGGGTGCAGTGATGGTGCTGACCCCGCCGGAAGGCAGCAAGCCGGGCCTGCTGATTGCCGGTACCAATTCGACCATCGCCGTGGTCAAGGCAATCGACACCACCGCGCACACTGCCACCCTGCAGTTTGCCGATGGCAGCAGCCGTACCTACAAGGTGCGTCCGGATGTGCAGATCAAGCCCGAGTACCTCAATCGCGAGGTGGTGATTCGCCAGGACTCGGAATTTGCCGTGACCGTGGAAGCTCAGTAAATCCCACCCACCGGCGGGCTCCCACCCGCCGGGCTGACTGAACCCGGCCAGCGGCTCGTCGATACTGATCCGCCCACAACCTCGGCGCCGCGCGGTCAGCACCAGGCGCGACAGAAAGGCCAAAACGCAGAAAGCACAAGGGGAGCCGAGGCTCCCCTTAAGTGATCTGGTGCTGTGTTCTTGTTGTTTTGACAGGCTTGTTGTTTTTGTTGGCCGCCCGCCCGGGCCTGTGGCCCGGTAGTAGTCCCAAGACGGGACCCAAGAATAAACGTATTCCTTTGGACGCTGATGTCGCCACTACCCTTGCGGGCTCAACCGGTTGTGGACGCTGCCTCGGGGCAGTTTTATTGTTCTCGGTCCGGTCGTGGGAGACCCAATCGGGCAACTCCTCTCCAAAAGAATCAGTTTGCTGCGCCTCCACCCTGTTGTTTTTGTTGTGTTGGAGCCGTTACGTCTTGTTTTTATTGTGTTGGAGCGGTGTTCTTGTTTTTGTTATGCGAATACTAAAGCAGATGCCGTGCCAACTTTTAAAATTCCTTTAAAATCAATAAGTTGAGTTTTACACCAGGCAACGTCGGGGAGGAAAAAGGCGGGGCCCCGTTACCGGCTGCCCCAGATGCCGTTACAGCATGATGCCGCGGTAACACCTCGGCCCGACCAGGTAACCGTCGCCGCCCTGTCGTTACCGCGACGCTCAGGCCACCCCGCATGCCGCCTTCTCCCCCCACACCGGCGCGGCCGCGTCCAGCCTGAGCGAAGGCCGCGCCTGCCCCGGCGTGCGCGACAGGCGCGGCGCGGGTGCCACCTGCAGCCTGCCGTCGAGTTCTTGGTACACCCCGCGCGCCTGCAGGTGCGGATGCTGCGGCGCCTCGTCCAGCGTCAGCACCGGAGCGAAGCAGGCATCGCTGCCTTCCAGCAGCGCGCACCACTCGGCCTGGGTGCAGGTGGCGAACAGCTCGGCTAGGCACTGGCCGTGCGCCTCCCAGTTGGCCGGCTCCTCCCGCCCTTCGTAGAGGTGCTCCGGCGCGTCGCTGCGTTCGAGCAGCTCGCGGTAGAACTGCGGCTCCAGCGGGCCGACGGCGATCTCGCGGCCGTCGGCGCAGGTGTAGCAGCGGTAGTACGGCGCGGCGCCGCCGAGCAGGCTCTGCTCGCGCGCCAGCTCCAGGCTGCTGCCGGCGAAGAAGCTCATCAGCGAGGACACGCCGTCGACGATGGCCGCATCGATCACCTGGCCGAGGCCAGAACGCTCGCGCTCCCACAGCGCCGTCATGATGCCGAAGGCGAGGAACATCGAACCGCCGCCGAAGTCGCCGACCAGATTGAGCGGCGGAATCGCCGTGCCTTCGCGGCCGCCGATGGCGGCCAGCGCGCCGGTCAGGGCGATGTAGTTGATGTCGTGGCCGGCGGCCCTGGCCAGCGGGCCGCTCTGCCCCCAGCCGGTCATCCGCCCGTAGACCAGCCGCGGATTGCGCGCGCGCAGCACCTCCGGCCCGAGGCCGAGGCGTTCCATCACCCCGGGGCGGAAGCCCTCGATCAGCACGTCGGCCTGGTCGGCCAGTTCCAGGCAGCGCTCGCGCCCGGCCGCGCTGCGGATGTCCAGCACCAGCACCGAGCGCCCGCGGTCGGCCACCGGGTTGGGCCAGCCGTTGCCGCCCTCGCGCTCGATGCGCACCACGTCGGCGCCCATGTCGGCGAGCAGCATGGCGCAGTGCGGGCCGGGGCCGATGCTGGCGAACTCGAGCACGCGCAGGCCGGCCAGCGGCCCCGGGTTGGTCGTCATTCAGAAGCCCTCCGCCTGTTCGCCACTGATCAGATGGTCGCGATAACGCTCGCGCAGCACCTTCTTGTTGATCTTGCCGGTGGCGGTCAGCGGCACCTGGTCGATGACCACCGCATCGGGCATCCACCACTTGACGATGTGCGGCTCCAGGTGGGCCAGCACGCTGCGCACGCAGATCTCCACGTCATGGTGCGGCTCGATCACCAGCAGCGGACGCTCCTCCCATTTCGGGTGGAACACGCCGACCACCGCGGCGATCTTCACCCCCGGGCAGGCGGCGGCGACGTTCTCGATGTCGATCGAGCTGACCCACTCGCCGCCCGACTTGATCACGTCCTTGCTGCGGTCGGTGATGCGCATGAAGCCGTCGGCGTCCAGGGTCGCAATGTCCCCGGTGTCGAACCAGCCGTCGGCGTCCAGGGCACTCTTCTCGCTGCGGAAATAGCGCTCGATGGTCCACGGGCCGCGTACCAGCAGCTGGCCGGGGCTTTCGCCGTCGCGCGGCAATTCATTGCCGTCCTCATCGACGATCTTCAACTCGATGCCGAATTGCAGGCGGCCCTGGCGGGTCCAGATCACCTCGTCGGTGGCCTCCTGGCCACGGGCGGCCAGTTTCGGCGTCGGCGTCGATATCACGCCCAGCGGGCTGGTCTCGGTCATGCCCCACAGCTGGCGAATGGTCACCCCGTACTTGCCCTGGAACTTCTCGGCCATCGCCCGCGGCACGGCGGAGCCGCCGATCACCAGCCGATCCAGGCTGCCGGCGTCCTCGCCGCTGCGCTCCAGGTGGTCCAGGTACATGGTCCAGATGGTCGGCACGCCGCCGGAGAAGGTCACCCCTTCACTCTTGATCAGTTCCTGCAGGCTGCGGCCGTCCATCTTGTCGCAGGGCAGCACGAATTTGCAGCCGTTGATCGCCGCGGCGAACGGCAGGCCCCAGGCGGTGCCGTGGTACAGCGACGAGCACGGCATCACGCAGTCGAAGGCCGACAGACCGAATGCCCCGCTGAGGCCGGCGGCCAGTGCGTGCAGCACCACCGAGCGGTGGCTGTACAGCACGCCCTTGGGATCGCCGGTGGTGCCGGAGGTGTAGCAGAGCACCGCGCCGGCGTTCTCGTCGAAGCTCGGCCAGACGAGCGGCTGCTCGGCGGCGATCAGCGTCTCGTAGCTGGGCGCCGGCACCTCGCCCGGCTCATCGCAGTCGCGATCCGACAGGACGATGAAGTGGCGGATGTGCTCGAGATGCGGCAACAAGCGCGCCACGATGGGGGCGAAGCTGCGATCGAACAGCAGCACGCTGCTGCCGGCATGGTTGAGGGTGTAAGCGATCTGCTCGTCGGACAGCCGTGGGTTAGCGGTGTGCAGCACCGCGCCGATGCCCGGTACGGCGAAGAACAGCTCGTAGTGGCGGTGGGTGTTCCAGGCCAGCGAGGACACACAATCGCCCTCGCCGATGCCGAGGCGCTGCAACATCGCCGCCGCCTGGGCGGCGCGGGTCGCGAGCCCGCGGTAGTCGTAGCGCCACAGTGGCTCGTCAACCAGCCTCGAGACAATCTCGGTGTCACCATGGGCGCAAGCGGCATGTTTGAGGATGCCGCTGATCAGCAGTGGGGCCTTCTGCATCAGACCTTCAAGCATGTTGATTTCCTCTTCTTGTTCTTGTTTTCAACGAATATCGTCGGCCAATGGCCGTAAAGCGCAGGGAAATCCAGACCTACAGTCAGGTCACTGGTGGGTGAAGCGCGGCTCGCGCTTCTCGACGAAGGCGGCCATGCCCTCCTTCTGGTCGGCGGTGGCGAACACCGAATGGAACACCCGGCGCTCGAAGCGCACGCCCTCGCTGAGGCTGGTTTCGTCGACGCGGTTGATGCACTCCTTGATCATCATCGCCGCAGTCAGCGACTTGCCGGCGATGGCGTGCGCCGCCTTGAGGGTTTCCTCGAGCAACTGATCGACTGGGAACACCCGCGCCACCAGCCCGGCGCTCTCGGCCTCGCTGGCCGGCATCATGCGTCCGGTCAGGCACATCTCCATGGCCTTGGCCCGGCCGATGGCACGGGTCAGGCGCTGGGTGCCGCCGATCCCCGGCAGCACGCCGAGGGTGATTTCCGGCAGGCCGAAACGGGCGTTGTCGGCGGCGTAGATGAAGTCGCACATCAGCGCCAGCTCGCAGCCGCCGCCCAGCGCGTAGCCGGCGACCGCGGCGACGATCGGCTTGCGCCGCGCGGCGATGCGGTCGGCCTGGGCGAAGTGGTCGTCGTGGTAGATCTGCGGAAACTGCTTGTCCGCCAGCTCCTTGATGTCCGCACCGGCGGCGAAGGCCTTGCTCGAACCGGTGAGGACGATGCAGCCGATCTGCGGATCGGCCTCCAGGCGGTCGAGCACCTGGTTGAGTTCGCCGACCAGCTGCGAGTTGAGCGCATTCAGCGCCTGGGGGCGGTTCAGGGTGACCAGGGCGACGCGCTCCTGGATCTCGAGCAGCAGGGTTTCGTAGCTCATGTTCATTCTCCGAGGTTGCGCGCAATCACCAGGCGCTGGATGTCGCTGGTGCCTTCGTAGATCTGGCAGACACGCACGTCGCGGTAGATGCGTTCCACCGGGAAATCCTTGAGGTAGCCGTAGCCGCCGAGGGTCTGGATCGCCGCGGAGCAGACCTTCTCGGCCATTTCCGAGGCGAACAGCTTGGCCATCGACGCCTCCACCAGCGCCGGGCGGCCGGCGTCGCGCAGGGCGGCGGCGTGCAGGACCATCTGCCGCGCCACGGCGATCTGGGTCGCCATGTCGGCCAGGCGGAAGGCCACCGCCTGGTGCTCCAGCAGCGCCTTGCCGAACGCTTCACGCTCACGGGCGTAGTCGCGCGCCACCTCGAAGGCCGCGCGGGCCATGCCCACCGACTGCGCGGCGATGCCGATGCGCCCGCCTTCGAGGTTGGCCAGGGCGATGCGGTAACCGTCACCCTCCTCGCCCAGGCGCTGGGAGACCGGTACGCGCAGGTCCTCGAAGGCGATCTGGCAGGTGTCCGAGGCATGCTGGCCGAGCTTGTCCTCGACGCGCACCACCTGGTAGCCGGGGCTGTCGGTAGGCACGATGAAGGCGCTGATGCCGCGCTTGCCGGCCGCCGGATCGGTGACGGCGAAGACGATCACCGTGCCGGCGTGCTGGCCGGAGGTGATGAACTGCTTGGCGCCGTTGAGCACGTAGCTGTCGCCGTCGCGACGGGCGCGGGTGCGCAGGTTGCTGGCGTCGGAGCCGGCCTGCGGCTCGGTGAGGGCGAAGGCGCCGATCTGCTCGCCGCGCGCCAGCGGGACGAGGAAGCGGCGCTTCTGCTCGTCGTTGCCGAAGCGCAGGATCGGCACGCAGCCCACCGAGTTGTGCACGCTCATGATGGTCGAGCAGGCGCCGTCGCCGGCGGCGATCTCCTCCAGCGCCAGGGCATAGGCCTGGTAGCCGGTGTCGCTGCCGCCCAGCTCCTCCGGTACCAGCATGCCGAAGAAGCCGAGCTCGCCCATCTCGCGGATCGCCTCGGTGGGATAGCGATGCTCGCGATCCCACTCCTCGGCGAACGGGCGCAGGCGCTCCTGGGCGAACTGGCGAGCCATCTCGCCGATGCTCAGTTGTTCGTCGGTCAGCAG
>RCUJ01000875.1_pt1 | contig 16919 bp, 9 predicted proteins | sample 2166321 | NCBI WGS metagenome assembly RCUJ01 (sample SAMN09932808, study PRJNA488358) | compost metagenome | feature: garden; material: soil; isolation source: compost soil in an enriched community after 118 h of incubation | place: Germany: Experimental Botanical Garden Goettingen | collected... | reverse complement strand
AAATTAAAATGGATTTCATCAATCCTGAAAGTGCTGAGAAATTTGTTGAAAAAGGTTGGGATGAAGAAAAACAAATGTATTACTACTTAGTGTATTTCAATAAAGAAGAAAAAAGCTAAGAAGTCATTCATTTTCTATTACTTACTTACTACAAAAGAAAACGGCAGCTACAAATTGTATCTGCCGTTTTTTTATTTTAACAACTTCATAACCAAAACATTCTGAAAATAATTTCAAACATATCATAGCCAAATAAAAGAACTATTGCCTATAACACTATAAACGAAACAAATGGCAAAATGCAAAAGATTCTTAATTTTTGCTTAAATTTGTAACTCTAAAAACAAAAAAGATGGATATTCATTTACATAACGAAAGTCCTTTTAAAACTATCATTTCTTTTCACAAGCTAATTGAATCTTTTGAAGAAATAGCTTCCTCGAATATCGATTATCGTGCAAACTATGCTAAGGCCATACTACAACAAATAGAATCAATTCCCGAATTGAGAACAGGAATTGAGGATTATTCCATAATTAAAAATAATGAAGCTTTAATTAAATACATTTTAGCTGATTTATTCCCTACGGCTTTAACTCAAAACGAAATCAAAGCGGTAACGATTCCTTTTCAAAATATTTCTTTCAATTATACAGAGCGTTTCAAAAAAATCCTGCGTAATGCCGGTGATGAATTTTACATGGAAATTCGCGATTTTGATGATCATCAGTTTTACATTAATAATTGTTGCTTAATTCTGAGTAGTTATTACAAACAGCGTATTGATTTTAACAAACCGTTTTTCTATGATATTCCGGATGAAGATGGGATCGAAAAACATTACAGGATCTTATACAATGCGGATTTTATGGAAATTACTCCAACAGAAAATGCTGTTACCTTAACTCAGGATGATATTGATACATTAATTGACAACTATGATGATATTGAACTTTGGAAATCTAAATTTCCAAAAGGAAGCTGGATTTTAAAGGGATTCGGAATAGTATCCTTATTTGATGCCACAACAGAAAGTGCCATATCAAATTTGAAAAGTAATTTACTGAAACCAAGTTCAAAATCTGTTGCAACTGATGAAATTGTAGCCAATATTTTTAAATCAATATTTAAAATTCCTGATTTAAGAGTGGGTTTTATTATTTATAATCCCGAAGAAGAAAAATTTCTCAAACCTACAAAGTTAGAAAGTCATTTACAGAGTTTTTTACTTTCCCATGATCAGGAAATAGATTGTAAAAATGCCTTTTTTGGATGTTCTTTTGAGAATTTGTTGAATAAAAAGGAACCTTTTGTTATTTCAAACGTAAGCAAATTCATAGAAGAATCACCAAACAAAAAATTGGGCGAACATTTATTAAAACAAAATATTCAAAGCTGTGTATTTGCTCCTGTCATAAAAGAAGATCATTTATTAGGTGTTTTAGAATTAGTTTCTTCAGATGTAAGAGCCTTAAACAGCGTTAACATTAAGAAACTGGAATTAGTCTTACCGTATTTAACCGATACTATCGATCGTTATAATACAGACATGCAACACCAGATTGAGGCGATTATTCAGCGTGAATACACTACGATTCATCCAAGTGTTTATTGGAAATTCAGAAAAGAATCTCAAAATTACTTCCAAAACAACAATCCCACGAAAGATTATATTTTCAAAGAAATTGTCTTTAAAAATGTCTATCCTTTATATGGTCAAATTGATATTAAAGGCTCATCAGAGCATCGAAATGAAACCGTAAAAAGAGATTTAAAAAGTCAGCTTAATACGCTTTTGGAAATTTTTGACAATCAAAAACCAAATTCAAATCTGGTTCTTTTGGAACAAAGAAAATTTGAGTTGGAATCGCTTCGCGACGAATTGGATTTTCCCTTAAAAGCCGATACAGAACAGCATATTCAGCGATATATTGAAGATGAAATTCATCCGATTTTAAAAAATACAAAAGGCAACGCCAAAAATGAGAAATTAGAAGAATTATACTTTGAAAACCTGGATGAAAAAACGGGCTTGTTTTACCAGGAAAGAAAGAAATTTGATAATGCGATGTCTATTATCAATAAAAAACTTGCCTCAGTTTTAGATAAAAAGCAATTAGAAGCACAACAAATTTATCCGCATTATTACGAGCGTTTTAAAACAGATGGCGTTGAGCATAATTTGTATATTGGAGCATCAATTGCACCGGCAAAACCTTTCGACATCATGTATTTGCACAACTTACGTTTATGGCAATTGCAAACTTTATGCGAAATGGAATTAGAACATCATCAGCTTAAAGAGTCACTTCCGTATGAATTGGATGTTACTTCTTTGATTTTGGTTTTCAGTGCCCCGCTTTCGATTCGTTTTAGAATGGATGAAAAACGTTTTGATGTTGACGGAACTTACAATGCAAGATATGAAGTCGTGAAAAAACGAATTGACAAAGCAAATATCAAAGGCACAAAAGACCGAATTACAGAAAAAGAAAAAATTACAATCGTTTATTCTCAAAATAACGAAGAAACGGAGTATTTGAAGTATATCAAATACTTACAGCACAAAAAAGTTTTGGAACCTGCTATAGAACAATTTGAAGTTGAAGATCTTCAAGGCGTTTCAGGATTACGGGCAATTCGAGTAAAAGTGATTAATAACACTGCAAACCCAGCAGCAAAAAAAATTACGTATCAGGATTTATTAGATGAGCTCAATTAATTGAGCTCATCTTTTTTATTATCAAATTGATTTAAAGGCAATCACAAACGAAATTACCGTTACGATTAGTCCAACCATGAAAATATTATAAGCAATTCGCAATAAATTATATTTTCGTTGCAAGACCAGTCCAAGATAATACAAATCTTTGATCATAGTTGAATACAAATAATCGCGGTCTTTCATCATTTCGTTCATGGCCCAATCGTATTCTACCAATGGCATTTTATAGAAATTCCCAAAAAACATTAAATTCACTTTTTTTGCTTCGACATCATCGCGGGTAAAAAAACCAGAAGTTACTTTTGGACGCGTTGACAAAATCGCAAAAATGATTGTTGTTACACTTGACATCAGCATAATAAAAGTTGGAATTACCAAGTGGGCATTTTTTGGACTGTCCAGTTTTGGAATAATAGACGAAAGTGCAATCGAAATAATAATGGCATTTACAGACAACAAAATATTAGCTTTACTATCAGCAATACCACTTAATCGCGTATGATTCCCTAAAGTTACACGAAATAAAGTATCGACACCACGATCCGGTTTTTCTATTTTATCTTTCTTTTTATTCTCTTCTTCCATTTTATCTGCCTCTTTCTTTTCTTGCTTTTCAATTTTTTTCTGTACAAGAAGTATGTTTCTTTCTTTGAGAGGCTGCCATTTTTTTAATGCAAAATCAGTATAAAAGCGATGTTTGTTCATTAAAAAATTTAAATTCTCTTTCGCCCATTCTGTATTAGAATAAGAAATATTAAAAGCATTTTTTAGTTCAATACGCAATAACTCACAGGTAATTTCGTACTCAGGCCCCACAAGATGCGCGTAATCGGCATCTTTCATGATTTTTTCCAAATGCGTTTTCGGAATATACTCTTTAACTGTGGCTAAAATCAAACTGGAAACATTTTCGATAAAATCGTCTGATTGGCCTTTCTCTTTCAAAAAAGCAGTCGCAATATTTACACTTTCCTTTTCATGGTTTTCAAAACCAACAGTATATCCAGTATCATGAAACCAAGCGGCTACGAGAAGTAGCTCTTTATCTTCTCCTTTAATTTCTTCTTTTTTGCATAACTCTTTTACCGCACTTACAACTGTTAAAGTATGATTGAGATTATGATAAGAATATAAATTAGAAAGTTTATCTTTGAGTAAATTACTGACGAAATCTTCGGATTGATCTATTAGATTCATTGAGAATATTTTTATACCACTAAATTATGAAATTGTTTTTGTATAACCATTTTATTACGAAGATTAAAACTTATTCTTTTGTAATAAGCCTAACACTTCTGCTTAATTCCTGTGCGACACATAAAGCACAATATGGCAAAAATGTAAGTGCTAACGAAACCGAGAACGCAACAGACACCATAAAAATTGCCCATACCTTATTTTTAGTAGGTGATGCCGGAAATGCTGATGAAAAACAAGCGCAACAAACATTAGAATTATTACACCAAAAACTAAAAAAAGCCAATAAAAAATCGACTTTGGTATTTTTAGGAGATAATATATATCCGAAAGGTTTTCCTGCTGATAAAAATGATTCAGAAAAGGCTTTAGCCGAAACCAAACTTACTAATCAACTAAAATTAACCAAAGGATTTAAAGGAAAAACGATTGTAATTCCGGGAAATCATGATTGGTATAACGGCATAAAAGGTTTAGAAAATCAGGCTGATTTTGTTACCAAATATCTTAATGACAAAAAAGCTTTTCTTCCTCGAAAAAGTTGTCCGATTGAAGATGTAAAAATTGATAGCACAACTACGTTAATTACTGTTGACAGTGAATGGTTTTTAGAAGATTGGGACAACCATCCCACAATAAACGACAATTGCGATATTAAAACACGCGAAGACTTTTTTGATGAACTGGAAAACATCTTAAATAAAAATCAGGAAAAAACAGTTGTTTTAGCCATTCATCATCCGTTATTAAGCAACGGATCGCATGGAGGACAATATTCTTGGGAAAAACAATTGTTTCCTTTGGAAAAAAAAATCCCACTACCTGTAATTGGTTCTTTTATCAATTTACTTCGAAAGACTTCAGGAGTAAGTCCCCAGGATCTTCAAAACAAGCAATATACTATTTATGCCAAGCGAATTAAAACGCTGTTGCAAGGCCAGAAAAATGTTATTGTAGTATCCGGACATGATCACAATCTACAATATATAAACAACGAAAACATCACACAGATTATTAGCGGCGCCGGATCTAAATCTGAAGCAGCAAGAGCCATCAATCCAAATGATTTTTCGTATGGCGGCAATGGTTATGCAACACTGACTTTATTTAAAAGTGGTGATGCAAAAGTGACATTCTTTGGAAATGAAAATAATCACGAAAAAAAGCTTTTTGAACGTGAAATCATTAAAGCAAAAGAAATTAACTGGGCGGCAACTGTAGACAATAAATTTCCGCCAACAGTTACAACTTCTATCTATTCGGCTAAAATGACAGATAAGAGTCTCTTTCATAAATTCTTATTCGGACAACATTACAGAAAGTATTACAGTATGCCAATTGAAGCCAGAACAGCAACTTTGGATACTTTAATGGGCGGTTTAAAACCTATTCGCGAAGGCGGAGGGCATCAATCTGTTTCTTTAAGAATGTCAGATCCAAAAGGAAGAGAATATGTAATGCGCGCAATGAAAAAAAGTGCTACGGTATTTTTACAGTCGGTTGCTTTTAAAGATCAATATGTTGTAAATGATTTTGAACAAACCTATGCCGAAGATTTTCTTTTGGATTTTTATACTACAACACATCCATACACTCCTTATGCGATAGCAAGTTTGTCAGATAAATTAGGGCTTTTGCATACCAATCCCATTTTATATTATATTCCGAAACAAAATGGACTGAAAGAATTCAATTCGAATTTTGGAGATCAATTGTATATGGTTGAAGAGAGACCTGCAGACAACCATCTTGATGGAAAAAACTTTGGAAAACCAACTGATATTATTAGCACTGACGACATGATGGCTAATCTTCATAAAGACGAAAAATATTCGGTTGATCAAAAAGAATATATGAAGGTTCGTTTATTTGATATGCTTATTGGAGACTGGGACAGACATAGTGATCAATGGCGTTGGGCAGAACATAAAATTGGTGATAAAGTAGTGTACACCCCTATTCCACGCGATCGTGATCAGGCGTTCCCTAAATATGACGGAACCTTACTTTCCATCTTAATGAACGTTCCGGCTATTCGTCATATGAGAACTTTTAAAAATAAAATTGATAATGTAAAATGGCTTAATAGAGAACCTTATCCATTAGATTTGGCTTTCTTAAAAACTGCTGAAGAAAAAGACTGGATTGAACAGGCTAAATATATTCAGGAACATTTATCTGACAGCGATATAGACAATGCATTTAAAAATTTACCTAAAGAAGTTCAGGATGGTACAATTGAAGACATTAAACGAAAATTAAAAAACAGAAAAAAAGAGCTTCAAAAATATGCCTCAGAATATTCAGATGTTCTTGATAAAACGGTCATGATTGCCGGAACTGACAAAAAAGACAAATTTGTTTTAAATCATACTGCAAGGAAAAGCATTGAAATTCAGGTTTTCAGAATGAAAAAAGAAGGCGATGAATTGATTTATACCAAAACAGTCAATGATGCCAGAACTAAGAACCTATGGATTTATGGATTAGATGATGCTGATGTTTTTCAGGTGACAGGAGAACAAAAATCTGACATTAAAATCCGTTTGATTGGTGGCCAAAACAATGATACTTATAACATTGAAAACGGAAGAAAAGTGATTGTTTACGATTTCAAATCAAAAGAGAACACTTACAATCTGGATTCAAAGACCAAAACTGAACTTACAGACGATTATGATGTCAACTTGTACAATTATGAAAAACCAAAATACAATGTAATTTCAGGTCTTCCTAATATTGGTTACAATCCTGATGATGGTGTAAAAGTTGGCGTTAACATCAATTATACTGTAAATAATTTTAAACAAAATCCGTATACACAAAGACATATTTTTAATGCCTTTTACTATTTTGCTACTGGCGGTTTAGAGTTTAATTATGCAGCTCATTTTCCGGGTTTATTAGGTAAATGGGTTATTGATGTTGAATCCTTATACACAACACCAAATTTTGCAATGAATTATTTTGGATTCGGAAATGAAACTCCATATGATAATGAAGACGATTTGGACTATAATCGTGTTCGTATCAGAAAATTTAATGTTTCCGGTGCAATCAGACACGTTGGACGATATGGAAGCGAGTTTAGCGTACAGCCTATTTTCCAGAGAATGACCGTTGAAGAAACTGAAAATAGATATATTGATATTCCGAATATTGTAAATCCAATTGTTTTTGACAGTCAGAATTATGGAGGTTTAAAAGTCAAATATTTATTTAAAAATGCTGATTTTGTATCTAAACCAACTTTAGGAATTGCTTTTATGGCATCGGCAACCTGGCAAACCAATTTAAATGATACTAAACAAAATTTTCCAACACTGGAAAGTATTTTAGGTTTTACACACAAAATTGATTCTAACGGAAAGCTGGTTTTAGCTACATTTTTAAAGGGAAAAGCTATTTTAAATAATAATTTCGACTTTTATCATGGTGCAGCTTTGGGAGGCGATACTGATTTACGCGGTTACAGAAACGATCGTTTTTTAGGAAACTCTTATTTTTCTCAAAGTACGGATTTAAGATTTAGTATTGGAAAAATTCAACGAACTGTTGCTCCTTTAACTTACGGAATTCTAGGTGGCTTTGACTACGGTAGAATTTGGCTTGATGGAGAAGATTCTAAAAAATGGCACCAGGATTATGGGGGCGGACTTTGGTTGAATGCTATTAATGTTATAACAGCCAGAATCTCGTATTTTCAATCTCCTGATGAAGTGGGAAGAGTTATTTTTGGAGCGGCATATAGCTTTTAGAAGTTGCTAAGATTCTGAGATACTAAGGTTCTGAGTTTTTTTTCTTAGGTTCAAAGTTTTAAAGGCTCAAAGTAACAAAGGTTTTTTTGCCACGAATTTCACTAATTGTCACGAATTATTTTTCACTTATCGAGCGAAAAAATTAGTGGAAATTCGTGAAATTCGTGGCTTACTTTTTAATCTTAGTACCTCAGAACCTTAGCATCTTAGAACCTTAATTTATTTTAATTTGAATTCGTAGACGTTACCTCCTACTTTATTTGTTTTTTCGTCAGCGATAAGTAAGGTGTTGTTGTCTTTGAAAACTATGGCTTCTTTTTGGGAAAAGTGATTTAGTTTTATTTCGGTTTGAGTTCCTTTATGGAATAAATTTCCTTTAAAATCTTTGAATAAAACAATTTTATCGTGGCTTAGTAACACTACTTTTTTTCCGTCCGGACTAATGGTTGCACTGGTTAATACACAATGATTATAGTTACTGCAGGTTTTAAACTCGCCAATTTTAGTTGCTTTTTGAGTTCCGGCTTTATTTGGAATCTTATAAATAAAAGCAGTTCCGTCAAAATCTTTACTTCGGTTTTTTGTGAATAAATAGAAGTTGTCTTGATATTCAAAAAAACCTTCAACATCATAAAACATTTCTTTTTTCTTTGGAGGAAATTCTGTTTGTTCAGGATACGAAAATGAAACTTTATATTCGGCGGAAGCCTGATCTTTATTTAGCTGATTTTTATTTAGTTTATAAATACAAAGATCTTTTCTTTCATTGTCGTTATTTCCAAAATCTCCAATATAAATATTCCCTTTTTTATCTTTGGTAATATCTTCCCAATCTACATTTTTTGCATTGGTAATTGTGATCGTTTTATCTAATTTCCCATCAGAATTTATTGCATAAATGGCATTTTTATTTCCCCTGTCTTCTAAGGTATAAATCAATTTAGAATCTGGAAAATAGGTAATTCCGGAAACTTCTTTTAGTTTTTTTGGAAGTGAATAAAGTGTTTTTAAATCATCATTCGATTGTTGTTGACAAGCCAATAAAAAAATAGAAGCTACCAATAAAAGAGACTTTTTCATAAGATTGTTTTATTTGTTCTTGTCATCCTGACGGAGGACAATATTATATACTATATTAAATTCGTGTTCTTAAAGTTACGAGTAATAAATTCAAATGCCGCGAACATAATATGCCCCATCGATTTTGCATTTTTAAATTTCATATCATTAGTATAACGGTACAATTCCATTTTTAGTTGATTCAGATGTTCTTCTGTCGAAATGGTATCATGACACATAATATTCAGCAATTTTTTAATCCTGTTTTCGGCAGAATGAATACGTTTTGCCAGAATCGCCCTTTCTTCATCTTTATATTGAATAATCGAACGATCTTCTAATTTCTCTTTGATGAGTTTTATCATCGGATAATTTTCCTTGAAAAACTGCGGACGATAAACCTTGAAATTACCTTCATAACATTGCTGATCAAAATCAATCGGGCGAATTTTATAAACCACCTGATCAAAATCATGAATCGGGACAATTACGTAGTTATACGCACGCATGTCTCCCAAAAGCCTGATCATGCAACGTTCATTGAATTTTACAAACTCTTTTGCAATTTGGGATTTTTCCATTTCAGTACAACTATCCAATAAAGTATCCATGAAAACGTCACCCGGAATTCCGATAATATGTTCTTCAATTAAGGTGTCTTTAAAAACTAAAAAATTGATTTTATCCGGCGAGAGAATATCTTCTAATTCTAAACCATAAATTCTGGAAGCATCTGCTTTTTTAATGTAAAAATGAACGTAATTGTCATTGAGAATGTTTCGGACTTTAATTCTAAAAGGTTTTGAGTTTCCGAACGTACAGTAGTCAATAGCATCAATATTTAGAAACTGTATTATCTCACTGTTTCCATCAGAATGCAAAAGTGAATATATTTTTTTTAGATTTAAGTCTATTTCATTTCTTTCAAATTCACTGTAGTAAACACGAATCCACAAAGTATCCGTTTCATTTTTATCGTAGACATTTATAGAACCTGCAAATCGCAACAAATCATCATAGAACACTGATACTTTCGAGATACGTTCATAGCGTTCTAAATAACTTAAAAGAGAAGGTGTTAAAGGATAAGACGGTTTTTTTAAAACCATTAAAGGTTCACTCATTTTTTAAATATCTTTAGTACAAATTTACATGAATCGCACGATATAAATAAATTTAGCGTAACAATATACAAGTTGGATCGTCATACTAAAAACTAAAACCGAAATAAATTTGGAAACCATTCTTACCATTGAAAATCTTAGTAAAAGATACGGGCGCATTCAGGCCTTAAAAAATGTATCTTTTGAAATACAGAAAGGCCGTGTTTACGGTATTTTAGGCCCAAACGGAAGTGGGAAATCGACTACTTTGGGAATTGTACTTAGTGTTGTAAACAGAACTTCGGGCGATTACCGTTGGTTTAACGGTCAAATGCAAACACATGAAGCTTTAAAAAAAGTGGGAGCTATTATAGAAAGACCCAACTTTTACCCCTATATGACAGCCGAAGAAAACCTGAAACTGGTTTGTAAAATTAAAAGTATCAATTATGCTAAGATCAATGAAAAACTTGATTTAGTTGGTTTAACCGAAAGAAAAGACAGCAGGTTTAGTACATTTTCTTTAGGAATGAAACAACGTTTAGCGATTGCTTCGGCGCTTTTAAACGATCCTGAAATTTTAATTTTAGATGAGCCAACAAATGGTTTAGATCCACAGGGAATTCACCAGATTCGTGATATTATTAAAAAAATCGCTTCGCAGGGAACTACGATTTTACTGGCTTCACATTTATTGGATGAAGTCGAAAAAGTCTGTTCGCATGTAATTGTTTTAAGAAAAGGCGAAATTTTATATTCAGGTTCAGTTGACGGGATGTCGGCGAATGAAGGTTTCTTTGAAGTTCAGGCCAATGATAATTTACTTTTGAAAACGGCTTTGCAGGAACATCCGGCTATAGACAGAATTACAGATGAAGATGGAAAAATTTTAGTGTATTTAAAATCAGAATTATCAGCTTCAGAACTTAATCAGTTTTTGTTTTCTAAAAATATTACTTTGAGCCATTTAGTAAAACGTAAAAATAGTTTAGAAGCACAATTTTTAGAATTAACCAAAAACGCTACCATCCAAAAAAACTAAACCATGAAAAGACTTGTATCTATAGAATTACAAAAAATCTGGAAAAACAAAGCCAGTCGTGTTCTTACTTTAACCTATTTCGTTTTACTTTCCTTTATTGCTTTAATTGCCTCTATAAAGTTTGATTTAGGAGTTTTTAAATTTCATTTGGCTGAAATGGGAATTTTCAATTTTCCATTTATCTGGCATTTTAATACTTATGTAGCAGCCTGGCTGAAATTTTTCTTAGCTATTGTCATTGTTTCTATGATGGCTAATGAATACAGCTATGGTACACTAAAACAAAATTTGATTGACGGCTTAAGTAAAAAAGAATTTATTTTGTCCAAGTTTCTAACTGTGGTGCTTTTTGCATTGTGTTCGACTATTTTTGTTTTCTTAATGAGTTTAATTCTCGGATTATGCTTTTCATCTTATAACGAATTTGATGTCATTTTTATGGATCTGGATTATCTTTTAGCCTTTTTTGTAAAATTAACCGGTTTCTTTTCTTTCTGTTTATTTTTAGGAATATTAGTAAAACGTTCTGCTTTTGCTTTAGGTTTCTTATTAGTATGGAGTGTTTTCGAAGGAATCGCAAAAGCGCTTTTAGTTTTTAAACTTTTCCCTGAAAGCACAACAGGATATACTATAATGAAGTTTTTACCATTAGAGGCGATGTCAAATTTAATTGTTGAACCATTTACAAGACTATCAGTAATCAGAAGTATCGGGACTCAAATAGGAGTTGAAAATACAAAAGATTACGGCGTTCATTATTTGTCAATTTTTATTGTATTGGTCTGGACATTTTTATTTGTTTACTTGTCATACAAATTATTAAAAAATAGGGATTTATAGTATATTTGTTACTATGAATTACATTAAAAACCTTTTGATTGTTGTATTTATTTGTTGTTTATCTGGTAAGATAAATGCACAATATATTGATATTAACGATCAAAAAACACCGCAACAACTTGTTGAAGATGTTTTAGTAAACAGTTCGTGCGTTTCCATTACCAATGCTTCCGGAAAAGGAGATAATTTTACACCCTCACAAAATAGTTTTGCTTATTTTAATGCCGGTACAAGTAAATTTCCTTTTGCGGAAGGCGTTGTTCTAACAACCTCTACAAGTAGAAATGCTGTTGGACCCTATTCTAGTTATCTGGGCGAAGGAAGTCCTGAGTGGCTCGGTGACCCCGATTTAGATCAGGCTTTAGGGATTAATTCCATAAACGCAACAGTACTAGAATTTGACTATGTTCCTCTTACTGATTTTTTAAGTTTCAATTATATTTTTGCTTCTAACGAATATCAATTTTTTTATCCTTGCGTATATTCAGATGGATTTGCATTTTTAATTAAGGAAGCAGGAACAAATGATGCCTACAAGAATTTAGCAGTATTACCGAACACTACAACTCCAGTTTCATCAACAATTGTACATCCAACGATCGCCCCTAGTGTAGCCATTAACGGAGATCGATATGATGGATGCCCTGCCATAAATGAAAACTATTTTAATGGTTTAAACAACAATAGGAGTCCAATAAACTATGCCGGTCAAACTATCGTAATGAATGCCCAGACCAGTGTGGTTGCAGGCAAAAAATACCATATAAAACTAGTTATTGCTGATGATAAAAATAGATATTATGACTCGGCAGTTTTTTTAGAAGCCGGCAGTTTTGCCTCTAAAATTGATTTTGGACCAGACCAGACATCCCTGACCAATAATCCGGTTTGCTATGGTACTCCAAAAATTTTAAATACAAATTTGGCAGCGGCTTATTCTTATAAATGGTATAAAGATGGTGTTGTTATCAATTCAGCAAACCAACCCTCTTACAATCCAACCGAATCAGGAACTTACAAGGTTGAAGTCACCTTAACGCCTTCAGCTTGTGTACTAACCGGAGAAATAAAAATTGAATTTGCACCTGAAATAGTAACGACGAATACTTCTATTTATCAATGTGATGACAACACAGATGGAGTCTCAATTTTTAATCTGACTAAAGTCAATAACATTGTAAAAAACAATACTACCGAAAATATCAATCAGGGATTCTATGAAACATTAGCCAATGCTGAGGCAAAGACAAATCCTATTTTAACACCTGAAAAATATACCAACAAGACAACAAATCAGGTTGTTTTTGCCAGAATTGAAAATAAATATAGCTGTTTTAAAATCGCCGAAGTGACCTTACAGATTTCAAACAACAACATTGCAAATCAAAATCCAATAGCAATTTGTGATGGCGATGAAAATCAGGATGGCTTGTATCAATTTGACCTTAGTACAGAAGTAACTCCACAGGTCATTTCAGGTTTACCAAACGGATTGACCGTTAATTATTTTTTAAATCCGAATGATGCCTTAACAGAAACAAATTCTTTACCAAATACATTTAAGAATACAACCGCTTTCAGTCAGACAATTTATACAAGAGTCATTAACGGACCTGACTGTTATGATATTGTTCCAATTACGCTTGTTGTAAACACTTTTGATCCCGCAAATTTTGAAAATGAAACGCTATATTTATGCAGCGGAGATGAAAGTACCTTAACTGTTGCAACTGGTTTTAGTAATTACTTATGGAATACCGGAAGTACAGCAAATTCTATAACAGTAAATGCAATTGGTGATTATACGGTAACTGTTACCAATAATAATGGTTGCGAAAAGACCAAAAAATATAAAATACTTCCATCAGAGCCTGCAACCATAACAGGAGTGACTATAAAGGATTTTGCTGCCAATGAAAATTCAGTTTTAATTGAATATACAGGTGCTGGAAACTATGAATTCTCATTAGATGGTATAAACTTTCAGGGCGAGCCTTTATTTAATAGTGTAAATCCGGGAATTTATAATGCAATTGCAAGAGATAAAAATGGCTGTGGACTTTCTAATTCTTATCAGCTAATTGTTTTAGATTATCCTAGATTCTTTACACCAAACGGAGATAGTTATAATGATATATGGTACGTTAAAAATCTGGATCAGCTTCCGGATTATACGATTTCTATTTTTGATCGTTATGGGAAATTAGTAAAACAAATGAATCAAAATAGCAGCGGATGGACAGGCTTATTTAATGGACAACAATTACCAGCAGATGATTATTGGTTTAATTTAATTTTTTCTGATGGTAGAAATGTCAAAGGTCATTTTAGTTTAAAAAGATAAAAAACAAATCTTCAAAACTAACAATTCGAAACTTTTTTAAGAACAATACCGTTCATAGCCAGAGTTTATATCCACTAAATAATTATAAATTCAACGAAAAGTATAAAAAACAAAATAAACAACCATCCTCAAAATCAAAATATTAACTACATTATCTTATATTAGTAACTTATTTTCATAAGATGAATCCAGTTAAATTTTTGTTGTTTTTACTTCTATTTTCAAATGTTTTTTATGCTCAGAACGACTGTAAGGATGCCATTGTTGTATGTGGCAACACAGGGTTTCAAGGGTTAAATGCAAGAGGTGCCGGAGCCATTGTAGAATATGATCCTTCTGATAAAAGTTGCTTTGCGCAAGAAAACAACAGTATATGGTTAAAATTATCAATCAAAACTCCCGGAACATTAGGCTTCATTCTAACACCTGAAAACAAAGACCTTAATGTTGATTTTGATTTTGTTGTTTTCGGTCCCACAGCCACATGCAATTCACTTGCTAACTCCATTAGATGTTCAACAACAAATCCGGCAGCAGCAAAACTTCAAAATAATACAACTGGTATGACTGGGCAACACTCAGATATTGCCGAGGGACCAGGTTCAAATGGAGATGATTTTGTACAATGGCTTACAGTAACTGCCGGCCAAACCTATTTTATAGCTATTGATCGCTTTTTTGGAGACAGTAATTTCTCATTAGAATGGCTTGGCACCGCAACATTCGATGACCCTCCAAGCTTAAATGTGCCAGCTCCAGGAGCGATTGATTTAGAAGAATCTGACTTTAGCGGAAACGAAAATCCAATCGTTGATTTTAATTTAACTAAAAATACTCTTATTATAACAGGCAGTCAATCAGATGTAACCGTTACTTATCATATCTCTTCTAATGACGCTATCATTAATTCAAACGCAATTGAAAATCCTGCTGCTTTCAAAAATAGTACAAATCCTCAAACTATTTATACCCGAATTACCAACAACAAGACCAATTGCTATAACTGGACTTCTTTTAATCTCATAATTAGTGACAAGTTAACCATCAAAAATACTATTTATGAAATTTGTGATAATAGTGATACAGATGCTTTTGATGGAAAAGCAAAATTCGATCTGAACCAAGTAACAACATCAATTCTAGAAAATCAAAACATTCCTGATTTAAGTTTCAAATATTACTTATCGCAAAATGATGCTATAGATGATATTAATGCACTTTCAAATGATTTTTACAACACTATCCCATTCCAACAATCTGTCTTCATTAAGATATCCAATAATAAATCCAGTGTTCTTATCAAGGAAATTAAACTTATTGTAAATCCTCTTCCTAAAATAAATGATAACGATTTAGTACAATGCGATTCCCGAATAAATGCAGATGGTTTCGTTTTATTTAATTTAAAAGAAGCAAATGCAACTTTAACAGACAATAATCCAGATCTTGAAACTTCATTTTTTACAAATAATTCTGACGCTTTAAATAATACACAAGTTTTAAATACTACATACAAAAACATAAGTAATCCCCAAATCCTATTTGTCAGAGTAACGAATTCTAAAACTAAATGTTATACAATATCCGAACTGACATTAAAAGCAAATGTAATTTCCGAAACAACTTATACATTAGATGCGGCTTGTGATGATGATGGTCTTGAAGATGGAATTCATCTATTTGATTTAACCAAAGCACAAATTCCGTTTACACCTACGCAAAACATACACTATTTTCCAAATGAAAATGATGCATTATTAGAACAAAATGAGATTGCAACTCCATCTTCTTATCAAAATGAAACTCCTTATAACCAATTTGTTTTTGCCAGGATAGAAGAAGAAAATAACTGTTACGGAATAAGTAAAATAAAACTAGAAGTCAATAAATTACCCGATATAGAAACGAATGCAACCACCAATGTATGTGAAAACAATACGGCATACAAAGCACATTTGAATACCGGACTAATCAACAATCAATCAAATGATTTTTCATATGTATGGAGTAAAGACGGTGTAACTATTCCCAATGAAATTTCTCCAACATTAGAGGCAAACCAAATTGGTATTTACACAGTAATAATAACCAACAAATCAAACTGTTCAAAAACAAGAACAATTGAAGTTTCTGAATCTAGTACAGCAACTATCGAAAATGTAGACATTATAGATTTACTAGTAGACAATTCAAATAAAATCACAATTAATGTCTCAGGAAAAGGCGATTATGAATACAGTTTAAATACTCCTAACGGGCCTTTTCAAGAGTCGAATATTTTTGAAAATGTAGTTTCCGGCAGTCACGAAATCTATATTAATGACAAGAAAAATTGCGGTTTAATAAACAAGACAGTGGCGGTGCTTGGAGCACCAAATTACTTTACCCCAAATAGCGATGGCTATCATGATTATTGGAATATTATCGGATTAAACACAGATATCAATAAAAATGCTATAATATTTATTTACGATCGATATGGCAAATTATTAAAACAGATTCATCCTTCAGATTTAGGTTGGGATGGAACATTTGTTGGTAATCCTCTTCCTTCAGACGATTACTGGTACACTCTGAAACTAGAGGATAACCGGGAAGCAAAAGGACACTTTAGCTTAAAAAGATAAAACTAAAATAAATTCCAATTAAAAAATAACGAATCCCAATAACTGAAAAATAAAAATCCCAAACTCCGGAAGGAATTTGGGACTTTTTATTTTTAATTTTAAATCCTTAGATTTTAAATCTTTTTCTATCAGTTTCTGTTAAATAGATTTTTCTCAAACGAATAGATTTTGGAGTAACCTCTACATACTCATCTTTTTGAATGTATTCTAAAGCTTCTTCTAAT
>RCUJ01000871.1_pt1 | contig 16973 bp, 10 predicted proteins | sample 2166321 | NCBI WGS metagenome assembly RCUJ01 (sample SAMN09932808, study PRJNA488358) | compost metagenome | feature: garden; material: soil; isolation source: compost soil in an enriched community after 118 h of incubation | place: Germany: Experimental Botanical Garden Goettingen | collected... | reverse complement strand
TGCGCACCCGTTGCGCGATGGCGTGCAGCGCGTGGTCCTGCCCGATCACGCGCTCGGCCAGCATCGGCTGCAATTGAAGTACGGTGCGGATCTCATCGTTGACCATGCGGCCCAAGGGAATACCGGTCCAGGCCGAAATGATCTCCGCCACGATCTGCCCGTCCACGCAGGCGGGCACCAGCGGCTGTTCGCCTTGCAGCGCACGCAGCTCATCCATCAGGCCGGCCAGGCGCTGCTGTTCCGGCGTCAAGGCGGGCTTTGCCGCCTTGCGGCGCGACGCGGCTGGGGTATCGGCATCGGCCACGGACGCATCCTGCCCCTGCGCTTCCAGCTCGGCGCGCAGCGCATGGATCCGTTCCACCAGGCCCGTCTCGGCCACGTGGCGCGCTTCCGCGTCCGCCAAGGTCTTTTCCACCGTCGCGATCTCGGCGTCCAGTTCCGTCAAACGCGCTTGCGGCGCGCCGGTGGCGGCTTCGCGGCCCAGCGCCGCCTGTTCGGTGCGCAAGCGCGTCAGGCGATGGCGTGCATCGTCGATCAGCGCGGGCGTGGCGCTACGCCCCAGCGCCACTCTGGCGCAGGCCGTATCCAACACGCTGACCGCCTTGTCGGGCAACTGCCGCCCGGTGATATACCGGTGGGACAAGCGGGCCGCCGCGCTGATGGCCTCGTCCAGAATGCGCACGCCAAAATGCCGCTCCATCAGCGGCGCCATGCCGCGCAGCATGGAGGCGGCCAGCGCTTCGTCGGGCTCTTCCACCTTGACGACCTGAAAGCGCCGGGCCAATGCCGCATCTTTCTCAAAGTACTTCTTGTATTCGCTCCAGGTGGTGGCGGCGATGGTGCGCAGTTCGCCGCGCGCCAACGCGGGCTTGAGCAGGTTGGCGGCATCGTTCTGGCCCGCCTGCCCCCCGGCCCCAATCATGGTGTGGGCTTCATCGATGAACAGGATGATGGGCGACGGGCTCTTCTTCACCTCGTCGATCACGTTCTTCAGCCGGTTTTCGAATTCGCCCTTGACGCTTGCGCCCGCCTGCAACAGGCCCATGTCCAGCACGCGCAACGTGACGTCCGCCAGCGCGGGCGGCACATCGCCCGCCACGATGCGCAGCGCCAGGCCTTCCACCACGGCGGTCTTGCCCACGCCGGCCTCGCCGGTCAGGATGGGGTTGTTCTGCCGCCGCCGCGTCAGGATGTCGATCATCTGGCGGATCTCGGCATCGCGGCCGATCACCGGGTCGATCTTGCCGTCGCGCGCGCGCTCGGTCAGGTTCGCCGTGTATTGGTCCAGCGCGGGCGACGGCGACAAGGCGGGCGCGGGCTGGCCGTCATCCCCCTGCGACGGCGCGCCATCCGCAAAGCCCACCGCCTGCCCCGCCTCTTCCGAGCCTTCCGTCAGCGCGGCGAAGTCATGCTTCAACGCATCCAGGCGGAACGACTCAAACAGCGTCGAGCCTCGGCGCGCCAACTGCGCCAGGTCCGGGTCGGTCAGCAAGGCCAGCAGCAGGTGCCCCGACCGGATGCGCGTCGTCTGCGTGTCCAGCGAGGCAATCAGCCAGGCATGCTCGAACAGCTTGGGCAGGTGGGCGGAGAACACCGGCGTGCGCGTGTTGCCGTTCTTGAAGCGGCCGATTTCCGCTTTCAGGTCCGCTTCCAGCGCATCGGTATGGATGTGGCAGCGCCGCGCAATGATGGTCACATCGCTGGCCGGCTTTTCCAGCAACGCCAGGAACAGATGTTCCAGGTCCACCTCGTAATGGCCTTGCGCCATGCACAGGCTGGCGGCGCGCTCGGCGGCCTGGCGGCAGGTCTGGTTCAACTTCCCAATCAAGGTCTTCAGCGGTGTGGCCATGAGTTTGTTCTTGGTCTGTGGATCAGTGGATCGTGTGGAGTTCGTAGCTGGCGTCGTCGCGGTCGGCCGTGGCGGGTTCGGTGGTCAGGAAGGAATTCCAGCCCAGCCGCACATCGCTGCCTTCACCCAGGCGGCTGGGGCCGATGGCCTCGCGCGCCAGCACCAGCCGCACTTCGTATTCAAAGGTCATGCCGCCAAACATCGTCAGCAGCTTTTCCAGCGCCTGGGCGCGTTCGCCACCCGGCAGGAAATCGGCAAAGGCCTGGCGCGACAAGGGCCCGATCCACAAGCGGATGCGCAGGTCACGCTGCCAGATGCGATCGCCCGCCAGCGCCGATACACCCAGCACCGCGCCGGGCCGTCCCAACTGCGTGCGGTTCTGCGGGGGCACGTCATACCAGCGGCCCACGAACTGCTCGACGCGCAAGGGCACGCCGAAGTAGTCCTGCAACACGCGCTGCAAGAAGGGGGCAGACACCGGCCGTTGCCGCGCCGCGGCCGCGTAGTGCGCCACCGACTCGTCAAAGATGCGGCCCGCGCCGTTGTGCAAGCGGTCGCGCAGCGCCGGATGGCCGATGCCGCCCAGCGCCAGCAGCAACGGCAGGTAGTGGTGGTCTTGCTCGGTTTCATGCCGCAAGGGCATGCGGTACTTTTTCCAGGCCGCGTAGAACAGCGCGGCGGCCCGGTTGGAAAAAATATCGAAGAAGGCGCGGGCGCCACGGTCGCGCCGCAGGCTTTCCCGGTTGGCCAGCATTTCGGAATAATGCAGCGGCAACGCGCCCTGCGCGCCCAGCAACCCGAAGAAGGCCGGCGTCAGGTCCACGCGGCCCAGCCGTCCTTCCGCCACCGCCGCCTGGCGCGACGCTTCGTCGGCCAGCACCTCGCCGTTCTTGTCGTAGGCCACGGCGTCCACGATTTCGCTGGGCGGAAACCCCAGCCCGGGCGAATTCGGAAACCGCAAATGCACCGGCACCGTATGGCGCGTGCTACCGCGCTCCTGGCGCGCAAAGCACTGCTCCAGCAGACGCACCGCCTGGAAAAACTTGAAGCGCTGCGGCTCTGCCAGCAGCGCGTCCATCACGCTAGTATGGCGTCGCCGTTGCATGGGGGGCATCGTAGTAATTCCTCTGCGCCACGGCGCGACAGCACCACCAACTGCACAAAGCTGTTGGCGTGCACATACAGGCCGAAGAAGCGGTTGATGACGGCCACGAAGGTGTGCAGGCTGGTGCCCACGAAGTGGTCTTCGTTGACCGTTAGCCGGATTTCAATGCCGCGCACGAAGGTGGCGAAAGGTTCGCCCGGCATCCAGTGCGTGGCCGGCTTGTAGTCCAGTCCGACCAGGCCTTCGATCTGGCGCGCGGCCACCGCCGAGCCCGACAAGTCGTACAGGCGCAGCGTTTCTTTCAAGGCGGGCAAGCCGCTTTGCACCAGCGACAAATGGTTCAGCGCCAGATGCGAGATCAAGCGCCAGTGCGCCGCGCGCCCCTGTTGAAAGCGATGGGTGTGGGTGGGGCGGCGCAGCATGCGGATGGCGCGCGCCACGGTGCCGCCTTCCATGAACAGGTCGCCGCCCGATTGGCCCACCGCAATCTGCGACGGCAGGTCGCGATTGGTGCAGGTCAGGTCCAGGCTCAGGGTTTCGGTTTGTGGAATCGACGGATCGAAATCGATGTCGACGATCGAAATCTCGGTTTCGTAGCCGGGGCTGCGCTGCGCCATCGCGGCATCGCGGCGCATCGTCCAATAGTGCCCGGCGGCTTCCGGCGATTCGCCATGGTGCAGCGAATAGAAGGGGCGGAAGTCCACCACCGCGTCGCCTTGGGCGTTTTGCCGCACCTGCCGCACGCGGTCGATGGAATAGACCTCGTAGCCATAGGCGCGCCGCGCATCCGCCACCACCGGGTACGAGGCGGAAGCGTGCGTCACCCGGATCGGGTCGGCGCGCTGCGCAAACAGGTTCACCACCGGCGTGCAGCCCAGCCGCAGGTTGTCGGCGGTGATGGATTCCAAGAGGCGCGCGGTGTTGGAGTCGGCGCGCAAGCCCGCCACCGGCAGATGCAGCGTGAACTGGCGCACGGTACCCAGGTAGGGGCGCAGCGCGGCCAGGTCGATATCGACAAAATTGAATTTCTCGGAAAAAACAAAGTACTCGGCCAGCAGCCGATAGGCCGGATGCGAGCTGGCCGGAAAATCAATCAGCGCGTCGTCTTCCGCCAAGCCCACCTGGGCCAGCGGAATCTCGGGCAACCGGTCCCAGCGGCCCGGTTGCAGCTCGACATAGGCCGCAGCCGTGCGCAGGAACAAGGCATCGCGCAGCGCCGCTACGAACGAGGGCTCGCCGTGCAGATACACGCGCAGCTTGTCCAGCCCCGGCATGCCGAAATGCTGGTTTTCACCCTGGCAACCCAGCGTGACGGTAAAGCGGCCCGTGACGCCGGCCGGCAGCTTGGCCGTGGCCGGCGCATTCGCGCTAGAGAAAAACCCCGCGCGCAGGACCTCGATGGGCGCCAGCGTTACGTCGTAGGCCGTGCGAAAGCGGCACGACACGCCGCGCACCGGATGAGATTTCAGTTCGGTGCCGCGCGCGATGCGCACCGCCGCGGACAACTGCGCCCCCGCGCCGCCCAGGTCAAACTGCGCCACGCTGCATGACGGAAACGGCCGCAGGTAATGCGGGTACAGCACTTCGAACAGCGCTTCGGTGAATTCGGGGTAATCGTCGTCCAGCTTCTTGTTGATGCGAGCGCTCAACAAGGCGAACGATTCAATCATGCGTTCAACGTGCGGGTCTTCGCAGGTTTCGCCCGACAGCCCCAGGCGCGCGGCGATCTTCGGATAGCGCTCGGCGAAGTCGCGCGACGAGGTCCGCAAAAACCCAAGTTCGCGCTCGTAATAAGGCAGCAATTCTTCCATTGTTGTCTTCCCTTCCAGCGCGCAAGGTGCATCCGCACGACAAATTTATTCTTCAGACCGTGGCGGGACTCTTGGCCCAGCCGCGGGTCACGGAGTACTGCAAGGTCGACGGCTGCAAGGTCGCGTCGAAGGTCACGGGTTCGTGGGCCGGGCCCACGTCCAGCATGGCCGTAATCGCGAAAACCAGCACCGAGGTCGCCCGGCTGTCCACCTGCAGCATCACCCGCACATGGGTCAGCCGGGGTTCGTGCCGCGCGATGGCCTGCTCCAGCGAGCGGCAGATGAACTCGCGGTCGTAGTGGCTGGCCAGGCTGAGCCCCGAGAAATCCGACAGCCCATACGTCAGCAACGAGCGCTGGCAGTTTGGATAGCGCCGCAGGTCTTCCTCGGTGAACACCATGCGGGTGTTCAGCAGCGCCTCGATATCGCGCGCCACCGTTTCCTTCATTTCCTCGATCGACAGGCGCCGAAGTGCGTAGGGCGATTGGCCCTCGCCTTCGAACAGCTTGTCGAACAGACTCGGTTCGAATCCTTTCATCGGGGCCTCAAACAAAAAAAGACGGCGACCCGGCTCGGGCCGCGGTCTTCTGCCCGCCAGGCCGCGATCAGACCGAGTAGGTCTTGTCGTTCTTGGTCAGGCTCCAGGCGCCCTGGGCGTTACCGCCCTGATTGCCGCCCACCTTCTGCTGCGTGTACTTCCACTGCACGGCGGCGTACTTCAACGAGAACGACTCGTGCGGCAGCCCTTCGGCCACCACTTCGGGCGCCACGCGCGCGATGATCACGTACTTGAGCTTGATTTCCAGGTACTTGACGCGGTTGCCTTCGCCGTCGGCGCGCAGGAAATCGATGGTGACCTCATCGAACGTGGTGCCGCCCGAGGCGTGCTGGTACAGCAGCGGGCTGACGACATCCAGATCCTTCGTGAAGACCATTTCGCCATGTTCGGTGCGTTCGGCGGTATGGCCACCCGAGGTCGACGCCGTAGCGGAACGCGGCTGGATGATTTCGTGACGCCACGAGCTGACTTCGATCCAATCCGGGTGGTCCTTGTCTTGCGATTCGCCCTTGAGCGCCGGATTGCCGAACTTGACGTAGATGTCCTTCATTGTTGTAAACCTCTTTGAATGGATGAGTTGTCAGAGCAACGACGATCAGGATTTCTGAGCCTGCGCCGGCAATTCGGCAACCAGGCGCAACGAGATCGAGAGTTCGTCAAGCTGGAAATGCGGCCGCAAAAACGCCACGGCCCGGAAGACGCCCGGACGTCCAGGCACCTCGGCCACCTGCACCGAAGCTTCGCGCAGCGGGAACTGCGCCTTTTGTTCCTGCGTCGCGTTGTCGTCCAGCAGCACGTACTGCGAGACCCAGCGATTCAGGAAACTCTCTACGGACTGCGCCGACGCGAAGCTGCCGATCTTGTCGCGCATCATCGCCTTCAGGTAGTGCGCCACGCGCGACACCGAGAAGATGTATTGCAGTTGCGCCGACAAGACCGCGTTGGCATTCGCGCTGTCCGTGTTGTATTTCTTGGCTTTCTGCACCGACTGGGCGCCGAAGAAGGCCGCGTAGTCCGAGTTCTTGCAATGCACCAGCGGGATCAGGCCCTGGTCGCTCAGTTCTTTTTCGCGACGGTCGGTGATGGCGATTTCGGTCGGGCACTTCAGCGCGATTTCGCCGTCGTCCGTCTTGAACGTGTGGGTGGGCAGGTTTTCGACCAGGCCGCCGCCTTCCACGCCACGGATCGCCGCGCACCAGCCGAAGTCCGCGAACGCGGCCGTGAGGCGGGCGCCGAACGCCCACGCGGCGTTGCACCACAGGTATTTGGAATGATCGGTGCCATCCACGTCCTCAACAAAGTTGAAGCCTTCGACGGTGGTGCCCTCTACCGGGTCATAGGGCAGGCGGCCCAGGAAGCGCGGCATGGTCAGGCCGACGTAACGCGAGTCTTCCGAATCGCGGAAGCTGCGCCACTTGGTGTATTCCACCGTGTCGAACACCTTGGCCAGGTCGCGCGGGCGGCCCAGGTCGGCAAAGCTGTCCAGCCCCAGCAATTCCGGCGAGGCCGACGCGATGAACGGCGCGTGCGAGGCCGCCGCCACGTGCGACATCTGCTCGATGAAGTACATGTCTTCGGGCTGGCGCGTGATTTCAAAGTTGCCCAGCAAGGCGCCGAACGGCGCGCCGCCGAAGGTGCCGAACTCTTCTTCGTAGACCTTCTTGAACATCAGACTTTGATCAAAGTCGATCGCAGTCTGGAAGTCGCGAACCAGATCACGCTTGGTGGTGTTCAGCACCTTGATCTTCAGCATCGGGCTGGTGTCGGTCTCTTGGCATAGATAGTGCAGGCCGCGCCACGTGCTTTCCAGCTTCTGGAATTCGGGCGCGTGCATCACTTCGCTAAGCTGCGCCGAGATCAGGCGGTCAAGCTCGGCCACGCGCGCGTCCAGCATGGCCGACAGGTTGTCGGAGACGACCACGGTGCCCTTCATGACTTCGCGCACCAGTTCGCCAATGATGTCCTTGGCGCGGTCGTGCTCGGCGGTGGACTTGGCCACGCGGCTCTGCTCAACGATCTGATCCAGCAGGCCGTTCTCGGCAGCGGCGCCGGCGGCGGCGGTGGCGTTCTGTGCGGCGGCGGAATTACTCATTGCGGCCTCCCTTGTCGGTCTCGCTGGTCAACTGTTGCAGTTTTTCCGTGCTGGTCAGCACTTCGCCCAACAGGTCTTCAAGCTTGTCGTTGCCGGCAAGCTTGTTGCGCAGGTCGGCCAGCTTGGTGCGGATGTCCAGCAGTTCGCGCAGCGGGTCCACCTGCTGCACCACGGCTTCCGGACGGAAATCCTCGATGGAACGGAACTTCAGGTCGACACCAAACGTGCCGCCCTCTTCGGTCAGGCTGTTCTTCACGCGGTACGCCGCGCGCGGCTCCAGCCCGCGCATCACGTCGTCGAAATTATCGACGTCGATGTTGACGAACTTGCGGTCTTTCAAACGCGGCAGTTCGGCTTCGGATTGCGCGCTGAAGTCACCCACCACACCGACCACGAACGGAAGCTCCTTCTGTTCGATGGCGTCACCCTTCTCCACGTCGTAGGTCAACTGAACACGCGGCGGGCGGACTTTCTGCAGTCGTTTCTGAACGCTTTCTTTCTTGGCCATGGAAGGCTCCGTGCAAAGGATCTTGTCTATCGGTCAGCCGTGCGCCACAGGCCGCGGCGCACGCTGAGGCGAATTACTTGGTGAGCAGATCGCCGAAGGGATTCGGCGCGCGATTAGGCTGCGGGGCGGGTGGAGTAACGGGTTTGGGCGCGGCGGGTGCAGCGGCGGGCGCAGGTGTCGAAGCGGCTTGCGTTGCAGCGCTATCCGCGGGCGCCGTGGCCGCGGGCACGGCGGGCTCCACCTTGCGTTGTTGTTGTTGGCGACGCGGCGGCGGACGACGGCCTTCAGGAAACAGCACATCTTGCCCCAGCGTTTCACGCATGGCGGCGGCCAGCGCCACGGCATCCGCACGCGCATTGCCGGCCAGCAGCGTATCGGCGCGCAGGTCGGCCAAGGATTGCATCGCCACGCGCAAGCCGCCCACCGCACGCACGGTCTTGGCCACGAAATCCTGCGGGTCGCGGCTTAGCGTTTCATCGGCCGCCACAATGGCCTGGCCATATTTCTGTTCGTCAAAGCGGATCTTCGCAATGTAGGACCAGGGTTCGCCCTTGGTCGGATTGCGTTGAGCAATCTCTTCAAACTGCGCGACGGCCTGGTCGGCGCCCTTCTGCTCCAGCGTCTTTTCCGCTGCGGCCATGGACTGTTTGTATTCGGCTTCCGACTGCGGTTTTACCGACGCACAACCGGCCATCAAAACGACGAGACCGGCGACGACAACGAGGCGGGAAAAGGGCATTTTTTAAGCACCTAGCAGGGTTGTAACTAGGGGCCGTATTTCAACAACCTTTTGTTAGTACAGCGCTACAGCGCGTGTCTTCATGTTACGTGCGTCGAATTTGCACGCATCGTGCTGTCATCTGTATTGCTTCACACACTTCCGGTATAAAGGGCCATGTCCAAACATATCCATTTATCACGTTTGTTCGCAGTGGCCGCCTGCTCGCTCGCAAGCACCGCAATCACTGGATGCGCGGCCGTTTCGGCCATCGGCGCGGTGGCGGGTTTGACCGGTAATGCGATGGAGATGGCGGGCTTGAAAAAGCAGGAAAACGCGCCCGTGGAAGTGAAATTGACGGTGCACGCCGGAGAAAATTTGAACGCCGGCAGCGGACAAGCGACGGCTGTAGTTACAAAAATATACTACCTGAAGAATCCTGAGCAATTCCAACGTGCGCCGCTCACGCAATTGATAGACACTGCGCAAGAGAAAACCGCGCTGGGGGAAACGGTGCTGGGTTCGCGCGAGCTCACGCTCACGCCGGGACAGCGTGTCGAGACCGTTGAAAAAGTCCCCAAGCAAGCGGAGTACATCGCGGTTGCCGGGCTGTTCTATGCGCCGGCGCCGATGCGTTGGAAGTACGTATTCAAAGTCGACGACGTTGAAGACAGTGGCATTGTCCTGGGCGCGCACGCCTGCGCGCTGACGGTGGCCACTGGCAAACCCACGTTGCCGGCGGGCATACCAACCTACGACCCGTCTCGCCTTTCCGGCGTGCAGTGTCCCGGTTGACGCGCACCACGCGACTGCCCGCCTTCTATATATAGAGATAGAAAGACCAGAAGGAGCGTCACTTGAGTTATTCAGCCAAAGTCCTCTGGGGTGAGGGCTTGTTCCTCCGCCCGCAGCATTTCCAGCGGCAGGATGCGTATCACGAAGACCGCTTGGCCGAGATGGCCCGCGCGCTGCATCCCTATGCATGGGGCCTGCGCTCGGCGCGCTTCGATGCCTCGGCGCTGGCCAACGGCATGCTGCGCGCCATTGAAATGACGGCCGTGTTTCCCGACGGCGAGCTCTACAACGCGCCCCACGGCGACGAGCTGCCCCCGCCCGTTGCGCTGACCGCGCTGGATGGCGTGAGCGAAGCCGTGTTCTATCTGGCGATCCATCCGCTCAAGGCCATCGGCGGCAACTACCGCGACGGCCAGGCGGCAGCCAGCTTCGACACCCGCTACACGCACGACAACGCCCCCGCGCCCGATCTGTACACCGGCGCCACCACCGCCGAACTGACCTACCTGCGCAAAGACGTGCGGCTGATTTCCGAATTCGAGCCGCGCGACGAACTGCTGGCGATTCCGGTGGCGCGCGTGCGCCGCACGGCCAGCGCCGGCTACGAACTGGACACCTCGTTCATCGCGCCCAGCTTGTCGCTGACGGCCTCGGGCGCGCTGCACGAACAACTGCGCCGCCTGCTGGACGCGCTACAAGCCAAGGTCAACGCGCTGTACGGCTTTCATCGCGAACCCAGCAAGAACATCATTGAATTCCGCTCGGGCGACGTGGCTTCCTTCTGGCTGCTGCACACCGCCAACGAAGCCTACGCCACGCTGTCGCACCTGTTCCATCACCCGCAACTGCATCCCGAACGCCTGTTCCAGGAACTGGCGCGGCTGGCGGGCGCCTTGATGACGTTTTCGAAGGTGCATACGCTGGCCGACCTGCCGGTGTACCGCCACGACGCCCCCGGCCCGGCGTTTGCCCGCATGGATGAAATTCTGCGCGACCTGCTCGAAACGGTGATCTCGACGCGCTACTTCTCCATCGTGCTGGAAGAGCTGCGGCCGTCGTTCCACATGGGTCGGCTGGATTCCGACAAGCTCGACGAAACGACCTCGCTCTACCTGTCGGTGCAAGCCGCGATGCCCGCCCGCGAGCTCTCGGAAAGCGTGCCCATGCGCTTTAAGGTGGGCGCCCCGGAAGACGTCGACAAGCTGGTGCTGTCCGCCATGCCGGGCGTGCCGCTGACCTATACGCCGCAAGTGCCGCCCGCCGTGCCCGTGAAGCCCGGCGCGGTGTACTTCGCGCTGCAAACACGCGGTTCGCTTTACGACCGCATGCTGCAAGCGCGCAGCATCGCCATCTATGCCCCCGCCGGCATTCCCGAACTCAAGCTGGATTTGATCGCAGTTACCCGCTGACAGGAACGACATCGCCATGACCGCTGACGCCCCCTCTCTGATGCCCGGCGCGACGCTGCCTCAACGTGCCGCCGAATTCCATGCCAGCCGGCCCGCCAAGTCTTTGCTGGACCTGCTCTACGACGGCTTCCTGATGCTGTTCCTGGTCAAGAGCGGGCAGGAGCCCACCGACGCCGCCGCGTTCTCGGCGCGCGTGCAGCAGTTCCTGGCCGACTACGAGCGCGCCGCCAAGAAACTGGATATTCCGGCGGAAGACATCTACGCCACCAAGTACGCCTTCTGCGCCGCCGTCGACGAGACCGTGCTGAATTCCGGCTTCGCGATACGCGACGCCTGGATGCTGCAACCGCTGCAACTGACCTTGTTCGGTGAGCAACTGGCGGGCGAGAACTTCTTTGCGCGCCTGGAAGACCTGCGGGCACAAGGCGCGCCGCGCTTGCAGTCGCTGGAGATCTATTACATGTGCCTGCTGCTGGGCTTCCAGGGCAAGTACCTGATCGAAGGCCAGGAAAAGCTGGGCTACCTGACGGCGCGGCTAGGCGACGAGATCGCGCTGCTGCGCGGCAAGCGCACCGGCTTCGCGCCGCATTGGCCCTTGCCCGACAAGGTGGCCCACACACTCAAGCGCGACGTGCCGCTGTGGTCGATCATGACGGTGTTTGCCCTGCTGGGCCTGCTGGCCTTCCTGGGCATGGGCCACTTCCTGAATACGGAAATGCAGACGGCCATGGCGCCGTATCACGACATCGTCAAGCTGGGTCCCCGCGCCGCGCACCTGACCATCTCGCTGCCATGAACGCGTTGCCTTCGAACCCGTCTACCGCCTCGACCTACTCGTCGATGAACATCGCCACCCTGTCGCAACAAGCGCGCATGCTGCGCGTCAGCACGCCGCTGGATGCTGAACTGGTGGCCGAACAAATGACGTTGCGCGAAGGCGTATCGCGCCTGTTCTCGCTGACGCTGGACTGCCTGGCGGCCAGCGCCGAGCTTGATGTGGCGTCGTTGCTGGGCAAGGAGATCAGCGTCAGCCTGCTGCTGGCGGACGGATCAATGCGCCGCTGGCATGCCGTCGTCGAAGGCGTGGACGCGCTGGGCGCCGATGGCGGCCTGGCCCGCTACCGCCTGCACGCCGCGCCGTGGCTCGCCGCGCTGGCCTTGCGGCGCGACAGCTTCATCTATCAGGACCGGTCGGTGCAGGACATCGTCAGCGAGATTTTCGCGGACTATCCGCAGGCGGCCTTTGCGTTCGAACTTAGCGACACCCTGCCCCCGCTTGCGACCTGCACGCAGTACCGCGAGTCAGACCTGCAATTCGTCCAGCGCATCCTGGCCGAAGCGGGCCTGTCGTATCGCTTTGAACACCAGCAAGACGACGGCCAGGCGGCGGGCGGCGGCGCGCGCCATCGCGTCGTGATCTTCGACGCCGGCGCGGCGCGCCCCGAAGACCCGACGTCGCCCCTGCGCTTTCATCGCAGCGACGCCACCGAAACCCGCGACAGCATCACGCATTTCTCGGCCGCGCAGGCCGTGCGCCCGAACGCCGTGGCGCGCGCCGCCTGGAACGAACGCACGCTGACCGCGCATGCCGCGCAGAACCGCTCGCCCGTGCAAGTGGAAGCCTTGCCGGTGCTGGAAGATTACGACTACGCCGGACACGGCCGCTACGCCGATGACGACGCCGCCGAACAAAGCGCGGCACGTTCCTTGCGCGCCCACGAATCGCGCATCGTCCGGTTCGCGGGCGCGGGCACGGCCCGGTCCCTGGCGCCCGGCCGCTTGTTCGCCATGACCCAGCATGAACGCTATGCCGACGGCGGCAGTGGTGGCGGCGAAGGTGACAGCAAGCAGGCCGTCGATGAACTGGGCGGCAACCGCTATGTGGTGCTGGAGGTGGTGCACGAAGCCAGCAACAACCTGGGGGCCCAGGCCACCCAGGTGCTGAACACCGCCGACATGGAACGCGGCACCTACCGCAACCGCTTCACCGCGCAGCCCGAAGCCGCCGCGCTGATTCCCGCCTGGCGCCCCCGCCCCACCGCCCCCGAGAGCCTGGCCGCCGTGGTGGTCAGCGCCAGCGATGCCCCCATCACCTCGGACCGCGACCTGCGCGTCAAGGTGCAATTCCCCTGGCAGCGCGGCGACAAGCCCCTGACGGGAGGACTGCCGCATCGCACGCACGGTGACGCCAGCGGCAACGCCCCCGGCGACGAACGCTCGGGCACGTGGCTGCGCGTGGCCAGCGCACAAGCCGGCCCCAACTGGGGCGCGCATCACCTGCCCCGGGGCGGCACCGAGGTCATCGTGGAATTTATCGATGGCGATATCGACAGGCCGGTTGTTGCCGGTCAGCTTTATAACGACGCCGATCTTCCGCCCTGGTCCGCCGGCGAGAATGCCGAGACCAATCATGCGGGTGTGCTGAGCGGATGGCATAGCCAAGGGCTGGACGGCGCGGGCCGCAACCAATGGGTCTTTGACGACACGCGCGGCAAACTGCGCACGCGGCTGGCCAGCTCCACCGCCGCCACCCAGCTTGGGCTGGGCCATCTGGTCGAACAGGAACTGGACGACGCCAACCGTGGCGCATGGCGCGGCACGGGCTTTGAACTGCGCTCCGACGCCTGGACGGTCTTGCGCTCGGGCCAGGGCATGCTGGTGTCGGCCACCGCGCGCGAACAAGCCAAGTCCACCCAGGCGGACGCGCAAGAAGCGTTGCTGCTGCTGCGCGGCGCGCAAGACGCTTCGCGCCGCTTGAATGACAGCGCCGGCCAGCATCAGGCACGCCCGATGGCGGCGGCCGAGGGCTACGACGAGCTGCTTGCCGCGCTGGACCCCGAACAAGACGGGCGCTATACCGCCCAGGTCAACGGCCAGGCCGCCGGCAAGGCCGCGAACGGCCAACGCACCGACACCGCCGCCGTTGAACGCATCAACGGCCCGCATCTGCTGATCGACGCACCGAATTCCCTGAACCTGGCCACCCCCGCCAGCGCCGTGCTGCATGCGGGCGAACACCTGCACGCCACCGCGCAGTCGGACGCGCACGTGGCCGCGCAGCAGACGTATTCGGCGGTATCGGCGCGCTCGGCCAGCGTGTTCGCGCAGCAGGGCCCGATTCGCGCCATCTCGGCGCAGGCGCCGGTGTCGCTGCACGCGCACACCGACATCCTGGAAGCGCTGGCAGGCCAGGACATCACCGTGACATCGTCGGCCGAAGGCATCGAGATCCTGGGCAACCAGCGCGTGACCTTGCAGGCCGCGGGCGGCAGCGTCACGCTGGACGGCGCCGACATCGTATTCAAGGGGCCGGGCCTGTTCTCGGTCAAGGGCGCCACGCACAACTTCGTGGGCCCGGGCAGCGACGCCGCCAACCTGCCCGCCTTGCCCAGCACCACCGTCGACGACCCGCTGATCGTCAGCGCGGAACTGGTACACAAGGACGGCGCGATGGCGTCTGCCGCCAAGAAGGCGGCTTCTGGATTGATGGCGGGCTTTGGTGGTGCTGCTGGCGCTGCGGGCGTTGGTACGGCTGGGCTGGGCGACATCATGCCCAGCGGTTTGGCGGAACTGGGCCAGACGGCGGCGGGCGCCGCGTCCAAGCTGTCGCAGCTTGCCGGCCAGGCAAATACGCTGGCCGGGCTGGCCAAGAACCCGATGGGTGCGCTATCGGCCGCGCCCGGCCTGCTGGGCAACGCCAGCCCCGCCATGGGCGGCTTGCTCAGTACCGCCAAGAGCGCCATGGGCATGGTCTCGCAGGCACAGGCTTTGGCCGCGAATCCCATGTCGGCCCTGCCGACAGCGTCGAAGCTGCTTGGCTCGGTGGCCCCGGGAGCAAGCGGCATGATCGATTCCGCCGCATCGGCGGCCGGCAAGGTGTCGCAAGCCGCCGCGCTGATCAAGGATCCTTCGGCGGCACTGCCGGCTGCCACGGAAATGCTGGCTTCGGTTGCGCCTGAAGGGGCATCGAAGATGATTTCCGGGGCGGCGACGTTCGCGGGGATGGGTGCGGGCGGAGCCGCCTCGCAAGCGTCTGCTGCCGAAGCCACGTCCGTGGCTGGCGCTGCACCGGCGTCGGCCGATGCGCCGGGTGCACCGAGTGCTGCGACCGCCGCGACGGAGCAAGCGCCACAGGCGCCTGCTGCATCTAACCCATCGGCTGCATCTGCCACATCAACGACATCAACGACATCAACCACATCTACCGCGGCTACCGCATCTACCGCGTCTTCCACATCTACTGCATCTGCCACATCCGCCGCGCCGTCCGCCGCTGATCCGGCTGCCAGCTCGCCCACCGTCGCGTCAGCGCCTTCGGTTGCAAGCACGTCCCCATCCGCTTCGCCGCCTGTCGCCAACGCTGGACCGGACGTAGCCAGCCCCCCCTCGGGTATCAAGACGCCCGCGAGCGATGCGACACAAGCGTCCCCGACGGCGACGGCTAGTGCTGCCGGCACGGCAACCGGCGCGGTACCGGCGAATGCCGCCACGAGTGCGCCCGCCGCTGGGGCTGCCGCTGTGGATACACCTTCCCCCGGTCCGCTTGGCGCGTCACCCGTGGCAATGGCAGGTTCCGCATCAGCGCCATCGGTCGCGGGCGCGGGTGCATCCTCCGTTGCGCCCTCGATTGCAACGGCTGGCGCTTCCTCGGTTGCGCCGTCGATCGCGGCGACTGGCGCATCTACCGCCGCCCCCACGATTGGGGCTGCTGGCGCGGCGGCTGGTGCGTCTTCATTGGCCTCCGCGGTCGCGCCCACGGGTGCGTCTTTCGATGCGCCCTCCATCGGTTCGGCTTCAGATGCCTTCGTAGCGCCTACCGTTGAAACCGCAGGATCGCCAACCTCGTTGCCGTCCTCCTCCGTCTTCACGGCATCCACGGAAAGCGCTGCCTTGCCCGACGTTGGCGCTTCGCCTGCGCCCGCGCAAGCCAACCCGGCGATCGGCAGCCTCATGGGAGCCACGGCGCTTGCCAGTGCATCCGACACGACGTTGGGCATAGCAAGCGCATCGACGACATCCTCGTCGGCAGGCACGGGCTTTTCGCAGTGGCCCACGCAAGACACCGCAGGCATGCCCGATGCCTTGGCGTCTGCACTGGACAACCCGCCGTCCACGATGACGGACGCGGCATCGACGCTGGCGACAGCGGACCGCGCGCCGATGTCTGCCGCCGCAGCGCTCGCGAGCGCTTCCGCCAGCGGCAGTGGCAATGGCCTGCTCACCGCCGCCGTCGCAACGGCAGGCGCAGCCACCTCGCTGCGCGCGCACGCGAATGGACAAGGCCAAGCGCGCGGCACCGGCGCTTCCGAAGCGTCTGGCACGTCTGCCACATCCGATGTGTCGGCCGCTACACCCGCCGACGCGCGCAATGCGCAAGGCGAATCCGCGTTGCCCAACGCCGCGCTGCTTGCGTCCCTGGCCGCCAGCGCAGGCGCGTTGTTTACCGGCGCAGCCCACGCAGCCAGCAATGCGGCGAACGCGGCATCATCGGCAACTGCTGCTGGCGGCGCGATGTCTGGCGCCGTCGACCTGGCCAACCTTGATCCGCAGGCCACCGCCACCTGGCAAGGCGTCAACCTGCCGGACGCAACAAGCGACGCAGCATCCTCCGCCGCGAGCATGGCGCACGACGAAACGCTCGTGCAACTGACAGGCGCGGACCACGGCACGAACTTGGCGACGATTACTTCCGCTGATGGCTCCGCTGGTATGTCTGCTGACATATCTGCTCGTCTGCCCGGTGGTGTGCCTGCTGATGTATCGGCTGATATATCCGCCAATGTCTCCGCTGATGCAGCAGGCGTTGCCACGTCTGATGCCGGCACGTTGATGGCATCAGGCGACACCCTACCAGCCACCGGCGGCCTGTCTGGCGACACACCGTCCCTGACCCCTGGCGTCTCCACGCAAACGCCTGGCTTCGTTCCCAACTCGCAGAGCCCCCTGCCGCAAGGCGCGGGCCTGCCCGGCGGTTCAGGCGAAGGTGGCCTGAACATTCCCGGCACCCAAGCCGCTACTGGCGCAAGCGCGGCATCCGGCGCGGCGGGTGCTAGTGCTGGTGCTGGTGCCGGTGCTGGTGCTGGCGTTGGTGCTGGCGCTGGTGCCGGTGCTGGTGCTGGTGCTGGCG
>RCUJ01000870.1_pt1 | contig 16998 bp, 15 predicted proteins | sample 2166321 | NCBI WGS metagenome assembly RCUJ01 (sample SAMN09932808, study PRJNA488358) | compost metagenome | feature: garden; material: soil; isolation source: compost soil in an enriched community after 118 h of incubation | place: Germany: Experimental Botanical Garden Goettingen | collected... | reverse complement strand
CAAAAAAAAACAGAACTTATGAAATTACTTACTTCTCAAAAGGAACATATTTACCAATATATTACAGCAGGTGGTAACTTTTCTCCTCATCAATTTAAATTGATAGAGACAGATGAAATGGGAAGATATTCAACAAGTTTAAAATTTATAAATTCTCCATACTATTTTAATTTTAACGAAGACACTGATTACGTTGGATTTTATGTAAACTATTCACCAGGTCAAGAACGAATTGTTGAAGCGACTAATAACGTTAATTGGAAAATAGGATTTGACCATTTTATGACTTGGTTAAGTAATTTAAAACGTGAACTTGAAAGCCCTAATCTATGGGAACGTTTTCAAAATGAAATTTCGGGACTTCAATTAATTACAGATTTTGATAATTCGAAATTCACATTTTCTGAATATGAAGAATTGACAGAAAAATTGAAAATATTTTCTCAAAGAATAAGTTCAATTCCATTGTTCGAAAATCAACAAAGAGAAATTATAATTAGTTTAGAAAGATTAACTGAATTAGCTAAAGAATTAAACAAATTTGATTGGAAAAATCTATTTATTGGAACGATTGTTAGCATTATAATTCAGTTAAATGTTACGCCTGATAATGCAACTACACTCTGGGAATTAATACAAAATGTTTTTAGTAATTACTTCTTACAATAAGGTTAGAGACTAACAGCCGTAATCCAAAATAAATTGCTAAAACAACAGTGAAATGTATATATCTAAAGTCAGCCTTGTCAATTATAGAAATTTTGCAAATGCATATTTTAATTTCAATAAAGGAATAAACACCGTTATAGGCGAAAATGGTTCGGGAAAGACAAATGTTTTTAAAGCCATCAGATTGCTTTTGGAAGATGCTTCTCTACAGTTTGCCTATAAACTCACAGAAGGTGATTTTAATAGAACATTAGATAAAGGAAGATGGAAAGGTCATTGGATTATTATCAGTATAGAATTTGATGAACTGAATGACGAAGAAGCCATTCAATCATTATTCATACACGGAACTGGTATTGCCGAAGCAGATTATGTAGAAAAAGCTACCTACAATCTTTTTTTTCGCCCCAAAGCAGACATCAGACAAAAACTTTCTGAGTTAGGTCCAGGCGATAAAGCCGGGTTACAAGTTATACTTGACGATATTAACATTTTAGATAACTATGAAACGTTTTTTACAGGGAAAAGCACCGCAGATTTTAACAACCCTGAAGTGTATAAAGAACTTGTAGGGGATTTTGAAAATGTCGTTTTTCCTTCTGTAATCGATGCATCAAAATTTGGTTCCAAAATCCCTCATCAGTTATCTGTTGCAAAGGAGGTTTCATTTACTTTTATACAAGCATTAAGAGATGTTGTAAGTGATTTCCATAATAACAGAACAAATCCTTTACTCACCCTTTTAAAATATAAAAGTGGTGAAATAAAAGATGCTGACTACCAACCCATCAGCGATTTAGTAAAAGATTTGAATGAAAGCATTGAAGCACTTCCAGATGTACAGACTATCCGTGAGGATATCAAAACTACAATTCAAGATGCTGTAGGACTTACCTATTCTCCCTCATCCTTATCAATAAAATCTAGTGTTCCTGATGAAGCGGAAAAACTGTTACAATCCTTGAAATTATTCATTGGAGAACCAGAAGAAGAATATGAAGGCGGTATCCACGAGTTAAGCCTAGGAGGTGCTAATCTTATTTTCTTGACCTTAAAACTTTTAGAATTTAAATATCGAAAATCAAAAGATACTTTCGCAAATTTCTTAATTATAGAAGAACCAGAGGCTCATATCCATAATCACATTCAAAAAACATTGTTCGACAAATTAGATTATGGTGATACTCAAATCATATATTCAACCCATTCTACCCAAATATCTGAAGTCAGTAATGTAGATAACATAAACATCTTAGCCAAAAAATTAAATTATGCAGAGGTTTATCAGCCTTCTACAGGCTTAGGTGCAGAAAACATCAATCAGGTACAACGTTACTTGGATGCTGTAAGAACCAATTTGCTCTTTGCTAAAGGTGTGATTTTGGTGGAAGGCGATGCCGAAGAAATCCTGATACCAATTATGGTGAAGAAAGTTTTTGGAATAAGCTTGGACGAGTTGGGTATAAGTTTGATAAACATTAGAAGCACAGGGTTTGAAAATGTTGCGCAACTTTTCCATAATGACAGAATACAAAGAAAATGTGCTATCCTTACTGATTTAGATGATGCTATTTGTGATACCACAATTAATGATGTTGATGATAGTGACCGATTAAAAAAGTATAAGAAAAAAGTTGAGGCATCTAAACAAAAAGGTTTAGAGCGTAAAGCTAAGTTAGATGCTTTTGAGGCGGGTAATGATTGGTTAAAAGTATTTTATGCTGACTATACTTTTGAAATAGATTTTCTAGCTGAAGGAAATGAAGATGAAATATTAGCAATTATTGATGAAGTTTATACGGACCCGCCAACAAGAGAACTTGCTAAAGAAGATATTGAAAGTGATGAGGTAGCTGTATATGGGAAACGTGTACTTACTATGGCAAAACAAGAAGGGAAAGGCTGGTTTGCTATTATGTTAGGCAAGCATATTTCTTATAAGACTGAAATTCCGGATTACATTATTGATGCTATTCTTTTTGCAAAGGAAACCTATTCCTCAAACATTGTTTCTGGCATTATCCAGTATAGAATGAATAAGCATTTTGAAGATGATGATACCATAGATTTTACAAGTTGTAATGCGGAACTTTTGAAATATAGAAATGGAACAAATAAATTGGAAGACTTAGTTTTTGACTTTGACCTTGTACTGCCAGATGACCAAATTTTAACCCTAATAGATAAACTGAAGTAATTATGTTTATTTGGGAAAAAGACATTATCAATAAAGAACAGGAAGACGCTATTCTTGAAGATAACAGCGTACTTCTTATTGCTTGTCCGGGAAGCGGGAAAACAAGAACCCTTACATTTAAAATTGCTTATGAATTAAGTAGATTGAAATCAGATAAGGAATTCGTTATAGCCATAACCTACACTAACAGGGCTTCCGATGAAATAAAGGAACGTGTTGAGTTATTAGGCGTTGATACTACGCAATTATGGATTGGCACTATTCATTCTTTTTGTATGGAGTGGATTTTAAAGCCATATCATTTGTATTCTGAACGATTGAAGAACGGCTTTAAGGTTATCAATTCATATGATACACAAGAACTCTTGACTAACTTGTGTGCTAATTATACAAATCCTAATGTAAGTTTTTATGATTTTCAATATTATGCTACTATAAAAGGAACCTACAAGTTTACCTCAAAAAGTAGCAATCAAAATAACCATATAAAAGCTATTTTACAGGAATATTTTGGGATATTAAAAAACAACAATCAATTGGATTTTGAGCAGATACTTTTTTATGCTTATGAAATATTAAAATCAAAACCAGTTGTAGCAAATATTCTATCCAAATTATTTCCTTTTATTTTAATTGATGAGTATCAGGATACTAAGGAAATACAGTATCATATCATATCTAAAATATTAAGTGTAAACGAAGGCAATTCAAAAACACTTATAGTTGGCGACCCAAACCAATCTATTTACGACTCGCTGGGAGGCTACCCAATGCCTAAAGATGAATTAGAAAAATTATTAGGATTTAAATTGACCCCACTAAGCTTAGATAAAAACTATAGGTCATCGTCGGCTATTATCAGTTATTTTGATTATTATAAAACTTTCGAAACTCCAATTGTCGCATTTGGTAATGGAAAAGATTACCCAAGTACAATTACATTCAATTCAGTTGTATCTGTAGATGATTTGATTGAAGAATTAGCTCAGTTAATATTGTATAATGTAGAAACAGCCGGAATTAGTCCGAACGAAATATGCATCACTGCTCCACAATGGGTACATATTGCAAGCATTACAAGAAAACTTATCATCAGACTTCCTGATTTCAGTTTTGACGGACCAGGAATGGCTCCTTTTTCTCGGGATATTGATAATTTTTGGTTCAAAGTTTCACGAGTTGCATTGACTGAACCTTCTCCATTTATGTATGTAAGAAGGTTAAGGTGGAGTAAAGAAATATTAAATGAACTTGATAGTGCAGGAGTTGATGTTTCAAACGTAAGTAGTAAAGAATTTTTAAGAATTTGTAATTCTTTTGAGATAAACGAGACAGACGGTTTAACTTATTTAAAAATTTTCTTTAATCAGATTTGTGAAAAGTTAAAAATTGTACTTCCTAATTTTCCCTCGTTAGATGAACATTTCAATTCATTTTTTGCAAGTTCTGAAAGCAGAATTCAAAGACTTATAGATGAAGGAAATCCATATATTGCCGATATTGAAAATTTCAGAAAAGTATTCAGACAACGAGATGGAATTACTGTTTCCACAATACACGGAACTAAAGGCGAAGAATACGATGCAGTTATTGGCTTTGGCTTATTGGACGGTTATGTTCCTCATTTTAATGATAATAATGGTATTATCAATTCAAAAAAACTCTTGTATGTTTTAGCTTCAAGAGCAAGAAAAAATTTACATCTTATTTCTGAAAAATATAGAAATGTTCATCGGTATCACGCACCTGAAGGGAAACCACCAACTTCCCATTTAATCGAATATAATTATGACTACTCTGTAATGGACTACGGCTAACAGCTAGTAAGCAATAGTAGCTCGGCCAGAGCAGGAAGTTAGGTGCCAGCATAAAAAGCGCGCCAGATATAAAGACAATTAAAACACTGAAAAAAAATGAGAAAATTATTCTTTGTAACAATTATTACTTTGACAACGATTTCTGCTTTTGCCCAAAGTACATCTGACACACCAACTCAAAATATTTCTACAGATAGTGATGTTGGGTATAGGTTATTCGCAACAAGAAATATGTATACATTTATTAAAATGAATACAAAAAATGGACAAATGTGGCAAGTTCAATGGTCTTCAAAAGGTAATGAGTTTGAAACTCCCCTATCCTTAATAACCCGAGTTACAAAAGAAGATGAGAAGATTGGAAGATTTTTTCTTTATCCGACAACAAACATATATAATTTCATTTTGCTTGACCAAATTGATGGCCGTGTATGGCAAGTTCAATGGTCAGCTGAGCCCAAAGACAGAATTGTTCTACCAATAAATTAAAATTTTATTATGTTATCATTAGATTTTAAAACAAGAAAAGAGTTCTCAAAAAATGATATTGATTTTGTATTTGGAATATTTGGCAAATCCGAAAATAGGTATTAATTTATTCCACAACAGTAGTGCAATTACATTAGCGGTTAAGCTAAAAAACACAATGATAGACATAGAACTTTATAATTCAGCATGCAATAGGCCAATCTTAACTTTCCGCATGCGGGAAAAATATGTAACTGTGGACTTATTAAGTTTTCATATAGTTTTCTAATTTTTTGCGATTCATCTGTCATGACATGTCTATTAAAACTAAGTCATTCTCGTTAGCCAATTCAAACTCTTTTATTTCTTCGTTAAATGAAAATCTGACGGAATTGATTCTTAATTGTATTTGGTCATTTCCTTGACTATTGTTATCGTTATTATCTACCCAGACTTTTGCATCAGCATGAACTGGACTAATAACAATATTGTCGCGATTTGATTCACCTTCATCAATGTCAAATTTAATGGTAACACTGTCAACTTTTATAACCAAGAGCGTTTTTCTATTTCTAAAACCTTCTAAAAGTTTTGATTTAATTTTATCTTTTAAATCTGATTCGATTTTGTTAAGATCATTTTCACTAATAAATGTCATAAATGAATTTGTTTACGTTATTATTCCACGATTGTTTTAGCATTGCCTACAATTTATTTATATGTGTGATAAAACCACACAAAGCCACGCAAATTTAGGTAGATATATCTGATAATTAATACACATTATCTATTTCAAATATATCTTTTTTTTATTATAAATCATCAAAAAGATATTATTAGGATTATAAAATTATTATTGAAAAACTAAAAGCAAAAACATAAAAAGTGGATTCAACTCTTAGCCCCGATAGCAGTGGAAATCCTTTTGTGCCGTTGTTCGGCACAAAAGATTGCAACGGATAGCGGAAAAAAAGCTCCAAAAAAATAATATCAAACCTCAAAAAATATTAAATACAATCGTCGATGCTAATCATCCCAATTAGATTCACCAACAATTCACAATACCCTACTAACTCTAAATACCTGATTACCTGATAAAAATAAAATAAAAAATCCTCATACAACCAAAAATTACGATAAGGACCACCGTAATTCCCAAAACCAAATCAAAGCCCCAAAACACGCAGCCAAAAATACCCAGCCCCTATGACCCGCAGAACCCTTAAAAGGAACCCCAAAGCGGCCCCAAAGACATAACGGGGAAGGACATAGAAAAAGGACCTTATAGAGAATGGCCCTTCTAAGGGGTCTCAAACGTATTGTAAAAAGTAAAAATAAATTAGGCATAGCAATTTGATGACTGCCAGTATAGTTGGAACAAAAGCAGAGAAGACAACTTAAATTTTAAGCCAACAAAACCCCTGAGCCCTTGACAGGCTTACACTTTTTGCCTAATTTTGTCCCATGACTCCAGATGAAATAAAACGCTACTTTGAAGCCACGCCCCCGCCTCAGAAAGTGGATTGGAAACCATGGGCGAAAATCACAGATTCCCAGGTTTTTCTCAAAAGCTGCTACTCCACTATAAACAATTACAAAGGAAGCCTTGATATGTGCCCTGCATGGTGGCATTTAAAAGATTTTTACTTACTTGTTAGACGAACTTCACAGGAATCTAAAGGTGAAAATCAATCCGAATAAGCTCAAAATTTCTTTTTTACTTTAAGTTCACTACTACATTTTTTTCCTCTTAATTTTTACTTTTTACACTGTTATATTATTTTGCTGCCGCCTCTTATGGGGCGGTTCAGGCATATACCTAAGCAATTGAAATAATTTTATTCTAATTTTCTCTTCCTGATCCTGTTGCTTTTCGAATCCATTATATAAATTTTTACAAATCGTCTCTGCGTTATATTTCCATAATTCAATCCGCCGTAAATTCTGAATAAACTATAAAAAGTCCATTTTTCTCTATTTTGAAATCCCCCATAAAATAAGATATTTTTAATTTTGTTATCATTTATAACATAATTGATTTTACAAATTGTTCTAATCTATACTAATTTTGACCTGTATAAAGAAAAGATTATGACAAGGGCAATTGTACACATAGATATGAATACGTTTTTCGTTTCGTGCGAAAGGCTTACCAATTCTGAGCTTCATGGCATTCCGCTCATTATTGGAGGAGGCGAAAGAGGCGTAGTGGCTTCTTGTTCTTATGAAGCACGACGTTTTGGGGTGCGCTCGGCCATGCCCATTCATATGGCGATGAAACTTTGTCCTCAGGCAAAGGTTATGAAAGGTGATATGGAATTATACTCAAGGCTTTCACATGACATCACCGAAATTATTCAGGAGAAAGCTCCCGTCGTTGAAAAAACCAGCATTGATGAATTTTACCTTGACATTACAGGAATGGATAGATTCCATGGAAGCTATAAATGGACTAATGAACTCGCACATCGGATCACCGAGCAAACCGGGCTTCCACTCACCTTTGCCCTTTCGGTCAATAAGACCGTTTCCAAAATCGGCACCGGTGAAGGAAAGCAGAAGCAAAACCTTGAAATACCCGAGCATCTGGTGCAGTCTTTTTTAAATCCACTATCAATCCAGAAAATTCCAATGGTAGGCGAAAAGACCTTTCAGCTGCTTTCGCGCATTGGGATCAGGACCATCAAAACCCTTTCAGAAATGCCGGTGGAGCCGCTTCAGCAGATGATAGGAAAAAACGGAATAGAGCTCTGGAAAAAGGCCAACGGCATTGATAATAATCCCGTAGAACCCTATACCGAGAGAAAGTCAATATCCACCGAACATACCTTTTCCCAGGATACAATTGATGTAGCGAAATTAAACAGGCTGCTTCAGGGGATGGTGGAGAAACTGGCTTACCAGCTCCGCTCTGAAGAGTGGCTGACTTCCACTGTCACAGTCAAGATCCGCTACGCCAACTTTGATACTGAAACCAAACAATGCAGGGTTGCCTACACATCGGCCGATCATATACTTACCAAGACTGTAACGGATTTGTTCGATAAATTATATCAGAGAAGAATGAGGCTGCGCCTTATCGGGGTGCGCTTTAGCGGACTGGTAAGGGGAACCTACCAGATTGATATTTTTCAGGATACCGAAGAAATGCTGGCACTCTATCAGGCCATGGACCGGATGAAAAACCGCTATGGATTTGACGCGGTAATGCGCTGCGCGGGCGCGTCTTTTAAGCCCAACAATAAAAATGAAATTTTAAAACGTAAATCTTAATTCCATGTATCTCAACTGCCATTCCTTTCACTCCCTGCGTTATGGCACTATTCCGGTTGAAGAGCTGGTAAAGCAGGCATCATCTTTTGGTGTTAAGGCTATGGCCCTTACCGATATCAATACCGTTACCGGAATTTATGAGTTTATAAAACTCTGCCATGCAGAAGGGATAAAACCACTTGTTGGTATGGAATTTCGAGGGGAGCACCACCTTCGTTATATAGCGCTTGCCAAAAATGCACAGGGGCTTGCCGAAATGAACTATTTTCTCACACAGCATAACTTTCAGAATATTGTTTTGGAGCAATTTGCCCCTGATTTTGAGCATGTTTTTATCATTTATCCTTTAGAAAACGCGCCTATTGAACTAAAAGAAAATGAATATATCGGCATACGTCCCGACCAGCTGCAAAAATTGGTGTTATCCAATTGGAAAGACAGACAGCAAAAAATGGTTGTGCTGCAGCCAGTGGTATTCCGCACCAAAAGGGAATACAATCTGCACAGGATACTTCGAGCTGTAGACCTCAATGAGCTTTTGTCTAAACTGACTTCGGATGATTTTTGCAAAAAAAGCGACCTTATGATACCACCCGATCAGCTAATCGAATGGTACAAAGACTATCCCCACATTATTCAAAACACAGAAAGAATAATTCAGGACTGCAATTTTAGTTATGAATTCCAGACCCCAAGGAATAAAAAGTATTATACCAAAGACAAGAAAGGTGATATTAATTTATTGACAACACTTGCCAATGAGGGACTGCTCTGGAGATACGATCCTCAAAATAAGGCAGCAAAAGCCAGGGTTGAAAAAGAGCTAAAAGTAATCAACGATCTTGATTTCAGTGGCTATTTCCTTATTACCTGGGATATCATCCGCTATAGCAACAGCCGGGGATTTCTGCATATCGGACGAGGAAGCGGTGCCAACAGCATTATTGCCTACTGCCTTGGTATAACAGATATATGCCCCTTGGAGCTTGATCTGTATTTCGAGCGTTTCCTGAATGAAAATCGCAAAAGTCCGCCTGATTTTGATATTGACTGGTCGTGGAAAGAGCGTGACGTAATCCTAAAATACATCTTTGACCGCTATGGATATGAGCATGTGGCATTCTGTGGTACAAATGTCGAATTCAAATACCGGTCAATTTTTCGCGAAGTCGGAAAAGTTTTCGGGCTTCCAAAGGATGAATTGGACCTGCTGGCCAAAAACCCAATGAAAATGCACCAGACCAATGAAATTGTAAAATTGGTACAGCAATATGGGATGATGCTAGAAAAATACCCTAATATGAGAAGCATGCACTCCTGCGGTATTTTAATTTCCGAAGAGCCACTCACCAATTATACGCCGCTGGAAATGCCACCAAAGGGTTTTCCGATCGTGCTTTTTGATATGCATACGGCAGAAGATATCGGCTTTGAAAAATTTGACATCCTGAGCCAGAGAGGGATTGGCCATATTGACGATACAGTGAAACTAATTGAGAAAAACAGAGGCCTTCGAATCAATATCCGGGACACCTCATTATCAAAAAACGAGCAATCAGCCAACAAATTTCTGGCAGAAGGAAAGACAATTGGATGCTTTTATATTGAAAGCCCGGCTATGCGCGGCCTGCTGCGTCGATTGAAATGCGATAATTATAAAACGCTGGTAGCGGCATCTTCTATAATACGACCTGGGGTTGCACAATCCGGTATGATGAAAGAGTATATCTTCCGGCACAATAACCCCTCAAAATTTGAATATTTTCATCCCGTTTTCCAAGAGCAGCTTGGGGAAACATACGGCATTATGGTTTATCAGGAGGATGTAATAAAAATTGCCCTTCACTACGGCGGGCTATCAGCCGCTGACGGAGATATCCTGCGAAGGGCAATGTCCGGAAAGGGAAGATCCAAGGCAGCTTTGCAGAAAGTGAAAGACGATTTCTTTATTTCCTGCGCCACAAAAGGGCATCCCGAGGCGCTAAGTCAGGAAATTTATCGCCAGATTGAATCCTTTGCCGGATACTCGTTCTGTAAGGCGCACTCCGCCTCATATGCAGTGGAGAGTTATCAGAGCCTTTATTTAAAAGTCCACTACCCGATTGAATTTATGGTAGCAGTAATAAATAATCAGGGAGGATTCTACAGGACAGAAATTTACATCCACGAGGCCAGAATGGCAGGCGCAGTTATTCATAACCCTTGCGTAAACAAAAGTGAGTACGAAACTGCCTTGTATGGCAGTGATATCTATCTTGGATTCATGCATCTTTTAAACATTGATTCAAAACTAGCTCAGTTTATATCCCTTGAACGCAATAAAAACGGAGATTACCTCTCTTTGGAAGAGTTTATAAACAGGGTCCCAATGGGAATAGAGAATATTAAAGTGCTGATTTTTATCGGTGCCTTCCGCTTTACAGGTCAAACCAAAAATCAGCTTTTGGTACTAGTAAGTTTGCTATTAAATAATTTTAAACCCGCCAATCGTGGTTTGATGCTGCTTCAGGAACCTGCCAAGGAATTTAAGCTCCCCGTTTTGGAACGCTCTGTTTTTGAAGATGCATTTGACGAGATTGAACTTTTGAACTTTCCAGTTTCCTGTACTGTTTTTGATCTCTTGCAGACCCGGCATCGTGGTGATGTACTGGTTAAAGATCTTTTGAAACATTATAAAAAGCAGGTAAGGATGCTTGCCTATTTAATTTCTACAAAACAGGTACCGACAAAAAGAGGAAATATGTATTTTGGAACATGGATTGATGTTGAAGGCGCCTATTTTGACACGGCGCATTTTCCTGACAGTCTTGTCCAATATCCTTTCCTGGGGGGCGGATGTTACCTGCTTTTGGGAACCGTAGAAATTGATTATCATTTCCCAACTATAACCATAAGCAAAATGGCCAAAATGCCATTTGTTCCCGATCCGAGATATATGGATTCAGACAAACGGTTTGTCACGCAGAACCAGATTAAACAGGATATCAGCAGTACGGACCGGAAACCCTATCCGCAGGAACACGAAATTAACCTGCCACGCCATCGGATGAAATTTTGATTTTTTATTTATGTAAAGTCCCAATTATGAACTAATTTTGATAGAATGTGAAAAATATAAAAATGATAATAATCAAAAAGGCAAACAGTTTATTGCTGTTTTTCTGATGAAGATTATCTTTCCTATGTTGATTTTCCAAAAGCAGTTTTTCAATGCGCCTTACGTCAAATTGATACCGATTCTTCACTACATTTTGGTGGCAAATCTATCACATGGCAATTGACCAAACTGCCCACAAAAAGTTTAATATTATTAAAATAAGGTATTTTATATACTATAATAATCAAAAAATTATGTGTTACTATGTTCAGCAGTCCGCGGCAATTGAAAATGTAAAACGACGTTTTAATGCAGAAGTGGACAACGAGGAAAACTATCTTCAGTCTGATTTTATAAATGGGTTCGCGCATCCAAATATCCCAATAATCCTCAATTCCTCACCCGGTTTAATTACAACGGACTATACGTGGGGACTGCTTCCATCATGGGCAAAAGATATTGAATTCAGGAAAAACACACTCAATGCGAGGATTGAATCCATAGACGAAAAAGCATCGTTTAAAAATATAACACACAACCGCTGTCTGATAATCGCTTCTGCTTACTACGAGTGGCATTGGAACGATGAAAAAGGAAACAGCAAGGATAAATACCAGATCAACTCGCAGGATGATGAAATCTTCACCTTCGCAGGACTGTATTCATCGTGGACGGATCCTGTTTCCGATGAAATAAAAAACACCTATACAATGGTTACGACAAAGGCAAATAAAATAATGTCCTATGTACACAACCATAAATACCGAATGCCAATAATGCTTAAAAGGGATGATGAATCGGCATGGCTGGACCAGTCTGTCAAAATTGAGGATTTTGCATTCCCATATGAAGGAAACCTTGTCGCATTTCCGGTATAAATAATTCACTTCCCAAACCTGGGAACATTTCAATAGCTGTGAGCCTACATATAGCTCGCAAAACTGAATTTTGTAGATTTGTAAATTATCATTTACCCACCCAAACCCTCGTAGTACTTCTTATGCACGTTCTCAACAACCGGCTTTATAAAACTTGTGAAATCTTCAAACTCCTTATCATTTTGAATTATAAAACCGTGCTTGTCCATTATTTCATTTAGCCGTCTGTTACAAAGGGCAACAAAATCATTAAATTCCTCCAGATAATGATATTTTGCCACGTCCTTTTCAACACCGCTCAGTTTTTCAAATTTCTTCCTTTTCTCTTTGATCAAAGTTTCAAGTTCCAGTATATACTCCTTTTTAATCTGTTCCTTCTTCATACGCCATTATTATAGATAAACACAAATGTCATTATCTTCAGTCCTGATTTCAGCTCTACGGTTGGTAAGCAATTCAGACAATAAATGCTTTATTTCCGATTCCTGCATGCTGTAATCTATTTTCTGGTCCGTATCAAAATGCAGTTCAAGCAGCGATTCTTCTTCGGGATTTTCATTATGGTTGTCAATCTCTGTCCCAAAATAATCCAGTTTCAGTTGGCCTACATGCAGTAAGTCCGCAATAAAATGACTGTCAACTTTTTCAGGCAAGAGCAGCTGACCTGTTTTATATATTGTTGTGTGATGATACATATCTTTTGTGTTTAAATTTTATCTCAATAGTAAGATTCTGTACTACTAATTTAAAATAAAAATTCCAATAAATATACCTGTGGATATCTATGGGCCAATAAAACGCTATAAATAGTACCAAAATTTTACCTGGCAAATGTAATAAAAGCATCACTATTTATTTTCTTGAGATCTAAGTACTGAGACTGTTTTATCATCCTTTAATCCCAGATAATATTTATCTAATACTCTGAGGAAAATAGGATTTGTATTTTCGATCTGGCTAAACAGGGTCATACAGGATTTTAACTTCCTATCGTCTGGTTTGCCAAAAATTTCAAGGGCTGTTTTTCCCTGTTGGGATAAAACTGCTTCTGAAATTTCAATCAGGCGTTTCCCAAGTATCGGATCATTAAGATATTGCCTGGCTTCCTTCAGGTCCTTAATTCCATAATACACATTATAATCCGTAAAACCCAGCCCCCTGATTTGAGGAAATACAAACCACATCCAATGACTTTGTTTGCTTCCATTTTTAATTTCGTCTAAAGCCCGGTGGTAAACATTCTGCTGTGCTATTACAAATCTTTCTATACCATCATCTGGATTCATAACTAATTGTTTAAAAATTAATACGTGTTACGGTATCCACTTTAGAGGTGAATAGGACTGTTAATAGCTCCATAATAGGATCAATTATGAGATTGAAAAACAGCAGAATATCTGCTGGAAGAATTTAAATAATCATTAAAATCAATCCAGAATACCTTTGCCAAAGACTTTTTCAACTTGAAACAGATAAGTATTTAATATCGGCGTTGCTAAAAAGAAACGGCTTACTGCCGCACCATTCGCATCTGTTTTCTGAATATCAAATGACCGCTCCAAAAGTGCCGTGTAATCCTGAAGCTGGCTATCGTCGAGAACAGTTCGTAAATTTCTCTCGGTATTGATAAAGGATTTCAACATTGGAAAATCATTATTATTATCCTGCTCATACCTTTCTATTCCAGACTTAACATCCAGGAACTCCTGTCTGAACAAACCTAAAACTGCTGGCAGGTTATGTCCGTAAAATATATTAGGGATCAGTCCCGCCTTATAATTGGCATAATGCTCCTGTGAAGCCATTCCACTGGACAGGTACTTTTCAAAGGTTTGAATGCGATATATGTATTCTGTATTAAAAAAATTAGTGTCCTTGTAATCAATATTCATATCGAAAAATATTTTAAAAATAAATATAAGTTTAAATATAAAAGTAGGTAAATTTTTAAAATAAATCCGAGCAAATAACGATTCTTCCATTATGGAGTATATGCATTTTGCTACAAAAAGTTAAGTCTACCATAGCCCCGATAGCAGTGGAAATCCTTTTGTGCCGGGGTTCGGCGCAAAAGATTGGAACGGATAGCGGGAAAAAGCTCCAAAAAAATAATATCAAACCTAAAAAAATATTAAATACAATCGACGATGCTAATCATCCCAAGATTCACCAACAATTCACAATACCCTATCTAAATAACTGATTACCTGATAAAAAAAAATAAAAAAACACATTCATATACAACAAAAAATTACGATCATGAAGACCGTAATTCCCAAAACCCGATCAAAGCCCCAAAACACGCAGCCAAAAACACCCAGCCCCTATGACCCGCAGAACCCTTATAAGGAACCCCAAAGCGGCCCCAAAGACATAACGGTGAAGGATATAGAAAAGGGCCTTAAAGAGAATAACCCTTTAAAGGGATATTAAAAAAGAGCCAATGACTTAAAATAAGTCAATTGGCCCTTCCATGAAACAGTTACTAAATTACAAAAATAAAACGGTATTGCAAAGCTTAAAAATCTGTAGTTTAAGAAAAACAATATCCCGAAGAGTTTAAGGTTTTAATTTTGCTGCCTTTTATTTAATCAGGCACCATTATAACTATTATTTCCTTACTGCATTTTGCTGCTGGGAGCGAATCATCTTGATCTGGTCCTTAACGTTCTCGCTTATATCATTAATGGAGAAACTCGCCGGATCCTGGCTTGGGGGATAAGTGACAAAGGATTCCAAAAACACGGCCCCTTTCTGAATGCCTTCCGCTACGATATACATTTTGGTTCCCCACCATTTCTCATACACAAAAGAGGTAATATCGGCCCTCTCGTAGGGATCCATACGAAGATTGAATAATTTAGGCACGCGAAGCGGGGTGAACGGATTGGCCCAGATACCAAAACCGCCCTGAGTTCTCTGCTCCTGAAAAACGATCTTCCAGTCGTTCATCCTCATCGATACAAGCTCCGCATCATCATTGAAATAATAAAATTCGCTTCGTGCCGATTTCGGCTGCGCACCGGTCAGGTACGGCAACTGGTTGAATCCATCCAGATGCACTTTGAAGCTCGTGCCCTGCGCTTTATAGCCGGTCAACAATTTTTCCTTTATGGCAGGCTCTCCCGCGGCGGCCAGTACCGTTGGAAACCAGTCCAGCCCCGATACGATTTCATTGGATATTTTTCCCGCAGCAACATGGCCCGGCCAGCGTACAAAAGCAGGCACACGAAAAGCGCCTTCCCAGTTGGAATCTTTCTCGCTCCTAAAAGGTGACATGGCCGCATCAGGCCAGCTGAACATGTTAGGCCCGTTATCGGTTGTATAGATCACAATGGTATTCTCTGCAATTCCCAGATCATCGAGTGTTTTCAAAAGTAAACCTACATCGCCATCATGCTCGAGCATACCATCGGCATATTCGTTATCGGACATACCGCTTTTCCCGCGCAGGGATTCCCGAACATGGGTAAAGGCATGCATGCGTGTTGCATTCATCCAGCAGAAAAAGGGCTTTCCATCTGCATTCTGCCTTTTAATGAAATCAATAGCGGCTGCAAAAGTCTCATCATCTATGGTTTCCATCCGCTTTTTGGTAAGCGGTCCTGAATCTTCGATGATTTGTTTGCCCACTTTTCCAAAACGCGGATCAACTGTAGGGTCATCGCGGTCTGTAGCTTTGCATTTGAGCACGCCCCTAACCATATAGGATTTTACAAAAGCGGAGTCCTTGTAGGGATAACTTGGGTCTTCGGGTTCTTCCTCAGCGTTTAAGTGGTAAAGGTTTCCGAAAAACTCGTCAAAACCATGTACTGTTGGCAGGTATTTGTTTAAATCCCCCAAATGGTTTTTCCCAAACTGCCCTGTCGCGTATCCCAGAGGCTTGAGGGCCTGCGCTATGGTAATATCGCGGGCCTGCAGGCCAATTGGCGCGCCTGGCATTCCGACTTTAGATAAGCCCGTACGATAACAGCTTTGTCCGGTAATGAGAGTGGAGCGCCCGGCGGTACAGCTGTTCTCGGCATAGTAGTCGGTAAACATAGTGCCCTCTTTTGCCAGACGGTCAATGTTTGGGGTCTGGTACCCTACCAGTCCGTGGGTATAGGCACTGATATTGGACTGCCCGATATCATCGCCGAATATGATTAAAATGTTTGGTTTCTTAGCTGTTTGGGCTTCTGCCTGATGGGAGAGAATTGCGCTTGCAAAGAATATAATTCCTGTTGCTATAATCCGGCTGGAGATTTTAAATGTTTTTTTAAGTTCCATGGAATACTAATTTAAGGGTTTAGGCATCAGTATTTAAATTAAGTGACAAATAAGTCTATTTGCATTCTAAATTAAAGATTAACAGCCTAATATAACATTTTAAAATAAAAAAACATGTTCCAAATTATAATATGAAACATGTTTAAGAGATCTTGAGAGCTATTAACAGCACTCATCAATGTAAATAGCCACTGCCAAACTCTAAAAAAAAATAGTAATTGATTTAAATAAATTAAAATTATCAAGTTTGAATGCGCAGTTATCCAATGCAAAATGGGGCTCTTCGTGAGCCCTAGCCCCGATAGCAATGAAAATCCTTTTGTGCCGGGG
>RCUJ01000867.1_pt1 | contig 17016 bp, 17 predicted proteins | sample 2166321 | NCBI WGS metagenome assembly RCUJ01 (sample SAMN09932808, study PRJNA488358) | compost metagenome | feature: garden; material: soil; isolation source: compost soil in an enriched community after 118 h of incubation | place: Germany: Experimental Botanical Garden Goettingen | collected... | reverse complement strand
AGCTGTTGCGCGCCGACACCGTGCCGGGGCCGTTGAGCCTGGATGATTACTGCGCTCGCCCCCATGCACTGGTGTCGTTCGCCGGCGACCTCAGCGGTTTCATCGATGAAGAGCTGGAGAAGCTCGGGCGCAAGCGGCATGTGGTGCTCGCCGTGCCGCAGTTCAACGGACTCAGCACCCTGCTCGCCGGCACGGATATCGTGGCTACGGTGCCCGACTACACCGCCGATGCACTGACCGCTGCCGGCGGTGTACGGGCCGAAGATCCGCCGTTGCCGGTGCGCAGCTTCGAACTGCACATGGCCTGGCGCGGGTCCCAGGATAACGATCCGGGGGAGCGCTGGTTGCGCTCGCGGATCCAGATGTTTTTCGGCGACCCTGAGAGTCTTTAAGGCGCCTGAGCGTCAACAATGAGCCTTGAGTTGTAGGCGAGCAGTGGCGTTAGCGCAGCAGGTCGATGTTCTCGTCGATCCGGCCTTGAATGGTATCCAGGGTGTCTTGGGTGATCACGCGTGGGTACATGTTCTCGGCGATGGCCGCAAACTGGCTAGCGACGCGGCAAATTCTGTCAATGATGCCGCCAGCTGTCTCCAATGAGACCTCTGCTTCGTCTGCAAGTCTGAGCATTGCATCTCGGTCAATCTCCAAGGCCTCGCCCATCACGTCCATCTGGTGATAACCGCCCGGTCCCTCGCAGAAAGTCACGTCGTAGGCCGGCGCCAGCTGCCACGCACCGGACGGTGACATGACGTAGGCGAAGTTTTTGGGGTGGTCGTCTCGGTTGTTGAACGCGACATTGAAGACGGCACGCTCGAAGGCGATAGCTTTCTCTCGCACATCGTTGGTGCACATATGTGTCGCACGCAAGAAGTTGACATAGTCCAAGGACCCCGGTGACTTGTAGTCGGCCCCGGTAAAGGCTGCAAGGCTTTGCATGGGCACGCGCTGACCGTCTATACGGTCAAAGCGTTTACTCGCGAAGGCTGCCAGCCCGTTGGGCAGACTGAAGTGCTGCGTGTCCGGGGTCTGGATGCCGCACATGCGCAAGCACTCGGCATAGACCATTTCGATAGCACACACTTCGGGATGCTCTTCTTTTGCCGGGAACTTAATCAGCCAGGCTTCAAAGCCCGGCTTGGCGGCGGTGGTAAAGGCTGCAGTTTGAGGGTCACGATAGACCAACGCCTTTGGCCTGGCGCCTTGAGGCGAGCCCCCCACCAGCAGCAACGTCTGCAGGAATTCCCCACCCTCACCATTGAGAACTTCCCGAATCTCAACCGCAAGCAGTTCAAGGGGGATATGCGCTTGCGGCTCCCGCCCCTCGGGCACCACGGGCTCGAACGACATTGCCCCCATGGCATTGTTGCCAATATAGGCCAGCCGCTCCAGAGGCCCTATCCGTGCTGTGTTGAGGCCGCGGCGCCTGAACAAACGGTCCATCAGCAGCATGCCCCAACCGTCAGGCAACGAGTCATAGACAGGCCCTGGCAGGCCCAACTGGTGGGACGGAAAGCCTCGACGTAACTGGGCTCCCTCCAATGGAAGTGTGTAGGACGACAGTTCCAGGCCTCTACTCTTCGCTTCATTGCTGTACTCAAACACAATCTGTGGGCGACCGGTGATGGCGGTCGTAGACACAAGCGTGCCCCACAGCCAACGTTCACCCCACCCATCGTAGTAGACGTCAACTTGCTCAAGCATTGTCGGACTTCCTCTTGGCACGATGACGATTGACACTGTTTTCGTATCGGCGAATGTCTTCAAGGCTGTCCAGCTTTGGCAAGAACAGTCCTTCGAGCTCCTTGGTTCGTCCAAGGACCATGGCCACACGGACCACATTCTCGAACCCGACATTGCGCCCAGCTTCGAGGTTGGACACGGTATTGGTTCCGATACCGGCGCGACCGGCCACATCGGCTTGCGTCATCTGCAGAGCCAGCCGTTCCGTGCGCAGGCGATCGCAGAGTCGCTTGACGATCTCATTCGGCTTACTGAAACTTAAATCCAACATAACGCGTCTTCCGTCGCTACACACCGTTTAATACACAAAATTATAGAATTAACCGCAATCCAGTTCAAGCAACCTAATTCCCTATATTTGTGTTTTATTTAGGTATTTCCTGCAATACACACAATTTATTGGAATTAATGCTATTTGTGGGATGGTTCACCCTGCTGGTAGCACCTTCCCGGCCTCAACGATGAACAGCTGCTGCCAATACACCGCCTGATTAAAATCGCCATTGGCAGCTGTAACTTTTTTACTGCAAGCGCATTCGTTTGATGTCCCGTTGAGGCGGCTCTCCGAACAGACGGCTGTATTCGCGACTGAACTGCGACGAGCTTTCATACCCCACCAACCCGCCCGCACTGCTCGCATCAACATTCTGACTTAGCATCAACTGTCGAGCCGCTTGCAGCCGCAATTGTTTCTGATATTGCAGCGGACTCATGCCCGTTACGGTACGAAAATGCTGGCGAAAGGTAGACGGACTCATGTGTGCATTCGCCGCCAAGTCGTCCATGCGTAGTGCATGGCGAAAGTTAAGTTTCAGCCAGGCAAGCGTCTTGGCGATGTGTTGACTGGGTGAGCCCGCGGCGACGACATGCAGCAACTGCGAACCGTGAGCACCACTTAACAGGCGAGCAATGATCTCTTCCTTGATCAGTGGTGCGAGTGTTTCAAGCAGCTCCGGCTCGTTGAGTAGCCCGACCAAACGCCCCAGTGCATCAAGCAGCCCGGCGTCCAGTGCCTGTACGGTGATTGGCCGGAACCCTTCATCCTTCATGCGCTGTGACAACCGCATGCGTTCGGCGAGCTGTATCACCGCGGCGCTGTCGAACGTGAGCATCATGCCCAGGAATGGTTGTGTGACGCTCGCCTGAGTCACATGTGAAATGACCGGTAGGTCAACGCTGGTAACCATCGACTGACCGGGCGCGTAACTCAGCACCTCCTCCCCCACCATGATCTGCTTGCAGCCTTGCAAGGTCACACCAATGCCCAGTCCGTAAATACAGTGCACAGGCGCAGAGGCAGATTTGCGTCGATGCAGGCTCAGGCCGGGAACGGCGGTGAGCAGGTCGCAATCACTGCGAACAATCTGGCTGACGACGCCGGCGAGACGACTTGTGTCGCTGACAACTTGGTGACTTTTGGTAGCAGGCTGCACAGTGGTCTCCTTGAAAGCATGTGGTCTATAGCTAGTCATGAACGACACCCGTTGCTCACTAAAGTTTTCTCACAGGTAACTACGCTACACCTTGGGCCGTCGGTGAAACACGCACTTCAGCCACTGCGTGATACGTACTGAACAACAGAGCGCTGGCATGATGCTGGCGAGCCAGATGAAACAGATCCGGCTCAACCGTTTGCGCCAATTCGAGTGCGTGCTCGCCGTCGGCTCTAGAGGACCAAAGAAACTCCATGAGCACCCGTTCGCCCTCATTACTGGCATGTACTTGCGCACTGATGAAACCGGGATAGAAGCAAGTAAATTGCTTCACGCGCATGATCAATGCCGTCACCAGCCCTTGCATATGGAGCGGATCGACGGTGAATTCAACGAACTGGCTAAACCGGGAATCACGGGCTGATGCGTTCATGAGCGCTCTCCAAAAAACAGGTTCAGGTCGTGGGCCTTGCTCAGCAGCCCGATCATGGCGAAATCGGCATCCATGGGGCGGCCGCCAGCGGGGGCCAACTCAACTCGCCCAGCTCTGCAGCCAGTGCGCATAAGGGGTTGGCAGCACCGCCGAAGGGTTCTGAATGTTCAGGGCTCGTGCCGCCTGAAACGGCCAGTGCGGATTCGCCAGTAAACTACGCGCGAAACACACCAGGTCGAGTTGCCCATCGCGCACGAAATCATCCGCTTGCTCGGCATCGGTGATCATCCAACTGGTGCCCACCGGCAGGCCTGTTTCTGCGCGAATCTCCGCGGCATAAGGCACCATGAAGTTCTGCGCCCAAGGCACGGGTTCGCCTGCAGTAGAGAGCGCCAGGGAAACGTCGACAAAATCGACCCCTGCCCCTTTAAGCCAATCCAGAACCTGAATCGACTCGGATAAAGACTGCTCAGCCTCCTGACCAAACTCCACCACGCCCAGGCGCACGGCCAAAGGTAAATGGGCCGGCCAGACTCGCCTGACCGCGGCCACAGTCTCAATCAGGAACCGTGCACGGTTCTCCAGGTCTCCCCCGTAGCGGTCGGTGCGAAGGTTAGCGTGCCGAGACAAAAAGCTCTGGCCGAGAAAGCCGTGCGCGAAATGCAGCTCCAGCCATTCAAATCCTGCCTCCAACGCCCGGACGGCAGCCCTGGCGAATTCGTGTTGCGTGCGCTGAATGTCTTCGCGTGTCATCTCCCCGGGGATATGCGGGGCTCCGGGTATAAAGGGCAAAGCGCTAGGTGCGATCGGCTGCCAGGCCTGAGGATCGGATTCCGGCAGCGGCGCTCCGCCTTGCCAAGGCGCTGTGCAACCGGCTTTACGTCCGGCATGCCCCAGCTGAATACCTGCCACTGCCCCAGCCGCCTTGATGGAGTGCGCCACAGATGCAAAACCAGATATTTGTGAATCATTCCAGAGCCCCGCATCACCCAAGGTGATCCGCCCCCTCGGTGAGACGGCAGTGGCCTCGACCATCACCAAACCGACACCGCCTTTGGCCAGGGTTTCATAGTGGGTCTGGTGCCATTCATTCAGCAACCCGTTACGCGCCTGGTACTGGCACATCGGCGAAGCCACGATACGGTTGCGCAGAGTGACGTCTTTCAGGGTATAGGGCGTGAAAAGAGAGGTCATCGTGCGGTCCTACTTCGTTGATCAGGATGGCCACAGTATGAGGCGGCCCCGGCGTCGGCCGATTGCCTGATTGACGCTGTTGTTTGCACGATCCAACGGTGTTTTATAACGTCGACTTGCCATAGCTATATATTACAAAGTATTTCTGAACATCTTGATGCCTAATCCAATGAGCCCGTTCTACAGTCGATGAAAGATGTAGTCGACGTGCGGCCGATTATCCAGAGCAACACCCGCGGCCTGCAGTTGCTGCCGTAACTCAGGGTCATCGATTCGTATCTTCCAGCCGTGGCTTGTCGGTGCCCTCATCCCGATGTCGTAATGATCAATAGCCTTGAGTAGAGACGCTCGATCGGGCAAATACACCGCCAGCGCATTGCCCTTCCAGGCGGCAACGCTCAGCCCCATGGCTTCACACACGGCAATCTTGGCCTGCGCATCGTCCCTGTCGGCCTGACGGGAGCGTTCGACTTGATCGGTCAGTACCGGGTCGACGATCCGGTCGGTGAACAAGACCTCCACCGCCCGTTGCGCGCTGTGGGCATACTGCCGAGGATCCGACTGCCAGGTCGATTCATCGAATGCCTCCAGTATCACGGCCACCTCATGCCCGCGTTGCAGCCACTGCCTCGTCTCGTTCAACGTCAGTGGGATCAGACGCCCTTTGCAACAAGTCCCGCAGCCATTGCAGGCAAACCGGATAGCGTTGTTTTCCATATCAAGCACTCACAGCCGTTTTCGAATGTCCATGGAGTGCCTGCCGCGCCGCTAGCTGCGCCTCAGGCCCCGATGGCTCACGCGAAGTATGTGAAGCGCCATGTGGATCGGGTTGCCGGATCCGGGCACTTGCTTGCCTGTTTAAAGGACATTGCTGAACGACCAACGCCCGACACGGGTGTCAGGCGCTGGAAGTGTTGGGCGCAGCCCATGAGACAACGTCAGGCAATGTGCTTGTCGAACCAGTCCAGGATCAGTTGAGGGTGCTGTCCAAAGTAGTTGTAACCCTGAAATCTAAGGTCTGTGCCTTCGATCCAGTACAGCTCTTTGTTTTTGGAAGACAGGGTGTCGAAGATCTCCTGAACATTGGAAGGCTTGGTCAGGAAGTCATTGCGCACTTGAGCGACAAAGGTCGGCAAGGTCACGGCTTTGGCATATTCCATGGGCCAGACATCCGACAAGTGATAGCCGGTGCGCCGATGCAGCGCGGCATCGAAGCGATCGATGCCATTAGTGATTTTTTGCCGCTCCACCGCCGTTTCCACAAACACCCTCGGCGTTACCGGCTGCAGCGCCACCAGCGCTTTGACGTGTTTGAATTCTTTCGGGTGCTTCTTGATCCCGACGATGGTGGCGTTGGCACCCAGGCAGCGGCTGTACAGCACCGTCTTCATGTTTTTTGTATCCGGTCGGGACTTGGCATAGCGCAGCGAACCCACCACATCACGGTATTCCAGCACCCCGTGCCCGTTGACTCCGCCACTGCCCATGCCGCTTCGACCATGATTGCGCAGGTCGTAGGCAATGATGTTGTAGCCCCCATCATGCAAGGCCTTGTACTCCGGAAGAAAGTTCACCTCGAAGCCGCCGAAGTCGGTCCAGGGCGCCAGGTGTCCAGGGTAACCATAACGGTTACACGGCATCGGATGATTGCAGATCACCAATCGGTTGGATTTACCAGGAATGAACCAGCCTTCAATGGTCACGCCATCCATTGCCGGGAAGAAAATCTCCTCGTACTCCATGCCGTATTCGTTGGGCCAGCGCAGAATCGGCGTACGTGTCGAGTGCGCCATCAAATCAGCGAGACCGTTGATAAAAGCGTCGGATGGATCTTCTGTCGTTGCGGTCATCGTCTGTTTCTCAGCTGCTTGGGCAAAGGATAGTGCCGAGGCGATCACGGGTAGTGTGGCCATCGCTGCGCCGATTTTGAGCATGTTGCGGCGGCTTGGCGCAGGCGCTGCAATCGGGGGAACGAGCATATCGAGTGGCTTGGCCATGTCAGGCTCCGGATATCTGCTAAAGGGCCAGGACTGCAAAAGACCTGGCATCGGTTTACTGCGCAGCAGGTACATAGCCTTCGGTAATCACGACGGAGCCTTCGGTAGCGGCCATGCGAAGCTTTTTAGCTGCGGTGTATTCCGGCGAGTTGTAGAACCGCTGTGCGTCGGCAAGGCTTGGGAACTCGGCAATGGCCATCACCGACTTGGGTTTTCCTTCCACTGCCGTGGCATTGACGTTGAAAACTATCACCTTGCCTCCGTATTTCGGTGCCAGCGGTCCTGCGGCCTCCATGTAGCGCTGGAAGGTGGCCTGATCCTTAATCTGGTAGTTGGCGATCATGTAGCCGTGCGGCGTTGAATCCTGCGCCAGACAGAGACCCGTGAACGCAAGCGTGATTGCAGCGACAAAACCAATGACAAGCTTTTTCATCGTATGAACTCTCATGAGTTTGAATGCCAGGCAAAAAGAAACCCCAACGAGGCGGTTCGCTCGTGGGGGTCTTCAAAGTATGTAAGGGTGTGCCTGGGTGGAGTTGCCGGTTCCGCTGCTTCTACTGCCTGATTCAGCGTAAAAGTTGAACGTCACGCGTCATCGTGAGCAAGAGAGGACGACAACTGGCGGTAGGCGTCGGCCTGTGTCAGTAACGCATTGGCCTTGGCCTCGAAGGTCTGCACCGCATCGGAGCCCGCGGCGAAACGAATTGGCGGCTCGTCGAGCCCTGCCAACTGCACAATCGCATCGGCGAGTTTGGCAGGGTCACCGCCCTGTTTGCCGTCCATGCCACTCCAGGCCGTGACGGTCTCTCGCGTCCGCTGGGCATAGTCGTCGATGGAGGGTAGCGCGTAGGTGGTGGAATCGGCCGTCAGCAGTTCTGTGCGGAAGAAACCGGGCTCGACCAACATCGTGCGAATGCCGAAGGGTTCGATCTCTGGCGCGAGCGACTCGATCCATCCTTCGAGGCCGAATTTCGCCGCCGCATAGGCCGTACAGAACATGCCGCCAGCGATACCCGCCGTAGAGGAAATGGTCAGCAACACACCAGAGCGCTGCTTGCGCATCACCGGCAGTGCTGCACGAGCGACGTTCATCGGACCGAACAGCAGCGTCTCGATCTGGCTGCGCACCTGTTCCGGGCTGAGCTCTTCGAAGAAACCCGCATAGAAGTTACCCGCGTTGTTGACCAGTACATCAATCCGTCCGAACTTGCCGATAGCGGCCTCGACCGCGTCTTGGGCTTCATCGGGACGGGTGACATCAAGCTTGATGGCCAGCACGTCTTCATGCTCGCCGATTGCCGCCAGCACTTTCCCGGCATCACGGCCGGTGGCAACGACGGCATGTCCGGCAGCGAGTGCCGCTCTGGCGATGTCGACACCCAGTCCACGGCCGGCACCGGTGATAAACCAAACTTTTTTCTCAGTCATGTGATTATTCCTTTTCTAACGAGTGCCTATTGTGTCGAGCCCCCTCTTTTGTTTGCTGCATTAATCGGCGAATTCATTGCCTGAAATGACGAATCCTGTGTTAACTCAACCCTCTTCACTCTGACCTCTCGCAGCAGTTCTTTACCGGCCCAACTCAGACACAACCGGGTCGCGCGCATTGGATACCCAGCCCATCCGTCAAATTGGGCAATCATTGAAGCAGATCGTGCATTCGATCCAGGAAGCACGGCGCTACAGTTGGCAGATGCCTGGAACACTGATCCCACTCATTCATGGAGAGCTGTCCCACTATGAGCGCCCTCAACATCAATGGCCGTGACTACACGGTTGACGTAGACCCTGGCACCCCGATTCTCTGGACTTTGCGCGACGCGCTGGGCATGACCGGCACCAAGTTTGGCTGCGGGGCAGCACTGTGCGGCGCTTGCACTGTTCACCTTGATGGACAGGCCATTCGTTCCTGTGTCACGCCTGTCGCGGCCGCCGAGGGCAGGAAGATCACCACCATCGAAGCAGCAACTAACGGCAGTGACCCGGTTGGCATCGCCGTGCACGAGGCATGGGTCAAACACGACGTGGCGCAATGCGGCTATTGCCAGAGCGGCCAGATCATGAGCGCGACGGCTTTCCTCAAGGCCCAACCCAAGGGCAAGCAGCCCACGGCGGCTGAGATCGACTCGGCCATGGCTGGCAACATCTGCCGCTGCGGCACCTACGCTCGTATCCGCGCCGCGGTGGCCGACGCTGCCAAAGCCCTCGCCTGACTGGAGCTTGCCATGTTCAATGACCTCTACTACCCGGACGAGCTCCCCCGCGCGTTGCAACACATGCTCGAACGCGAGCAGATCGACGGCCCTACCACGCTCCCCCGCCGCAGCTTCCTGAAAATCCTTGGCATCGGCGGCCTGGCGCTGGGGGCATTTCCTCACCTGGCCCAGGCGCAACAGACTGGCGACAACCGCGCAGAGCCTCTCAAGCCGAGTCAGCAACCCTCGGCATTCGTGCAGATAGCGCCTAATGGGGAAGTAACGGTAACCATCAACCGCCTGGAGTTCGGTCAGGGCGTGCAGACTGGCCTACCGATGATCCTCGCCGAAGAGCTTGATGCCGACTGGAGCCTCGTGCGCAGCCGCAACGGCACCAGCGACATCGCCTACCGAGACCCACTCTTTGGCATGCACCTCACCGGCGGCTCAAATTCGATCAAGAACAGCTATACCCAGTACCGCGAATTGGGTGCCCGCGCTCGTGCCATGCTGCTCGCCGCGGCGGCGGCGCGCTGGAATGTGGATGTGGCCAGCCTGAGTACGCAGTCCGGAATGGTGCTCGGCCCCGCAGGCCGCAAAGCGGGCTATGGCGAGCTGTCGGAGGCGGCGATGGCGATGCCTGTGCCCGAGACGATCACACTCAAGGACCCCAAAGACTTCCGAATTATTGGCCATGCCACCACCCGCATCGATGCCAAGGCCAAGAGCAATGGCCAGCAGGATTTCGGCATCGACATGAAACTGCCAGGGCAGCTAACTGCGGTGGTGGCCAGACCACCAGTATTCGGTGCCAGAATTGCGTCTTTAGATGACAGCGCGGCACGCGCCATCAAAGGCGTGCAGGCGGTGCTCCGCGTACCGCTCGATGGGGGAGCTGAAGGCGTGGCCGTGGTCTCTGACGGTTACTGGCAAGCCAAACAAGGGCGTGATGCACTGAAACTGCAATGGGATACGACGACTGTCGAAAAAGTCGATAGCGACAAGCAGTTGGCCGACTACCGGGAGTTGGCGGGTCGTCCTGGTCCACGGCTCTTCGAGGCGGACATGGCGCCACTGGAAACAGCACCCCATCGATTGGAAGCCGAGTTCGTGTTTCCTTACCTGGCCCATGCGCCAATGGAACCGTTGAACTGCACAGTCAAACTGTCCGAAGAACGCTGCGAGTTATGGGTGGGTACCCAGTTTGCCGGGGCTGACAGCGCTGCAGCCGCACGTGTACTGAACCTCAAGCCCGAGCAAATTCAAATTAATGTGCAGACCGCAGGTGGCGGCTTTGGCCGGCGCGGCATTGCCACCAGCGACATTGTGGTGCTGGCATGCGAGGTGGCCAAGGCCGCGCGAATGGCCGGTTTGAATGTACCAGTGCGCACCCTATGGAGCCGCGAGGACGATATCAAAGGCGGGTATTACCGCCCCATGCACCTGCACCGTGCTCGTATCGGCTTTGACGAAACCGGCAAGGTGCTGGCCTGGGACCACGTCGTGGTAGGACAGTCCATCATCAGTGGCACCATGTTCGGGGGACGGGTGAAAAACGGCATAGACCCCACAGCAACAGAAGGTATGCGCGATCCCTATCCACTGCCGATGCGCCTGACGGTGCATCACCCGAAACTCAACGTGCCGGTGTTGTGGTGGCGTAGCGTAGGCTCCACCCACACAGCTTTCGTGATGGAGACGGTGATCGATGAGATCGCCCGAACAACCAAACAAGATCCAGTGGCTTACAGGATGAAACTTTTTGCCGATCAAAGTCCGCGCCATCGCGCTGCGCTGCAACTGGCGGTGGACAAGAGCGAGTACGGCAAACGCGAGCTGCCTGCTGGTCGAGCCTGGGGCGTTGCGGTACATGAGTCGTTCAGTTCGGTAGTGGCATACGTCGTGGAAGCCTCGGTGCAGGACGGCCGTCCGGTACTGCACCATGTAACCGCAGGCGTTCACTGCAACCTGGTCGTCAACCCGCGCAGCGTTGAGGCCCAAGTACAAGGTGCCGCCGTTATGGGGCTGTCAATGTGTCTGCCGGGCGGTGCCATCACCTTGAAAGACGGTGTTGTGCAACAGAGTAATTTTGCTGACTTCAGTGTTCCGCGTATCACCGATATGCCGGAATTTTCCATTCATGTCGTGCCCAGCGCCGAGCCACCCACGGGGATGGGTGAACCCGGCTTGCCACCGTTGGCCCCCGCGTTTGCCAATGCGGTTGCACGCCTCACGGGTAAGTCGGTGCGTGAGCTGCCCTTCAAGCTGACGTGACAGGACCGGGATCGACGAGTCCGGACATACGGACTCGTGGTCCTCTCGGCTAACAACCATCACAGCCACTTTGTCGGTACTACGAATAGGGGTATTTTCGACTGGAAACACTGGGTAGTCATTCTTATCGTCGTGACCCTGGTCTTTGGCACCAAAAAACTGAAGAACCTGGGTTCGGATCTGGGCGAGACGATCAAAGGCTTTCGCCAAGCGATGAGTGAAGAAGAGAGTCAATCCAGTGTGCAGACCAGTGAGTCACAGCGAGATTCGCAAAACTCAAAGCGCACAATTCACGTCCAGGCAACCAAGGCTGAAGAGCTGATTCAGAATCAATGATGGAAGCCGTATCTTTCAACATCAGCTCTGTGAGCTGATGTTGATCATATTGATTACCTTACTAATTTATCCGTACCCAGTAAACTTCGGCTCTTTTCGATTAGTCGAGAATTGTGACTGATCCAGAAAGTTCACGCGGCAAACCTGATGGATTAGAGGTAATTAAATGACAATCCACCAACTACTGCGAAAGTATTTGCGGTAGTTGGTCCTAATTGACAGGCAGGACTCGGATTTCAAGTAACAACGTAAAAAAGGCGTTTTCACCAGTCAATGATCAGGCAGTTTGGGCAGACCGACTTTTTCAACAGAATCGGCCAGAAGCTGCCTCTCATCCGGGCTGTGAATCCTGGCTGGTTCAACCTTTTGGTTTGAGCGTCTCCCTTAGATCCGCCCACCTCAACAGTGCATCCAATGCCGGACACAGCGCCTGGCCCCACTCTGTCATGCGATATTCGACCTTGGGCGGTACTTGCGGATAGACGGTGCGATGCACGATGCCATCCGCTTCCAACTGACGTAACTGCTGGGCGAGCATCTTCTGGGATATCTCGGGGATCAGCTTTTCCAGCTCGGAAAAACGTTGCACCTGGCCTCCGAAGAGGTGGAACAGGATCACCAACTTCCAGCGTCCTTCGAGTTGCCTGAGCACTGCTTCCACGCTGCTGGCCGCGGTCGACGGGGTATAAATCTCTCTCATATTTACCTGACTTACTTTTTCGTGCGTTCTTGCCATTTGGTAACCCTATAGCGAGTATGTGGGTGAAGCAATCCTCACATCAGCGAGGTAATGCGCCATGAAAATCGAATTGCCTGAACCGCTCGCCAGCTACCTTGCCGCCGAAAAAAATACCGACATCGAGATATTGGAGCGCTGCTTTACCAAGGACGCCACCGTGCGTGATGAAGGCCATACCTACAACGGGCTGGAGGCCATCAAAGCCTGGAAGCAAGCTTCGCAGGCCAAGTATCAATACAGCATCGAGCCATTGAGTAGCTCGCAGAAAGGACAGATTGTGACGTTGCTCGCCCGGCTTACCGGGAACTTCCCTGGTAGCCCCATCGAGCTCACCTACACCGTTGAACTTGCCGACGACAAGATCGCATCCCTGGAGATTCGCTGATGAGCATGGCACTGGAACTTGAAGGCCACCGCGCATTGGTCACCGGAGGAACCAAGGGCATTGGAGAAGCCGTCGTCAGCCGCTTACGCGAGGCTGGTGCAAAAGTCCTGACTGCTGCGCGTTCACGTCCCGAGCACATTCCCGAGGACATCTTCGTCGCGGCGGACATCACCACCTCCGAGGGTTGTACCAGCGTCGTCGATGCCGTCCATGAGCGTCTCGGCAGCCTCGATATCATCGTCCATGTCGCTGGCGGCTCATCGGCTCCAGCGGGTGGCTATGAGGTGCTCGACGACCAGCAATGGCAACGAGCCCTGGACCTGAACCTGTTCCCGGCAGTTCGCCTCGACCGAGCACTGTTGCCCATGCTGCTCAAGCAGGGTTCGGGTGTCATCATCCATGTCACTTCTATCCAGAACCAGCTACCGCTACCTGAGTCCACACTGGCCTATGCCGCTGCCAAGGCCGCGCTTTCGAACTACAGCAAGGGCCTTTCCAAAGAGGTCAGCCCCAAGGGCGTGCGTGTGGTCCGGGTTTCACCGGGATGGGTGGAGACGGCGGCCTCAGTCGCCTTTGTGAAGGAAATCGCGAGGCAGAACGGCACCGATTATGAGGGTGGCCGCCAAATCGTGATGGGCTCGCTGGGAGGTATCCCGATCGGACGCCCCGCTAAACCAAGGGAAGTCGCTGATCTCATCGCATTCCTCGTCTCGCCACTTGCGAGCGCCATCACCGGCACTGAATATGTGATTGATGGTGGGACGGTTCCCACAGTTTGATGCGTTCCTACATCAGTTTTTTCTGGCTTTCGGTGTAATAGATCCGAGGTCTCTGCTTCATCTGCAACACTCCTTCTGCCTACACAGAATTTAGTTGTGTTGCATCGACCGGTTGAATCCACAGCCAATAGCAGACATTGGATCAAATTCGATCTGACAAACTGCGGACAGTTGCCTGCCTTACTCAAATCTGCCTTCTATCAAACCTGGTTTCGCGATGTGAAAAAGGCCATCACTGCGGCGAGTACCAGCAAGATAGCGCTTGCGAAAAAGGTCATGCGATAGCCGCTACCGTCGAACAGCAGCCCGCCGAGGGTAGAGCCCAGCGCAATGGATAGCTGAATGACTGCCACCATCAGGCCGCCACCGGCTTCAGCATCCTTGGGCAACGCCTTGGCCAGCCACGACCACCACCCCACAGGTGCCGCCGTCGCGATCAGGCCCCACAGACCCAGCAATACAAAAGCTGCGACGACTCCGCCGCCAAGGACTATTAAGGAAAGTGCAATGGCGGCCATCAAGAGTGGGATACAGACCAGGACGCGGTACATGCCGGTTTTCAGGAAAGTGCCGATCAGAATGGTCCCGACAAAACCCGCCACGCCGATGACCAGCAGGATCATCGACAACATGGAGACATCTACACCCGTGACGGTCTCCAGAAACGGGCGCAGATAGGTGAACAATACAAACTGTCCCATGAAGAAAGTGCCCACACTCAACATGCCGAAACTGACCAAGGGGCTCTTGAACAATCGAAAGACATTGCCAGCGCCCGCTTTACGTGGCGCCGCCGTCATGGCTGGCAGACTGATCCACTGCCAGATCAACGCGATGATCGCTACCGGAATCAGGCAGAAGAAAGCACCCCGCCAACCGATGACACTCCCTAGATAGCTTCCCAGTGGTGCGGCCACTACGGTTGCCAAAGCATTGCCGCCGTTGAAGATTGCCAAAGCCTTGGGCACGCTATGGGACGGTACCAGGCGCATGGCCATTGCCGCCGACATCGACCAGAACCCGCCGATCACCACGCCGATCAGCGCACGTCCAATCATGTAAACCGTATAGTTTGGCGCCAGACCGACCACCAGTCCCGACACGCACATAATCCCGGTCAGTAGCAGCAACAGCGTCTTGCGGTCCATTGAGCCCGCAAACCTGGAAATCGAAAGGCTTGTCAGCACCGCGAAGGCGCCGGAGATGGCGATCCCATACCCGGCCAGTCCTTCACTGATTTGCAGATCCGATGCAATCGGCGTGAGCAAACTGACCGGCATGAACTCCGAGGCGATCAGCGCAAATACGCACAGTGTCATCGCAAAGATGCCACTCCAGTAAGCGGGCAGTTCTCCAGTCTCCGGCGTGCCGAGGGCATCACCTGCCGGAGTATCGAATACTTGAGCCGTCATGCAAAAACCTCTCTTCAAATAGTTGTTGGCTGAAGCACTGGCCTTTTAGCCAACCGCCGTCAGGTGCCGGGTAAAAAAGGCGGTGAGCTTGGTCCAGGGAATCAAGTTCACGCGGTCGTACAGATCCACGTGACCCGCGCCGGCAACCCAGACCAGTTCCTTAGGTTCGGCGGCGCGCTGGTAGGCGTCCTCGCTGAACTCTCTGGAGTGCGCCTGATCGCCTGCAATGAACAGCAGCGGACGCGGGGAAATCGTCTCGATATCGTTGAATGGATAGAAATTCACGAACCTGACTTCACTGGTCAAGGCGCGGTTTTGCGTCAGTTCCAATGTTCTGCCATGAGGGATATGGATGCCGCGTGGTGTGCGGTAGAAGTCCCAGAATTCACGAATCACTGGGTCTGCATCTTTACCAAGCTGCACCGGCAAATAGTTCAGAAATTGCATTTGCCCGGTAGAGAACTCGTCGTAGCGTTGCTCGGCGGCTTTGGCGAGCATGGCCTGGCGTTGCTCGACAGTCACTGAGTGCCCCAGACCATGACGGGTGACGGCGCCCATGTCGTACATGCTGACGGTGGCCACGGCTTTCAAACGCAGGTCCATCTTGGCCGCACTGATGGCAAAGCCACCGCTGCCACAGATACCCAGTACGCCGATACGCTTGCGATCGATAAAGTCCCGCGTACCCAGGTAGTCAACCGCGGCACTGAATGCGTCGGCATACATTTCGGGGGCAACCTGGTTACGAGGCAGGCCCTCACTCTCTCCCCAGAAAGGCAAGTCAATCGCCAGCGTGATGAAGCCTTGTTCCGCCAGCTTTTGTGCATAGAGCATGGAGCTTTGCTCTTTGACGGCTCCCATGGGATGACCGACGATAATCGCTGGCGTTTTAACGTTTCCAGCCAGATTTTTGGGCGCTACAAGATTGCCGACGATCTGAAGATTGTATGAGTTCTTGAAGGTCACCTTCTGCACAGTGACCTTATCGCTTTTGTAAAAGTTGTCAGCGCCATCCGGCGGGCTGGCCGCGTTTTTCGAGTCAGCTGCGAAGGCCGAACCGCCTGCGACCGAAAGGACGCCCAGAGCCGTAATACTGACGCCGGTGGCCTTTACGAACTCGCGCCGATCAAGCCCAAGAGGGGTCAAGGCTTCTACAGCTTCAAGGAGGGTTACAGGTGTCTCGCTCATCATCAGTACTCCGTTCCAGTTAGGTGACAGAGCTTGACGGATTCGAGATACCCTGATTAGTAGGCGTAATCTTCATGTAGTTTTGAGAAAAACTCAGCAATGGCCAATACCAAAGTCAACGATCTCCAGGCTTTCCTGGCGGTGGCGCGCGATCAAAGCTTTACCAAAGCCGCCGCAAAACTGGGCATTACGCCTTCTGCACTGAGTCATACGATCCGGGCACTTGAACAAAGACTGGGGATACGCCTGCTGGCCCGCACGACACGCAATGTGTCGCCGACAGAGGCTGGAGAAAGACTCATGCGCTCGATCGCCCCGCTTTTTGATCAGATCGCTGTTGAGCTTGAAGCCTTGAGCGAATTACGAGACAAGCCCAGCGGCACGATTCGTATTTCCTGCACTGACGATCAGATTGAGTTGTGCATTCGGCCGATGCTTGCAGGCTTCTTGAAGCAATACCCGGATATCACACTGGAGTTCTACGTCGACTATGGATTCACCAACGTGGTCGAGGAACGCTTCGATGCCGGCATTCGCATGGGCGAATCGATCAGCAAGGACATGATTGCGGTTCGCATAGGACCGGATTGGCGATTGGCGGTGGTGGGATCTCCGGTGTATTTCGAACGCAAACCGGCACCAGCGACGCCCCATGAGTTGACCGACCATGACTGCGTGAATATCCGCCACCGACCCTCAGGGGCGATTTACGCCTGGGAGTTTGAACGAGATGGCCAGGCGTTTACGGTCAAGGCAGATGGACAACTCGTTTTCAACAGCATCATGCATGTTCTCAATGCCGCCGTTGATGGCGTTGGTCTGGCCTACGTACCAGAGGAATTGGTCGCACCGTATCTGGCCGACGGCCGACTCAAAGAAGTCCTGGCCGACTGGTGTCCTGTGTTTCAGGG
>RCUJ01000865.1_pt1 | contig 17024 bp, 13 predicted proteins | sample 2166321 | NCBI WGS metagenome assembly RCUJ01 (sample SAMN09932808, study PRJNA488358) | compost metagenome | feature: garden; material: soil; isolation source: compost soil in an enriched community after 118 h of incubation | place: Germany: Experimental Botanical Garden Goettingen | collected... | reverse complement strand
GGGGATACGCTGGCCTACAGCGTATCCACGGCTGCCACGCACGGCATGGTGACGGTGGATCCGGCAACGGGCGCCTACACCTACACGCCGACGGCCGACTACTACGGCAGCGACAGCTTCGTCATCAGCATCGATGACGGTGCGGGCAATGTGACGCAATCGACGGTGAGTGTGACGGTGGCCGCCGTGGTGGACATCACCAACGACACGATCACGACCACCGAGGACACCACGGTCAACATCGCGGTGGTCGGCAACGACACGTTCGAGAACGCGGGCTTCGTCATCACGGCCATCGACGGCAACGCAGTCGTGGTCGGTACGCCAATCGTGGTCGCCAACGGTTCGGTCACGTTGAAGGCCGACGGCACCCTGGACTTCGCGCCCACGGCCAACTACAACGGTTCGACCAGCTTCACCTACACGGTGACGTCTGGCGGCGCGGTGGAGACGGCGACCGTCACGGTCACCGTCACGGCGGTGGCGGATGTGCCGATCGTGGTGGACCCGGCGGTGCCCGGCCAGACGTTTGACCCCGCCACGGGCAACTACGCGGTCAGCCTGAACGAAGACGGCACCTTCAACGGTCAGGTCTCGGCGGTGGACGGCGACGGTGACACACTGGCCTACAGCGTGACCACGCCTGCGACGCACGGCATGGTCACGGTCGATCCCCTGACCGGCGCCTACACCTACACGCCGACAGCGGACTACTACGGCAGCGACAGCTTCATCATCAGCATCGACGACGGCACGGGCAATGTCATCCTGTCGACGGTGAGCGTGACGGTGGCGGCAGTCGTGGATATCGCCAACGACACGGTCACGACCAACGAAGACACGGCGGTCAACATCGTGGTGGGTGGCAACGATACCTTCGAGAACGCCGGACGCATCATCTCGGCCATCGACGGCAACGCCATCGTGGTGGGCACGCCGGTGGCAGTCGCCAACGGTTCGGTCACGCTGAAAGCCAACGGCACCCTGGACTTCTTGCCTTCCTCGAACTTCCACGGTGCAACCAGCTTCACTTACACCGTGACCTCGGGCGGAGTCACCGAGACCGCAACGGCCACGATCAACGTCACCTCGATCAACGACGTACCCGTCCTGCTGGATAACCGGGTGGGCGGTCAGGTGCTGGACCCCGCCACGGGCGAGTACGTCGTGCCGACTGTTGAAGACAGATCGGCCACTGGAAGAGTCGCGGCGTTGGATTTCGACGGTGAACCGGTGCAATACACGGTGACCACCTTGGCGGCCCACGGCGTGGTGACGCTGAACGCCGCTACCGGAGACTACGTCTACACGGCCATCGGCGATTACCACGGCAGCGACCGCTTCGTGGTGACGGTTGCCGATGGCAGCGGAGGCTCGCGGCAAGCGGCGGTGAACGTGACGATCGGGGCAGTCTCGGACATCGTCAACGACACGGTGACGACCAACGAGGACACGCCGGTCAATATCGCGGTGTTGGCCAATGACACCTTCGAGAACGCCGGGCACGTCATCACGGCTATCAATGGGTCAGCCGTGGTAGTGGGAACGCGGGTCGCGGTCGCCAACGGCATGGTGACGCTGCGCGCCGATGGCACCTTGGACTTCGCGCCTTCGGCCAACTACAACGGCACCACGAACTTCACCTACACCGTTACGTCTGGTGGCGTGACCGAGACGGCGACTGTCACCGTGAATGTGGCGGCGGTGAACGATAGTCCGATCGTGCCGGGAGGATCGGTGAACTTGCCGCTGGGCAATGGCGTGAGCGTGCCGGCTGCCCAGGGCTTGCTGGCCGGCGCGTCGGACGCCGAAGGCGATCCCTTGCGCGTCATCGAGGTCAGCGTGGACGGGGTGGCCGGAAGCACGCCCGTCGGCACGCCGATCGTGATCCCGGGCCGGGGAACGTTGCTGGTACGCGCCGACGGCAGCTATGTCTTCACCCCGAGTGCGAACTTCGTGGGCGAGCTGGTCGTGCGCTACACGGTGGGCGACGGCAACGGCGGTCTTACCGAAGCGACGATCAGGCTGTCCAACTCGACGCCTGTGTTCACGGAGGAAGAGGAGCTTCGCCGGGCTCCGCTGCCGGGAGCCGGCGCCTTGGACACGAGTGGCAACGGTGGTTTGTATCGGGCGGGCGAGGCGAATTCAGTGCTGATCCAAACGGTCAATGGCCTGGGTTCACTGAACGGCACGGCGGATCTGCTGCATCCGGATGGCGCGGTGTCGCGGGCGGTCAACGGTGTGGACAGCCTTGGCCATGTGGGCTCCTTCGGGGCCGTGGGCGCGGTCCTGAATGCGGTCAACGATATCTCGGCGCTGAACGGCAACGACGATATGGGCGCGCGCAGCGGCTTGCACCAACTGCTGAGGTCCGCCTTGGGTGGCGGGCTGGAAGGGGGGCAGGCGGTGTTGTCGTCCTTGCCGCTGGGCGGCGGATTGCAGGTGGATATGCTGGGGCGTGGCGACCAGTTGCTCATCATCATCAACGGGGGAGCCGGTGCAGACGGCATGAGCGTCACGCTGGCCAACGGTGCGGCGCTGCCGGATTGGGTGCAGGCGGATGGACGGGGGCTCTTTCTGATCAATCGCCCGGCAGGCGTGGAAGTGCTGACTCTGCGTATGACGCAGCGTTCAGCGTCCGGCGCAGTGGTCGACCGGCTTGTCACGATCGACTTCCTGTCTGGCGAGCTGCGTGAACAACGTGGCGCGGCGGATGCCGCATTGCGTCCGGAAACCTCACCCGACACCACGCCCCGGGCAGCGGCAGCCGAGCCGGTCAGGTTGGCGGGAGCACCGTTCGCGCAGCAGTTGGCGCAAGCGGCCCGGCAGCACGATGCGGAGGATGCCGCCTTGATGGACCTGCTGGACTAAGGACCTGGCGACAGGGTGGACAGGGCGGGCGGGGGGCAACCCTGCCTGCCCTGTCGCGCTTTTGGTCTTCGACTCCCGCAGGCGAAGCCCGAAGCCTGGTTGGGACGATCAGATGGCCTTGAAGGTCTTCAAGTGAATGCTGGTCTCGGTGGCCGAGATGCCCTTGAGCGTGCGCAGCCGGTCCAGCACTTCAGACAACTGGTCGATGGTGGGCACGCGCAGTTCGGCCAGCAAGTCCCAGCGCCCATTGGTGTCGTGCAGGCCGGCCACGCTGGGTTCGCCCATCAGCAGGTTCACGATCTTGCGGGTTTCGTGGCCTTCCACGGCGATGCTCATCCACGCCACGATGTCATCGGTTTCCGCTTCTGGGCGCAGCCGCACGGTATAACCAACGATGATGCCCCGCTCTTCCAGCTTGCGGATGCGGTTGTCGATGGTGCCGCGCGACACGTCCAATTTCTTGGCCAGCGTGGCGATCGACAGGCGGGCATTCGCGCGCAGCAGCCCAAGCAGGCTTTGGTCTAGCGTGTCCATTGCGAAAAGTGCTAATTTTGGCTGTCAGAATGCCAGAATCTTAGCGTTTCGTGTGGAATGTTGTCACTATGAATTGATTTGGGCATCGGCCAGAATTTCCTTTCCATAACTTGGGGAGAAAAATATGACGACACTGCTCACGACGTCGGACGTGGCCAACATCATGGCCTTGCAAGGCTCGCAAAAGGTGTACACCGAACTGCTCGACTACGTGCTGGCGGATTTTTTGCGATGGCAGGAATTCGACAAGTGCGCGCGCGTCGCCAGCCATTCCCCCACCGGCGTCATCGAACTGATGCCCACCGCCGACCACGAGCTCTACAGCTTCAAGTTCGTCAACGGCCACCCCAATAATCCGCATGCCGGCCTATCCACCGTGATGGCCTTTGGCGCCCTGGCGCAAGTCAACACGGGCGAACCGCTGCTGATCAGCGAACTGACGCTGACCACCGCCCTGCGCACTGCCGTCACATCGGCCTTGGCCGCGCGGGCGCTGGCGCGGCCCGACTCGCGTTCGATGGCCCTGATCGGCAACGGCGCGCAAGCCGAATTCCAGGCGCTGGCATTCCACTACGTGCTGGGCATCGACACGCTGCACGTGTACGACGTGGACGCGGACGCCACCCGCAAGCTGCAAACCAACCTGGCCGCCGCCGCGCCGTCCTTGCGCGTCGTCCGCTTTGATAGCACGGCCCAGGCCGTCAAGGGCGTGGACATCATCACCACGGTGACGGCCGACAAGGCCTACGCCACCATTCTTTGCGCCGACATGATCGAACCGGGCATGCACATCAATGCCTTGGGCGGCGACTGCCCGGGCAAGACCGAGCTGCATGCCGACGTGCTGAAGATGGGCCCCGTGTTCGTCGAATACGAACCCCAGACCCGCATTGAAGGTGACTTGCAGCAGATGCCCGCGGATTTTCCGGTGACGGAATTGTGGCGTGTGCTGACGGGCCAGGCGGACGGCCGCCAGAGCGCGTCCGACGTGACCATCTTTGATTCGGTGGGATTCGCGCTGGAGGACTTCTCGGCGCTGCGCTGGCTGCGCGACAGCGCCGCCCGGTTGGGCGTGGGCACCCGCATTGAAGTGGCGCCGCAATTGCAAGACCCCAAGAACCTGTTTGACGTGGTGCGCGCGGCAACCCGCGTCACGACGGGTGGCGCGGGTTGAAGGCTTGGGCTACGGCGCTTGGTTGTCGGCCCCGTCGTTGACGGCCAGTAGTTGAAGAGCCTTAGTTGACGCGCGTAGTTGATGGCGCGTAGCTGTCGGCGATCACGCGGGCGGGGGCGTCTCGACCGAGGGTGTGCCGTCGTGGAACATGCCCTTTAGCAGGGTCCGTAGTTCGGGCGTGTTGGCATGTTTGTGTACGGTCGTGGCGTGCTGCACGGCGGCTTCCAGCAGCTCTTCGTCGGTATCCGCTACCAAGGCCACCGAGCAGTTCAGCTCGCTTGGGTACTCGCGGCAATCGATGTATTTGCGGCTCATGATGGGCTCCCTGCGCAGCGGCCCGGGGGCGGCGTGCGCGATGGAATATCCGACGCGCGGCGTGGCAGGCACCGGGCAGGATGGCGCGTCACAGCGCACCCGATGATTCGAAGAGTATAGGTCTGCGGGTAGTCAGGCGGGGGTCGCAATTGTGGGGTCGGCCCCTGTTTTGATCCGACCCCCGCGAACCCTAAAACGCTCGTACCGCCCTACTTCGCATCGTCCGGCGGCGTTTCGTGCGACACCGGCCGGCCCAGCAGATAGCCCTGGAAGTGCGAGCAGCCCTCTTGGGTCAGCCGCTCCAGTTGCGCGGCGGTTTCCACGCCTTCGGCGGTGGTGGGAATGTCCAGGCTGCGCCCGATGCCGTTGATGGCGCGGATGATGGCCAGCGCTTCCTTGCTGGATTCCACATCTTGCGTGAACGACTTGTCGATCTTGATCTTGTCGAAGTCGAACGAACGCAGATAGCCCAACGATGAGTAGCCGGTTCCGAAGTCGTCCAGCGCCACCTTCACGCCCAGCGCCTTCAGGCGGTTCAAGGTGTTCAGGTTGGCGGCCGAATTCGCCAGCAGCACCGACTCGGTAATCTCCAGTTCCAGGCGCCACGCGGGCAGTCCCGAGTTGGACAGGGCCGACTCCACCAGCGACACCAGCGCGCTGTTGGTGAACTGGCTGGCCGACAGGTTGACCGCCACGGTTTCGTGGTCGTCCCAGCGCATGGCTTCGGCGCATGCCTCGTGCAGGGTAAAGGCGCCCAGCTCGTGGATCAGCCCGGTCTCTTCGGCGATGGGGATGAAGTCGTCGGGCATGATCAATCCCTTCACCGGATGCTGCCAGCGCATCAGCGCCTCGCGGCCCACGATGCGGACATGGCTGACATCCAGGATGGGCTGGTAGTGCAATTGAAACTGCTGCCCCATGATGGCTTGGCGCAGGTCCATCTCGATTTCATGGCGCTTGAGCGCGGCGACTTCCATTTCGGGTTTGAAGAAAGCCATGCGGTTGCGGCCGTTGCGCTTGGCTTCATACAGCGCCATGTCGGCGTAGCGCAGCAGATGGTCGGCCGTATAGTCCGGCGTTTCCGCCAGCGCGATGCCGATGCTGACGGTGACGGGAACGGTATGGCCGTCCACCTCGAAAGGTTGGCGCATCGTTTCGATCAAGCGGTCGGCCAGCTTGCGCACGTCTTCCTGCTGGCCGATGTTGGGCAGCACCACGGCGAACTCGTCACCGCCCAGCCGGGCCAGCGTGTCCTGCTCGCGCAGCACCTTGGGCAGGCGCTTGGCGAACAGGCGCAGCAGCTCGTCGCCGCAGGGGTGGCCCAGCGTATCGTTCACGCTCTTGAAGTTGTCCAGGTCCAGGCACAGCACGGCGGTGCGGCGGTCGGCGGCGCGGTTTTGCAGCGCCTTGAGCAGTTGTTCACGAAACAGCCGGCGGTTGGGCATGCCGGTCAGCGTGTCGTGGTGCGCCATGTAGCGCACTTGCGCGTGGGCGGCGTTTTCGTCGGTGACGTCGTCGGAGATCAAGAGCGCGTAGCGCGAGCGCGGGTCGCTGCTGTGGAACACCAGCGTGCGCGTGCGCAAGGTGCGCATGCCGCGCGCGGTGACCAGTTCTTCTTCCGCTTCGCGCAGCGCGCCGTCCGTGCGCAGGGCATCGTTGGTCAGGCGGTCGAAAAATTCGCAGACGGGCGCGGGCAGGCATTGCTGGGCGGTCTTGCCCAACATGTCGGCGCGGGTGGCGCCGAACGTGGCTTCGGCCTGGCGGTTGGCCAGCAGGATATTGCGTGACACGGCATCCAGCACCAGCACGCACGACGGGATGTGCGACACCACGGCGTCCAGGAAGCTCGACAGCGAAGCCAGCTCGGTGTTGTAGCGCTCGGCCAGCTCTTTGGCCCGGACAAGCTGCTGTTCGCGTTCACGCCGTTCGGTGATGTCGCGCGTGACTTTGGCAAAGCCGAGCAGTGCGCCCTGGTCGTCGTGGATGGCGTCGATCACCACGTTGGCCCAGAACAGCGTGCCGTCCTTGCGTACCCGCCACCCTTCAGCTTCGAAGCGGCCTTGTTCGCGGGCGGTGGCCAGTCCGCGCTGCGGCAGGCCCGACGCCTGGTCTTCTTCGCTGTAGAAGCAGGCAAAGTTCTTGCCGACTATTTCTTCCTGCGTATAGCCCTTGGCGCGTTGCGCCCCGGCGTTCCAGTTGGCGACGGTGCCGTCCGGATGCAGCATGTAGATGGCGTAGTCGACGACGCCCTGCACAAGGTGCCGGTACATGACGTCGGAGTTGTCGATGATCATTGGATGTGACGGGAGCCGACCCCGCCGCGGGGCGTTTGCGCTTGCGTTGCGTTTTGCCTGCGTGGGTCGTCCCGCAAAAAGACTGAGGGATATACGGCTTTACGTCGTATGACGGACGATAGTTAAGCCGAGCGCCCGAAAAGGCGCAAATCTATCGAATGATGTCGTGAAAACGCAATTCATTGCATCCGGGCACGTTGCGCGCACGTTGCGGGTATGCCTGCGAGTCGGCATGCGAATGCGCCGCGGCCTAGAGCTTTACCCGCTGCTTCAACGCCTGCGCGATCATGCCGATGTCGATGTCCTTGCCCGGGTTCTTCTGGCAAAAGTCGTACAGCACCGCCACGTAGGCATTGCCCAGCAGCTTGGTGATGGCGCCGGCGGTAGTGGCGGCGATGGTGCCGCCCACCGCGCTGCCCGCGCCGGGGATGAATTTCAGCATGCCCGATACGAGCGACCGGCCGATCAGCGTGGCGGCCGAGGCGCCCAGCGTGGACGTCACCAGCGTGGTGATCGCGGCGGTGTCCAGTTCCATGCCGAAGGTGATGCCGATCTTGGCGATCATGCCCACCTGGATCGGCACCAGCGCGAAGGCATCGGAAAACGGAATGGGCGCGGCGGCGGCGGACGCGGCCAGGCCGGCGGCCACGTTGACCTCTATCTCAGCCCGCTTTTTTTTTACTTCCAGGGCCTTCTTGTTGCGGGTGGACAGCGCGTTGGCATAGGCCCGCTGCTGAGACTCCGGGATGTACTCGGCGGTGACCTCGATCAGCTTGTCCAGGCCCATCGGCGGCAATTCCGCGTCCAGTTCCTCGATCCATTCCGGCAGCGCCCGCACCGCCACCACTTGCTTGGCGCGCGGCAGCAGGGCGCGCGCTTGTTCCACGAAGGGGCTGTTCTTGCGCGCCTTGGTCAGCACCACCACCACCGGGATGCCGGCGTTGGCCAGCATGTCGGCAAGTTCGATCTCGGCGTCTTCGACGCGATGGCTGCTGTCCTGGATGCAAAGCCAGGCCACGTGCAGGTGCTTGTCCTGGTCGTCGGACGCGGAGCGCTCCTGGATCAGGTCCGTCAACTGCTGGCGCGAGCGCGCGTAGTCGCTCACTTCCAGGCCGCGCGTGTCGATGATGGTCAGCGGGTGGCCGGCCTTGGTGTATTCCTGGGTGGTCTGGGTGACGGGTTTGCCCGCGCCGGTCTTGGCCAGTTCGCCACGGAACACCGCGTTGATCAGCGTGCTTTTGCCCACCCCCGTCTTGCCCGCGATCAGGATGTTCACGCGGCCCGCGCCGCGCGTGGCCGTGCTGATGGCGTCGGCGATGGCGTCCTGCAAGGCGGGGGAGTCGGGGCGTAGAGGCGGCATGGGGGAGGCGCGAAGGCGGTGGATTGAGCAACGATATCAGATGCGTCTGACATTCGCGCCAATAGCGAGATATTTGGCGCGGCTTGAACGAAGATCCGGGTTGATTGACAAGCCCGGCGCGTGGGCAGGCGCGCCGGGCTCATAACAACCATTGCTGCCGTGGCAGGTGAGGAGACTTCGAACATGATGTTGGACATAAGCGTAGTGGTGATCTATCTGGTGGCGATGCTGCTGCTGGGCTGGTATGGCATGCGGCGCGCGAAGACGCATGAAGACTATCTGGTGGCGGGCCGCAACCTGGGGCCGGGCCTGTACATGGGCACCATGGCCGCCACCGTGCTGGGCGGCGCCAGCACGGTGGGCACGGTGCGGCTGGGGTATACGTACGGCCTGTCGGGGTTCTGGCTGTGTGGGGCGCTGGGCCTGGGCATCATCGTGCTGAACCGGGTGCTGGCCAAGCCCTTGCTGAAACTGCGCATCTTTACCGTGACGCAGATTCTGGAACGGCGGTTCAGCGCCGGCGCCAAGCACGTCAGCGCGCTGGTGATGATGGCCTATGCGCTGATGCTGGCGGCAACCTCCGTCATCGCCATCGGCACAGTGATGGAAGTGCTGTTCGACTTGCCGTTCTGGGTGGCGGTGGTGGTGGGCGGCGGCGTTGTCGCGGTGTATTCCGCGCTGGGCGGCATGTGGTCGCTGACGCTGACCGACATCGTTCAGTTCGTGATCAAGACGGTTGGGCTGATGTTCGTGTTGCTGCCCATCTGCCTGATGCGGGTCGGGGGCTGGGACGAACTCGTCGCCCGTCTGCCCGCCGCCAGCTTCGACCTGACCACCATCGGCTGGAGCACGATCATCACGTACTTCGTCATTTACTTCCTGGGCATCCTGATCGGCCAGGAAATATGGCAGCGCGTGTTCACCGCCCGCGATGAGCGCGTGGCGCGCGTGGCGGGCACCGCCGCCGGCTTGTATTGCATTGTCTACGGCTTGGTCGGCGCCTTGATCGGCATGACGGCCCAGGTGCTGCTTCCCGGTTTGGAAAACGCCAACAACGCCTTCGCGGCCATCGTGCAATCGCAGTTGCCGGACGGCATACGCGGGCTGGTCATTGCCGCGGCGTTGGCGGCCATGATGTCGACCGCCAGCGCCACGATGCTGGCCACGGCCACCGTGCTGGCCGAAGACCTGCTGCCGGCCTTGCGTGGCGGGCGGTCTTTCAAGGACCTGCGGGTGCACCGCGTGATCACGCTGTTGGCGGCGTTGTCGGCAGTGGGCATTGCGCTGGTGGTCGACGACGTGCTCAGCGCGCTGACCTGCGCCTACAACCTGTTGGTGGGCGGCATGCTGGTGCCCTTGTTGGGCGCCATCTACTGGCGCCGCGCAACCACGGCCGGGGCCGTCGCCAGCATGTTGCTGGGCTGCGCCGCCGCGATCGTCTTCATGATCAAGGACGGCCTGGCGGCCAACTCGCCGATCTACGCGGCATTGGCGGCCAGCGCGGCCAGCTTCGTGCTGATCAGCCTGATGGGGCGCGCCGGCGCGCCTTATGGCCAGCCCGTAGCGGCGCCGGCGGATGCCGACTGATCAATCCCAACCCTGTGGCGCCAATGCATCGGCGCCACCTTATCGACCCCCCCCTTATTGACCCCTTTCAGGAACACAACATGCGCTTTACTCCGGAACGCCTGGCGGCGCTGCGCGCCCGCTTCGGCGGCGACAACGAGGCCGCCATCCATGACGCCCACTTCCGTGCGGTGGCCGCGAACATCATCGACAACAGCGGCACGCGCAGCGCACCCTATGCGGGCATGCCCACCCTGCTGGACGCGCCCGCTCGGTACATCGACTGGCAATCGCCAGACTTCGGCGACCTGCGGGTGGCGCTGGCCGGCGTGCCGATGGACCTGGGCGCCAGCAACCGCAGCGGTTGCCGCTTCGGGCCGCGCGCCTTGCGCGCCATTGAACGTGTCGGCCCCTACAACCACGTGCTGCGCTGCACCCCCACGCGCGACCTGCCTGTGGCCGACATTGGCGACGTGCCCATGCGCAGCCGCTTCAGCCTGGAACAGTCGCATGAAGATATCGAAAGCGCCTATGCCCAGATCCATGCGGCGGGCGTCATTCCCGTGTCGGTGGGCGGCGACCACTCCGTCACGCTGCCGATCCTGCGCGCGTTGGGGCGGCGCGAGCCGGTGTCGCTGATTCACTTTGACGCGCATTGCGACACGGGCGGGCCGTTCGACGGCAGCCGCTTCCATCATGGAGGCCCGTTCCGCCAGGCGGTGCTGGACGGTGTGCTGGACCCCACCCGCACCATCCAGATCGGTATTCGGGGGTCGGCGGAGTACCTGTGGGAATTCTCGTATGAATCCGGCATGACGGTGGTCCATGCGGAAGACATCGCGCGGGTGGGCGTGCCCGCGGTCATCGCGCGCGCCCGCGACGTCGTCGGCGACACGCCCGTGTATGTCTCGTTCGATATCGATTGCCTGGACCCGGCCTACGCGCCGGGCACGGGTACGCCAGAAGTCGGGGGGGTGACGGTGCGTGAAGCGCAGGCGATATTGCGCGGCTTGGCCGGCATCAACATCATCGGTGGCGACGTGGTCGAAGTGGCGCCGGCTTATGACGCCACGGCGAACACCGCGCATGCGGGGGCGCAGATGCTGTTTGAGATCCTCAGCTTGATCAGTATTCGGCACGCGGGCTGAGGGGGTCGGATCGCCGCGCTGGTAATACGCTTGCAATCGCCTATCGCTTTGGCGCAAAAGGTAATGGAAGGTACCAGCGCGGCGCGCGCCGTGCGTAACCGCATTTAGTACAGCCGGCACGGTGCCGTTGCACGGAAACGGTGCCGAATCGGCGTATTGAACCGCTGTTGTTCCGCTATGTGGGAAGCACGCTGGCGCATAGGTGCGCGCTCCAAAATAGGGGGCGAATGCGGCGATTCCACGCTGTTACATCTCAAATGTTTCGAAGCTCCTGGGACGGATAGCGTCTGCGTAGAATCAGCGCCTCGCAAGGTTTCGCCGTGCTTTCCGCGGCACCATTCATGACCCGGTTTGCCTTAGTTCCTCGTCTGCTTCGCTCGCGTCCTTTGACCAAGGGCTTTCGCTATCTTTACCGCTATACCCGAGACGGGGCCTATCGGCACAATGAGACACTTTGGCCGCTGGTGAAAGTGCGCCGGGATGGCCACGAACGCTTGGTGGCTTGCGATCTTGTCGGTGTGCGTGGCCCGGCGACGCTGCCGATGGCGCAGGTGCCGCAAGACATACGCGGCGACGCGCACCTGATCCTTAGCGGCCCCTCGGTTGCCCATATCGACTACGCGCGTTGCCACCTGGGCACCGTCATGGGGGTGAACGGATCCATCGCGTTGCAACGCGCGCATCCCACGTTGCGCTTTCATTACTACGCGATGCTGGATGCGGGCTTCGTCAAGCGCCGCCGGGATCTGGTGGCCGACGTGCTGGCGCAGGACCTGCTGCTGTTCGTGACGCCCGAGGTGTATCGATGGATCTCGTTCCTGTTCGATGCCAAGGCAGTCCGCTGCCGCATCGCGCTGTTTGAAGAAGTGCATCAGCGTGCGCTGCAACCGCGCGCACGGCCGGACGAGCTGGAAGCGCAGTTGGCAACAGACCCCGAGCTGGTGCTGTTTGACGCGCACAACCCCCAGCACGCGCACGGCTTCAGCTTGAATCCGGCGCGCGGGCTGTTCGGTGGCGGCACCGTTGCCTACACGGCCTTGCAACTGCTGGCCTGGATGGGCGCCCGCACGCTGTACCTGCATGGCCTGGACCTGACGGCCGCGGCCGGTCCGCGCTTTTATGAACACCCCGGCGCGCAGTTGGCCACCGCGCTGGACCGGCAGTTTGCCGGACACATCGAACCCGCGTTCCGACAGGCCAGTCGCCTGCTGAACGCGCGGGGCGTCAAGGTCTACAACCTGTCGGTCGACAGCCGCCTGGGCGACGACGTATTCGAAAAACGTCATTGGAGCTGTTTGCTCAATCAAGGGGAATCTCCGCCATCCCCGCAACGGCTTTCAGGTCTTTCATGATGAAAATTCTCTACACCAACTTTCACCAGGGCGACGGCGGCGGTCACACTACCTACGTCATGTCCTTGGCGCGCATGCTGCGGCAGCGCGCCCAGATCACGGTCGCCGCGCCGCGCGGCAGCCGTCTCCTGGCCGAAGCGGACGCTTTGCCCGGCGTGCATTCAATCGACCTGGAATTCAAGGGCCGGCCCTTCCAGCAATTGGGCGCCTTGCACCGCCTGCGCACGTTGCTGCGCAAGGAACGGTTCGACGTCATTCACGTGAACGGCTCGGCCGACCATCGTCTCTGCATGCTGGCCGCCGTGGGCATGGGCGCCAAGCGCCCGTTCATCGTTTATACGCAGCACAACGACCGCAGCGCCAAGAGCCTGGGCGTGCGCGTGCGGGCCAAGTGGGGCACCAACCGCGTCATCTGCGTCTGCGGCCACACGTTCCGGCGCATGAAGGAATCCGTGTACCGCGACGAAGACCTTCGGGTCGTGCTCAATGGCGTGGACACGCAGAAGTATCGGCCTGCAACCCCTGAACAAGCGGCGCAGGCGCGCGCCGCGCTGCTACCCGAGGGCTTGCGCCGTCGCTTCGTGATCGGCAGCAATGCCGGCACGGCGTCGTACAAGAATTGGTTGGACATGGTGACCGCCGTGTCGCTCTTGCCTGACCATCAGCGCGACCAGATCGTGATTCTGATCGCAGGCAAGGAACCGGATGCCGAACAGCGCCAGCACGTAGCCGATCTGGGCATGACACACCAGGTGGTGTTCACGGGGCTGCTGGATGACGTGCGCCCCGTCCTGGCCGCGATGGATGTGGGTTTTGTCTTGTCGTCCCGGCTGGAGACGATTTCATTCGCCTGCCGCGAAATGATGGCGGCCGGCAAACCGGTCATCGTCAGCAAGATGGGCGGGTTGACCGAAAACGTCACCGATGGTCGCAACGGCTGGGTGGTGACGCCCGGTTCGGTGAGCCATGTGCTGACGACGGTGTCCTCCATCCTGAACGACCGCGGCGTTGCAGTGAAGATGGGCGAAGACGCCCGCAACACCGCGCTGCGGGAGTTTTCGCTGGCCCAGTTTGTCGGCCAGACCGAGCAGGTGTATCTGGAGGGCAGGACGCCTGTCCGGCGATTCGGCCTGACGTCCTGATCGCGGTCTTGCAAGTGTCATGAAAAAGGTCCGGCGCACGAATGCGTCGGACCTTTTTTATGCCGCGACGGACGTGGCGTTTAGAAGTGGATCACGGTGCGGATCGACTTGCCTTCATGCATCAGGTCGAAGGCTTCGTTGATGCGTTCCAGGGGCAGCGTATGCGTCACGAACGGGTCCAGGTCGATCTTGCCGCTCATGGCGTCTTCAACCATGCCCGGCAGTTGCGTGCGGCCCTTCACGCCGCCGAATGCCGAACCGCGCCACACGCGGCCGGTGACCAGTTGGAACGGGCGCGTGCTGATTTCCTGGCCCGCGCCGGCCACGCCGATGATGATGCTTTCGCCCCAACCCTTGTGGCAGCACTCCAGCGCCGCGCGCATCACGTGCACGTTGCCGATGCACTCGAACGAGAAGTCCACGCCGCCATCGGTCAGTTCGACGATGACGTCCTGGATGGGCTTGTCGTAGTCCTTGGGGTTGATGCAGTCGGTGGCGCCCATGGCGCTGGCCAGCACGAACTTGTTCGGGTTGGTGTCCACGGCGATGATGCGGCCGGCCTTGGCCTGCACCGCGCCCTGGATCACCGCCAGGCCGATGCCGCCCAGGCCGAACACGGCGACGGTGTCGCCTTCCTTGACCTTCGCGGTGTTGTGCACGGCGCCCAGGCCGGTGGTGACGCCGCAGCCCAGCAGGCAGACTTTTTCATGGGGGGCGGCCGGGTTGATCTTGGCCAGCGAGATCTCGTTGACGACCGAGTATTCGCTGAAGGTCGAGCAGCCCATGTAGTGGTAGAGCGGCTTGCCTTCGTAGCTGAAGCGCGAGGTGCCGTCGGGCATCACACCCTTGCCTTGGGTGGCGCGCACCTTCTGGCACAGGTTGGTCTTGCCGGACAGGCAGAACTTGCACTCGCGGCATTCGGCCGTGTAGAGCGGAATGACGTGGTCGCCGGGTTTCAGGGACGTGACGCCTTCGCCCACTTCCACGACGATGCCCGCGCCCTCGTGGCCCAGCACGGCGGGGAACAGGCCTTCGGGGTCGTCACCGCTCAGGGTGAAGGCGTCGGTATGGCAGACACCGGTATGGGTGATCTGCACCAGCACCTCGCCGCGCTGCGGGGGCGCGACGTCGATTTCAACGATTTCCAGCGGTTTGCCGGGTCCGAATGCGACTGCTGCGCGTGATTTCATAGTTGTGCTCCACGAATGTCGGGGGAATTACTTCAAATAGGAACGGACGATGCGCATCAGCTGATCAACCTCGGCTTTGGCGTCGATCTCGGCGTGTTGCGGCCCGCCCTGGGCGGATTGCAGGAAGGTTTCCCGGAGATGGCTTTCCAGCACCTCGGCCATCAGGCCGGTGGCGGCGCCGCGCAAGGCGGCCAGTTGCTGTAGCAGCGCCCCGCATTCCGTGCCCTCGTTGACCGCGCGTTCCAATGCTAACGCCTGCCCCTGGATACGGCGCAAGCGGGTGACCACACGTTTTTTTTCTTCCGGCGAATGCGGCACGGCAGGCTCCGAAAAAGATACAGGGGGGGAGTATACGGAAAGCGGTCGGCAATTCGCAAGATATATGTACCTGTCTATACTGGAGGTCGATTTTTACCGCCCCAACGGCGCCCACCCAGGATTCTTCCGTGGCTTCTCCCCCCCGATTGCCCGTCCAGACCAACGCCCTGCCCGCGCCCTTGTATGCGCAGGTCAAGCAGATGATCGCGCAGCAGATACGCTCAGGCGCGTGGCCCGCGCACTACCGCGTGCCATCGGAAAGCGAGCTGGTCGATGAACTGGGGTTCAGCCGCATGACGATCAATCGCGCGCTGCGCGAGCTGACCGCCGAAGGCCTGCTGGTGCGGATGCAGGGCGTGGGTACGTTCGTGGCGCAGCCCAAGGCGCGCTCGGCGCTGTTCGCGGTGAACAACATCGCGGATGAAATCGCGGCACGCAACCACCGGCATCACAGCCGCGTGGTGCGCCTGGTTGAAGAACCGGCCGGCCCGGAGCAGGCCCAGGCGCTGGAACTGCGCCCCGGCCAGCCGGTATTCCATTCCGTGATCGTGCATTTTGAAGACGACGTGCCGATCCAGTTGGAAGACCGTTACGTCAATGTGCGGCTGGCGCCCGACTACCTGAAGCAGGACTTCACGCAGCACACCCCCTACGAATACCTGACGCGCGTGGCGCCGCTTAGCGAGGGCGAGCACGTGGTCGAGGCCATACTGGCCAAGCCGCGCGAATGCCAGTTGCTACAGATCGAGCGCAACGAACCGTGTTTGCTGATCCGCCGCCGCACCTGGTCGGGCGACCGCGCGGTCACGCTTGCCCGCCTGATCCACCCCGGGTCGCGCCACCGCCTGGAAGGCAAGTTCACGACATGACACCGCGCAACATTCGCTTGTATCAAGCCGCCGATTATCCGCGCATGCCGTGGAAGAACGGCGGGGGCACCACGCAAGAGGTCGCCCGCAATCCTGGCGACGGTAGCGCTGCGTTTGAGTGGCGCTTGTCGATTGCCGATGTGGCGCAGGATGGGGGATTTTCGGCGTTCAATGGTTATCAGCGGATCATCACCGTGCTTGAAGGCCGGGGGATTCAGTTGACGGTCGATGGCCGCGAGCAAACGCCGTTGACGCCGCGCCAGGCCTACGCATTCCTGGGGGATGCACGGGTGGATTGCCGTTTGCTGGATGGGGCGATCCGGGACTTCAACTTGATCTATGCGCCCCAGCGCTATCAGGCGCGCCTGCAATGGGCGTCGGGGCCGTGGATATTTCATAGCATCGCGCCCACCGTGCTGGTGCTGAACGCGGGCGGTGAGTTGGTGGTGCGGGTGGATGGTAAGAAGCACGCGCTGCCGTCACGATATGACTGCCTGCATGCTGATGGGCCGGTGGGGCTGGTGGAATATCGACTGGAAGGTGAAGTCGATGCGTGCGTGATCGAGCTAACTCCCCGGTAGGATGGGTGAAGCGCGAACAAACAATGAAAAGAACCCAACTGCGGATCGCGCGCAACCCATCAAGCAGCGGTAGTGCTGTAGCCGACTTCGTATAGAACGCGATTGCGCTGTAGCCGGCCTCGTATAGAACGCGATTGCGCTGTGGCCAATCGTGTTTAGAACCCAGCGCTGCCTGATGGGTTTCGCGCGTTTGGCGTTTGGGTTCTTGCCTTGAGTCATGCGCGCTTCACCCATCCTACATGCCCGTAGGATGGGTGAAGCGCGGAAAAACCCCCGCAAGAACCCAACTGCGGATCGCGCGCAACCCATC
>RCUJ01000864.1_pt1 | contig 17029 bp, 6 predicted proteins | sample 2166321 | NCBI WGS metagenome assembly RCUJ01 (sample SAMN09932808, study PRJNA488358) | compost metagenome | feature: garden; material: soil; isolation source: compost soil in an enriched community after 118 h of incubation | place: Germany: Experimental Botanical Garden Goettingen | collected... | reverse complement strand
CATTGAACCAGATTTCATATTTTCCAGCCTCAACAATAATATCTCCGCCATTATCGCCCCAGCTTACATCCCAGCTGTTGTTGGCTTTGAATTTCATTTTTCCGGCTTTCAGGGTTTGAGTAACTTTCCAGATATGGCTATCAAATGCAGATTTCACTAAAGGAACCTCTGTGTTCCAGCCGGCATCATCGCCTGTTAATACAGATCCGGTCAAACCAATTGTTGCATACGTTGTCATTGGTCCTGTGTAAGGTGTGATTTTGTATGTCAATTCTTCAAGATTAACTTCAAAACTATAATAACCTGAAGCTGTTGTTGGAAATACGCCCGGATCAGTATCGCTTTCTGTTGCTCTGTATTGTACTTTCGCACCATTTGTTCCGTAAGCCGGAGCCCAGAAACCAATTTGTTCTATTAATTTAAAACCATCTTTATTAAAAAATCCTGTATAATAAAACTTTGCGTTTTCCTTTGTATCTCTGTAAATTGGCATGTTATTGCTTGTTACACTCCATCCTGCAGCGGTACCAGGTCCTACTAAAAACAAATCAATTCTAGGGAATACACCTCTGTAAGGAGTCAATGCAATCGTAATTGGTGTAGACAGTTTTGGCTCTGAAAGCGTTGTTCCAACCGTTGATTTAATTCTAACATCGATTGTTCCTTCAACCTCAGCCGTAAGACCAAGTTCAAGTGCTTTTGCATTAAGCTCAGCTACTGTAATACTTGCGTGAGTAGAAGTAGAAGACGTAATATCTACCGGAGCTGCAAACTCCGTATTACTGGCTGCAAACTGTACGGTATAGGTAACGATTGTAGGTGTTCCGTAACTCACTTTTTCCCAGGTCAAAGTCAGGGCAGTATTGTTAGGTGTGTCTTTATTTAAAATAGTCGAAGAACCATTATCAGGTGTAATGATTGAAAAAGCAGCTTCCTGAGGCTCTAAGATCATCAAATTCTCTTCGTTTTCACAAGACCAAAGTCCTGTAATTAAGGTAATAGCTATAAAAATTTTATATATATGTTTCATTTTTCGTATCGTTTATGTTTTAAAAAAGTTTTAGTAACCCGTGTTTTGAGTCAAATTTCTATTGGCTCCCAATGATCCTTCCGGAATAGGAAAAACGCTCATGTAAGAAGGAATAGAGATTCCTTTTGAAGAATTTCCTTTCCATGCCCAATTGTAAGATCCTCCGGTATATTTTCCAAAACGAATTAAATCTTGTCTTCGGTGTGCTTCCCAGTGTAATTCGCGAGCTCTTTCATCAATTAAAAAATCAAGCGTTAATTCGCTTAAAGTAATGTTTCCAACAGTCGAGTTACTATTAGCTCTTTGTCTTAAAGCATTTACATAATTTAAAGCCTGAGTAGTTGTCCCGTTTCCGCCTCTTAAAGTGGCTTCTGCATACATTAAATACACATCGGCTAATCTGAATAATGGAAAATCAGTATCAGCATATGTAGAACTGATTCCGTTAACTCCTGTGGACGTTTTATTAGAAAATTTAGATAAAATATAGCCTTGTGTTTTTACACCAATATCTTCAATATCAATAGATCTTTGTTTTCCCGGATCGCCCTGAACGCCTTTTCCTATTGTATTTCTGGTATCCTGACTGAATTTTGTTCCGTCAAATTTTTGGGCAAACTCTTTTCTGATTCTCAGTGCTCCTGTCCAGCCGCCAATTCCAAAGTCGGCACCATTGTTTTCCCAAGCCCCAATTTGCCCGTTTGTTAAAACAGTTGTTGCTCCCCAGTTTTGAGAAACTGCCCCGTCTGACTGGATTCCGAAAATGATTTCCTGAGAGGTATTGTTATCTGCCTTAAAGTTGTCGAGGTATTTTGGTTTTAAAGTATAACCGCCAGCAATGATTTCATTACACATTGTAATACAGTCATTAAAACGATTTTCCTGAATATATACCTGGGCATTCAAATACATTTTTGCCAAAATCATACGTGCCATAGATTGATCCAGTCGTCCGTATTCATTCGTTCTGGCTGCTTTTAAATCTGGTAAAACAGCTTTAAGTTCCGTTTCGATAAAATCAAATAATTGTTTTCTGTTAAACTCAGGTCCGGTAAAATTTACAGGATCATTTTCAGTATACATTGGTGCTTTTCCAAATAAATCCATCATGTTATAATAAGCATACGCTCTTAAAACACGAACTTCTTTACGGTAAAGTTCTATATCTGCCAAAGTTGTAGCATCAGCAATACCTCTTGAACTTAGTTTTTCAGGCGTACTCTGACGTAAAAATTCGTTTGAATAAGCAACAGAAACCATTGTTCTGCTAAACATTCCTAAAATAACAGGATTTGCAGGTGTCCAGATGTTACGTTGTAATTCTGCGGTTCCTCCGTCATTTTCATAACTCCAAACCAATTCGTCTGTTGTTAATTCCTGCAAGTACAATAAACACCTTGTAAACTGGCTTGTTCCTGCATCTACACCTTCAAGCGAAGAATTATCAGGACCCAATACTCCGGTTAAAGTTAAATTTCCGTATACTCCTGCGAAAGCTTTTTTATATCCGTCCGGAGTCGAAAATAAAACATCAGACGAAAGAACGTCATCATCTTTAGATACTACGTTTAAGTCGTCAGTACAAGACTGAAAAACGGTAGTCAATGCTAAAATTGTTATTAAAATATATTTTTTCATCGTTTCGTTATTAAAATTTAAGATTAAGACCAAATAAAACAGATCGTTGTCTAGGGTAAATTGTTTTGTCTACACCGTTATTGGTAATTTCAGGATCTAAACCGCTATATTTTGTAATTACAAAAACGTTCTGAACTCCAGTCGACATTCTTAACGATGCTTTACTGTTTAGCCAGTTGTTTAAAGTGTATCCTAACGTAATATTGTCCATTTTTAAAAAAGAAGCATTCTCTATATAAAGATCTGACAATACAACATTTGAGGTAGTCTGAAAATTAGTTTCTGTTACCTGAGATGGAATATTACTTAAAACTCCTCCGTTTTCCATAGCATCATATTGTGCTCTGCTGGCATCAACGGCATTAAAAATTCGGTTACCAATACTGGCTCTTAAATTAAATGAAAAATCAAATTTTTTATAATTCATATTCGATGCAAATCCTAAAGTAAAATCAGGATCCGGATTATTATAAATGTATTTATCTGAATCATTTTTGATATTATCACCATTTAAATCTACAAAAGCTCCTTCAATTGGTTTTCCTTCGTTGTTGTATAATTGTTTGTATACATAGAAAGAATAAGGAGTGTAATCCTCTCTGAAAATTTGACCGGGAGTTCCTGTTCCTGCAATGTTGTCTCCTAAAAAGATATCGCTTCCGTTTACCAGATTTTTGATTCTTCTTTCAAATTTCGATAAATTAAAATTCATATTCCAGTTAAAATTCTCTGTTTTGACAGCATTCGCATTAATCGTAAACTCGACACCTTTTGTGGTAAAGCTTCCTACGTTTTGATACACACGGTTAGAAAAATTACTACCATCAGATATTGCTGCATTTACTAATAAATCCTTAGATTCTTTGTAATAAACATCAAGTCCTGCGGATAAGCGATTGTTTAAAAAACCAAAATCAAGACCTGCGTTGTATGAAGTGGTTTCTTCCCATTTCAAATTGTTTGTTCTTTTTGAAGGAAGTGCAACCGGAACTGGACTTGTTCCAAAATAGTACTCAGAATTTCCACCGCCAAGCTGGTATTTTTGCAGGTATCCGTTTGGCTCAGGAATATCCTGCTGTCCTGTAATACCGTAACTTAATCTTAATTTTAAATCAGATAATACGGTACTTTCCTTAAAGAAATCTTCTTTGATTTTCCATGCAAAAGCTACAGAAGGGAAATTCCCCCAACGATTAGCTTCTTCAAATCTTGAAGAACCATCTCTTCTGTAAGATAGCGTTAATAGATATTTATCTCTAAAATTTAAGTTTGTTCTGGCAAAGAATCCTAATAAAACAACATCCGTATCCAGAGTGGTTTCAGGAAATGTTGATGGTAAATCCGGGTTTAGAATATTGCCCGTTTCAAATCTTGAGCTTTGAAATTTTTGATACGAATAACCACCCGTCGCTTCAAAATTCAATGAACTAAAGGTTTTGTTATAAACTAAATAAGTATCTAATAATTTATTTTTTCTGGTTGCTTCTGTATATTCATTTGTCCCGTATGGAATGTTGTTGTTTGATGGCGCAGAACCGGCATTAGCACCAACCAATCTTGTTCTTTCTCCATTCGATTCATCATAACCCACATTTACAACAGCTCTTAAAGCAGGTAAAAAATGAAATTTATAATCCATTTCAAAATTTCCAAAAATTCTGTCATTCGTTCCTCTGTCATTTGTATTCAACAATTGCGAAACAGGATTTCTTGCGGCAGTTGATACTAAAGGGTAATTTCCGTTGGCATCAACTCCGGTAGTATATTCAAAGTAACCGCCATAAGGTGCACCTTCCACTTTTATGGGCTGTGTTGGGTCAAAACCAATAGCAGCTCCTTCAACAGCATCTGTAAATCTGTTTATTTCGTCTGTATAATTGGCGGAAAGTCTCAATTTTAAATGATTGTCAAGGAATGCCGGATTCATTACTAAACCAACTGTGTTTCTTTTGAAAGTGTTCGTTAAACGCAATCCTTGCTGATCTGTATTTCCCAGTGTTAAACTTGTTGGAATGATATTGAATAAACTTCCTCTAACGGCTAAGCTTTGATCTACCGTCCCGGTGTTTCTGTAAATTGCTTTTTGCCAATCTGTATTTGCAGTTCCCAGTTTACTTAGATCATCGCTTCTTCTGTCTGCAATAACACTTCTAAATTCATCTGCACTAAAAACATCAACCGTTTTGGTTAGTGTGCCCGCAGCATATTGTACATTATAATCTACGGATAATGTTTTGCTTCCTTTTTTAGTGGTAATTATAATTACACCATTTGAAGCTCGTGAACCGTAAATTGCAGAAGCCGATGCATCTTTTAAAACCGTAATAGATTCAACAGTTGCAGGGTTTAATGAGGCTAAAAAGGAAGACGATCCTGTATTTGTAGTATTATCGAGAGGTAATCCGTCGATGACAATAAGAGGATCATTACTTGCAAAAAGTGAACTTCCTCCTCGAATTCTAATTTGAGAACTAGAACCCGGAGCACCCGTTGAATTTACTGTTAAACCAGCTACTCTACCGTTCAATAGATTTTCTGTTGTAATGTTATTTCCTTTGTTAAAGTCTTTGGTCGTAAGCGCGGTAACAGATCCTGTCGCATCTTTCTTTTTAACGCTACCGTAACCTACTTGCACAACTACTTCTTTTAGTTGATTATTATCTTCTTCAAGATATACCGTTATGTTTTTTTGTCCGGCAACCGGAATCGTTTGAGCGGAATAGCCGGTATAGGAAAACGTAATTTTACTATCTGTTTTTACTCCGGATAATTGAAATTTTCCATCAAAGTCAGTAGAGGCACTAATGTTTGCTCCTGATACTTTTATGTTTACTCCTGGTATGGGCTGTCCGGACGCTTTTTCCAGGACAACACCGCTAATTGTGTTCTGAGCAAAAACACAAAAAGGAAGTAAGAGTAATAAAAGTAAAAATTTGGTTTTAATTATTTTCATACTTTTTAATTGGGTTGGTTTAAGTTAGTTTTTTTTAATTACTGTTGGTTTCAAATGATTGAAAGAATATTAGTCTGCTCTTTCTTTTTCAATAAGAAAAGGTTTCCCTTTGTAAATTTTAGTTGAAATGTTGGTCATGTTTAAATTGTTTTTGGTTAAGATAATTGGTTAGTTTGTTTTCATTGACTTACGCTGAACAAAAAAATAATAGATTATTACTCAAACGTTATAGCGTATCAACTCACTCTGCAAATTAAGTACAGAGCAAGGTATTAAGACAGGGAAAAATTCATTTATAAAAGGGGACAATTTCGTAAAAGTGTACACACAACACTTTATAAAAACATATTCTTTATTTTTTTGCTTTAAAAAAAATGATAATAGGAATAATTAACCTTTATAATAATAGATTTAATAATTGTTTAAGCTGCTGTTTTTAATCCATATGACATCAAAAAACAACCTGAAAACGCTCAAAATCTTAATTGTTGACAAGAGCAATTCAAAAAATACAGCCATCAGAAACAGTCATTAATCTAAAAAACAAATACTATTTTTAAGCATTACATAATAATTATGTTAATTTCGCAAAGTATACAGATTTCAAATATATTCACATAAAAAAATTGATCCCGCTTTCTGATCACATCCCTTTTATTTTTCGTATATCAAAGAGCAACATGCTTTTTAAAAAAATTTCTATGAATAAGTTAATGCTCTTTCTTGTTATCAGTCTTCTGCACCTACAGGCATCAGGACAGAATTACCCGATAAGGCATCTTGATATTTCATCGGGACTTTCTAACAATTCTGTTGCCTCTATCTATCAGGATCAAAATGGCTATATGTGGTTTGGAACTTTTGATGGACTTAACCGATATGATGGAAATGATTTTAAGATTTACCGCCATATTCACACTGATCCATATTCTATTCAGGGAAATGCCATTAGCTGTATAGAAGGTGACTTCGAAAATAATTTGTGGGTAGGAACAACTGCCGGGCCAGTGGTTTTTAATGCAGAACGGTCTTCTTTTAGTCCATTGCAATATTATGATACGAACAAAAAAATCAAACCTTTAAACATTACCGCCTACGAAATAATTGCTGTACATGCTTTACAAATGATTCTTGTCGCGACAAAAGAGGCAATCGTACTTTATAAAGAAGATGAGAAAATTGGAACGGCAATACCTTTCAACGGAAAATTAAATTATATCGCAAGATCAATATCTTATAATGCGAAAAAACAAATCTTCTATGTTTTTATAACCGGAACCGGTCTTTGCCAGTACGATATTAAATCAAAAAAACTAACGCTTCTCAACAATACAATTACGGGCGCAAATTGCATTAAATTAACAAATGATGGACTCTGGATTGGATCAGACGAAGGGGCTTACTTATATAATGACCATCTGAATACCTATTCTAAAAATTACTTTCTGGAGAAAACAGTCGTGCGTGATTTTTATCAGCAGGAAAACAGACTCTGGATTGCCACTGACGGAGCTGGTCTTTACACCCTTACAAAAAATCAGACTGCTCCTGTTTTATATCGTGCCAGCGGCCCTGTTTCATTGCTTAAAAGTAAATCTCTGTATGATATCTTCCAAAGCAAAAACGGAGAAATGTGGTTCGGAACCCTGCGTGGGGGCGTAAGCATGATGGGGAAAAACCCGCTCTTCTTTAATCATTTTAAAAGCAAGGATCCGCTGACCAATAAAGAAGACGAAGATCCTGCCGCAAACTTCATGCTTTCTTTCTGCGAAGATGAAAAGAAAAACATCTGGATTGGCACTGATGGCGCCGGAATGCGGTACTGGAACAGAAAACAAAACACCTACGACGTTTACTCGACAACATCAGCTGCCGGCAGAAAAATTCAGAGCAATTTTGTTACAAGCATCGTCAGGGATTCTGATAATGCGATCTGGGTTGCCATGTGGAAAGGCGGAGTCTGCCGTATTGATCCAAAATCAAAAGCAATTCAGAATTTCTCCATTTATAATCAATTCACTAAAAAAGCAGAACAGGAATCATGGCTGCTGTTTATAGATTCAAAAAAAACATTGTGGCTTGCCGTTACTAACGGCGGAGCACTATATCAATTTGATAAAAAACAAAACAAATTCATCTGCTATAGTACAACTTTGCGGGATGTTACTTGTCTCTACGAAACCAAAGACGGAAAAATCTGGGGCGGCACATTCAATTCGTTTTTTGAGATAGAACCAAAAACAAAAAAAGTAAAAAACTATCATTCAGCTTATACTATCAGATGCATAACTGAAGATCAGAACAAAAATCTTTGGATTGGTACCGTTGAAGGTGGTCTTCTTTTATTTAACCGAAAAACGGGCACTTTCAAAAAGTATACTACACAAAACGGTCTTTCGAGCAATACAATACTTCGTCTTTTAGAAGACAAAAAAGGAGATTTATGGATGAGTACGTATCACGGGATTTCAAGATTGAATCCTAAAAACAACACTTTCAGAAATTTTGGAGTTTCTGACGGACTTCAGGGCAATCAATTTAGCTGGAATGCCGGTACGAAACTTTCTACAGGAGAATTTATTTTTGGCGGTATAAACGGGTTCAATGTTTTTGATCCGGACAATATAAAAGACAAAAAAAATACCGGCAAATTTCTATTAAATGATTTGCTGGTAAACAATCAGTCTTTAAAATTGGACAGTCCTTATATCACAGAAAAAAAACTCGAAATGATAAGTGGAGCCGAACTTCCTTACGAAAAATCGGCATTGAGTTTTGATTTTGTTTATCTTGATTATGTCAATTCCGAAAAAATAAATACCGCTTATTTTCTCGAAGGATGGGACAAAGACTGGAACTATACCTCAAACAGCAACAGGGCAAATTACTCCAGACTGACTGAAGGAACCTATGTTTTTAAAGTAAAAACAACTGATGTTTTTGGAAACTGGACCAATGAAGTAACACTCGCGACGGTAAAAATTCTTCCGCCCTGGTATAGAACATGGTGGGCTTATACCTTTTATCTAATTGCTGCTGTCGGTGCAATTTATGCGTACGTAGGGTATCATAAAAACAAGGAAAGACTTCGCTACGAAATAAAACTGGCCCGTATGGAGCATAAAAAAGACAAGGAACATGCCGAAAAGCAGTTTTCTATGTTTACTTATATGGCTCATGAATTGCGTACTCCCCTATCTTTAATTATAAATCCGCTAAAAAGTGCCATTGACAGAAAAACCCGTTCTGAAGATGATCTCGACCTGAATCTCGCCTATAAAAATGCCAAAAGATTATTGAGTCTCACGGATCAATTACTGTTGTTTAGAAAAGCAGAAACGGATCTGGATGAACTCAAAGTTTCTAAGATTAACTTAAACAGCCTGTGCCGTGAAATCTACGAAAGCTTTACGCAAATGGCAGCGGTTAAAAGTTTAAATTATCAATTTATTGAAGAAAAAATACCCGCTGAAATATATGGCGATTATGAAAAAATAGAGATTACGCTGTTTAATTTAATCTCAAATGCTTTCAAATTCACACCTAATAAAGGATCTATAAGTATTCAGATAATCGAGAATACTGCTGATGTTTCTATTATTATATCGGATACCGGCAGCGGAATTGATGAGAATGATATTGATACTATTTTTGAAGAATTCAGGCAGATTAAGTCTAAAGCCAGCAATGGTTTTGGTATAGGTCTGTATGTTGCCAAATATTTTGTGACTAAACATCATGGCGAAATAAAGTGTGAAAGTAAAGTAGGAAAAGGTACTTCGTTTACTATTACACTTCCAAAAGGAAAAGGCCATTTTGCAGAAATGAGTATCAATGAGAATCATCCTCAAATGTCGCCTTTGGTAGGTGAACTTCTTGAAGGAATGCCGGCAGATAATCAAAATATACCTAAAGGCAAAAATCAACTATCTTCTCCTGAAAATATACAGTCAGCATTAATCAGTACAAAAAAAGTATTGCTAATTGTTGAAGACAATCCTGAAATGAATCATTATCTGGTACAGCTTTTCTCCAAAAACTATGTTGTTTATTCGGCAGCAAATGGGCTCGAAGGACTGAAACTTGTCGAAAAACACATGCCTGATATTGTACTAAGCGATATTTCTATGGAAGGCATGAACGGTTTGGATTTATGTAAAAAAATCAAACAAAATGATGATTTAAGCCATATTCCGGTGATACTTCTTACGGCTACAACCAGCAATGATATTCATTTGCAGAGCATTACTGAAGGTGCAGACGACTATGTTACCAAACCTTTTGACAGTGATATACTTCTGGCACGTGTTGATTCCGTTATTCGAAACAGAGGGCAATTACGCAAGTATTTCCTGGACAGCATAACACTTCGTGAAAATGCAAATAAAGTTCCTCTTGAATACAAAGAATTTCTTGATAAATGTATCGAAATCGTCGAAGCCAATCTTGAAAACAGCGAATTTAACCTAAAGAATTTCTCTGCTGCAATGGGTATGAGTCATTCAAGTCTTTACAAAAAGATTAAAGCAATTTCGGGACAAACTGTAAATGTTTTTATCAGATCTATCAGAATCCGCAGAGCCGCAGTAATTATGCTTACAGAAAATATTAATATCGCGCAGGTTGGACCACAGGTTGGTATAGAAGATCAACGCTATTTCCGTCAACAGTTCGTAAAATTGTTTGGAATGAAACCTTCAGAGTATATCAAAAAATATAGAAATTCTTTTAATAAGGAATTGAATATCATTCAGAAAAGAGATATTACATAATAGCCATTACGAAAAAACGAACTGATGGTTAATCTTTTCCGAAGTACAGAGATTGAAGCTATTTTGTGGCATATATATTCAAGTAGCTGACATTTTAACAAACTCAATTATTTCATCAGTTCAAATACAACATGCTTAATGTACTTTCTATTATAAGTATACAATACATGAATTTTATGATCTGAAGTTTGAATAATAGCCGGATAACTGAATTCACCTTCCGGTTGGTTTTCCAGATTAAATATTTTTTTCCAATGCACACCATCTTTTGAATATTCTACATCTAAAACATTTCGGCCATTAAACCAATCTTTTCCCATTTTTAAAGGATTATTCACTAATAAAAATGATTTTTTAGACAGTGTTACAGCATCAACTCCTGAATTTGAGTTGACAACATTAATACTATCCGTTCGTTGCCATGTTTTGCCGTAATCATCTGACCAGCTTGAAATTAATTTATTATGCCTGCTTCGGGATAAAATTTGAATTTCTTTATCTGAATGAACGAGGAATGTTGGCTGAATAATATCAAAGTTTTTCTTATCCTGAATATCTGTTATAAGCCAACTATCAGTTGCTTCTGTATAGGTTTCTATAAATACCCGCCATTTATTATCATTAATGCTTTCGGTACTGCTTCCGCATAAAATAATTCCCGGACTTGTTTCGATTGGTTTATTTCTGATTGGCCCTAATATTCCTTTTGGCAGATATTTAGCAGTACTCCAGGTCTTTCCGTCATCTTTTGAAACGATCATAGCACCAAACCATTCTCTAGGATTTTTCCCCACTTTATAAAATAAATATAGATTCTGACTTTTACTTTTAAACAAAACCGGATTCCAGCATGGCAAGGTATCACCATCTTTTATTAAAGGACTTATAATTTTTTCAGGAGCAGACCATTTTTTTTCCTTATAAGATGAAATATAAATACTGACATCTTTTGCGCCTTCATATTTCCCGCCAAACCAGGCTGCTAAAAGCGTATTGGGTTCGATTTCAACTAATGTTGATGCATGACTAGCCGCCGTTACCGGATTTTCGGCAATATAATTTTGGGTAATATTAACTGCTTTAGGTCCGTTTTTAATTGATTTACAAGCAAGAAAAACAGAAACTAATAAAACAATCAAACAATATTTTTTTAAATTCATAATCTAACTTTTATATAAAACAAAAGGAGAGTTTCCTCTCCTTTTGCGTTTTTAAGTAAAGAATGTGTTTGTCTTTACTCAACCAAATTAATTATTTAGTATCCCACCAAAGTTTAGTTCCTCCGGTATCCGGACCTTTAAGTTTTGTGATTCCGTCTGTAACAGCATCTTTATTAGAAGAATATTCATTTGTTGTATAAATAATTCTTTTCATTAAGCTTTTACCAACTCCGGCATCATTATTATCTGTGTTAAGAACCGGATAGATTACTTTTGCATCACTTCGGCGTAAATCTGCCCAGGATTCCCACGATTCAGGGAAAATTGCCAAATACTTTTGAACCGCAATTTGTGTACGTTGATTTGCAGCTGCAGCTGACCATGCAACAGGCAATTTTACAGGTATATCTTGTAAGTCTAAAGTTGGATAAACTGTTAAGATGTTTGGTAAAGTTGGTAATGTATTTCCGGCTACATAAGCATTGATTGCTGCTGTATCTGTAATTCCCCATTGTCTTAAAGACATTCTGATACCTTCTTCATACAAACTTTGAGCACTTCCCCCCATATTCCATCCGTTCAAAGCACCTTCTGCTCTGCTGAAATAGTTTTCAGAAGCCATGAATACTTCAATATTTTTACTTTCACTTAGGTTTCCTGCAGCACCATTCCCCATAACATCATTGTTAAAAGCAGAGAATTTAGTAGTTCCAAACTGATCTTCTAAACCTCCAACGGGCTGACCACGGTAAACACCCGTATCGATTTTAGCAAACCATTTTGCTAACCTTGGATCATTATATCCAACAAGTATACTTTCCATAGAAGCTGTCATCGTATACCCCCAGCTGTTTACAATCATGTTTAAATTGTTTGGAGTAATATTACTTGCTTTAAAGAAAGCTCCCTGCTCATTTGTTTGCATAACACCCGCAGCTACAGCAGCTTCAGCTTGTGTTTTTGCTTTATCTGGCTGAATATCAGAGATTCTTAATGCTAAACGTAATCTTAAACTGTTTCCGAATACTCTCCAGTTAGCAACATTACCAGCATATAAACGATCATTTGGCTGAAAAGCAGCCACTGTTGTTAGAGAAGAACTACTTAAAGAAGCATTTGCTTCGTCAAGTAATTTAAAAAAGTCTTCGTAAATAGATTCTACACTATCATAAGGTACTTTTTCTTTACCGTTTCCTGCTGCAGTGTATGGAATTGGCCCGTAAGCATCTACCATTTGATTGTACATGAAAACTTTCCAGATTTTAAGAATTGCCAAAGCTTCGGCGTTTCCTTCAGATGCTTTAACAGCATTGTTTAAAGCCGGCACTGCAACGGTATAAAATCTTGTCCACCCTCGTCCTTCGTATCCATTTACAAATGCATTTCTCTCCGTACCATATCCACAATTTAAATAGTGAATAAAAGTTGACGATAAAATACCCGTTGCAATACCCCAGGTTCCCTGATCATCTACACCTGGTGATGAATAAGATCCGTTGTGAATACCTGCATAAATTGCAGATGCAAATGATGGTCCCGCCAGCGTAGCATCTAACTGATCTTCAGTAAGCGAATTAGGATCTGTGTTTATTTCATCAAAATCGCTATTACAACTTGATAAAATAACAGCTGTCATTAATGCAGCTCCTAATGTTTTTATTTTAAAACTATATTTCATGATGTCTCTTTTTTAAATTAAAATCCGAATTTAACATTAACTCCATAATCTCTCGTTGAAGGAATGTTGAAAGATTCTATACCTTGTAAGTTTCCAGTACCAGCTCCCGCTTCCGGATCAAAATATTTAGCTTTATTTACAAAGAAGAATAAATTTCTTCCTACCAATGAAAAGTCAATACTTGTAAAACCTGTGTTGCTTAATACACGTTTTGGTAATGAATATCCAAAAACAAGCTCTCTTAATCTGATGTTTGTTGCATCATAAATAAAAGGTTCTGCCACAGGTGTTCTTTGTCCAATTGCTGTCCAGTATTGTTCAGATGTAATACTTGTCGTATTCGGAGTATAAGTTCCGCCTGCTCCTGCAACAACACCATCAACAATGATACCTCCTTCTCTTCCTGCCAAAGTAATATCATTCACCCCTAAACCTGCTTGTCTTGCCTGAGTATATGAAATAACTTCTCCGCCAATTCTAAAATCAATTAAGAAACTGAAATTGAAATCTTTGTATTTAAAGTTGTTTTTTAAACCTCCAGTCCAGTCTGGATTAAAGTTACCCGCACGAACATCAAAACCGTTTGTTGCTAATGGAATACCTGCACTGTTTACAATAATTTTACCATCAGCATTTCTTTGGAAACCTTTAATGTATAAATCACCGTATTCACCGCCTACAACAACTTTACTTCTTACTAAACGTCCTTCACCAAGAACTAATTCATCTCTTCCTTCAAAAATAGATTTTACTTTTGATTTATAAGAAGCGTAGTTTGCTGTAATATCCCAGCTAAAATTTTCTGTCTGAATAGGAGTTGCAGTAAGCGTAAGCTCAATACCTTTATTTTCAATATCCCCGCCATTTACAATAGCTCTTGAATATGAAGAAGACTCAGGCGTATTGATATAGAAAATTTGGTTATCTGTTAATGTATTAAAGTAGGTAAAATCTAAACCTAAACGATTATTAAAGAATCTAACATCTGCACCAAACTCTGTTGAAGAAGATATTTCTGGTTTTAAGTTAGGATTTGCAGCCGTTGTTTGTCCGTATAACATACCGCCATTTCCACCAATATAGGAGAATCTTTGCTGCGTTTGGTAAGGATCTGTATCGTTTCCAACCTGTGCGTATGAAGCTCTTAATTTTGCAAAACTAATTACTTCAGGTAATTTAACCATATCAGAAATGACAGCTGAAAGACCTACAGAAGGATAAAAATAATCAGTAGGCAAAGTAGAAGACCAGTCATTTCTGGCAGTTAAATCTAAGAATAAATAGTTTTTAAAACCAAGCTGACCAAAGGCGTAAAGGGAATTAATTCTTTTTTCTGAAGATGTAGATGTAGATTGAATTGTCTGCACATTAGACAAGGCAAAAAAGTTTCTCTTACTTAAAACTCCTCCTGAATTCAAAGCTGAACTGTTTTGCTGTAATGAACTTGCACCTCCATTAAGTCCAACAGAAAAATCTCCAAATTTTTCATTGTAAGAAAGTAAAGCATCAATATTCAATTCACTTACGGTTTCATAAGATTCGCTGTATGAACCTAAGTTATTGTTAAATGCAACTGTAGCATATCTGTTTCTAACATTTTTGTTTGTCATTTGGTCTAAACCAGCTCTACCTTGTAAACTTAGCGTTTTTGTAAATTCATATTTAAGAGAAGCTAAACCAATAAATCTGTTTCTTTTATCTGTACGTGCATCATCTCTTAACGCAGACCAAAATGGGTTTCCTCCTGGTGCTCCAGTTTCATCGATGAAATAATTCATTTGTTTTTGACCTGCAGCATCGGTGTATTCAAAATTTCTGTAATCATTATATGCAATACTACGAGGCAGTAAATAAGCTGATGTACCAATAGATTCTTCTCCGGTTCTCAATAAATTATCGATATCCTGAATGATGTAATTTGTTTTCACATCCAATGATAATTTATCAGATAGTTTACTTGTCAATCTTAAATTAAGATTATGTCTGTCTAATTGATTCCCACCCACAATACCTTCAGCACGTGTATTTGTATATGAGAAATAACCTTGCGCTTTTTCATTTCCTGCCGTAACAGTTAATGTATTAGCTAAATTGTAACCCGTTTTATAAAAATCAATAACGTTATTTGGTTGTGGAGAATAACTTTGTGTAGCCGGTCCTGAATAATTTGGATTACGAACTAACTGCCAGTTTGAAACCTGGCTTCCGTCTAATTTTCCTCCCCAGCTTGAACTGGAAGTTGGGTTGTAAACACCATTTGTTCCCTGACCGTACTCATTTTGCAAATTCATCAAATTATAAGCAGATGAAGCCATAAAATTAGTTGATAACGAAACTGATGTTTTTCCTTCTTTGCCAGATTTTGTTGTAATTACGATAACCCCATTACTCGCTCTGGAACCATAAAGAGCAGCAGCAGAAGGTCCTTTAAGAACTGTCATCGAAGCAATATCTTCGGGGTTAATGTTTGAAATACCATCTGGTTGTGTAGTTCCTCCTGTATCAATATCAGGATTTGTTGTTGTTGTACCGTTACTAATTGGTACACCATCTACTACATACAGAGGCTGATTGTTTCCGTTAAGAGATCTGTTCCCTCTTAATGTAATTCTCGATGAACTACCAACACCATTTGATGTTGTAGAGAAGTTAAGACCGGCAACCTTACCCGAAAGCGAGTTGGCAACGTTTAATGATCTTGCCTCTGAAAGTTCATCTACAGCAATATTTTGAGCAGAATACGTAATCGCTTTTTTCTCTCTTTTAATACCAAGAGCTGTTACTACTACTTCTCCTAATTGTTGTGTAGCTGCACCCAAAGCTACATCAATTGTAGTTTGTGTTCCTACTGTTACTTCTTGTGGAGCGGAGCCCACATAAGAAAAGATCAAAACTGCTGATTTATTTGGAACTGCTATACTGTACTTCCCATCAAAGTCTGATGATGCACTTGTCTTTGCTCCTTTAACAATAACATTTGCTCCAGGAATCGGAATTCCGCTCGCAGCATCTGTTATCGTTCCTTTTACTGTTGTTTGTGCTTGCAGACCTGTAAATCCGAATAAGCATATAACAAACAGTAATTTTAGTACGTCCTTAATCATATTGGTTGTTTTTTAAGTTAATATCATGTTAAACTTAAGAATACCCTGTGTAAACAAATTATTATTTCGACAAATGACATATTTGAAGAGGTGTAGGTTATACATTTATAAAAAACTTAGAATTTTACTGTTAAAATAGGGGGTTCATTATAGAAACAAGTAAAAAGGTCAGACTGTCCATTGAGTTGCTCATTGGATGTGTTTGCTGATAAATGGTCTTTGCTTATTATCAGAGATTTAATATTTTATAAAAAGCATGTATAATGACTTTTTAAAATCGGAAGAAGGCATTACCACTAATATTTTAGCATCAAGACTAAAGAACCTGAAGAAAATGGTGCCATAGAAAAATCCGTACACTCTGACAGCAATGCAAAAATTTGTACAAACTGACAACAAAAAGGAATAGATTTATTGCCCATAATTATGGAAGTTTACATTTGGTCAGACAAATATTTAGCTCTTCCTGCTGGCATAAAGCAATAATAAAAGAAGTTAAAAAAGACAAAATTTTAAGATAGATAACAAAAGAACTGAAATCAAAATGACGAGAAGAAAAGCTGCAAGCTGCAGCTAACAACCGTTTGGCAAGTTTACAACCTCGCTAAGCGGAGGAACTTAAAATGTGTCCTTATTTTATTCTGATAAGTTTCTGGATGATACCAGATCCCTATGTTACATAACGATATTTTTT
>RCUJ01000859.1_pt1 | contig 17065 bp, 15 predicted proteins | sample 2166321 | NCBI WGS metagenome assembly RCUJ01 (sample SAMN09932808, study PRJNA488358) | compost metagenome | feature: garden; material: soil; isolation source: compost soil in an enriched community after 118 h of incubation | place: Germany: Experimental Botanical Garden Goettingen | collected... | reverse complement strand
GGGCCGAGGAACGGAAAGCGTTCGTGTAGCTCACGCCCACGATAGATTTTCAGATCCAGTTCCCTCGCTTCGGGGGCAGCCGCATAGGCATCTAGTTCGGCGACCTCGTCCTCGCGGTAGCACACACGCATCTGACCGCTGGCGATGAACTCCAGATCGTCGTCAATCAGCTGTGGCAGACGCTTCCACAGCGCGAAGGAGCGGTTGGCCAGTTCCAGCTGGCCGAGGAAACGACCTTGGCGACGCACGTTGCCGAAGTTCACTCCGCTGGCGTACTGGCCGATCATGTCCCGTTCCAGAAGCACCACCGAGCGCCCGCGCTGACGCAGGAAGAATGCCGAAGCCGCGCCCATAAGGCCACCGCCTACGATCAGTACATCAATTTGTTGAACGCTCACCGCGACACCTCTTCGGCTAGCCTGATTTCCTCGCTCTGCATAGGCAGCGGCTTGACCGGCGCCTGACCGCGCTGACGACCGACCCGCTCGACAGGAACGCCAGCCGCCGCGGCGATCACCTCGGCGCCGGCCTGCGAGCAGTAACGACCTTGACAGCGGCCCATGCCGACCCGGCTGAAGGCCTTCGCACGATTGACCTCACTGGCGCCCTTCTCGCGCACCGCCTCACGCAACTCGCCGGCGGTAATCATTTCGCAACGGCAGACGATCGCCCCGTCAGGCAACCTCTCGGCTTGAGCCGCCGGCCAGGGAAAGGCCTGGTGCAGGCCCCGGCTGAACTGTTCCATCGCCGCTAAGGCACATCGCTTCTGAGCCAGCGCCTCGCTGCTCACGGGCTGCCGCAGATCCTGCAACAGCGCCATGGCAGTCAGGCGCCCGGAGTGCTCGGCGGCATCGGCACCGCGGATTCGCGTACCGTCGCCGGCGGCGTACACCCCCTCGACCGAAGTGCGACCGTCTTGATCAGTATCCAGCACCCACTGTTGCGAAGGCTCATGAAAGTGCATACGGCAGCCGGCGAGGTCGGCCAATTGGGTTTCCGGGCGCAGGTGATATCCGAGGGCGACCGCATCGCAGTCGATCTCCAGGCTTTCGCCGTGTGCCGTGCGCACACGCACAGCACTGACGCCTGTGCTCGCTTCGCCCACTATCTGCTGCGGCTCGACGCCCAGGCGTACTGGAATACCCGCCAAAAACAGTTTGGCCATCAACTGCAGGCCGGTGAACAGCATCCTTGGTCGAGCCAGCAGTTTGGGCAGGGCGAATATGCGTTTGCGCAGCGGTGAGGTGTCGAGCACGGCGGCCACCTCGGCACCGGCCTTGAGGTACTGACTGGCGACCAGGTAAAGCAGCGGCCCACTACCCATGAACACCACCCGGCGACCGATCGCTACCGCTTGCGCCTTCAGGGCGATCTGCGCGCCGCCTAAACTAAAGCAACCTGCTAGTTGCCAGCCGGCGATCGGCATCAAGCGGTCAGTGGCCCCCGTACAAAGGATCAGTGCATCGTAACTGACCGTCGTGTGCTTGCCCTGGCTGATGCAGAACAATTCCCACGGGCTCAAGCTCCACACCGACGTGTCGGGCCGGTAATCGATCCGCCCACGCAAGTGGTCGAAGCTATCGTGCAGTGCCTTGGCCTTGTCCGCCTCGCTACCATAAAGGGTGGCGTAATCGCGGTCGAACCCCTCAGGCTGTCGACGATAGATCTGGCCGCCGTCGCGACGGTTTTCGTCCAACACAATCGGCCTAATGCCGGCTGCCACCAGAATCTCGGCACAACGTGTGCCGGCCGGGCCGGCACCGACTATCACGACGCGCACATCGTCATTGCGAAGACCTTTCAGGCGCGCAATGGCCATGTCGCCTCCGGCTGTATGGTTACGATATCCAGTCCTTCGCGGACTTCGTTCGAGCAAGCACGCAGACGTTCGCCCCTACGGGTCCAGACCCAGCAGTCCTGGCAAGCGCCCATCAGGCAGAAGCCGGCACGTCGGCCCGAATCGAACTCTGACTGGCGTAGGGTCGACACCTGGGTTAATAACGCAACCATCAGGGTGTCGCCTTCCATCGCCTCGATGGGTTCGCCATCGACCATCAACCTTACCTTTGCACGCTGTTTTTCGGCCAAGCGCACGAAACGCGCGTTCATGCGTAGGTCCCCACTAATTTCATGCTGTGCGATCCTTGCTGTGCCTTGATAAGCTCGGCACTTTCGTGATGGCACAGGATCTCGCTGCCGCCGGCGATATTTCGTCGTGGCGGCGCGCTGCGATTGCAGAGCCCATCAATGCGCACCGGACAACGGTTCAGAAACGGGCACAAGTGCGCAGTAGTGTCCAACGCGCCGATCGGGGGGAGATCGCCATGGGAGGCACTGCAGTTCTCCAACCATCCCTGACGCAATTCCGGCACTGAATTGATTAAAAGATCGGTGTAGGGATGGTATGGCACCTGGACGAACGACTCACAGTCTCCCGCCTCGACCTTGTGCCCGCTATACATCACTACGATGTCGTCACACAGCGCGCGAACGGTCGAGATGTCGTGGCTGATGAAGAGGTAGGAAACCCCCAGATCGCGACGCAGATCACGCAACAGTTCGAGAATCGCCGCCCCTACCACGGTATCCAGTGCCGAGGTCACTTCGTCACAGAGGATCAGGTCCGGCTCCGCGGCGAGCGCCCGTGCCAGGTTTACCCTTTGTTTCTGCCCGCCAGACAACTCACCAGGGCGGCGCTGCGCGATGCTTGCCGGCAGTTGCACCAACTCCAGCAATTCAGCAACTCGTCGCTGACGTTGTGCACCCTTCATGCCGTGGTAGAACCGTAACGGACGGCCAAGGATCTCTTCGATGCTGTGTCGAGGATTCAGTGCCGTATCAGCATTCTGGAATACGAATTGAACACGTCGGAACTGCTCGCGGGTGCGACCGGCCAGGGTTTTGCTGAGCGGCTGGCCGTCCAGCAGGATCCGCCCGGCTGACGGCTCCGCCAAGCCAGCGATAGCCTGAGCGAGAGTAGTCTTCCCCGACCCCGACTCGCCGATCACACCGACTGCCGCACCTCTACGAACCTGCAGATCCACATCCTGCAGGACCTTTTTGACGCCATAGCAAATCTCTAGGCCACGGACGTCGAGCAGCAGATCATTCCCCGCAGGGCCCACGCCTTGATCGACCGCGTCCCGGGTCGCCGTCGGCTTCATCGCCGACAGCAGGCTACGGGTATAGGGATGTTCGGGTTCTATCAGGATCTGCTCGGTACTGCTGTTTTCCTGAATCTGACCATTGCGCAGCACTACAATACGGTCGGCCATCTGCGCTACCACCGCCAGATCGTGCGAGACGTATACGGCCGTTGTGCCTAGCTCACGAACCACCTGCTTGAAAGCCCGCAGCACTTCGATCTGTGTGGTGACGTCCAGCGCCGTGGTCGGCTCGTCGAGGATCACCAATGCCGGATCAGTGATCAGCGCCATCGCCGCCATTAACCTTTGCAGTTGACCGCCCGAGACCTGATGCGGATAACGCGCACCTATGCCTTCAGGGTCCGGCAACGCCAGCGCTCGAAACAACCCGACGGCCTTGGCCTGCGCCTCGTGCCGCGGCAGAGTGCCGTGGATCAACGCGCTTTCAATCACTTGATCCATGATGCACTTGGAAGGATTGAAGGCCGCCGCCGCGCTCTGTGCAATATATGCCACAGTGCGCCCGCGCAACTTTGCCAGTTCGGCATTCGACAGTTTGAGTACATCCACATCGCCGATGCGTACCGAGCCGCCTACGATGCAGCAGCCACTGCGGGCGTAACCCATCAGTGACAAGGCAATGGTGCTTTTGCCGGAACCGGACTCACCGATCAGCGCCAGTACTTCGCCCTTGTTCAGGCTGAAATCCGCACCGTGTACGATCGGAATGTCGATGCCTTCTTCATTGCGCGCGGCCACGCGCAGGCCACTTACCCTGACGATTTCGTTCATTTCACTTCTCCGTCCCGCGCTTGGATCGCCCGCCGAAGCTGTCGATGAGCAAGTTGACCCCCATGGTCAGGGTGGCGATGGCAAGCGCCGGCACCAATACGGCCGGAGCCCCCTCCTCCAGGCCCTGGATGTTTTCTCGCACTAGAGAGCCCCAATCCGCGTCCGGCGGCTGTATGCCCAGTCCGAGGAAGCTCATCGCGCTCAGCAGCAGCACCACGTACACAAAGCGCAGGCCAAAATCGGTCAGCACAGGACGAAGCATGTTCGGCAGCACCTCGATGAAGATGATGTAGGGCATAGCCTCACCTCGAGTGCGAGCAACCCTGACGAAGTCCATGGTCATGACGTTTACTGCAACCGCACGTGCAATACGGAAGGAGCCCGGCATGTAGGCAAATGCGGCCATGAACAACAGCAACGGCACGGAGGACCCGAACGAGGCGACCATCAATAGCGCGAAAATCTTGTTCGGGATGGAGATCAACGCATCTTCGGTACGGCTTATGAGTGCATCGACCCAACCACCGGAGGCAGCCGCCACTAGCCCAAGCACCACTCCTGCCGTGCAGGCGAGCACGGTCGCCGCCAACGCCACGCCGATGGTGTAGGGCGCGCCATGCAATAACCGGCTGAGGATGTCCCGCCCCAGGTAGTCGGTGCCCAACGGAAACTGCCAGCTGAGCGGACCAAAGAAGCCTTCGCTGGCCATGGCGTTGGCATCGTAGGGTGCCAACAGTGGGCCGACGACGGCCATCAATGCCCAGAAGCTCACGATCAGCAGGCCTATGAAGCCACCCAGAGTCAACTTGAGTCGACGACGATGAGGCAAAGCTACGGTCTGTTTCAGTTCATTCTGCTTAACGCCGTTCCCTGCACCCGGCTTTGGGGGAGTGATATCAAGTTTCATTTGCGCAGCCTCGGGTTGGACAGAATTGCACAGAGGTCGGCCAGCAGTACCAGCACCAGGAAACCCAGGCAAAACAACATTACGCACGCCTGGACCAGCGGCATGTCACGTGTGACTACACCGTTGACCATCAGGGTCGCGATACCCGGGTAATTGAAGATCGACTCGACGATGACGACACCACCCAGCAGGTACGAAAGGCTAAGTGCGATGGCGTTGGCGATTGGTCCGATTGCATTGGGCAGCGCATGGCGAAGCACCACGCGTATCGGTCGCGCGCCTTTGAGCACCGCCATTTCGACATAGGGGCTGCTCAATTGGTCGATCAGCGCGGCCCGCGTCATACGTGCCATCTGCGCTACCAACACACAGCACAGAGTCAGCACGGGCATCGCGTAGACGCGCACCAGTTGCCCGAAGGACTCGACGTCAACGTCACGTGACAGGGCCGACAGCCAACCCAGCTTGACCGCGAAGATCAGTACCGCGACGGTGGCAATCAGGAACTCCGGCACGGAGACAGCGAAAACCGCTAGCATGTTGCTGTAGCGATCAAAAATTGAACCGCGGTACATCGCTGACAAAATGCCTATCGTCAGCGCGAGCGGCACTGAAACCAGCGCAGCGATTGACGCCAGGCGCAGGGTGTTGGGCAGACGGCTGGCGATCATTTCGTCGACCGCCATGCCATTGACCAGAGAAACACCAGGATTGCCGGTGATCAACCCGCCCAGCCAGTGTACGTACCGCAGGTACACAGGCTGGTCCAGGCCTAACAACGTGCGCATTGCTGCCACCGCTTCCGGTGTTGCGTCCTGGCCGAGCTGCTCCTGAACCGCATCACCCGGCAGCAGGCTGGTGAGAAAAAACACCACGAGCGACACGATAAGCAGCGTAAGCACGCCTACAGCCAGCCGACTGAATACAAGGCGCGCAATAGTGCTGTTCATAATGGATACCTTTACTTGATGGCGACGCCTGCAGGGACCCGCAGGCGCGCCGTTGTTATCGAGCTATCGTTGCGCTATTCGCTCAGGCATCCAGCCAGACATGCTCAGCAAACATGTAACCCATCAAACCACCGAGCGGATGGGGAACCAGACCTTTCAACTTGGCATTGTGCCCATCGAGGCTGCTGGTGAACTGCGGGATACCGATCCCGCATTTTTCATGCACCAGCACCTGCATATCGGCGTACATCTGCTTGCGTTTGGAATCGTCGGTCTCCCCACGCGCAGCCACCAGCAACTGGTCGAATTGCTCGTTTTTCCACCCTGACTCGTTCATGCCCGCGCTGGACTGGAAAAACAGGCTGAACATCAAATCAGCGGTTGGACGCGCACCGATGTTTCCGAAACCCAGTGGGTGCTTCATCCAGTGATTGGACCAGTAGCCATCCGCCGGAACCCGCTTGATGTCGAATTTGAGTCCGATCTGCTGAGCCGAAAGCTGCAATAACTGGGCGATGTCCAACGAACCGGTGGCGGCTTCGGAAGCTACCAAAGGCAGGGTGCGACCGACCATGCCGGACTTCTGCAGGTGGAACTTGGCCTTCTCCGGATCGAACTGACGCTGCGGCAGACCAGCAAAGTAGTAGCGGTTACTCGCCGCGATTGGCTGATCATTGGCGATGGCGCCATAACCACGGAAGGCTGCACGATTGATCTGTTTACGGTCTAACAGATACTTCATCGCCAAGACGAAGTCAGGATTCTGACTAGGGCCCAACTCATCGCGCATCACCAGATTGGTATAACCACCGGTTCGGGACTCCATCAGCCCTACCTTGGTGCTCTCCAGGATGCGCGAAGTCGAACGTGGGTTGACTGGGTTAATGAGGTCCACATCACCGGCGAGCAAAGCACTGATGCGAGCGGCCTCGTCCGGGATCGAGAAAAACTCGACTTCGTCCAAATAAGGCAGGCCTGGCTTCCAGTAGCTGTCGTTGCGCGCGCCGATCGAGCGCACGCCCGGCTGAAATTCCGCACATTTGAAAGGCCCGGTCCCATTGGCGATAGCGAAATCGGTGGTTCCGTCACGTACGATGAGAAAATGCGTGGTGGCGAGAATAGCCGGCAGGTCGGCATTCGGGCTGGTCAATCGGATCAGCACCTCATACGGCCCGGTGGCTTTCACCTCATCCAACTGCTGCGCGGTAGTCAGCGCTTTGGAACCGACCTGAGGGATCTTGTGACGGTTCAGCGAATAGACAACATCGGCCGAGGTGAATGGCTTGCCGTCGTGAAAGACGACATCCTTGCGCAGTTTGACGGTCCAGGAGATGGCGTCACTGGTATCAAACGACTCCGCAAGGGCCATACGCGGCACCAATTGTTCGTCCAACGTGGTCAGGCCGTTATAGAACATGTTGTGACGGCAATAGTCAGTGTAGTTCGCGCCTTTTGCCGGATCCAGAGTATCGGCGGTCGAGCTGGTCGCGCTGGCGACCTTGATGCGACCACCGCGCTTACCTTTGCCCGTATCACTGGATGTCGAGGCAAAAAGCTCGCCCGCCGGACCAAACAGGCTGCCTGCACCGGCCACGGCAACGCCAGCCAAACCCAGCAAGCGGAGTGCGTCGCGGCGCGACACACCACGATTGAGACCTTCGAAAATGCGTTGGCTTTGCTCTGGGCCAATCAACTGGGTTTCGTTTTTATTTTTGTTGTCAGTCATCTCGTTCTACCTGTCGATAATGAGAAGGCTCGAATGCTCGCTGTGTAGCGAAGCCGCCTGGTGACGCTTACGACACTGAATCAACACTCTTGCTAGTAGCGATAATGCTCCTTGACCATGACGCACTCAGTGCAAGTAGTCCTGAACGCGGTAGTAGGCACCTACCACCGGTAGGAACCATGGCTTGCCGAAATAACCGGGAATGGCCGGCCAATTCAGTTCTCCCCATGGATTGGCTTCGGTCTTGCCGTCCATTACCTCGGACATCACCTGACCCATGTGCACCGACATTTGCACGCCATGACCGCTGTAGCCCATGGAGTGGTAAACGCCACCATGTTGGCCGGCGCGCGGGAGGCGGTCGGAAGTCATATCCACCAAACCGCCCCAGCAATAGTCGACCTTCACTTGAGCCAACTGCGGAAACATCTGCACCAACGCCGCTCGCAGTATCTTGCCGCTCTTCACGTCGGAGTTACCTCCAGACATGGCAAAGCGTGCTCGTCCACCGAACAGCAGACGGTTGTCAGGGGTGAGACGGAAGTAGTTACCAATGGTACGACTGGTAACGTAGGAGCGTCGCCCAGGAAGCAGTCGACTGACCAAATCGTCGGGTAGCCTCTCTGTAGCAATGATGAAACTACCCACCGGTACGATCCGCCGCCGATACCAACCCAGGCCGCCATGCTGGCAAGCCCCTGTCGCCATCAGCACCTGACCGGCCTGCAGACTGCCGCGACTTGTGTCGACCCGGTATCCACCTGCGGAGGCTTTCCAGCCCTTGACAGTAGTCTGCTCAAAGACAAGCGCACCGTGCCGCGCGGCTGCTTCGGCCAAGCCAATGCCAAAGCGGCCTATGTGCATCTGAACACCATTGCGCTGCAGCAGCCCTCCATAAAACTCGGTCGAGCCAACCTCGCTTCGCACCTCAGCAGCAGACAGCAGCTCTACATCAGCATCTACCTCCCGGCGGATAGCCTCGCAGGTCCGCGCTAGCCCTTCGTAGTGATGAGGTTTGGCTGCCAACTTGAGCTTGCCATTACGCGTGAGATCACAGGCGATTCGCTCTTGCTCAACTATCGAGACAACGCTCTGCACCGCATTCTCGTAGGCACGGTAATAGGCGCGCGCTCGCTCACTGCCGAGACTGGCAGTCAACCCGGCGTAGTCCTGAGCAACTCCAGTACTGCAATGACCACCGTTGCGCCCGGAGGCTTCGCCGATCACCCGCCCGGCCTCCAGGACCGCCACACTAGCCCCTTTCAGGGCTAGCGAACGGGCAGCCGACAGACCAGTGAACCCGCCCCCGATGACAACTACATCGACCCGAGCGGGAAGTACGCCGGCCTGCGCACCGGTGAAGACTGGTGCCGTGTCGAGCCAATAGGAATCGCTGTGCATCTCCAACTCCTCGTTGCGAAATAGCGATCAGAGACCGACCAAAGCAGGCAAGCCACCAATGTCAGAAATCTGCCGGTAGCTGTAGCAGGCATTAGCGGGCTGTTCGTGGCCACGAGCGACGAATGCCTTGTTCTTGATCTTCATGTCATTGGCCGACATCAAGTCGTAGCGGAAACTGGAGGAAACATGCAGTACGTCTTCCGGGCCACAACCGAGGTTGTCGAGCATAAATTCGAAAGCGGTTAGACGCGGCTTGTAGGCCTGTGCTTGTTGGGCGGTGAACACCTTATGGAAGGGTACGCCCAGCTTGTCGACGTTGGACATGATTTGCTCGTCCATCGCATTGGAGAAGATCACTAGCGGAATCTTGTCAGCGATCTTGGATAAGCCAGCCGTTACATCAGCATGTGGACCCCAGGTCGGCACGGCATCGTAGTAAAGCTGACCCTCACCGCGATACTCGACACCCCAGCGTTTGCATACCCGAGCAATAGCTGTCTTTAAGATTTCATCATATGGCCGCCAATCACCCATCACCTGATCCAGGCGATAAACGGCGAAGTCTTCTACAAACTGATCCATCTGGTCGGCAGGTACACGATCGGCAAACAGCTGACGGGTCATCGGGCCCAATTGAAAGTTGGTAAGAGTGCCGTAACAATCGAAGGTGATGTACTTGGGTCGAATAATGCTCATGGCGCAGTCCTGATATTTGTTTAAATTTTGCAGCTAACCTCGGCCGCTTTCGGCCTCTGGAGTTGTACTGCCCTGCCGTATCATTACAGCACCAAGAGCCCAGCACATGAGTTTAAAAGCACCGTTTTCTCCACATAAAAAGCTGTTTTACAGGCACGCATCAGCAGACTTTGCGGAACGTCTATCAGGTACCGAAAAACGCACTTCGCCCCGCTTTTTTGCGGGTCTGCACAAACGAGACGGGCGCCCCTTGGGCGCCCGTTTGGGTACATCTCAGCAGAATCAACTGATCTCGATCAGCACCTTTTGTATGCTGAAGTTTTACCGCAAGGCTTCCTCACGTTGGCCCTTGCCATTACACGGACGCTTTAGCCTTCGGTGGATAGGATGTGGTCGGAGCTATGTCGTAACGGTTGACCGATACCGTGCAGCCTTCTGCCCCCCCCCCCCCGCACCAAGGGCAATGTCCAAATCAGGTGCGCGGTGTGCATACGACCGCCAGTCCGGTACAGGCTCTACTAGTGATGCACAGGGCAGAGCGCTGTACCGGAATGCGTCGAGGCATCAATCCCAACTTGGCTTTCCGGATACGATGATACTCAGGGGATATCCACGTTGATCGAGCGGTTGGCGCAGTACTATCCGGCTGGCGAACTTCTCGATTCCGATTTCATCCTCGAGCAGACGATCCATTAGCGCCTGAAAGTAGGGAATACCAGGCGTCACGATTTTCAAAAGGTAATCGTAACCACCACTTACGTTGTAGCACTCGACAATCTCGTGGTACTTGCCGATCCCTGCTTCGAACTTACGAAAGTCCCGTGGTCGGTGGCTGCTGATAGTCACCTCGGAAAAGACAGTGACGTAGCCGCCCAGTTTTTCCAATGCGATCCTCGCATGGTAGCCCAGGATAACGCCGGTATCCTGAAGCCGTTTCGTTCGTAGGAGGCACGGACTTTCACTGAGGGCTATGTTCGCGGAAAGATCTACGTTCGAACAGCGCCCCTCGCGCTGGAGATGCTCAAGAATCTTGATATCGAACTGGTCGAGGGGAGCTGAGGTTTGCATTAGTCGATCACCTTCAATGCCAGGCCCATTGTCGCCTTAAGCAGATTGCGCTGCGGTTAGCGCTTCGTCGAGCGTATCGATCACTATGTGAGCTTCTTCCGCCGACAGTACCAGCGGCGGTCGAATCTTTAGCACATTGTGCCCCATTCCACATGCGCTGAGCAGGACACCCATCTCGCGCATTCGGTTGACTACACGGGTGGTGAGATCGCGGTCCGGTGCTCGCGTTACGCGATCCGAGACCAACTCAACGCCAACGAACATGCCTGCGCCGCGCACATCGCCGATAGCCTCGTGCCGGTTAGCAAGTGCCGAAATGCCGTCGCGCAGAATTTTCCCGACCTTGGCGGCATGCTGCACCAGACCTTCTTTTTCGATCGTGTCCAACACTGCCAGGGCAGCCGCGCACGATACGGTATTGCCGGCGAAGGTGTTGAAGTACCTCGAATCTTTACCGAACTTCGCCAGCGCGTCAGCGGTGGCCAGCAACCCCGCGATAGGTTGCCCATTGCCCATCGGCTTACCTAGGGTGACGATGTCAGGTATGACGCCGTGGCGTTGAAAGCCCCACATATGCTCTCCCGTCCTTCCGAAGCCAGGCTGGACCTCATCGGCGATGAACAGGCCGCCGGACCGCTTGATAGCCTCGACAGCGCCTTTTAACAAGCCCGCCGGCTCAGGAAGAATGCCGTCGCTAGTGAACAGCGAATCGACGATCAGTGCCGCCGGCTTGATGCCATGACGCTGAAGATCGGAGATCGCCGCCTCTACATCCTGGGTGAAGCGCTGGGGAAGGTCGGCACCCTCGGCATGATAAAGGCGCGGCGCCGGCACTATGCGAACGTGCGCACCAAGATCGACCGTAACACCGAGAGATGGCGAAAATTTCGACACCGCATCGGTGAAGCCGTGATAAGCGGTTTCAGTCACGATTACGCCCGTGCCTCCTGTACGAACTTGAGCAATACGATAAGCAAGATCGTTTGCCTCGCTTCCCGTACAGGTCAGCATGAGGTGCGCAAGCTCGGTCTCAGGCACTGTTGCGATCAAACGTTCGGCCAGTTCCAGAATGGTGTCGTGCAGGTACCGGGTATTGGTAGCAAGGGTACGCACTTGCTTGCATATCGCTTCGGTCACGGCCGGGTGACAATGTCCAAGTGAGGCCACGTTGTTGTATGCATCCAGGTAACGGCGACCTTCCGGGTCAATCAACCACACGCCTTCGCCACCCACTATGTGCAGCGGATGTTCGTACATGAGGCGATAGGCCGGACCGAGCAGCGCGTCACGCCGCTCGATCATCGCCGCGGTAACTGGCGCTAGGTTGGCGCGTCCGGGAATATAAGCGTTAACCATGTTGAGGTCAGTCGTGCTTTTCATTGGCTAATCCTTATCGTACATCGGTCAGTAGTCGGTCGCGCGCCTCAGCTCGGGAAAGACCGGCCATCTGAGATAGCGCCTCCCATGCTGCGGGGTTGTGACGCATGATGTAAGCGCGGTTCTCGGGATAACGTTTGGCACGCCACTCCGAAATTAATGCAGTGATCAGATGCCGTGTCGCCATGAGATCGGCGACGATCTCCTGTTCCTCGTAACTAAGCGGCAGAGTCGCGTGATAGGCCCCTACAAACTGCGACGGCCCTTCGAAGGGGTCAGCGTTGCCAGTCATGTGGAAGGCAGCCGCCGTCGCAACCTCACCGACTAGCGGCGCATGCAGCATGTCGCCGAAGTCGATGATCCCCACGACTCGCTCATGATCGTGGGGGTCAACAAGCACGTTGTAGAGGTGGTAATCGTTGTGGATCACTTGCGACCTCACCGAAGCCAACCGCGGTAGCACGTGCTCATTGAAACGCGCCATAAACAACTCGGCCAGAGCTCGACGTGGGGCGTCGACGATGACATCAAGATTGGGTGCCAGCCGATGTGCTGTGGATACGTTCCAGAGCAGATCGTGAGTCGCTGCAGGATGCGCGAAATCGCGCAGCGCTAGGTTCAACTTGGCGAGTACGCACCCCATTGCCCTACACTGCAAAGCGGTCCGAGGAGTCTCACGAATCTGGACACCGTCGAGATATGACAGCATTCGCACAGTGGTTGGGACCCCATCGGCGAGTATCACAGAGTCGCGCGTACTTCCACCCAATGTCCGCACCACTCGGGGAACTGGCAGGTCAGGCGCTACACGGGCAATGTGCTCAAGCGCAGCGATCTGGAAATCCACTACCGAAACCGGCTCGGATGAGTTGCTGATCTTGAAAACGTACCGCATACCATCCCGGGTCTCTATGCAACAATTCTGATCGCGCTCGCCCACCAGTGATTTAACGCTACCGTTGATACCGTAGACACGACTGACCAAGGCGCCAACCTCGTCCGGTGTGAGGCAGGGTGCCGCCGTGCTCAGTGCCGCCGTCGCTATCGATCCATTCGCCGTCATCACGCGCCCCGTTTCGTCGTAGCATCTTGGGCAAGACAATCAAGGCCAAGTAAGCCGGGAAGCTGGCGAATATCTGTCAACCTGTTGACACCATAACCGTCGCACACGGGTTCATGACCGCGATCGATGAAAGCCTTGGCCATGAACCCGAAGTCGGACGCTGTCATGAGGTCATAACGAAAACTCGACGAGACATGCATCATTTGCTCGGGCCCGCAGCCGAGTTGATCGAACATGTATTCGAACATCTGTCCCCTTGGTTTGTATGCGCGAGCTTCCTCGGCTGTATAAACCGCATGGAACGGTGCTTTGAGGTGCGCGACGCTATGTGGAATCAGATCGACCATCGAGTTCGAAAGAATCACCAACGGGACATGCGGGGCAATTGCCTGCAGCGTTTCGACTACATTGGGATGAGGCTGCCAGGTCGGCACGGCCTCGTACAATGCGAGCGCGTCGGAAGGACGATATTCCACACCGTGTTTCTTGCATGTCCTTTGAATAGAGCTCTCAACGACATCAAAGAACGGCTTCCACTCACCTAACACTTCATCGAGACGATAGAATCGAAAACTGTCCAGGAAAGCTGGCATCCGATCACGAGGAACACGATCCTCGAAAAGCAACTTTGCCGTCGGCCCCATTTCAAAGTTGATGAGGGTTCCGTAGCAATCGAAGCTGATAAATTTTGGCTTATAGGTCATGGGTCAATCTCCGCTCTATGGATGAAAGGTTGTTGAGTACTAGTTTATGAATAGCAACTCGACGGAAATGCCTAATCACCCTGCAACTCGGGCAGATTCCTTTTACATTTGACGCATGCCTGACATGATCTGCGGCAACCGTTGATGGAGTGATTGTCCTGACAGTGGTTGTGACGCTGGCATGCATGCGATACGTACGAGAGCATGCGCGCTCAGGGATCCAATTGGGATAGACGCGTATAGCCCGATAGGGTTTGTTACAGGTTGCCGCCGGTTTTTCGAGCTTAACCGGTCCCCGCCAATCGGCAGAGGTCAAATAAATTCAGCAAAGCAAAACGCCCCTCCATTAAGGAAGGGCGTCAATCAACAGACAGGACACCAATAGAGAACGTTACTATCAACGCTCTAGAGCTTACTCGACAGCTTGGTATATCTTGGCAAGGTCACACAGGTCCCAATTGCCGCCGGTCAGTACCACACATACCTTTTCATCCGCCCTGACTTTTATGGAACCTGCCAAGAGAGCACCAATACCAATTGAGGCGGCCGGCTCAGCTATTAACTTTGCATCTTTGGCAAGAGCACGCATACCAGCGATTATATGCTCATCCTCAACCAGTACAATTTCATCCACATACTTCTCGATAATAGGATAGGGATTTTGACCTGGAACACTAATCCTTAAGCCGTCCGCAATAGTATCTAGCAAGGGAAGTGTTGTACGCTTTTTATTTATCCGGCTGTGAAAATACTTCGGTGTCAAGGCGGGCTCGGCGCCTATAACTCGCACCGAGGGGTTCGTTTCCTTGATCGCGGTGGCAATTCCTGAAATAAGCCCACCACCGCCCATGGGAATGATGACCGTGTCGACATTTTCCAGATCCTCCAATATTTCACAACCGATCGTTCCCTGACCAGCCATTACAAGAGGGTCTTCAAAAGCGTGAACAACGGCATATTTGTTTTCTTCGGCGATTTCATACACCCGTTTCCACCTGGCAGCTGTATCTCCATCGAAAAGGATAACTTCTGCGCCAAGTGCTTTGGTGTTTTCGATTTTAATTTTTGGCGTGGTGACTGGAAGTACTAATAACGCTTTGACACCTAGCATTCTGGCGGCGTATGCAAGCCCTTGGGCATGATTGCCAGAAGACGTGGCAATGATACCGTTTGCGATTTCTTCTCTGGAAAGCGAAAGCGCCTTATTCAGAGCCCCGCGAATCTTGAAGGCGCCAGTAATCTGGAGGGTTTCAGGTTTTAAATAGAGCTGACAGCCAACGACCTTCTCTATTTTTTCAGCACGTAGTAACGGCGTATGCTTGATATGGGGTTTGAGCCGTTCCTGGGCTTCCCGAATGTCTTGAATGGTAGGGTAGTCACGCACAATGCTTATCCTTCTAAAGAATGTATTCAGAGAAACTCAAAGAAAGACCCAACGTTGTTGCCCAAGGCATTGCGGTAGATTTTTTCTGCCGTAGTGTTGTCCTGTATGGCCATGCCGGTTGAATCGAAAATAGTTATTTCTTCGTCATTCTCTCTCCCTGGCTTTTCGCCTAGCAGTATCTCACCGATTTCTGCATGGATATCGTCATAGGTAATGATTTTTGCATTCAATGGGTGCCAGGTTTCACCTTTCTCGGCGCACTGGCTAGTGGAGTCGTTTACTATTTTTGCATGTCTGAATATCTCTGGATCGAGCTCTTGCTTGCCTTGTTGATCAGTACCAATCGCAACAATGTGAGTGCCTGGCTTTATCCAATCTGCCTCTACAAGCGTCCCCTTTCCGCGGGTCGTAGTAATCAAGATATCAGCTAGCTCAACCGCCGTTTTTTTTGAACTGGCCATGCTTACTGGAATACCAAACTCACCTTCGATATCCGCCTTAAATCTGGCAAGTGTATCTGGGGAATTGTCCCATGCATGGATTTCCTCAATATTCATAACTTCACTTATTGCACGGATTTGCATTCTTGCTTGATTGCCCGTGCCGATAGAGGTTACTTTTCGCGAGTTCTTTCTTGCCAGCAGTTTTACTGAAACAGCTCCGGCCGCGCCAGTTCTGAGACCGGTGATCAAACTTCCATCCATCACGCAGATCAGCGCGCAACTCTTGCCGTCGAACAGCAAAATGGTACCCATACCGCTCGGCACTCCGTGTACCGCTGGATTATCGTTAAAACCTCCAGACGACGCCTTCATAGAGATCACTTCATTGGCCATATAGTAGCTTAGCTTGAAATCAATCTCCCCACGTGGCGGTGGCAGATGTATCCCTATATAGTCAGGCTGCACTACCTGATTACTATTAAAGGCTTTGTAGGCCTCTTCCACCGTGCTGATGACCTCCTTCATCGATATCAAACTGCGCACTTCTTCTTTTTTTAGCAGCAATGTTTTCATTTATTTAATCTCTCTCATTACGCCCTTCGGCAACCCCGTTGCCTGATTATCTGTACCTTAGTATCCTCCCGAGCACCCAGCAGAAAATTTCGAATATTCACCGCATACCGAACTTTAAATAACTTTCATCGCCAACAGCGAAAGCAAACGCTATACCCCACCAGGTCAAGCCTGCGCGCATAGCAACTGAACAGAAGCTTGAACGCCACAGGGCGGCCACTGACATCACTGGCAATTTGATCACTGGTTACTGTCATCAATCTTTGAGGTACCAAACCTTCCGCGTTCAGAACTGAACGGTGCTATTTGTGCTTCGCCAAGCACAGCATAAACTTTTGAGTACACCCCCGAAAACGCGCGATTCTGCGACTACAAGCACCCAATACGACAGCCTCGCGCGGATCGAGCGGACTAATATGTGTCCCACACGATGGTGCTCTCGACCGGACTGAAAGCTGGCGATGCCCACTCGATCGTTCCGCATCGATCAGCACTTGATATTACGAAGCAACTGAAGCCGCACAACTTTAAACGTCAGGCCTGGAGAACAGAATGCCGGCTCCCTTGATAACCATTGCGTCCACACCGGAGCTGCCAAAGAGCGCCGATGCCGTCGTCATCGGCGGCGGTATCATCGGCGTATGCGCCGCCTATTTCATGGCCCGTCAGGGTATGAGTGTCGCTGTCATCGAGAAGGGACGCATAGGCGCCGAGCAGTCCAGCCGCAACTGGGGTTGGTGCCGCCAGCAGAACCGCGACGCGCGTGAGCTGCCGTTATCGACTAAAAGCCTCGCGCTCTGGGAAGAGATCACCACCGACCTAGACGAGGACCTCG
>RCUJ01000858.1_pt1 | contig 17068 bp, 20 predicted proteins | sample 2166321 | NCBI WGS metagenome assembly RCUJ01 (sample SAMN09932808, study PRJNA488358) | compost metagenome | feature: garden; material: soil; isolation source: compost soil in an enriched community after 118 h of incubation | place: Germany: Experimental Botanical Garden Goettingen | collected... | reverse complement strand
CACTCAACTGGGCGCGTGTGCCGGTATTCTCGGCTGGATGTTCACTGAGTGGTTCCGGGTCGGAAAACCGAGTGCGCTGGGTCTGGCCAGTGGTGCCTTGGCCGGCCTAGTCGGCATTACGCCAGCGTGTGCGTATGTCGGCGTCGGCGGTGCTCTGGCAATCGGTCTGTTGTGTGGCGTGTTCTGTTACCTGAGTGTCACGGTGCTGAAGAAGCGCTTTGGCTATGACGACAGCCTCGATGTGTTTGGCCTACACGGCATCGGCGGCATGATCGGGGCTGTTTTGACCGGCGTATTTTGCGTACCGTCGTTTGGCGGTCTAGTCGAAGGCGTGACCATGGGTGGTCAGGTGGTCGCGCAAATGAAAGGCGTGTTGTTCACTACGGTTTATTGCTTTGCGGTCAGTTGGATCGTTCTGAAAGTGGTCAAGGCGCTGATTGGCTTGCGCGCGGACGAGCATGTCGAAGAGATGGGCCTGGACTTGGCTGAGCATAATGAGAGCGCTTACAACTATCGATAATCGCTCTTGTGTCTAAGTCACCTTGTGTGACTTAGACAGCCACGTCCCAATGTGCAGCAGCTGCCCTTACCATTTGTCATGGAGCAGGTCATTCAGGATAGACCGCTACCTTTGTGAGGATGCGTCGACAGGCTGCAAAAGAGGAGGGCGGCTAGTCGTTCCTTCGAGCCAGCAAGGCCCGGCTAGCCAACCTAACTCAAGACCTACTCACTCAGGTGTCATGAGCACTGCTAGCGTTATGTTGATGAACTCTTCGTTCTTGCTGATCGTTTCAGCGCGCCGCGCACATTGCCTCCAATCTCACCCGAGCCGCGCTGCTCGACCCAAAGTGTAAGCTCCATGATCGCGGCTTCGAGGGCTAGCTGATTCTGATTGATTTTGAAGAGTAGGGAAGGGAGTAGGTCTGCGTTCGACATTGTGGTTCCTCCGTGAAAGAGGTCAGCGTAGCAGGGGGGAAAACTGAAAATAGGAAGACTTGAATCACAGTGCCTGCAATGCCAATGGAGTCGCGCGCTGCGTAAGACTATCGATCAGAAGTACCTCGCAAAATGGCGTTGCGACTACTGCACGCTCAACTTCAGCAACGAGTGATTGCCAATCGCTTGGCACGTACATGTTATTCAGATGGCACTGAACGACCAGCGACGTATTTTCTGGGTACGGAATGTCCATTTTTCTTCGAATAGAAGAAACGACTAAAGGAGCGAATCCAAGCACATGCTCGGAGTTGGTGAAAACCACTGGTTCCGACGTAAGAGGTGTTCCTCTTTCTGCATCGATTCCTTCGGGCGCAAACACTGTCTTTCCTTGGTTCAAAAGCTTCCATGTCCAATGCTCGTTTGGATGCATCGCGCTAGTGATTTCGAGAAAGGCTTTCTGCTCGTAGTACCCGTGAGTGACGTAGTCTCCGGACTGGGTTAATTCAGCATCGTAGGACTGCCTTCCGTTGACCCAGCGAACGGAAATGTAGCGTCCGGGCCTGTAGTAGGTCTGGACGTATCGGCAGATTGGTAAAATCTCATCTAATAGACGTTTCTCATCCTCGCCGGTTCTCAGTCGTAGGCGCTCAATGCCACCAGGTTCTGTTCTCAGTACCTCGAACAATGCATAGGCTTTGGCGCAAAACTCTAAGCCATCAAGGAGCTGACCATCCAACTCTCCAATCAGATCTCCCACTAGGCGACGCTCCTATAGCAATATCAGTTGTACCTGCTCAGTAGGTGCTATGCGGTGCAACATCACGCACTGCCAACTGCCTCGGATTTTCAGCATTCAGTGTCGAGCAAACAGCGTCTGCCTCTTTCCTAACCTTGAACACTCCATGCTTGCTGGCTGAACCTCCCTCTACAAGATCAACAACCCTGTATCGCTTGCTGCCATCGTCCAGTGTGGTGGTTTCAATCACTCTGAATCTTGCGTGCATGGTTGCTTTCCGTGCATGACATGGGGGACTTAGAAGTACCGGTAAAATGAGATGATTTCAAGAACGGGGCGTACTTAAGCTGAGACAATTTATGACGTTGCACCATGCTTTGTCATCGCATGAAGCGCGGTTTGGCAGTAGGTGCCGTATTGACCCACTTCTCCTATAGTCGACGCTTCGGGCCAGCAGGGCCCGGCTATCGCATCTTTAGGTAGGGCCTTGCCGAAGCGGAGTATTAGAGATGGTCTTGACCTTCACCCTTAATTACGAACTGTCGTCTGACGAGAGCAACATGGACGCGCTAGTGGAACGCTTAGCGGAAGAAGGCTGCGATGATGCTTTGGTCGGGGTAGGACAGCCAGGGCACCTAGCTCTTGAATTCATCCGTGAAGCACCTTCTGCAGATGACGCAATTGAGGGCGCCATAGAAGACGTGCGCCGAGCCGTACCTAACGCACGCTTGATCGAGGCAGCTCTCGCCCATCAATAATTGCAGGTGGCCTTCCTTGAGGTCGTCAAGGAAGCGCATTACGGCTGTCTCATTTCTCCTGCGCGTTACCAAGCTATCCCAGGCTTCAGTGAGCTCGTCTATTCGATCCGCGATTTGAGGCGTTTTTGATCGGATGAGGCAGCGAGTGTTGCCGACAAATTCCTCTATCAGGTACACAGCATCGCCGACATCCAGTTCGAGCTCCTGCAACGCTTCGTCCGGAATTCGAATCGCCCCGTCGCCATCCCATTCTTCGATCATGATTTTCATAGGTGGCTTTCTCACGTGTGGTCTCCGTTGCTTTCAGCCGGCAAGCCGTTCCCGCCTGTATATTCTCAGCAGCACGTTTTACAGACCCGGGTAATCATTAAGTCTAAGGCTAGGAGCGTCTCCGTCCTTAGACTCGCACTTAGGCGCGTGTATCACTCCAGCTTCAGTATCCGCACGCATCTGCTCGAGCTCTTTGTAAAATGCCTTGTCCTGAACAGTGGGCTTACTCGTGTACGGTTTGCGCTCTGGTTCAGGCTTGGCTGCATAAGTCGTTAACACGTCTGGGTCTTTCTGCAGCTTTTCTTGGACTTGCGATTCCAGCATCGCACGTAGCGCGTCTTTGTCGGGACGGGTCAGCAATTTGTTACTCCTTCGAAAACCGCCACTCAGTAATCGAGTGAGCAATTGGTCGGCTAATGAAATGAAATCGACATATAGCGAGTTTGTGCGGCAAGTGCAGTCCCTGGAGTCGGATCGAGCGGGGCGCTTGAGCAATTTCTTCCAACACTGCGAATGTGTCAAATAAGGAGCATGCCTCGGACAGCTGGAACGTAGGCCCCCGATGTTTTCATTGCACATGAGCAGCATGACATGGCCGTAGCAATGCAACTGGTAGGAAAACTGTTGGTGCAATCGGCCTGGTGGGTTTTTCGTGCCGAACTCCTGAGTGATCAGCAATGCTAATGCCGGCAGCCACCATCAGAAAGCATTGGGTATCCTGCTAGTTTGATACTTGCATAAGGCTATTATCGGATTAGGCTTAGCAAGGAGTTTTTTCAATCCAAGGAGGGGTGTCGTGCCAGGATTTTTTGGTGAACAGGCAGGTACACTGAATCTTTTTCAGCAGTATCGAAGTCCAAATACAGGATTCAGGCCGGGCCAGTTGGGCGGCATGCATGCCGTGCTATCTCACTTCTCCGTACAGGATGATCCGGCGATAGTTTGTCTGCCCACGGGATATGGCAAAACTTCCTTGATGATGGCGTTACCCTTGCTTCTAGGGCCTACCCGTGTCTTGATCATCGAGCCATCAAGCGCTTTGAGGAAACAGGTACACTCTCATTTTTCGGTGCTATCGACTCTTAGGCGAATCGGGGCGCTGCCAGCTGAGGGGCCGCTTCCAACAGTTCACCTTCACGCTAAGCGTCCACAGTCTGAAGAGGATTGGCGCCTTCTTGAACAGTTTGATGTCGTCGTTTCCACGCCTGGGAGCTCATCACCCGCGATCGCTCAAGGGGCTGCATCAGATCTGTTTGACTTGATAATCTTCGATGAGGCGCATCATGCTCCCGCCGACTCATGGATCGCGTATGTCGAACACTACACTAGCGCTAAGTTTGTATTCCTGACCGCCACGCCATTTCGGCGCGATGGGCGCCTCATCCCAGGCAAACTGGTTTATCGATATCCAGTGATGAGAGCTGTCGCTGAGGGCGCTTTTGAACCCATCAGATTCTGTGCAGCGCCAATCGAAAACGAACTCGACGATGCACACGTTGATCAAGTGATTGCTAGGGCCGCTGTTCAACAACTGAATGAAGACCTGGCCAACGGGTTTGATCACAGACTTTTCATCCGTGCTTCAACAATCCAGTCAGCTCAAAACCTAGTCCCTTTGTACCGTGAGCTGGGCATTGCGGTCGAGGCGATCAGCAGCCGACTGACGAAGCGCCAGCAAGATGACGTTGAAGGCAAGCTCATTTCCGGTGAGCTAAACGCGATCGTGTGTGTGGACATGTTCGGGGAGGGCTATGACTTTCCCAAACTAAAAGTGGCTGCGCTGCATGCTCCACATAAATCCTTGGTGCCTACCATCCAGTTTATCGGGCGGTTCGCAAGAATTGATGCCGCCACAGGTCAACCGACACTCATCGCACCTACCTTCAGAATACGTGAGGCCACCGCTTCTTTGCTTAAGGAAGGGGTAGAGCTGGCGCAGATGATTGACGACGCCGCCTTCGCCCAGATCCAAGGCACCGTAGAAGACCAGGCGTTCATGGAAAGCCTGCCTGTCAGCAGGATCACTGAATCAAACTACGAATCTGTTTCACCACTTTCGTTTCACCTATATGCGCACGTTCGAGTGTTTCATTGTTCCCAAGTACCCAATTTCTCATTGTTCGGCGAAAAGGTCGGGCGCCGGCTTCGGGTGGTGAAACAGTGGGGAACAACTGATGGCTCCGTCTCAGTGGTACTTACTGCAGATGAAGCTCCTCCGAAATGGACGCTCCAAGATGCGCTGATAGACGTTCGCCATGAAGCGTTCATTTTGATGTTTTTTCCTGAGTCCAGCTTCTGCTACATCGGCTCCACTCTGCGAACGGAAAAACTGTACCTCGCGATCATGGATGTCGTTTGTGCGGACGGTTGCCGCCCGTTGAGTTATGAGGAGACCAGCCGCGCCCGAGCAGGATTGCAAGGCGTGAAATTCTTCAACGTTGGACTCAAGAACACGACGTTCAATTCACAGAGTGAGACTTATCGAACGCTGACTGGGCCTCAGGCGGAGCGTGCGGTGACGTCCGGAGATAGTCGTGCTTACGCGCAAGGGCACTTTTTCGGTAGTGGCATGAATGGGCAAATCAAAGAGACTGTAGGGGCCAGCAGTAGCTCCAGAATCTGGAGCAATCAGCGCCTTTCGATTCCCGATTTTGTGGACTGGATACGCACTCTCAATACTCGGATAGCAGGGGATGTGCCGTTCAGTGCTACTCACCTCGACATAGTCAGAACGAGCACCGCTCTACGCCGTTTGCCTGACATTGTCATAGCGGCGAATTGGCCGAAGCAGGGCTTCAAGGCCAATCCGAAGACTCGTTATCGTCCGAGTGCCCAGGTAGCCTATAAGTATTCAAAACTGATTGAGTGGGATTTGCAGGATTTTCGAAGCGATCCACAAGCGGGCAGGATGGGGTTTGCAGTAGCGCACGTCGATGGGGTCGTTGAGATGTGCTTCAACCTTGCTCAAGGGCGAGTGATCACATGCCTGGATCAGGCGGCAACGCTTGAAATTGAATCTGCACATGATGCTTGGATGCCCCTCGCTGATTGGCTATGTGAGCACTGCCCCGTTTTCTATGCTGCCGACAAATCTTCATTCGAAGGAATGAATCTTATGGCTGCTCCGCTACAGCAAACACTCCGGCTCGTAGCGGGGGACACTGAAGCCATTGCCTGGGACAATTGTGATATCACCGTTGAGTTTTTGCCTAATGATGCAACGCCCAGGACAGTGCAGCGGCGAGCACTGCTCGCGGGCAGAGCTACGGTGCAGGAGCGTCTGCAACAACACCTGCTGACATTGCCCGATGTTCAGGCAATCTTCTACGACCACAGAACAGGCGAAGCGGCGGATTATATTTGTGTAACCAGAGGCGGCGATGGGGAAGTGAATGTCAGCCTGTATCATTGCAAAGGCGCTGGTGGCCCGGCTAATGGCGGACGGGTAGGAGATGTGTATGAAGTCGCTGGCCAGTTGGTAAAGTCAGTTTATTACTGCGATGTGCCTACGCTTCTGCACCACATGGAAGATCGCATGCATCGCCGTCACACGTCACCTTCATTTTTCGTAAGTGGCAATCTCCAAGATACTGCTCAGCTTCTGACGTCCACCCAAGCAACAAAGCTCAGTTTTTCGGTCATCGGCGTACAGCCGGGAATTCGCCGATCCATGGTTGATGAGCGGCTGAGCGACTTAATGGCGTTCTGTATCGGATACGCGCGGCAAGGTGGAGCTGCGAAGGCCTATTGGCTGGTCAGCGAGTAGGGTAAGCGTTGGTTGAACTCGTCGCACACTTCACTTTTTAGTCGTGCTTTCGGGCCTTCGAGGCCCGGCTCGGTGTAATACTTTATCGAACCGGACGCTCCATAACGCTCCGTCATCGCAATGCTAAAGCTACTTGCAGTTACCTGCTTTGCGATATCCCGCCGCCTGAGCTTCAGATTCTGATGTGAAGGAGATCTGATTTTTCTCGGACACCTGACTATATCCAGGGCATCCCGAGGCGAGGTGATACACCTGGCTTTTCCGATTACCGATAATGGAACCAGCTTCGTTCGCGCTTACCAAGGTTGACTGGGCTGGTGCCCGCGGAGGATTAACGGGAATAGCGCTAACCATCCCATCACCAACCCCCTTGTATCCTTGTGACCATCGACGCTCGCCAGTTACGAATGGATTGGAGTGCCCCATGATTGCAGCAATGCGTCGATCTCGCTCTTTCTCCCAGGCTGATACTGGGTACTGCTTGTCCCAGGCCATCAGTAGCTGTTGCTGCTGACGGGACATGCTCAGTTTGTATCTGTCGAACATGTAAAAGGTTGTCCTTGCGACCAACCCTTTAACCTCATCACGCGGCTCCGCAGCTCGTTGATCGAAATCAACCCGTGTCTTGCACTGGCCATACTGCGGAGCTACTCCAGAGGCCATGCCGTAGTTGAAATTGCTACGGTCGCCATTTACCTCTCCAACAGATGGATACAAGTTGAACAGGTCTGCCTCCATTGCTCGAAAAACGGGATCATCGTCCACACAGTGCTCTCGACCACCGTTCTTCCAGCACTGTCGCTGGTTGCCGAATGTCCAGGCAGGAACGATGTGTTCCCACTCAGTTCGTTCAGCACGATTCTGCTGTTTCCTGGTTTGATAGCCGCAAGATTCAGCGTCGATTCGGCCACCTGATTTGCCAACCCAAGTCCATTTGCAGCCGCAATACAACTCGCCCATGGAGCTGTTCGCCTGGTCGAGGTAGATTTTTTGCTTGGCTATGACCTTGGCTTCGGAAAAGGTCGATGGAGGGCTTGCGAAGGCGGGGGTAATTACTGAGAGGGCAAGCGTTACTACGGACAGCAGTTTTTTCATTGGAAAGCATTAGCAAGTTAGGGGGGCGCATTGTACGCACGATGCCCACACCCATCGCAGCATTTCTCAGTTAAACGCAGCCTCGACAAATGCTTCCAGCGCCTTGTCTTCCAGTATCTCGATGGAGAAGTGCCCGAAGCGTTTGGGCAACCAAAGGATGCGTGCCCCAGATGGGGATTGCAGGTTCGCGCGAGCCAATGGTTCTCCATTTTCGTTTTCTGGCTGAACACCGGCGACCATCAATTCGTCATAGGCTTTCTCGATGTCCGGTGTCGAGTAGCAGTGGCGGTAAATCATCCCTTCACCCGAAGAATCCAATAGCTCTTTCAGGTTCCCCGCCAACGGCTATACCAGCATGAAACGCTCTTGGCCGATCAGCGCAATCGCGTAGCGCACGTGCAGGCCACCTCGTTCCCAGACGAGCGTTTTGGCGATCTTGGCGTTAAGTATCTGTGCGTAGTAAGCGCAGGCTTCGTCGAGATTTTTGACCAGTACATCTACGTGACTGAACTTCAGATCCATTGCAGCCTTCCTGTTCAACCGGTGTCCATGGTAAACATGACACGCTCAGAATTCGATAGATTTTCATGAAGCTATTCTTGTTCATGTAGACGCGTGCCAATCCAGTGATATCTGAAAAGTCTGGTTATGTAGTAAACGAATGATTGCTTCGACGGCCGTTTGCTGCGTGTCGAGAAGGGCGGCAACTGACCAAAAGTTGCCGATAAATACCTGCAGATATCGGCCAAGGGTGGTCGATCCATGGATGTAAAACAAATCTTCCCTCTCACCTAACAAGACGGTGTCGCTGACAGAATCTGTACGAACGCCGGTTGTACCAAGACAACATCCAGCCACAGCCATTAAACTGCGGGCTGGAGCTGGGTGAGGGGGAGGGTGTTGTATGTACATAGGTGAGCTTGCCAAGTTGGCGGGGTGCACTCCCAACGACGGGCAGCTACATCAGCGACGGGCAGCTTCTTTTCGGTCACTTGATTGACCGCTTGGATTTTGAGTTCTTCTGGGTAACGCGGGTTGCTCATGGCGCCTCCTAATAGGCCTCAGTTTAAGGTAAAGAGGTGTCTACGAAACCCGGGGCGATTCAGTTGGTAACCGTAACCTTGACTCGGGAGGAGGCTCGCGAGATGGAAAGGATGAAGGAGCAAAGCGGTGCATATCAGTTCGTGGAGTCACGAGGAGGGACTCCAGCGCGATATTCGGAGTATCACCTCATAAGCGAGACCAAGAATAAGGGGCTGATGACTCTGCGTTAACTAGTAGAAAAATAATTGTTAGTCGTCAGTGAAGTTTTAAATGCGGCGTGCCGATTGGATAAGCATAGATGCTAATTGGTGGGTGCATATGAAATCTGAAACTATGGCTGCAAGCAAAATTGTTTATATGGTCGAACGCTCGATGATCTGGCACGGTGATTCTGATGATGCATCATACGTGGCATCGGTCGAAGTGGTAGATAATTACGTATCGTTTGTACTTGATGGATCAGAGTATTGTTTTACCGCACAGCAGTGCGCTGCGGTGACTACAAATCTTGTAAAGTTGTTGTTGAGATACTCGGGTCTTGGGATCTGCCAAGGTAGTGCGGTATCTGTTCTACGATTGGAAGCTATAGGCTCTTGGTTCCAATTGTTCAAAACACAAACCTCCTCTGCTGAGCGGGATTTTTTGCAGATTTATGAATCCGGGAGCAAAGGACTGGAGTTTTGCGCCTCTGGTTCATTTAGGCACCCAGAGTTGCAACATGGAGAGTCGGTGTATTACAAGCTCGTGATTTGCTTGAATGATGACCTTAATCTTCCATGCTTGGGCATTGAGGATCGATCATTCACGCTGAGTTTTGAGGAAGCGTTCTGGCTCGTGGAACAGCTTTGGATTACAGGACTTTTGGTGGCTCAGACCGGGCAATCCACTTAATACCACGATTCAAGAATTGGATTAAAGACGAAAGTCCGCCAGCTATCTCCTCAGATAGGAGGCCGTGACAAATCCCATTCCATGCTGAATGGAGCTTCGCAACTTGATGTGTCTACCGAATTGCCGTCCGTCAGCATCTCGCAGAGCACGCGTGGGGTGAGGGCTGGTTTTTAGACATTCATGGCCTGACACTATCCGTTCTTGAAGCGCCTGTCAGCCAACGGTGTAGATTTCGAAAAGAGCAGCGCGGTGGCTAGCATTTCGTTGAAGTCACGAAAGCTCGCAGGCTGGGACACTAACGTCCCCTCGACGCCAGTTCTTCCTGGAGCTGGCAGATCCTACGTGGCGGGCAATAGGGGATTTCGCTGGTTCGGGCCACTTGGCCCGGCTCGGTCGTAGGTTTTCAGATGGAGGTGAAGGTGCTGTCATCGATCAAGGAATACCAACCAGGGCCTCAGATCCCACCAAGTATTTGGATGACCCTCGGGCTGCCGTCACGCGGTACCAGGCTTCATGACCTAGTTCACGAAGGACTGCCTTTTGAATTCCTCGACCGGATAGCGAGCTTACTGCAGATGCAGCGAGGAGATATCTCCGAGGCCATTTGTGTGCCGCCCACAACATTGGCGCGTCGGGCGAAAGCAGGACGATTCAACGCCATAAAAAGCGACCACCTGGTTGCATTGGCAGCTGTCTTTGAGGAAGCCCTTTCCCTCTTCGGAAACGATAAGGTCGCTGCAACGGAATGGATGCACTCGCCGGTTCGAGGGCTCGGATCGAAGCGTCCAATCGACATGCTGGGCACGAGGGTGGAAACGAACGCTGTCTTCGATCTCATCGGCCAGTTGGAGAAGGGAGTTCTTGTGTGAAACCCAGCAGGCGGACGATTTGATGGATTCCATCACCCTGGCGTCCTCTGACAATCCTCAGACTCACGAATACCCCCATCAGGTTCTAACGCATCTCCCTATGGGCCGCGAGGTGCTGCATCTCGGCTGCCCACAGTCGTAAAAAACGGCGCCAATCACCCGCATAACAGCCTTGCCGTAATCGAGTAGATCCGAAGCTCGCTTCTTCGAAACGCGTCTTCCAAGGTTCTGGTATGTGTTCGTCAAGCACGACTACGAAGTGGGATCCGCTGACTCCCACGATTTCGGTTTCTGGTACGCGTTCTTGTAGCTCCTCAACCGACATGGCGACGGCATCGCCAATGGGGTCATCTCGATCTTCGCGCTCAATTTCATCAAGAATCGCCAGGTACTGAATCGCTCGATCAGATCCAGGCTGCAGCCTTTCTAAATCCCATAAAGCGTCGCGCCGTTTGCGCTCGCGTTGCCATAGACGATTCGCGTCGTTCATCATTATTTTCCGCCATTCCAGGCCTCAGTGAGTTCGTCTATTCGATCCGAAATTTGAGGCTTTTTCGATTGGACAAGGCTGCGCGTGTTGCTGACAAATTCTTCTATCAAAGCGCCCACTGGAAATGTTGAGGACGAAGGTGGAGACGAACACTGTGCTCGATCTTATCGGCCGACTGCAGAGGGGAGTTCTTGTGTGAGATTCGATAGCAGACCTGTTGGCTGATCATCGAGTCTTTGGTCATGCAGGCGATGCGTTATTGGGAAAGGTGGTGTCTGAACTCGGTTTACCTGAAAATTGCGCTCGATTGAAGTCTATGGCGAGCATGCGGTGGAGATGGCTGAACTTGAAAGTGAGGTCTGGCAGCATGCTGCTCGGTCATATGGCCGGCCATAGGCAGAACTCATCCGGGTGGCGCTCAAGGGCTACGCGCGTCCGCCAGGCCTTGACGAAATAACCCGATTGTACCGACGCAGCATTTGGCATGAGGCGTTCACCGCCTTGCAGCCCTGCCTAAAGGATGATTGGGGTAACGACGATCCAGAGGCCGACTTTCTCTGGCTACGCAGCCATAAACGCGAGTATCTCTACTATTGCGTCCTGAAACATATTGTCTCTGACCATCTGGCGAGCGACGCGACGAGGGATTCGCTGTTCTCGGCTGATCTGGACATGTAGGAACTCAGATCCTAGCCCAGTGACACATTATAGCCTCGACTGACTTTCTTGGATGGCACTCTGGTATCATTTTTCCGGTTGGCAAATTTGTATCACTTGCTGCATCGGGAGGCTTTTGTGCAGGTTATGGATAACACAGAATCAAATACGGTTCATGACGCGTCGCCAGCCGCCTTGGGATTTTACTATCAGAGCCAGTTTGCATTGCTGACGCTGTTGTCTCAGACCGCTGATGACGCCGCTGTGGCCGTGGAGAGATTGGACGATGTAGAGCTCAAGGCCAACGGGCAGAAGCTGCTCTTCCAGCTCAAGCATTCCGTTCAGGAAACTCCTCCGCCTGTAACTCTTGCATCCGTAGCGCTGTGGAAGACAATCAGGGTATGGATCGACGCCTTGCCTCTGGTTTCGCTCGCCGACACGACTTTCCATCTCGTTTCGGTGGGGAAGGTGCCGGATAACTCACCATTGTTGGCGCTGTGCGACAAGCAAGCTGATCGCGAGGAGCTGCTCAAGTCGATGGTTGAGGAGGCTGCTAGGGTGATCGACGATCGTGCTAGTGCAAAGTCTGCTGGTGACAAACTTCCTCATGGGCCACGTGCCGCAGGCTGTGAAGCGTTTCTCGCTCTCGATGCTTCGGTCAGACTGAGCCTGCTCCGACGAGTTCACATTCAGCAGGACAGCGTCACCATTGGGCAAATCACTGACGTGGTTTCTAAAAGATTGCACATCATCCCCAAAGAGCAACGACTAAAGGCCGCCGAGCGTTTGCTGGCATGGTGGGATCAGCAAGTCATCTATACCCTTTGTGGTAAGCGTGAGCGGGCCATCCAGCGCAGCGAGATGGAACATTGTATTTCCTCAATCATTGCACAATTGGAGGAGGAGAAACTTGTAGCCGAGTTCGATCTGGTCAGCCACCCCGAGGACTATGAAGCTGACGGCATGCTGTACCGCCAGATTGCTTTGGTCGATGGTAAGGGATCGGACGTGTCCAAGGCCGTCCGCGAGCAATGGCGAGCGAAGGAGCAGCGATCAAAATGGATCGTCGATAATCCGCAGATGCGCTCAAAGATCGCAGGCTACGACACCAAGCTCACCGAGCACTGGTCAGATCGGCACGTTCAGATGGTCGAGGACTGCGAGGATCTCGACGCGTCTCAAGTGCGAGCCAAGGGGTTGGAGCTTCTGCGCTGGACTCACGAATTTGCCCCGAATCAAGTTGAGCCCATCGCGCCCAGTTGGCAGGGACACTACTACGTGCGAGGGACGTTTCAGGTACTGGCCATCGATCTTCAGGTTGGCTGGCACGCGGACTATCGCAAGCTTCTCAAGGACTAGAGCATGGTCATCGCCCATGACATTTTCGCCGAAACCAATCCGGCTTACTGCGCCGCGCTACTGGCCACGTTCGTGGGTGCCTATCGTTCCCAATGCGACACCGATCCGGACATCGTATTGTGTTACGCAGCCCTGCCTCTAGCGTTGTCTGGTGATCTCGCAACCACGTTCGACCGCACCAACCGCCGTACAGGTCTGCTGGAGTGGCTTCATCGTAGCCCAGTCATTCAGATCCGGCTCGCTGGTCGCGTGAATGGCTCACTGGATATCGTGACGGAAGCAATCCGATTTGCCTGCTTCAGCAACCTCCTCGTGGTCAACACCGAAGGCCGATTAGTCGCTGGTGCCTCTAGCGTGCCGAAAGGCCTTACGAAGCAGCTTGGCGAAAACACCCAGCAAACTTTTAAACACATTGAACGCCTCGGCTGCTGGCTGGCCTTGGCAGGCTCGACAAGGACGGTATTCGACATGATGGGGCTGGAGTTATGAGCCGTTGGAACATTTCAGACATCTTTTTTATTGGCGAAGGCGGGCGTGTTCGCATCCTCGACCTGAAGCCTGGAGAGGTCAATATTTTCACCGGGGCATCCGGCACAGGTAAGTCGACATTGATCAAGGCGATCGACTATTGCCTTGGCTCCAGCAAATGTGAGCTCGCAGCTCATGTGAAGCGTCACAGCCTTGCGGTGGGTGTGAAGTGGGTACTGGGTGAGGCTCAGATGATCACCGGACGGCTCATTCCGCCCGTGGGAAAAGGAACCAGTACGCGGATGTTCGTCAGTAACGGGCGTAATCTCCCCATTCCGAACGCTGTAGACCAGTTCGAAGGCGCCACAACGCTCGACGCAGGTAAGTCTTATATCGAGCGCGCGTTCGGCATTGGCGGTGTACCTGATGTCTCCGATGACAAGACTTCCCGAAAATGGCGTCCAACGGTGCGCCATGCGACGGCCTACATGTTCGTTCCGAAAGATGTGATCTATAACGAAACGTCACTCCTTCACGGTCTTGATCAGGCCGATGAGGCACCCGCCATCATCGAAACGATGCCTTATTTCCTGGGCGTTGTGACGGAAGACAATGTGCTCCAGGAGCGGCGACTGCGCGACTTGCGCAGGAAGCTTGAGCGCGAGGAGCGACAATTGCGTACTCGCCTGGCTGCGGGCAGCGATTACAAGAAGCATGCGGTGCGATTGCTTCTGGACGCGCACCGCAGCGGTCTGTGCGACATCCCTCCAGATGAGGCCTCCGAAAGTGAGTTGCAGGGCGCTCTGGTTCGAGTCACGCGGCTCAAGCCGAGCGCTGCTACGAATCCTAATGAGAGTGAGCTTGCCAATCTCTATGCGCAGCGGCGTAGCCTGCTCAGCGACATCGAAAAAGCTCGACGTAAGTCCCGCGCAACTCGAACTGCCCTGCAGGAAATGATTGGTTTTGAAGGTGCAGTCCGGCGCCAGTACGACAAGCTTAAAATCGCTGAGCACCTTGAGGCAGTGGGTCAGGCATGCCCTATATGCGAGACCCCAAGTGATCGCGGCGTCGCGATATCTGAGGCTATCCGACACTCCATGGATATCGTTAGATCGGAGAGCGTAGCGGTCGAAAATGTCCGACCTCGCCTGGTGGAGCATGAGGATTCTTTGCAGCTGGAACTCGCTAGGCTCAATCTCAAACTTAAAGACGTTGATGAGCGCCTCAAAACTTGGATTCGGCAGAGTGACGAAGTAAAGCGGCTGGATAGCCTCGCCCAATACCAAGCCCATTTGCTTGGGAAGGTGTCTCAATTTTTGGAAATGAATCCGACCACGCCACCGCCTGGCCCTGACCTAAATGTATTGCGAGAACAAATCCAAGGATTGGAGGGTTTTGTAGATAGCGGTGCCAAACAGGTGCTGCTCTCCCGTGCTGAGCGCAAAGTATCCCGGTTTCTGTCAGAGGCATTCGCCCAGTTACCAACGGGCGGTGTTTGCGTTGGCGCAGAGTTAGAGTTCTCGTCCAAGCCCCCGGATGTCGCGATTATCGAAGCGCACTCCCAAGCTGTATTACGGTTGCCAGATGCGGGGTCGGATGAGAACTACTTGGCCATCCATATAGCCCTGTCCTTTGCGCTCCAGAAGTACCTAGGAGAGATCAATGCGCCGGTTCCTGCGTTGTTGGCATTTGACCAAATCAGCCGCCCCTACTATCCCCAGCGTGGCGAGGATGAGTCGACCATTGGTGAAAACGAAGAGGTCTTGGCCATGCGTCGGCACCTAGACTTCCTGTTCAATGAGACCGCTGCACAGAAGGGCTTACAGGTGCTGCTTATCGAACACGCATTCTTCGGGGATGATCACCGGTATGTCTCCGCCACGCGTAAGCGTTGGCACAAGCTTTCAGAGGATGCACTCATCCCGTTTGACTGGCCAAGGAGGAGTGACTCGAAGTAGATCGGGGAGTGTGGGGGGGCTTGGGTCGTGGAAGCGGAAAGCCCTTTGTGTCGAAGGGGCGTGGCCTTGCAATGACAGTGATTTGTTGAGTTATCTTCCGCTGCAGCTACCCTTGATTGCATTATCCCTCATGGCTACTGCCACTGTGAACGCTAAAGGCCAAATCACCATCCCTGTCCAGGTAAGGGCTACTCTTGGCCTACGACCAGGGGATGAAATCGAATTCGTCGACCTGAAGAATGGTCAGTTCGACATCGTGGCAGCAACGTATCCCGTTGAGCGACTGAAGGGCATGATTCGTAAGCCTTAGGTCATCGTGAGCCTCGATCTTAGCAGGGCGTGCCGACTTTGACCCCGTTTACCTAGCCAGCCTGGAATTAAGCCTATAGGGCAAAGGAGGAGGAGCCCAGAGCGCTCTCGAATTTGGAGCAAAAGCAAGCGACCAACGCGTACGGTCTCTTGAAAGGATTGAAGCGGATGCCTGAGCAATCCGGTCAGGATGTGGAACAGGAAAAACTTTTGAGCTGGTGTCTCGGTGTGCAACAGCTTGCAGCAGAGGAGGGAAGGGAAGCTATCGCTGACCAGTTGATTGGCCAGCTCTTGGCTCATGCACCTATGAATGCTGACAACCAAGCATGGCCTCATGAAGCAGTCTGCAACGTCATTGAGATGCTCTCGAACACCGACGTTGAAAGAGGGATCGTCGTTGAGCGAGTCAACGTGCGCGGTGTTTACAGCAAGGCCCCTGACGAGGGTGGGGATCAAGAACGGAAATTAGCGCGTCAAACGCGAGAGTGGGCGGAGAAAGCGACACCGTATGTTAGAACGTCAGCGATGCTATTTGGCTTAGCGCAATCTTGGGACAGTCACGCAGAACAAGCGGATACGTGGGCAGCACAGCGGGCTTTACGTTGGTAAATAAGGGTTTTTGGAGGTGTAGCGACTTACCGTTCGCTTATGAAGGATTATATGTGCGGTGCTTCGGTATTATACTAACTTTATTGATATGGGTCTTTGTCAATTGAAAATTAAATCATTTAGAGTTAGTCAGTATAGATCTATTGCAACAGATATAAAGCTCGATGATTTTAACGGGATTTCTATTGTTGGCCAGAATAACAGTGGAAAAACAAATATACTTAACTCAATTATGGTTTTTTTTAAGGGGCGAGGGGATCCAGACGTTTATGATTTTGAGAAAGATACGCCTCACGGAACAAAAAACAAACAAGCGAATTTTGCCGTTACTTTCGAATTTGATGACTCGGATTGGGAAGAAAATTTAGATGATGTAATAGGGAGTACGGATCTAGCCGGGTTTGATACAGTTGATGAGGACGAGCCCGACGAGCCCGACGAACCAGACGAGCAGTTGACTGGGTTGAGCTACCCTATTGAGGAAGGGGTTGGCATACCAGTGAAGAGACCTAGAAAGCCTAAGACGCTGAAGCGGCTATATTCGGCAATATGCAGCATGATTGATGACTCCAAGTTACCTAAGTCCCAAAAAGAATTCACAATTCATCTGACTATATCCAAAACAAATAATTATTTTTATACCTTGTTTAAAGGCTATAGAAGGAAGAAGGAGGTTACATCAGCAAAATACACTGCCAAGGAGCGAGAGTTTGTGGAGATGCTCCTTTCAAAGTTTGAGTGTGTTTGTATTCCTTCTTCAAAAAGCTCGGATCAGATTTATAAAAAATATCTTGCGCCGCATTTAAGAAAAGAAGTAGCCAAAACAATTGAGTCATCTATTTATGAAATA
>RCUJ01000857.1_pt1 | contig 17069 bp, 13 predicted proteins | sample 2166321 | NCBI WGS metagenome assembly RCUJ01 (sample SAMN09932808, study PRJNA488358) | compost metagenome | feature: garden; material: soil; isolation source: compost soil in an enriched community after 118 h of incubation | place: Germany: Experimental Botanical Garden Goettingen | collected... | reverse complement strand
GTTTTGTTCGCTTCTGTTTGTGAGCTGCAAACAAGAATTAAAACCTGCAGATATCGCTAAATTGAATGGCTATTGGGAAATTGAAAAAGTGATTTTTGAGAAAGGTGAGGAGAAGGAATATAAGATGAACGAGACTTTTGATTTTTTTCAAATTAAGAATAATAAAGGTGTTCGAACGAAAGTTATGCCACAGTTTGATGGAACTTTTCTAACAACAGATACTTTTGAAAATGTCTCGGTTCGTTTTACTGGAGAACAGGTTTTCTTGGATTATAAAACAAAGTATGCAAAATGGAGTGAAGAAGTTATTTCGCTTTCAGACGACAAATTAGTGGTTAAGAACCAACAAAAAATAGAATATCATTATAAAAAGGCTGGACCAGTAAATTTATTAAACGATGGCAAAAAGACTAAATAACGAAAGTACTATTAGTGCTGTATTACAGCAGATTATTCAAGTGAATAAATTGCAGCCAGGGATGGATCAGATTGATGTTCGTGAGGCGTGGAAAAATCTTATGGGAAGCGGTGTGAATACTTATACCCGAAATGTTGTGCTAAAAGGCAGTACACTTTATGTAGAGTTAGGTTCTTCTGTTCTGCGTGAAGAATTGACTCACGGAAAGTATAAAATCGTAAAAATGATCAATGAAGAATTGGGACGTGAAGTTGTGAAGGATGTTGTGCTGCGCTGATTTTAGATTTTAGATTTTACGATATAAAAAAATCCATTCGCTGTGCGAATGGATTTTTTCGTTTTTATGTGTAGTTCAGCAATCTAAAATCTGAACTCTAAAATCATAAATTAAAACTGCTCTCTTCCTGCAAAGTGGAATGCGCTTTCTATAGCAGCGTTTTCGTCGCTGTCAGATCCGTGAACTGCATTTTCTCCGATAGAAGTAGCGTATGCTTTACGAATAGTTCCTTCGGCAGCTTCAGCTGGGTTTGTAGCTCCAATTAAAGTTCTGAAATCTTCTACTGCGTTGTCTTTTTCTAAAATAGCAGCAACAATTGGTCCGCGAGACATGAATTCAACTAATTCTCCGTAGAAAGGTCTTTCTGCGTGAACTGCATAAAATGCTTTTGCATCTGCTACAGTTAATTGAGTTAATTTTAATGAAACGATTTTGAAACCACCATTAGTGATCATTGCTAAGATATTCCCGATGTGTCCGTTTGCAACAGCATCTGGTTTAATCATTGTAAAAGTTCTATTTGTTGCCATTTTATATTTTATTAAATTTTGTGCAAAAGTATACTTTTTTTATGAATTGATTTTAATAAAATGATAATTAAAACGCTTTAGAATGATGTTTTGATTAGAAAAAGTTTTTTTTGCAAACTATATAAGGGATTGTAGAGATGCACTGTAGAGGATCTAAAGCAATTTTGGTAAAAACAATAAAGACGCACTGAGGTGCGTCTCTATACAATATGGTGTCTTTTATACTTTAAAAATCAGTTTGTTTTTGTAGAATATCCATAAAATAAATGTCCAGATTCCAACATAAGTTAATGCGCCTGCTAGGGAAGCCATCATTGGATTGCTAAAAAATGGTGCGATCCCAAAGCGGTATAGATAATCTAAAAGGTTAATTTGTTCGCCAGAAAGCGATGGATGCTGAAAACGAATCATTACCAAAGCTTGCGGTATAATCTGTGAGGCAAAGAAAACGATCATTGAGTTTACTCCCCAAATGACAAATAGCTTAAAGCCTTTTTTGTATTCTCTTATATCAATTATATAATATAAAGCTGTAAGACAAACTGTTGCTAATCCTGTAGTGTATAAAACATAGCTGCTTGTCCAGATCGATTTGTTTATCGGGAAAACCAAATCCCAGATTAATCCGAAAAAGATAAGCGATGTGCCAATCATTCCCATTCTCTGGGCTTTTTGGATTTTAGTTACGCTAAGGAGTAGAATCTGTCCGATAAATAAACCAATTATTCCGTTTACAATTGATGGAAGCGTACTTAAGATTCCTTCGGGATCCCAGGTGTTGGTTTCATGGTACATATGTCCTTTTAAGAAGATGCTGTCAACCCAAGCGGCTAAATTGGTTCCTTTTTCTAAACTGGCTTCTCCAAATCCAGGAACTGGAATTAAAGTCATAACAGCCCAATATCCGAAAAGCAAAACAATTCCTATGATAAGCTGTGTTTTTCGTGACGTTTTTAAATACAAAAGAGAAATTACAAAATAGACTACTGCAATGCGCTGAAGTACTCCAGGAAGCCTCGCGTCTGCATAATTCTCAAAACCTCCGTATGCTAAAATGAGGTATGTTGCTAGTATTCCAAAGGCTAGAATGTTTTTAAGTCGGTTGCTGAAATTTCCCATCAAAGCATAACCAACCGCAAAAGTAATAATCAATCTGCCTATAAGAAGTGGAATTCCGTCTAAACCAAATAGCTGAATTTTGCCAAAGAAATTAAAGAAAATCCCTAGGCAGAACATTCTTAAAGAGCGAATCAGGATTTTGTTGAATGTTGTTTCGTCGTATTTTTTGTCGGGCATTGCAAGTGGGACTGCAACTCCCATTATAAATATGAAAAAAGGAAATACAAGATCTGTTGGTGTACAGCCATTCCATTGTGCGTGTAAAAGCGGAGGGTAAACATTTCCCCAATCACCAGGATTATTTACAATAGTCATCAATAGAATTGTCAGTCCGCGAAAGACATCAAGCGAAATTAGGCGTTCTCTTACCATTAGGTTAGTTCGTTAATAGGTTATAAAATATAATTCTATTTGGTTTGAGAGAGCAATGATTTAGGAAATGTGCTGGTTATTTATTCCTAAATCATCACTTTATAATTTCTAAAGATAATTATTTTTAGATGATTATGATGTCAAAATTATGTTCTAGAGGTTTTAATTTCTGAATTAAAAGCGGAATTAATTGTTCTCCTTTTTCTAAATAAAATTCAGAAAAATTAGCTTGACGTTCCTGAAGACTGTTGTTTGGAAATAATTCACATTGCAAATCGGTAACGCGTTCCAATTGATCGGCGAGTTTTCTTTTTTGCGCTTTTAATAAACGTTTTTCTAGATTTTCTAAACCTTTCTTTTGTTTTACTTCTTGTGCTTTTACAGCTCCAGAGAAAGATTTGTCGGTCTTTTCGGCCAATTCAAAAAGGTAGGCAAATTGTTTGTCAAGTGCTTCTTTTTGAGGAGTTAGATCTATTGGGAATGGAGAAAGTTTATGAGTAATTTCATTAACTAAATTCTCAGATTTACTAAATAAATCTTTCCAAGTTAAATTTAAATTATCAGCTTTTTTAGCTTGTTTTTCGGTTGCTAAAAGAACTGAATTACGAACTAGTATTATTGGGAAAGTAATATTTACAGCCTCAAAGAAAGCTTTAAGTTCTAGCCAATAAGCAATTTCTCCGCCTCCTCCAATGTAGCAAAGATTTGGCAGAATAATTTCCTGATACAATGGACGCATAATCACGTTTGGACTGAATTTTTCAGGATTGCTTTCTAATAGTTTGAAGATTTCATCTTTTGAAAATGAGATTTTGGTATTGTTAACCACGTATTTATTGTTTTCAAAAATGATTCTTTCACGCAATTTATCTTCAATATAAAATAAATTAATCTCACGCGGATTTACTTGGACGGTATAGGGAGCAAGCTCTTCAATTGATTTTTGAACAGCTTTAAAGGAAGTCTGATTTTCCAATTCTTCTTTTACGAAAGGAATAAAAGCACGTTTCAAATTGGCATTATCAGCATCTATAATCACTAAACCGTAGCTAGCGAAAAGTGCATTGGCTAAATAACGGGTTGCATCAGCCAGATTTGAATGTTTTAGATAAGCCTCTTCAAAAAGCTTTTTCAGTGCATTTGCATTTGAGCTTGAACCTAATTCCTGTGAATAAATTTCAAATAAATCTTCTAAGCCTTCAGTCGAAAGTCTTCCGACAGGGCCAGAGCTTTCAGCATTCCAGCGGATTTTTTTTCCTTTAAAATTAAAATAATTAATTTCTTCAAAATCATGATCTTCGGTAGCCATCCAATAAACTGGGACAAAATTGGAGGAAGGATATTTTGATTTTAATTCTTTGGTTAAATTAATCGTAGAAATGATTTTGTATAAAAAATACAATGGCCCACTAAATAAATTTAGCTGATGTCCAGTTGTAATGGTAAACGTATTTTCGAGTGCTAAAAGCGAAATGTTTTGTTTGGTTAAATCTGAGGCTTCAATGTTTTGATATTGCTTTTGCAAAGTTTCGACCAGCACAGAACGGTTCTTGTTATCAAAATTAGCTGATTTTTCAGCAATTTGTCTTTCAAAATTTTCTAGACTTGGAAAATGGTTGTACAGCGGTTTTAACTCTGGTTTCTGATCTAAGTAATCTTGCATTAATGTAGAGAAATATCCAGAAGTTTGAAAGCTGATACAGTCGGTAGGCATAATTTTAAATTTATTTTTGACAGCTGTAAATTTAATGAAAATATGCAGTTAAAAACGCTATTAACAATTGCTTAAGATTTGATTTTTGATTTTTGTTTTAAAGCGCCTAAAATCAGTTTTTTAATATGGGTCGAAATTCGTTGTTTTTGAATGTAAAATTTACAGAAATTGTTAAAAAGCCTTAGGTGTTCTAAAACTAATTCTTCTAAAGATAAATTATTCATAATGAAACTATATTTTTGTAATCAAAAAAATATATCCGTTTTACATGAAAACTAACCCAAGTAAAAAGAACTCTTTGAAACATGTTCTTTTTGGAAGCCTTATCGGTACCACAATTGAATTTTTTGATTTCTATATTTATGCCAATGCAGCCGTGTTGGTTTTTCCTCAATTATTTTTTCCCAGTTCAGATTCGACAATGGCGACTCTAGAATCTTTAGCAACTTTTTCTATCGCATTTTTATCGCGCCCATTGGGTTCTGCTTTTTTTGGGCATTATGGAGATAAGATTGGACGTAAGTTTACTCTTGTTGCAGCTTTATTAACCATGGGAATTTCTACAGTTACAATTGGTTTTCTGCCAAGTTATGAAAGTATTGGCGTTGCTGCGCCACTATTATTAATGCTTTGCAGATTCGGACAGGGCGTTGGGCTAGGAGGCGAGTGGGGAGGAGCTGTTTTGTTGGCGATAGAAAATGCACCGCCAAATAAACGTGCTTGGTATGGAATGTTTCCGCAATTAGGCGCCCCAATCGGATTATTGCTTTCAGGCGGAACTTTTCTATTACTTACCGATTTGATGAGTAATGAAGATTTTATGGATTATGGTTGGAGAATTCCATTTATTGCCAGCGCGCTTTTGGTAATTGTTGGTTTTTATATCAGAACAAAAATTACAGAAACACCTTCATTCGAAGATGCTAAAAAACACGAAGAAGAAGTAAAAGTGCCATTTTTAGAATTGGTAAAATCATATAAAAATCAATTGATCTTTGGAACATTTGCAGCGATTACAACGTTTTTGGTTTTCTATTTAATGACGGTTTTCACTCTAAGCTGGGCAACCTCAGATTTAGGAATTGCAAAAAGAGACGGATTATTGATACAGTTATTTTCTGTATTGTTCTTTGCGTTATTTATTCCAGTTTCGGCTGTAGTTGCAGATAAAATCGGACGTCGTAAAATGCTTATTGCTGCAACAGGGGCTATTGCTGTTTTTGGATTTTTCTTTTCTTACTTCTTAAGTTCAGGAAATATCGTGCTAGTAACCATTTTTGCCTGTATCGGAATGTCTTTGATGGGATTCACTTATGGGCCTTTGGGAACTTTTCTTTCTGAATTGTTTCCAACAAATGTTCGTTACTCGGGAGCATCATTAACGTTCAATATGGCAGGAATCCTTGGAGCTGCTTTTGCACCAATGATTGCAATTTGGCTGGCTAAGACATACGATGTGAGCTATGTAGGCTTTTATTTAGTGGCTGCTGCGCTTATATCTTTAGTCTCATTTTTAGTGATAAGTAAAGAGGAACACAAATTCTAAATATTTTATTTTAAGATATTCCAAAAGCAGTAATGTAAAAAATTACTGCTTTTTTTTGTTTGTTTAAAAAGTATTTAGATATTTGTCTAAATATATAAATGTAATGAATGATATTTTTAAAGCGCTAAATGATGCAACTAGAAGAGAGATTCTGGATCTTTTGAAGCAAAAAGATATGTCGGCAGGAGAGATTGCCGATGCTTTTAATATTTCTAAACCAAGTATTTCACATCACTTAGATATTTTAAAACGGGCCGATTTAATTACATCTGAAAAAAACGGGCAATTCATTATTTACTCCATCAATACCACCATAATGGAAGATGTTTTGCAATGGATACTAACCTTTAAACAATAAAAAATGAATTTAGAATTTAAAAAAGAGCTTCCGCTTATTGGGATTGTCTTAATGCCTTTTGTTTATTTGGCAACAATTTGGAACACACTTCCGGAAAGAGTTCCTGTACATTGGAATTACAAAGGAGAAATTGATGGATGGGGAAGTAAATTTACATTAATTGGAATGCTTTTTATTCTTCCTGTTTTGACTTATGTCATTATGTCGACAATTACAAAGATTGATCCCAAAAAAAGAATGTCTTTAATGGGAGGAAAGCTGTACCAGCTCAAATTTGTCTTGGTTCTTTTTATGTCAATTTTAGCTTTGTTTATTATATATAGCACAAAAAGTCAAAGTACATCTAGCCCTAGTTTTATTTTTGCTTTAATTGGAGTCTTATTTGTGGTTTTGGGCAATTATTTTAAAGTAATACAACCTAATTATTTTATCGGAATTAGAACACCATGGACTTTACAACATGAGGGAGTATGGAAAAAAACTCATGCATTTGCCGGTAAACTTTGGTTTATTGGAGGTTTGATTATTATTTTAGGAAGTGTGATTTTTGAAAGCGCTACTTTTTCTGCATTCTTTTTAACTATTGTTTTTGTTATTGCATTTTCACCAATAATCTATTCTTTTTTTAAATTCAAAAGTCTTGATAAAAAAGAAGACAATCTCTAACTAATTGATCACCAAAATGAAAAAAACAATACTTTTTGCACTACTAATTTTTAGCTTTTTTAATTCGTTTGCGCAAGATATTTCGGGACAATGGAATGGTGTTTTAAAGCTTCAAAACAATCAATTAAAGGTTGTTTTTAATCTTACTAAAACACAAAACGGATATACTTCTACAACAGATAGTCCAGATCAAAATGCGAAAGGAATTCCAGTTAAATCTACTACTTTTGAAAATTCGGTATTGAAATTAGATATTCCTGCTGTAGGTGGTTCGTACGAAGGAAAATTGAATGCTGATACTATTTTTGTTGGAAAAATAACTCAAAACGGACATACATTAGATCTTAATTTATCAAAAGGGAATGCTCAAATTTTAAGGCCTCAGAAGCCTAAACAGCCTTTTCCTTATTATACAGAAGAGGTCAAATTCGAAAATAAAAATGATCAAGTAACTCTGGCAGGAACATTATCTCTGCCTCAAAAAGATGGTAATTTTCCAGTGGTTATTTTGATTTCTGGAAGTGGTCCTCAAAATCGAGATGAAGAAGCATTAGAACATAAACCATTTTTAGTTTTAGCAGATTATCTTACCAGAAAAGGAATTGCTGTTTTACGTTTCGATGATCGTGGCTTTGGTGAGTCTACTGGGGATTTTAAAAGTGCAACGACTATGGACTTTGTTAAAGATGTACAAGCTGGTGTAGACTATTTGAAAACTAGAAAGGAAATTGATAAAAGTAAAATTGGTTTAATCGGACATAGCGAAGGAGGTTTAATTGCTCCAATTGTTGCAGAAAATTCTAAGAATGTGAGATTTATCGTTTTGCTTGCTGGACCAGGAATTCGCGGGGATAAATTGTTGCTTTTGCAAAGAGAATTAATAGAAAAACAGATGGGAGTTCCAGAAGCAATGATACAGCATAACAAAGAAATTTTTAAAGGAGCTTATGATATTATTGTACAAAGTACTGTAAATGATGATAATTTGAAAGCGAATGTTACTGCTTATTTTAAATCAAAATTAGCAAATGATGAGAAAGCTAAAACTACTACAGATCAAATTACAGGTTCTTGGATTTATAATTTTTTAAAACTTGACCCAGCTCCATATTTAGAAAAAGTAAAATGCCCAGTTTTGGCAATTAATGGAAGCAAAGATTTACAGGTTCCAGCTGAAGTAAATCTTCAAAATATTAATAAAGCTTTGACAAAAGGAGGAAATAAAAAGGTAACAACTAAAGAATTGCCAAATTTAAATCATTTATTTCAAGAATGTAAAACAGGATTACCGACAGAGTATGCATCAATTGAGCAAACAATATCTCCGACAGCATTAGAAGAGATTTCAAGCTGGGTTTTGTCGCAGACGAAATAAAATTATTGAATCGCAAAGATTTATACAATGGAAAAGAATTTTCTTTTGAATATAAATCTTTGCGATTTTCGTTTTATCTCTTTAAAGAAAAATGACCTCTATATTCCGTTCCATTTATTCTGGTAGCAGTAAACCAATAATCTGAAGCTGGCAGCTGATTTTCGAGATAAGTTCCGTTCCAAGAAGTATTTAATGCCAATTCTTTAATTAATTTTCCGTATCGATCAAATATTCTAATAGACGAATTAGGAGCCAAATAATCTGGATCAATTGTCCAAGTGTCATTAAAACCATCGCCATTTGGCGTAAAGAATTTTGGAAACGGAAGTTCATTGACCAAATGAATACAATCTCTAGCTGTGGCCTCTAAGACATTTATTGTTACAGGGATTCTATCACTTTCGCAAGTGCTTACTGTTTGAGAAGCATAATAAGTAATTCCATTTTCTAGAGAAGTTGACTCTGATAAAATGTTTGTAGCAGAAGAGCTTTCGTACCATTTGATATTTTGACCATTAATTTCAATATTGCTAATTTTTGCATTTTTCTGAATGCAGAATTGCTGTGGAGAATCGGCAATTGGAATTTGTGTATCTTGTACTTTTACAGTAATTGCAAATCTTTCGCTTTCGCAGTTATTTAAGGTTTGACTAACATAGTATTTCCCATTTTGCAGCAAATCTGTTTTTTGCAAAATATTTCCATTTGTTGCAGCATCGTACCACTTTAGTGAAACTCCTGCAATTTTAAGATTTTCAATTGTCGCTATTTCATCAATGCAAAATTGTTGATTATTATTTCCTGTTGGCATTGGAGTATCATAAACATGAACAAGAATTGGAGTTCTGTCACTATCACAACCAATAGTTTGGGAAGCATAATACGTTCGATTATCTTCTAATAGAGTTGTATTTGGCAAAACAGAAGCAGAGAAACTAGTATCAAACCATTTTATATTTTGTCCAGTTATTTGAATGTCTTGGAGTGTTTTGTTTTCCTTTTTACAAAACGATTGTTCTGGATTTCCTGTTGGAGTAGACGGTGTGTTTACAATTGAAACTGTAATTCCAAATCGAGGACTTTCGCAACTATTTAAAGTTTGAGATGCATAGTAGGTTTTTCCATTTTGCAGATTAGTAGTTTCTGATAGTAAAGATCCATTTGTTGGATTGTCATACCATTTTATTGAAGTTCCTGTAATTTCGATATTTGCAATCGTTGGATTTTGTCCTGTGCAAAAAGGCTGATTTGCATTTCCTGTTGGAGCCAATGTATTCTGAATATTAATGGTCACTGGAGTTCTTTCGCTTTCGCAACCATTTATAGTTTGTGAAGCATAATAAATCACTCCATTTTGAAGTCCCGTTGTATTAGATAAAAGTGCTCCTGCAGTTTGAGCGTCGTACCATTTTATATTTTGCCCAGTAATTTGAACGCTTGCTAAAGTTGCATTTTGTTGGATACAAAAGGATTGTGGAGAATTACTTGTAGGATTTTGTGGTTTACTAATGGTAATTAGCTTAAAATCTTTCTCTACAAAACAAGAAGGGTTTGTTTTGAAATAACTTTTTACAGTTATAATTTCTTCATTTTTTACAGTATTTGTGTAAGGATTTGGTAACGGACTAGGCAAAGAAACTCCGCTTTGATTCGTATATTCTACAATTAAATCTGCTTGATTTCCTATTACAGTTGCATGTATTCCAGAGGTATTAAAAGAATTTGAAATACCAGATCCAGAATTTGCTTCACAAGAATAAATGGAATTTAGTGTAAAGTTATTAGGACTATTTGTAATTGTGATTTCCTTAGTTATGGTTTGGGTTTCACTACCGCATTTTATTGTTGCAGTAACATTGTATATTCCTACAGCAGTAAATTGATGCTGAGGATTGTTTATTGTTGCTGTATTGTTTACGTTTGAATTTGGGTCATCAAAATTCCATAGTATAGAATCAAATGTACCTTTGACATTAAAATCAACAGCTTTGTTAAAACAAGTGTTTTCTGCTATTATTTCACCTTTTCTAGGGGGAGATGTGCTGGATTTAAGCTTATAAAGCAATCCATTTGCCTCATTGTTTCCACTATTGCCATAAATAACTGAATTATTAATTATTAAGGGTTCACTTTGAAAATTTGAGGTTAAAAACAAGTCATCTCTGTCAAACTTAATTGGTCCCGCTGCATCTAGAGAGAGACTATTAGCATAATGGTTTGTACCCGATGATTTTAAAATATACTCAGGTTCAAAATTATCTAAATTCATTTTAAAGAGCACGAGATCTTCGCCCCAATTCCTTGATGTAATATTTACATTAGGAAAACTCATTGTACTAGAAAAACTGGTAAAAATAAATAGTTCATTACCTTTTCCAGCCATATATGCTTTGTTTAAACTACTAGGTCGAAGATTGGCTTCTCCAGGATATTCAAGCATTGAATTGTTGTTGATTTGTTTAAACCGTTCCAAATTTCCATTAGAAGGATTAAATTCTGTCAAAATGGATTGTGTAACATCATTTCTTGCCGAATTTGTAGTAAAGCTATTTCCCAGAACATTTACATCTCGATCAAAACAACCCCATAAATATAGTTTGTCATTTATTGGGTTATAATGTAATATTGTTGGTCTATAAACGGTTTTATTAAGGATATTACCATTATTAGAAATCTCTTTACTCCATGCCATCTCTAAGTTTGAATTAACTTTAAAAATGCTGGAAGAAGTATAGTTTGGGTCAGTTTTACCAAAATAGATATTTCCATTTTTATCAATTTCGGAAGTCTTAAGAACATCGGAACCAGATCCATATTTTTTAGCATCTATTAAATTTCCTCCAATATCAAATTTTGCTACAAAAGCTCGTCCATAATAAGCATTATCGCTTAATAAAATTTGATTATTGATATTAATAGAATTATTAAATGAGCCGGTGACATAAATGTAGCCGTTATTGTAGTAAACGTTTTTTGCTAAGTTGTTTATTGTGCCAATTTTACGATTCCAAACAATATTTCCGTTTGGAGACAATTTATAAAGTGTAACACCAAAATAAAATTCTAAACCATCAAGAACAAATGGCTCTTTCCCATAATTGTAATTCCCTCCTAAAAGTTCTTTTACTAAAACGTACGAATTTCCCTGATCATCAACACAGAAAAAATCGGCACCTGTATAACTAGGAAATTCTTTTTTCCAAAGAAGATTGCAATTTAAATCATATTTGTAAAGTCCTGGTCTGTCGGTTCTATTGGCGCCTGAGAGATGTGTTCCTATAGTTACGAACACGGCATTGTCTGTTTTTTCTAAATCAAAGACCGCACCTCCAATCCAGCCTGCATAGACTTTTGCGCAATCAAAACATTGACTTTGCATTAAAAAGGAATAAAAAAGAAAAAAGAAAAGTAATTTTTGTTTCATAAAAGAAAATTAAGCCACTTCAAATGTAATTAAATATCTACAAAACCAAATTAAAAAGTCAGAAGTCAAGCGAATAAAATCTTTTCACAAAAAGTCCTTAATAACCCGTATTTTTGCAAAAAAAAAACAATTCCCTTTTGAAAACGAAACTTTTTGTAATTACGCCGCCTTTTACCCAACTGAATACACCGTATCCGGTAACGGCGTATATAAAAGGTTTTTTGGATACGGAATTTAATTAGTAAATTAGCTAAAATTATTTTTTTATGAAAATTAAAACTCTCTCGTTAAAAAATATTGGTCCTTTTATTGAGGCCAATCTAAACTTTAGTAATGAAGAAGTTGGTAAAACGCCTGTTATTATTATAACTGGAGAAAATGGGACGGGAAAAACGATAATTTTGGACGCAATTAGAGGGCTATTATTAGGTTATCAAGGCGGTCTTGATAAAGACATAATAAGAGATAAAGAAAGTTTTAAAATTAGTTCCTTGATTAATTTTAATGGCATTAATTATGAACTTGAATCAAGTACATTAAATGACAATAAAGGCTTTAGAACTTACCATAATAGAGGCCATTTTGGGTTAATTGCTGAAAGTTTTGTAGGTATATCTAAAGGGAAGAATAATTGGATAGCAAATTATTGGACATCTAAATCTGATAATTCTCATTATAAACTTAAATCTTTAGTATCATTAGATCCTAATTTATATTTGAAGGGAGCTTTAAGTGGTATTCAATCAAATGTAGAAGTATTACAGTTAATTACTTATTTTGATTATTTAAAAACTAGTGATAGTCCTAAGGAAAAAAAAGAAGGAGAATTTTTATTTGATGCTTTAAAAAAGATTATAAAATTAAGTTTAATTGAAGGAGAGTTTAGATATGTAGAAAGAAAAACACTTATGCCGATTGTTTCTCAGAATGGTTTTGATGTTTCTTTAGACAAATTAAGTACTGGTAATTTATATTTGATTCAAAGATTAATTTCTCTTTTGGGACAAATGTATTCTGTATATGTTTTAAATGATTTAAAATTAGAAGAATTGCTTCTAACTCCGGGATTATTGATGATTGATGAAGCTGAAAATCACTTGCATCCTAAATGGCAGAAAACTTTTCTAAATTCAATTTTAAATATTTTTCCAAATCTGCAAATTATTATTACTACACATTCACCATTTATTGTTTCTTCGATTGAAAATTCTAAAGTCTTCGTTTGTAAACCGGAAAATGATCATTCTATAATTGTGGATGAGACCGACATATATTCTAATAAATCAATTGAAGAGATTTTGCAATCGGAGGTTTTTAATACCAATCCTTTTAATTCAGAGATTTCAGATTTGATGAACAAAAGGAAGCTAGCTATAGAAAATAAAGATTTTGCAATGAAAGAAGATATTGAGGAAAAATTGAAAGCAATTAATCCTGAATATTTTTCATATTTTGATATAGATAAGCTTATTAAAAGTATTTCAAAATAGTCCTATGAGATATTTGCAACGATTGCCAAAGCCAGATGTCTTAATTAAAAAAGGGGATCAATGGACGAAAAGTTTTATTGCTTCTGGAAAAGATAGACCAGATAATCCAAAATATGGACATATAGAAATTAGAACTCAATTACATAATATTAGTTTTAAAAAATGTTTTTACAGTGAAGTTAAATTTGCCGTTGAGACTGAAGGACAAGTTGATCATTATATTGAAGTTTCAGAGGATAAAAACTTATCATTTGATTGGGAGAATCTGTTTCTTTCTCATAAAGATTCGAATCAAGGAAAACCTAATAATCTGACTATAGCTGTTACTAATACATTAAATCCTTTTATACATTCTGACGATGAAATTGAAGAACATCTTACTTTTGAAGATGAGTGTATTACGGCGCGAAATAATTCGTCTAAAGGTTTACAAACTATACAAAAATATAAACTTGATAAGGACGTTTATAATGCATTAAGAAGTAAACAACTAATACAATTTTATAAAGTTTTGACTGTAATAAATCAAAATCAAATTATAGAAAACAGAAAAATTCTCAATGATGAAGAGCTAGAAGTTTTAAAGCGATTTGCGCAACCTGACCACTCTTTTTCATTAATGTTTAGAATTTTGCTAAAAAAGCTTAATCTGTGAAAACAAAACTCTTTGTAATTACGCCACCATTTACCCAACTGAATACACCGTATCCGGCAACGGCTTATATAAAAGGTTTTCTGAATACCAAAAATATCGAATCGGTTCAGGCTGATTTGGGTATTGATGTGATTTTGGAATTGTTTTCGAAGAAGGGGCTTATTGATTTGTTTCAAGTTTCAAGTTTGAAGTTTCAAGTTAGTGGAAACGAAATATCAGATAATTCAAAACGAATTTTTGCTCTTCAAGACGAATATATTAAAACAATCGATTCTGTAATTCAATTTCTGCAGGGAAAAAATCCAACTTTGGCTTTGCAGATTTGTCAGGAAGATTTTCTGCCAGAAGCTTCTCGTTTTGCGCAATTGGAAGAACTCGATTGGGCTTTCGGAACAATGGGAACTCAAGATAAAGCAAAACATTTGGCGACTTTATATCTAGAGGATATTTCCGATTTTATTGTAGAATGTGTTGATGAAAATTTTGGTTTCAGCCGATATGCAGAGCGTTTAGGACGAAGTGCCAATTCGTTTGATGAATTGTACGAAGTGCTTCAGCAAGAATCAACTTATATCGATTCGATTTTAATTTCACTTTTGAGAGCTAAAATTGAAACCGTAAAACCAACTTTATTTTTAATTTCCGTACCATTTCCAGGAAATTTATATAGCGCGTTTCGTTGCGCGCAATGGGTAAAACAAAACCATCCTGAAATTAAAATTTCGATGGGAGGTGGTTTTCCAAATACCGAATTACGTTCGCTTTCTGATAAACGTGTTTTTGAATTTTTCGATTTCATCACTTTAGATGATGGAGAAGTTCCAATCGAAGAATTAATTTTTCATTTAGAAAATCCAAATTCTGATTCTTTCAAAAGAACATTTTTGTTAGAAAATGGAGAAGTTGTCTATAAAAATAATTCTTTAAAACACGATTATAAACAATCTCAGGTTGGAACGCCAGACTATTCAGATCTTCCTTTGGATAAATACATTTCGGTTATCGAAATTGTAAATCCGATGCATAGAATGTGGAGTGACGGAAGATGGAACAAACTCACAATGGCGCACGGCTGTTATTGGGGAAAATGTACTTTTTGTGATATTTCTTTAGATTACATAAAAGTTTATGAGCCAGTTGCGGCAAGTCTTTTATGCGACAGAATTGAAGAGCTAATTGAGAAAACAGGTCAAAACGGATTCCATTTTGTAGATGAAGCTGCACCTCCCGCGTTAATGCGTGCTTTGGCTCTTGAAATCTTAAAAAGGAAATTGGCCATAACTTGGTGGACAAATATTCGTTTCGAAAAAAGCTTCTCAAAAGATTTATGTTTGCTGTTAAAAGCTTCTGGATGTATTGCTGTTTCAGGTGGCTTAGAAGTCGCCTCAGATCGATTACTGAAATTAATTGACAAAGGAGTTACTGTTGAACAAGTTGCAAAAGTGACTCGGAATTTTACCGAAGCTGGAATTATGGTACACGCGTATTTGATGTACGGATATCCAACACAGACCATTCAAGAAACGGTTGATAGTCTTGAAATGGTTCGCCAGTTATTTGAAGCTGGAGTTTTGCAATCTGGTTTTTGGCATCAATTTGCTTTGACGGCGCACAGTCCAGTTGGATTATATCCGGAACAATTTGGCGTGACCAAAAAAACAGAAGCGATTGGAACTTTTGCAAATAATGATATTGAATATACCGACGCAACGGGAATCAATCATGACAAATTTAGTTTTGGATTAAAGAAATCATTATTTAATTTCATGCACGGAATCTGTTTTGACTATGAACTTCAGGATTGGTTTGATTTTAAAATTCCGAAAACAAAAATTCACCCCGATTTTATCTTTAATGCATTAGAAGAACAAAACGATTTCAATACAAAACCAAATGCAAAAGTGGTTTGGCTTGGCGGAAAACCTTCTGCGGAGATTTTTACAAAATCGAAAAAAGGAAGAAGTTGGGAAATGATGTCGTTAACTTTTCATGACAAAAAAGAAAGTTTCGATATTCAAATCAGTAAAGAAGAAGGCGAGTGGTTGACTTCAATTTTATCAAAAATAGCTGTTTCTGGTTCTAAAAGTTATACTTTTCAGGAAGTCAAAAATGATTTTGAAACCGAATTGGAAGATTTCGAATTGTTTTGGTATTCTAAACCAATAAATACTTTGCGTGAGTTTGGGTTATTAGTACTTTAATACTCAATACATTCTCCGTCATTAGGAATAGAAGTTTTGGTTAAAAGACCATGATCTGAAAGAGCCGTTCTTAATTGCAGTCTTGTGGTCGGACAATGATTTAAAGCTTCTAAATGATTAGCGAGAACTTTTCCTGGCGCAAGTGTAACGAATTTCAAAATATCATCCATTCGCATTAATAAAGGCTGTCCAATATCTAATCTTGCGGTTCCGCAGGCTACAATCGAAATATCAGGTTTAAATTGTGTTAAGACCTTTTCTACATGTTCTGTAAAAATAGTGTCGGAACTAATATAAATAGATTTTTGATCTGCCAATTCGATTAGAAAACCCATTACATTTCCCATTAATTTAGCAACAAATCCGTAGCCATGAATAGCTGGGATTCCGGTAATTTTGCCATCTAGAAATTTTTGAGGTTCCCAATATTCTAAAGTTTGAATTACGCTAAGTCCTCGTTGCACAAGTGCTTTTTCATCTTTAGAACTGCAGATAACAGGAATACTTTTTCTTCTTAAAAAAACTTCACCTGCTTTATCAATATGATCCGGATGCAAATGCGTAATTAAACAATGCGTTACGCGACTTAAAATATCTCGGCTGTTTTTTGGCAATGCCACAAGCGGATTTCGTTTCGGTTTATATCTGAAAATAGTAAAAGGCGGAATTGTTTTTCTTTTGCCTAACATTGGGTCAACTAAAATGACATGCTTTTCTGTTTCAATTACCAAAGAGGCATTTCGCAAATGATGTAATTTCATATCCAAGAAAATTAGATATTAAAAATACAAAGTTTTTCTAAAAACTGCTTACAGATTTTTCTTTATTTTTAACAGAATTGTGATTTATGCGATAGAAAACCTAAACCCAATTCCATGAAGGTTTTCTATCGAAATCCCTTCTTCATTGGCAAGGATTTTACGC
>RCUJ01000853.1_pt1 | contig 17092 bp, 15 predicted proteins | sample 2166321 | NCBI WGS metagenome assembly RCUJ01 (sample SAMN09932808, study PRJNA488358) | compost metagenome | feature: garden; material: soil; isolation source: compost soil in an enriched community after 118 h of incubation | place: Germany: Experimental Botanical Garden Goettingen | collected... | reverse complement strand
GGACGCCTAGTTCTTGTCTTGCCTGCCTCGCCTACGTTTTTCAACGGCCTGCTAGGGCTGCAGAATGCCCAGCAGATAGGCGCGATCGAGCACATGCTTGCGGGTGCCGGCCTGGAACTTGCCGAACAGGTTCTTCATGTGCCATTTCACGGTTTCTTCGCCGACCTCCAGGGCCAGGGCGATCTGCTTGTTCGACAGGTTGCGCGCGAGCAATTGCAGGACCTCGCGCTCCTTGGGGGTGAGCATCCGGCTCGGCGAGACGCTCACCGTCGAGTGCTTGCGCGGCGGGACGGGCGCGGCGGCTGGTTGCGCGGCCGCCGCCGGGGCATTGCCCTGCAGCTGGGCCGCCCAGGCCGGCAGGTCCGGGTGGGTGTCGGCGAGAATCCGCGCCAGGCCGTATTCCTCGGCCAGGCTGACGGCCTCGCGCAGGGCCGGCACTCCGTCCTCGCCGAGGCGCTGGCGGGCCAGCGCCTGGAGCAGCAGTATCTGTACGCTTTCACGCCCGCGGCGCAGGCGCTCGGCGAGTGGCGCGGCCTGCTCCAGCAGTGCCAGGACGCCGCTCCAGTCATGGCTGGAGACGCCGGCATAGACATGCCCGAGTTGTGCGTACAGGGCCAGTTCGGGGCCCAGCAGGCCGCGTGGTTCGCGGACGAAGTCGGGCAGCAGTTGGTCGAGGCGCTGCCACAGGGCCTGGCAGGTTTCGCTGTGACCACGCAGGGCGTGCTGACGAATCTGTTCGGCCAGGGCGCCGATGCACAGGCGGGGCATCTGCCGGGTCTCGCCGATGGCGAACAGTTCGTCGAGCAGGTCGTGGGCACGGTGGGTCTGCCCCTGCAGGGCCGCCAGGCGGGCCGCGCTGACATAGCCCTGGACGATCGCCTCGGGGGCGGCCAGGCGCGCCAGCAAGTCCAGGCGATTGGCGAGTACGGTGCTGGCCTCGGTCTGGGCGTCGCGTTCGAGCAGCACGTTGGCCAGGGTCGTGGCCATCAGCAAGGCGATGCCGCTGCGTCGGCCGATATCCTGGTCGGCCTGGCTCAGGCTGGCGCGCAACGCCCGCTCGGCGCTGAGCATCTGGCCCTCCCAGAAATACGACAGGCCGAACTGCCAGTCGCGATGGCCGCGTACGGCATCCATGCCGGAGGTCCATTCGAAGCGCGGCGCATGCTGGCAGTAATGGCGGGCACGCTCGGTATGTCCCGCTGCCAGGGTCAGGCGAATCCTTTGGTTGGTCAGGATGGCCTGCAGCTTGACGGAGAAGGCGCAAGCCTTGTCCAGCCAGGGTTCGATGATCTGCTGCGCGGAATCGGGGTGGTCGGCGAAAATGGCGGCGGTGGCGAGGATCGCCGCCGCTTCGCACTGCTCTTCTGCGCTGGCGTTCGGGTCGCTGCCGACCTGCTCGATCATCCGCGCGGCTTGCGTCTGGTGCCCGCTCAAGGCCAGTGACCAGGCCGCGGCCAGGCGCAGCCGCGGACGCCGCTCGACTTCGCGGCTGGGCAGTTGCTCGATCCACTCCAGCGTCCGGGTAAAATGGCCGCGCAGCATCAATTCGTACAGGCAGCTCTCGGCCAGGGCATAGGCTTGCCTGGTTTGCCCGGCCAGCAGTGCCTGGCGCGCGGCGGCCTCCGGCAGGCCATGGCCCGCGAGCCATTCGGCGGCGCGCTGGTGCAGCAGTTGACGTTCTGCCTCGGGCAGCGCGGCGAAGCGGCTGCGCAGCAACTCCTGGGCCAGCGGATGGATGCGCAACCAATCGCTGTCCACGCCCTCGATCAGGATCGGTGTGCTGCTCAGCAGCTCTTGCAGCCATGCCGCGGCGCGTTCATCGGCGAGCAGGACGACGCACAGTTGCGGATGGACCATCTCGAACAGCGAGATGCGCGTGAGGAAGTCGGTCTGCTGCTGCGAGAGGCGGGACAGCAGCGAGTCGATGAAGAAATTCTGCCGATTGCCATTGCTGGCGGCCAGGTCGCGAATGGCGCCGTGCAGGTCGCTGCTGCGCTCGATCGCCGAGATCGCCAGTTGCAGGCCCAGCGGCCAGCCCTCGGTGATCTCGTGCAGGTGTGCGCAGTCGTCCAGTTCCAGGCGCTGGCCGAAGCGCGTCGCGAGCAGGGCGAGGGTCTCGTCGAGGGTGAAGCGCAGGTCCTCGACGCCGACCACGCCGAAATAACCCTGCGCCAGCAGGTCGGCCATCGGCAGGGCCATGCGTCCGCGCGAGGCCATGGCCACGCGCAGGTTGGCGGGTGTGTTGCGCAGCAGGTAGGTCAGCGAGTGGCGTGCCGTCGCCTCCGGCAGGCTGTGCGCGTCATCCAGGATCAGCAGGGTTTCGGCGCCCAGGTCGGCGATTTCGGCCAGCCAACTGGTCAGCTCGTCGAGGTCGTCGGCACCCTTGCCGAAGAGGCTGGTGCTGCTCTGGGGCATCACGGCTCGACCGCTGCCGACCGCCTTGGCGACGGCCAGGCCGTGAGCCAGGCGCAGGGGGTCATCGTGCTCGTCGAGGGCCAGCCAGATCACCACGCCGCCCTGCGCCAGCCAGTCGCGGCGCCACTGGGCGAGTAGCTGGGTCTTGCCGAAGCCCGCCGGTGCCTGCAGCGCGATCACTGCCTTGTCGGCCAGCTCGGTGGACTCCAGGCTCAGCCGGGGGCGCGCCGTGGCGGACTTCTGCAAACGCGGCGGGGTGGCCTTCAGGACCAGCCCGGGTTCGGTACTCACTAGGCTCAAACGCTGTTCTCACGGTTGACGGAGAGCGGTCTCCAGCTGGCTGCGGTGCGCCGCTGGCGGTTGTTATTGTCGGTTCATTCTGCATCCGTTTGCGCCGGCTGGCGATGCTGCCGGCGCGCGCTGCGTTGTTTTCATTTGGCCATTGCCGACGAACAGAAGTCTAGACGTTCGTTGCGCCGAGCCTGATCGGGTGCCGACGCGCCCCCCCCATCGAGGGGGGCGGAGCCGCGGTATGGGCGGCCTATGGTGGCAGCGTGGACGGGTAGAGCGGACTTCTCCTTCCCCTCCGCGTCGATTGCGCCGGCATCTGGAGAGCCCATGAACCCTCGAATCCTGGCAGCCCCCTGGCTGGCATCCCGCATGACCTGCCGTGGCCTGCGCTGGCCGAGCCAGTGCGCCCGGGTGTTGGCCTTGTTGCTCCAGTCAGTGGCTGATGCCGGCTCGGCGCCGCTGCAGAAGATCCAGCTCAGGGGTTGGCTGCTCGCCGTGCTGCTGATCGTGCTGCCCAAGACCTCGACCGGCAAGATCCAGAAATTCGTGCTGCGCGAGCGTGCCCGTTCGGCCACGGCCAGCGACTGAGCAGGAGCAGACCTTGAACTATCCGACGCAGAAACTGCAGATCAACGGCCTGGAAATGCACGTGCTGATTGCCGGTGAAGGTCCTCCGGTGCTGCTGGTGCATGGTTTTCCCGACACCCATGCGGTCTGGCGCAAGCAGATCCCCATGCTGGTCGCGGCCGGCTACCGGGTGATCGCCCCGGATACCCGCGGCTGCGGCGAGTCGCAGCTGCCGAGCCGGGTCGCCGACTACCACCGTGACCTGCTGGTGGCAGACCTGCGCGCGCTGCTCGATGTGCTCGGCATCGAGCGGGTACGCCTGGTCGCCCACGACTGGGGCGCGGTGCAGGGCTGGTTGTTCGCCCTGGCCCATCCCGAGCGGGTGGAGCGCTACATCGCCCTGTCGGTCGGCCATCCGGCGGCCTATGGCAGTGGCGGCCTGGCGCAGAAACTCAAGGGCTGGTACGTGCTGATGTTCCAGCTGCGCGGCTTTGCCGAGTGGCTGCTGAAGGCCGGCAACTGGTGGTTCTTCCGCTGGTTCACCGCCTTTCCCGAGGAGTTCGGCCACTGGCGGCTGGCCCTGACGCGGCCGGGGCGCCTCGCGGCGGGGATCAACTATTACCGCGCCAACCTCGGCCTGATCCTGCCGCACGCCTGGCCCAAGGCCCGGGTGCCGGTGTGCGGCATCTACAGCAGCGGCGACCGCTACCTGACCGAAGGGCAGATGCGCGACACCGCGCGCCATGTCGACGGCCCTTTCCGCTACGAGCGCATCGACGGCGCCAACCACTGGCTGCAGCTGCATGCGCCGGAAAAATTCAATCCACTGCTACTCGACTGCCTGCGTTGAGCAAGGAATTCACATGCACAGCTATCGTTTCGAACTGACCCTGGCGGCGCTGCTGCTCGCCCTGTTCCTCGTCTTCTCCCAGTGGCACACGCCGGGCAGCAAGCTGAGTGCCGACGAGATCGACGCTTACATGAGTAGCCTGGAGCAGAACCTGCCCTGGCCGGCGCAGGAGAAGGGCGAGATTCTCCGCCACCTGCGCGCCTGGGCCGAGGCCGATGACGGCCAGCCGGTGTACATGCTCAACCTGATGCGCTTCTACCCGCAGCTGCGTGCACTGCCGGAAGTGGCCGGTTTCAAGGGCAGCCCCGAGCAGGCCAATGCCTATTACGAAGAGCACGTCATGCCGCTGCTGTTCGCCCGCGGCGGCTACCCGCTGTTCGCCAGCACCATGCAGGGCGTGTTGGCTGGCGAGCAGCCGAGTACCAACCTGATCACCTTCGAGCCGGCAATCGACAACTGGAGCAGCGTGCTGGTGGTGCGCTATCCGAGCCGGCGCGCCTTCATCGATCTGGTCAGCGATGCCGAATACGCCAAGTACGTGCCGTACAAGGCCGCCTCGCTGCTGGTGGGGCTGACGCCGATGAAGGGCGATCTGATCCTGCCCATGCTCAGCTGGGCGCTGGCCGCCGGCCTGCTGATCCTGTTCCTGGCCGTGGCCTGGATCCGCGCCCTGCGCCGCGCGCGCTAACTGATTTACGGCGCTGCGGCGGTCGCTGCCCGGCACCCACCCAATCCAAGATCCCGGAGGTAGCGGATGAAAGCTGTCGTTTGCCAGAACACCGAACTGCAGGTCGTCGACTTGCCGGAGCCGGTACCCGCCAAGGGCCAGGTGCTGCTCGAAGTGCTGCGCTGTGGCATCTGCGGCTCCGATCTGCATGTGCGTCAGCACTGCGATCACATGAAACAACTGCTGGGACGGGTCGGATTCGACAAGCACTTCCCGGCGCAGAGCGATCCGGTGGTATTCGGCCATGAACTCTGTGCCGAGGTGCTCGAGCATGGTCCCGGTTGCGACCGCAAGCTGAAACCGGGCACCCGCGTGGTGGCGCAGCCGTTGCTGCGCGTCGGCAACGAGATCGACATGGCCGGCCTGTCCAAGCGTGTCACCGGCGGCTATGCCGAGCGCATGCTGCTGCAGGAGGCGACGCTGGTGCCGGTACCCAATGGCCTGTCGTCGGACCTGGCGGCGCTGACCGAGCCGATGGCGGTGGCCTGGCACGCGGTGCGTCGTGCCGAATTGAGTGCCAAGGATGTCGCCATCGTCATCGGCTGCGGGCCGGTTGGCCTGGCGCTGATCTGCCTGCTCAAGGCGCGCGGGGTGCAGACCATAGTCGCCAGCGACTTCTCCGCCGGCCGCCGCGAGCTGGCGCGCCGTTGCGGGGCCGATGTGCTGATCGATCCGGCCGAGAATTCGCCCTACGGCAACTGGGAAGAATACGGCTTCATCAATGATCTGCCGGGGCTGCTCGAGCTGAGCCTGGGCACCCGCGAGAAGCTCGGCAAGCTGCCGCTGCCCTGGCACATCGCCTGGCGCCTGGCCGAGAAGCTTGGCGTCGGGGCGCCGAAGCGTCCGGTGATCTTCGAGTGCGTCGGCCTGCCCGGGCTGCTGCAGCAGATCATCGACGGCGCGCCGCTGCTGTCGCGGCTGGTGGTGGTCGGTGTGTGCATGCAGGTCGACCGCCTCGAGCCGGCCCTGGCGATCCACAAGGAGATCGACCTGCGCTTCGTCTTCGGCCATTCGCCGCTGGAATACCGCGACACCCTGCACATGATCGCCGAGGGCAAGGTCGACTGCGCGCCCATGATCACCGGCACCGTCGGCCTGCACGGGGTCGCCAACGCGTTCGCCGCCCTGAAGGATCCGGAGCGGCACGCGAAGATCCTGATCGACCCGCAAAGCGCGGTGGCCCGGCTATGAACAGGATGACGAGCTTGAACGCACGTTCGCCCTTGCCCCTGCCGTTGAACCAGATCGCCTTCAGCGTGGTCGATCTGCGCCGCACCGAAGCCTGGTGGTGCGACGGTCTGGGCTTCCTCCCGGCAGGCGGCAGCCGCCTGATGATGCGCGGCCCGTTGAGCGCCACCATCGTCGACCTGCCCGGCGCGGCGATGACCTGCTGGTGCCTGGTCGGCCGCAACGACTGGTGTCAGCTGGAGCTGTTCCAGTACGAGCGGCCGATGGCGCGCCTGATGCCGGCCGATCGCCAGCCCAACGACATCGGCTATAGCCGCATGGGCGTCTGGGTGGCCGATTTCGACCTGGCGCTGGCCCGTCTGGCTGCGCTCGGTACCCAGCCGTTGACGGCGCCGCTCGGCGCAGCCGGTGCGCGCCGGGTATGCGTGCGCAACCCCGACGGGGTCTATGTCGAGTTGCTGGAGCAGGATCCGCTGCCCGAGGAGAACCGTCGTGGTCGCCAGGACTGCCCGGTGGCGATCCGTTACGTGAGCATGACCACCCCGGATCTGGCTGCCTCCAGCGCGTTCGTCGGCAGCGGCCTGGGTGTGCCCGAGCACGACCTGCAGTTGCACGACGACGCCCATGAAGCGCTGTGGGGACTGGCGGGCGCTGGCGCCAGGCGCCGGGTATTCGGCGGGCCGAGCCTGTTGCTGGAAATCGTCGAGTATGGCCGCGACCCGGGGCGGCGCCGCGAGGCGGGCTACCGGATCAACGACCAGGGCATCCTCAACATCTGCTTCGGCGATCCGCGCAACCGCCATGGGGTCAACGCCATGTACCAGCGTGCGCTGGCCGCGGGCGCCAGGGCGAACTGCCGACCGATCCATCTGCCGCTGGCCGGCTGCGTCTACGTCAAGGATCCGCTGGGCTTTTCCTACGAGTTCATGTGGGCCCGGCCGGGCAAGGGCCATCGTGACTTCGGCTTCCTGCCGCTGCCGCGCGAGCGGCGCCCGCTCGCCGACAACCAGGCCTGCGCCGCGAGCATCGAAATCGCCGCCGCGCCGGAGCGGGTCTTCGCCCTGCTCAGCGACCATCGGGCGCTGGGCCGCTGGGCGGGCCTTGGGCAGTGCCGCCTGGTCAAGCCGGGGGCCGGCGAGGTCAACGGCTATGGCGCCGAACGGGTGCTGGATTCGCCATTCGGCGCCATTCACGAACAGATCACCGAGTTCAGTCCGAACCGGGGCTATCGCTATCGCGTGCTCCGGGGCTCGCCGCTGTATTGCCATCAAGGCGAGGTGCGCCTGACCCCCTGCGGCGGCGGCACGCGCGTCGACTGGCAGATCCGCTTCCGTTCACGCATCCCCGGCCTGGGCGTGCCCCTGCGTTATCTGCTCGAACACAAGCTCAATGCTGCGCTCGCAGGCCTGCGCCGCCAGCTGACGAGCTGAGCACGCCATGAATTCGGAGAAAAACAGCATGCAGATCCTGAAATCCATCAGCAAACACATCGTCTTGAACATTGTCGTGTCCGTGGCGGTCGTCGCCGCGCTGCACTTCTACTTCTATCACTTCGGTTGAGCGAGATGCCTCCCATGAAATCAGCCTACTCCCTCGGTCTGCTCGCCCTGCTGTTCGGTGCCGGCGCCAGCGCCGCCACCCTCAGCGGCCAGGTCATGACCGACGATGGCAAAGCGCTCGCCGGCAGCATGGTGACCGTCTGGAACGAAGCGCGTAACCGCAAGGAAACCGTCTACAGCGACGCCAACGGCCGCTACTCGCTGGAAACCGGCTTCGCCGGCAAGCTGCAGGTGCGCACGCGCACCCCCTATTTCAAGGATGTCGTGCAGCCGCTGCAACTGGCCGCTGCCGAGCGGCGGCTCCTGGATTTTCGCGTGGCCAGGATCGCCTCGGTCGAGGAGCTGTCCAACAGCCTGAGCGCCTCGGCGCATGCCGCGACCCTGCCGTTCCCGGATGCGTCGACCAAGCAAGCCTTCATTTCCCAGTGCAGCTTCTGCCACCAGCAGGGCAACGCCCTGACCCGCACGCCGCGCAGCGAGGAGCACTGGGGTGTGTCGATCAATCGCATGGAGGGTTATCTGGCGACGCTGACCTATGGCGAGGAAAAGAGCATCGCCAAGATGCTCGCCGAGGGCTACGCCGGCAAGCCGATCGAGGCGCTCCAGAGTCACGACTTCAGCCCCGAGCTGGCCAAGGCGCGGGTCGAGGAGTGGCATGCGGCCACGCCGCTGTCCTTCCTCCACGACACCATGGTGCTGGCCGACGACAAGCTGATGGGCATCGACGAAGGCCGCGACGAGGTGTACATCCTCGACCGCCAGAGCGGGCAGATCGACACCTACCAGATGCCGGTGACCGACGAGGTCAAGGGCGGCAACTTCCGCGGCATGCAGCTGCCGATCGGCATCTTCACCGGCAAGCACGGCCCGCACAGCGGCGCGCAGATCTCCGACGGGCGCATCTTCTTCACCGGCGCGCTGTCGAGCAACCTGATCATGTTCAACCCGGCGACCAAGGCCTGGAAGCTCTACCCGATCCCGCAGGGCTTCCTCTGGCGCAAGGGCCTGTACTCGCACACCATCCGCGCCGACAAGGAGGACAACGTCTGGTTCACCGTGCTGGTCTCCAACAAGGTGATGAAGTTCGACACCAGGACCGAGCAATTCACTGAAATCGATACCCCGCACAACGGCGTGCTGCGCTGGATCAGCGACACCTTCATCGGCATCGTGCTGAAGATCTCCGCCTGGTTCCCCGAGCAGAATTTCCACCTGGCGCTGTCGCACCACAAGTGGCTCAACGGCGGCCGCGACGTGTTCAACTGGCCCTACGGCATCGACGTCAATCCGCTCGATGGCGGCGTCTGGTACAGCAAGCTGCTGGCCAACAAGATCGGCCACATCGACCCCGTCACCCATGCGGTCACCGAGTACGACGTGCCGCACAAGGGCCCGCGCCGCCTGCGCTTCGGGCCGGATGGCAGCCTGTGGATTCCCTCCTTCGACGAGGGCTACCTGATGCGCTTCGACACCCAGAGCAAGACCTTCGAGAGCATCGCGCTGCCGCTGCTGGCGGCCAACGAGTACGAGATCCCCTATGCGCTGAACGTCGACAAGCACGGCGACGTGTGGATCGCCACCAACAACACCGATCGGGTGATGCGCTACATCCCGGCGCAGAAGAAGTTCATCGCCTACCCGATGCCCAACCGGGTGATCTGGTTCCGTGACTTCGAGTTCACCCGGGATGGCCGCGTGTGCACCTCCAACTCCAACCTGCCGGCCTATGCTCACGAGGACGGCCTGCCTGCCTTCGTCTGCATCCAGCCCGACGTCGCGGATGCCAGCACCTTGCAGCCGGTGCATCAGCATGCGGCGGTGATGGCGGCCAAGTAACTGCGCTGAAAAACGGCAGGGGCGAAACCCTCGCCGCCGGCGTTACACCGATTGGGGAGAGAGACCATGGAAACTGCACCGCTCAGCGCCGCTGGCGTTCCTTGGCTGCAGCGCGCCTTGCGCGAGCCGCTGCTGCATTTCCTGCTGCTCGGCGGGTTGCTGTTCGGCGTCTATGCCGTCCTGCCCGGCGAGCCGGCGGCCGAGCAGCAGATAGTCGTCGACCAGGGCCGCCTCGCCGCGCTGCAGGGCAACTTCGTCAAGGCCTGGCGGCGAGCGCCGACGGGCGAAGAGCTGGAGGGGCTGGTGCGCGACTATGTGCGCGAGGAAATGGCCGTGCGCGAGGCGCGGGCGCTGGACATCGATCAGGCCGACAGCGTGATCCGCCGACTGCTGCGCCAGCGCCTGGAGTTCGTCACCGCCGATCTGGCCAGCCAGGCCGAGCCCAGTGACGAGCAGCTGCACGACTACTGGACGCGCCATCCCGAAGCCTTCGTGCAACCGTCGCGCTACAGCTTCAGCCAGGTCTTCGTCGACCCGGCCCGGCATGCGGCGAATGTGCAGGACGAGGCGGCACGCCTGCTGGCGCGGCTCAATGGCGGAGCCAGTCCGGATGCGCTGGCGCTCGACCGCACCGCGCTGGAACCGGGCTATGCCGATCTCGCGGGCGAAGACCTGGACCGGCTGTTCGGCAGCGGTTTTGCCAGCGCCTTGAGTGCGCTGCCGCAGGGTCGCTGGGCGGGGCCGCTGCAATCGGCCTATGGCGCGCACCTGGTTCGCCTGGAACGGGTGCAGCCTGCCACCCGGGCCGAGTTCGCCGCCGTGCGCGAGCCGCTACGCCAGGCCTGGCAGCGTGAGCAGCGCCAGCAGCAGCTCGACCAGTTCTACGCCGCGTTGCAGGCGCGTTATCAGGTGGTGTTCGCCGCGGACATGCAGCCATGAGCTGGCCCGGGCTGCGAGTTCTGTGGTTGATCGGGGCGCTCGCCGCCGGCTGGTCGCCGCTGGGCGCCGCGCACGAATTGCGCCTTGGCTATCTGCAACTGGAGGAGGTCGCCAGCGAGCGCTACAGCGTGCTGTGGAAGCTGCCGGCGCTCGGCGACAGCCGTCTGGCTCTGCGCGTGCAACTGCCCGAGCAGTGCCCGGCCGGCGGCGCGCGGGTGGTGCTCGGCGACAACAGCCTGGTGCAGCGTTGGCAGATCGACTGTCCGGGCGGTCTGGCCGGCCAGGACATCGGCGTCGCCGGACTGACCGAGGTCGCGGCGGACGTCCTGGTGCGCATCGCTCGCCTCGACGGTTCGCAGCAGAGTGCGCGCCTGTCGGCGGCGCAGCCGGCGTTCAAGGTGAGCGCGACGCCCGGCCTGCTGGAGCTGGGCGCCAGCTACCTGGTGCTCGGTGTCGAGCACATCCTCATCGGCATCGATCACCTGTTCTTCGTCCTCGCCCTGTTGCTGCTGGTCAGCGGCGTGCGCCGGCTGGTCTGGACGGTCACGGCGTTCACCGTGGCGCACTCGATCACCCTGAGTCTGGCCACTCTGGATCTGCTGCGGCTGCCGATCGCGCCGGTGGAAGCGGTCATCGCGCTGAGCATCGTGTTCGTCGCCGCCGAGGTGTTGCGCCAGCGCCAGGGGGGCGCCGGGCTGGCCATGCGCGCCCCCTGGCTGGTGGCCTTTGCCTTCGGCTTGTTGCACGGGCTGGGTTTCGCCAGTGCCTTGCAGGAGGTGGGTTTGCCGCAGGTCGGCATCCCGCTGGCGCTGCTGGCGTTCAATCTGGGCGTGGAGTGCGGGCAACTGCTGTTCATTTTCGCAGCCCTGTTGCTGCGCCACGGGCTGCGGCGCTTCTGGCCGCAACCTGTGCAGTGGCCTCGTGTGCTGTTGCCCTATGTCCTCGGTAGCGTTGCGATGACCTGGGTCATCCAGCGTGTCGCGGCGTTCTAGAAAAAAGGAGATTCACATGCACCTGTATGCTCTCAAGTCCCTTGCCTGCGCCGTCGCGCTGGCGGGTGCGCTACCCGTCGTGGCAGACCAGGGCGCACCCGCCAAGGCGCCCCAGGCGGCCTATTCGCCCAACGTCGGGCGTGATTATCCGACCCGGCCGCTGTTCGGCGATACCCATCTGCACACGTCCATGTCCATGGACGCCGGGGTCTTCGGCGCGCGCCTGGGGCCGCAGGAGGCTTATCGTTTCGCCCGCGGCGAGCAGGTCACCGCGTCCAGCGGACAGCCGGTGAAACTGGCGCGGCCGCTGGACTTCCTGGTGGTGGCCGACCACTCCGATGGTTATGGCCTCTATCCGATGCTGGTCTCTGGAGCGCCGTCGGTGATGGCCGATGAGCAGGGGCGCAAGTTGCATGAAATGATCCGCAATGGCCAGGGCGCCCAGGCCGCGATGGAACTCATCACCAGTTTCGGTAATGGCACCCTGTCCAAGCAGTTGCTGCCCGTGCCCGGCTCCGAGGCCTTCCGCAATGCCTGGCAGGAGTCGGTGAGTGCCGCCGAGGCCTTCAACGAGCCGGGTCGTTTCACGGCCTTGCTCGGCTACGAGTGGACCTCCAACACGGGGGCCAACAACCTGCACCGCAACGTCATTTTCCGTGACAACGGCGACAAGGTGGCGCAGATCGAGCCCTTCACCACCCTCAAGCCGCTGGGCAGCGACAACCCGCGCGACCTCTGGCAGTGGATGACCGACTACGAGGCCAAGACCGGCGGCCAGGTACTGGCCATCGCCCACAACGGCAACCTGTCCAATGGCCGCATGTTCCCGCTGATCGAGTCCTTTACCGGCAAGCCGGTGGATCGGGTCTATGCCGAGCAGCGCGCGCGCTGGGAGCCACTGTATGAGGTGACCCAGACCAAGGGCGACGGTGAAACCCATCCGCAGCTCTCGCCGAACGACGAGTTCGCCGACTTCGAGCGCTGGGACAAAGGCAACCTGGATGGCAGCGTGGCCAAGCAGCCGGACATGCTCCAGTTCGAGTACGCGCGCTCGGCGCTGCTCAACGGTCTCAAGCTGCAGCAGGAACTCGGCAGCAACCCCTACCAGTTCGGCATGATCGGCAGCAGCGACTCGCACAATGGCCTGGTCGCCATCGAGGAAGACAACTTCTTCGGCAAGACCGCCTCCCAGGAGCCGAGTCCGAAGCGCCTGAGCAAGCCCTTCTTCAACAACTTCCAGACCGGCGTCAAGGTCATGGACTGGGAGGTTTCCGCTTCCGGCTACGCGGCGGTGTGGGCCAAGGAAAACACCCGCGAGTCGATCTGGGACGCGCTGCAGCGCCGCGAGACCTATGGCACCACCGGGCCGCGCATGAGCGTGCGCCTGTTCGCCGGCTGGGATTTCAACCAGGCCGACCTGCAGAGCCGCAGCCTGGCCGATGCCGGCTATGGCAAGGGCGTGCCCATGGGCGCCGAACTGTCCCCGGCGCCAGCCGGCAAGGCCCCGAGTTTCCTGGTGGCGGCGCTCAAGGATCCGATCGGTGCGAACCTCGACCGTTACCAGATCGTCAAGGGCTGGCTGGATGCCTCCGGCAAGCTGCACGAAAAGGTCTATGACGTGGCCTGGAGCGGCGAACGCAAGCCCGACGCCAGCGGCAAGCTGCCGCCGGTCGGCAGTACCGTGGACATTGCCAACGCGACCTGGAGCAACAGCATCGGCGCCTCGGAACTGGTCGCCGTGTGGCAGGATCCCGAGTTCGACCCGGCGCAGTCGGCCTTCTATTACGGCCGCGTGCTGGAGATCCCGACGCCGCGCTGGACCGCCTATGACGTCAAGCGTCTGGGCGTCGAGGCGCTCAAGGGCACCACCCTGGTGCTGCAGGAACGGGCCTACACCTCGCCGGTCTGGTACAAGCCGGCTGGCTGATCAGCGCCATGCGGGTGCCTGGTGCGCGCCAGGCATTCGCCGCAAGACATCGCCGGCGACAGGGCCAACTGCCGATCATCGGCGGGCATCGGGCAGCCCATACACCCAGCAAGGCATGAGCGCTTGTGAAAAAGCGCTCGGCCAAGGGTTACAGGGCCTCGCGCAGGCCCAGGCGGGCGGCGGAGTAGGGTGCGCCGTGCGCACCAAGGGTCACTGCTCGCGCGCGCTCAGGCCGTGTTGCTGCAGCTTGCTGTACAGGCTGGCGCAGTCGAACAACACGAAGCCGGGGGCGCCGACCAGGGTGCCGTCCTCGTCGCGCAGCGGGATGCGGGTGACCACGAAATGCTCGCTGCCGAAGGCCATCAGGTCGAGCATGCTCGGCTGGCCGCTCTCGACCACCTCGCGCAGGCGGCTGGCCGGCAGCATCTGCTCGATCTCCTGGCCGAGCACGCTGCGCGGATCGTCGATGCCGACCTTGGCCGCGTACTTGTCGTTGCTCCAGACGATCCGCGCCCGGCGGTTGATCGCGATGGTGCCCTCGCACTGCGCGTTGAGGTGATCGAACCGCAGCGGCATGGCCATCGCGCGGAAGCGCTCGGGAGACACGCCGACGATCAGACCGTGCTGGTCGAGGTCGTCGCGGGAGATGGCCGTGGCTGCGGGGTCCGAAGAAGTGATGCGGCCGATTATGGGCGGCGCCAGGCGCGAGCGGTCAGGTTTTGATTTTCCATCGGGTGATGACTGAGCAGATGCTGCTGATCGTGTTGCGGATCAGGCGTTAACGCGACAGCCCCCGATCAGCCCCTATAAGGGACTGATGAGTCCCAGATCGGGACCGGCATGAAAGGAGGCAGCATGCTGTTACCGGGAGCCGAAGAGCAGGGAGTGACCCACAGCCAATGCTTGGAGCTATTGGAGAGCGTCGAGGACACGATTGATTTTTTCGTCTCCGGTCTGACCTATCTGATCCATGCGCAAAGCCAGAAAGCCCAACCGGATCTGCAATTGATCGCGCAGTGGCAGGCGATGGACAGCGAAGCCTTCGACCTGCAGTACTCGCTATTGAATGCAAGCGTAGAGACCTATCAGCAGGTGCTGGAAACCTACCGCCAACGCAGCCGCGAATTGCGATTGGTGGTGGATCGCTATAGGGCCGCGTAGCGTCGGTTTTTGGAATTGAGTAGCCTTTTCCGCTTTGATTTTCCCAGTGGTTCGGTATACGTTACATTCGATATCACTTGTTGCGTATACAGAACATGGATTATTCCCTTATCACGCTGCGACTTGGCGAGCAGCTACGGCAGCGCCGCCTGAATCGCGGTCTTACTCAAGCCGCACTTGCTTCCCTGGCCAGCATCACCCGACAAAAGGTTATCGCCATCGAAAAGGGCGACCTCTCGGTGGGGATGATGGCCTATGCGCGAGTGCTGGCAGCCCTCGACTGTGAGCTCAGCGTGGTGCCGGCAGCCATGCCCACGCTGGACGAAATCCACGGAGTATTCGACTGATGACGGCCGTGCTGCGGGTTGCAACGCCACAGGGCGACAGCGGGAAGATCATTACCAGCGCTGGGGACTATCTGTTCCGCTACCACGAAGACGCCAAGGCGCAGGCGGCGATCAGTTTGCTAATGCCGGTGCGCCTGGACGAATACCGCCAGCGGGAACTGCACCCGATCTTCCAGATGAACCTGCCAGAGGGCTACGTCCTGGAGCAGTTGCGCAACCGCCTGGCCAAGGTGGCGAACGTTGACCCGATGTTGCTGCTGGCACTGTCTGGCAGCAGTTCGCCTATCGGGCGGGTAGCGGTCCGTTCGCCGGAAGTCGATGCGCTGTTGCGCAGGCAGCAGTTCCCCGGAGAAAAGCTGGACGAAATCCTCGCCTGGGACGGTGCAGAAGATATTTTTGCCGGCCTGGTGGATCGCTACATCCTGCGCGCCGGTATATCGGGCGTGCAGCCCAAGGTACTGGTGCCAGAACAGCAGGATTCCGCGCCGCAGCGCTTCACCTCGAAAACCTCTGAGCTGATCATCAAGAGCGGCCGGGATGAGTTTCCGGGGCTGGCGATCAACGAGTTCCTTTGCATGTCCGTGGCCAGGGAGGCGGGAATTGCGGTGCCGGAGTTCTACCTCTCCGCCAACGCCAAGCTGTTCGTCATGCGCCGCTTCGACCGGGATGCGCAACTCAACCCCATCGGCTTCGAGGACATGGCGGCATTGATGGGGCTGGGGGCAGAGCAGAAGTACAGCAAGAGCTATTCGGCCATCGCCAAGGCCATCCGCCTGTTCTGCCCGGCCGAGCAGGTGCAGAACTCGCTGGCGCAGCTATTCGCCATCGTGAGCTTGAGCTGCATCGTCGGTAACGGCGATGCCCATCTGAAGAACTTCGGGCTGCTGTATTCCGACCCTACCCAGCGCGATGCACGGCTGGCGCCGGCGTACGACATCGTCAACACCACGGCCTACATTCCAGAGGACGTGTTGGCGCTGGATCTTGTTGGCAACAAGTCGCTGTTTGCGTCGCGGCAGGGGCTGCTGGAGTTCGCTCAGGTCTGTGATGTGGCTCGGCCGGAAGAGGTAATCCGCGAGCAGTTGCAAGCGCTGGAGCGGGTGCTGGCTCGCTCGGCCGAGCTTTGCGAACAGGCGCCGAATGTGGTCGCTGCAATCAGGCAGTGTGCTGAGCCATTTATAAAGACGTTTGGTTAGTGCGCATTCGGGTTGGAATTGCGGCGGGTGAGCAGTAGGGGAAGGCCAGGTTTGATTTCCTGTAAACCGTGTCCCCTATTACTTCGAGGTGCTCTAGATTGTGAGACTGCAGTTGTGCCGGCAAGAATGCCCACGCTGGGTGAAATCCGCAGCGTGTTCGACTGAATGCGGCTTTGCTGCAAGTTATGTTGAGCTAGTGGACTGTCCGTAAAGTTCGTTTACCTATAAAGGAGTAACAAATATACTGTGCACCCCTCCTTTTTCGGCGTGAGTAACATGGCTCGACCAGCGGCTTCTTTTTGTTTAAAACCCACTGATGTTGAGACGCTGCAAAGCTGGTTGTGCATGGGATCTCTGCCTCAGAGCCTTGGTCAACGCGCCCGGATTCTGTTGCTGTTGGCTAGCGGCCTCACGCCCAAGCAGGTCAGCGATCGGTTGGAAATTTCGGCGCCAGTCGTATTCAAATGGCGCAAGCGTTATCAGGAAGCTGGCCTCGATGGGCTGAGCGACCTCCCGCGCAGCGGACATCCACGCAAGCTCGACGAGGCGAAGATCAAGGAAATCCTGACCCTGACGACCCAGCGTGTACCGCGTGAGGCGACTCACTGGAGCTTGCGGCTGATGGCCAAGTACGTGGGCGTTACCGTCTGGCAAGTCGCCCAGGTATGGGCCGCCGCCGATCTCAAGCCTCACCGGCTGAAAACCTTCAAGATCAGCAACGACCCACACTTTGCTGACAAAGTGGTCGATGTGGTTGGGCTGTATCTGAACCCGCCTGACAATGCACTGGTGCTGTCAGTTGACGAGAAAACCCAGATCCAAGCGCTGGATCGCACCCAGCCCATGCTGCCTCTCAAGCCGGGTCAGATTGAGCGCAGGACGCATGACTACAAGCGTCACGGTACGGCCAGTTTGTATGCCGCTTTCGACATCCTGACGGGCCAGGTCATTGGTCGCATCACCCAACGACACAGGGCCAAAGAGTTCCTTGAGTTCCTTCGGCAGATCGACCGCGCGACGCCTGCCGAGCTGGATCTGCATTTGATTCTGGACAACAGCTCGACTCACAAGACGGCCGCCGTCAGGGCGTGGCTGGA
>RCUJ01000852.1_pt1 | contig 17096 bp, 13 predicted proteins | sample 2166321 | NCBI WGS metagenome assembly RCUJ01 (sample SAMN09932808, study PRJNA488358) | compost metagenome | feature: garden; material: soil; isolation source: compost soil in an enriched community after 118 h of incubation | place: Germany: Experimental Botanical Garden Goettingen | collected... | reverse complement strand
GGGTGGCGAAAGCGGCGAGAAAGGCGCTGAGCAGGGCGAAGCCGAGGAACAGCCGATCCTCCGAGGTCGAGACGGGCTGCCGTGGCGTCCGCGGCTGCATTTCCAGGCGCCAGGTGCGCCCGCCGACGTGGAAGTCGCGCTGCCAGTCCGGCTGGACATCGGTCGTCAGCGTGTCGACCAGGACGCGCCGCGGCATGCCGGGCATGATGTCCGAGATGCGCAGGGCGAGCTGGCGCTCCTCGGCCTTGCGGAGCAGCGGGGCGAGCAGTTGCTGGATATCGACGACGCCGACCACATAGCCGGCCAGATCCTTGTCCGGACTGCCGTCGCGCAGGCGCCAGACCGGCACGAACATCAGCGAGGCATGGCGCTCGGTACGTCCCAGCCGGATCAGGTCGGAGGCCATGGCCTTGCCGTTGTCACGGGCGACCACCATGGCCTGGCGGCGCAGGGTCTCGAAGCCGTGGTCGAGTCCCAGCCCGCGGCGGCTGGCGGCCAGGGGCTCGCTGAACAGGATCGGGAAGTACTCGGCGCGCTGGGCGGCCGTCTGCAGCTGACCGTGGCTGTCCAGCTCGGTGATGCGGAAGTCGGGGAAGCCGGTGCGGGCGACAGCGGCCTCGAATTCGGCGCGCTGGGCCTGGGTAATCAGCGGCGCCCAGTCCACCGAGAAAATGCTGGGGTGGTTGATGAGGTTGTGGGTGTACTTACGGAACTCCTCGCGGGTGATTTCCTGGCTGGTGGCCATGAAGTGCGCCAGTCCCTCCAGGGGGAACAGCGTTTCGGCGATGTTCTGGCTGGTGTTGTCGCCGAGGATTTCCATCAGCGTGCGCGTTTCGGCTTTGGCGCGCAGGTCCTCCAGTTGCGACAGGCCGAGATGGCCGACCACCAGCAGTGTGGCGGTGACGATCAGCGGCAGGGCGAAACGGTAGCCTTCACCGCCGGCCACGCGCAGGGGGTGTCCGCCCGGCCACAGCAGTCGGGACAGCGGGGCGAACAGCAGCACGCCCAGGGTGTCGCCGGACCACCACTGCAGCCATTCATTGAGTAGGTTGTCGGTGGTGAAGCGGCCGCCAGCGAGGAGGATGGCGCTGCCTAGGCTGGAAGCTACCAAGCAGACCAGCGGCCCGACGCAGAGCAGGAACAGGGCCAGTCCCCGGTCGCGGGTGAGTTTCCAGCGGCCCTGCAGGTAGCGCCGCGCCAGCCAGGCGCCGAGCAGGGACTGCAGGGTGGTGGCACTGGCGAGCAAAGCACCCAGAGCGGCGCCCTGTAGCGAAGGCGTCAGCCACAGGTGGATCAGCAGGCTGCCCAGCCAGACGCCGGGCCAGCAGCGCCAGCCCCAGGCCAGCAGCGCAGCGATGGCAACGCCGGCCGCCGGCCAGATGGGTGCGGCATAGCCCGAGGATTGGGTCAGGAGTAGGCCGGCCATGCCGGCCAGCACATACAGCCCGGCGGTGGCCAGATTCTTCCATGCCTGCTGCGCCAGGTTGATCGGCGCACTGATTTGCTCCGCGCTCTTGGCGGCCTTGAGCTCTTTGTCGTGCATCGCTTGCCCGGAACGGTTGCGGGGGCTCCGGCCGGATGCCTCAGCGGCGACCTGGAGGCAGAACAGTGTGAATCATATCAAGTAATTTTTCATGCCAATCGATTGGCGACAATATTGCGCTGTTGCGCTGTTGCGCGCCGATTACATTTCTGTCAGGCGGTGGCTGCTGGCGGCGCGGGGTTGCACAATCGGTTTACGCGCTACGGAGACGCGCAATGGAGACAACAAGCGATGAGAATCCTGGTAGCCGAGGACGAGCCGAAGATCGGTGCCTATCTGCAGCAGGGGCTGAGCGAGGCGGGCTTTGCCGTCGATCGCGTGGAGAGCGGCAGCGATGCGCTGCAGCATGCGCTGGAGGAGGGCTACGACCTGCTGATCCTCGACGTGATGATGCCCGGGTTGGACGGCTGGGAGGTGCTGCGCCGGGTGCGCGCCGCCGGGCAGGACGTGCCGGTGCTGTTTCTCACCGCCCGCGACCGCGTCGAGGATCGGGTCAAGGGCCTCGAGCTGGGCGCCGACGACTACCTGATCAAGCCGTTCGCCTTCGCCGAACTGCTGGCGCGGGTGCGCACCCTGCTGCGTCGCGGCACCATGGCGGCGCAGCCGACCCGCCTGCAGGTGGCCGATCTGGAGGTCGATCTGCTCAAGCGCCGAGCCATTCGCGGCGGGCGGCGCATCGATCTGACCGCCAAGGAGTTCGCCCTGCTCGAGCTGCTGCTGCGCCGCCAGGGCGAGGTGTTGCCCAAGTCGCTGATCGCCTCGCAGGTGTGGGACATGAACTTCGACAGCGACACCAACGTCATCGAGGTGGCGATCCGCCGCCTGCGCGCGAAGATCGACGACGGCTTTGAGCCCAAGCTGATCCAGACCGTGCGCGGCATGGGCTATCTGCTGGATGCATCCGAGTGATCCGCCGCCTGTCGCTGACCACCCGCCTGAGCCTGCTGTTCATGCTGGCGCTGACCGGCGTGCTGCTGGCGGTCGGCCTGACCTTCAATCTGCTCAGCCGCGAACACTTCGTCGATCTCGACCGCCATGCCCTGCACGAGAAGCTGCAGGCCAGCCAGCGCCTGCTCGGCGGCCTGCACCGGGCGGACCAGCTGGAGGCGTTGCGTGGGCAACTGCACACCCTGCTCGGCGCCCACCAGGACCTGCGCGCGCAGATCCTCGCTGCCGACGGACAGGTGCTGTTCGCCGAGCCTGCCGAGGCCGCCATTCCCGCGCGCTTTCGCAGCCAGACCGGCGCGTTGTGGGAGTGGTGGGAGGAGGGCCGCCTGCTGCGCGGCATGACCGCCGAAGTGGCGCTGGCCGAGCCGGGGCAGTCGCTGACCCTGCTGCTGGCGCTGGACGTGACCCACCATGCCGACTTCTTTGCGGCACTGGAGCGCTGGCTGTGGATCGCCCTGGTGGTCTGCGCGCTGCTCAGCGCCGGGCTCGGCTGGCTGGTGGCGCGCAGCGGTTTGCGTCCGCTGCGCGAGGTCACCCAGGTGGCGGCCACGGTGTCCGCCCGTTCGCTGAAGGAACGGATTCCCGAGGCGGTGCTGCCGGTCGAGCTGCAGCCGCTGGTGTCGTCGTTCAACGGCATGCTCGAGCGGCTCGACGAGTCCTTCGTGCGCCTGGCCAACTTCTCCGCCGACATCGCCCACGAGCTGCGCACGCCGCTGACCCAGCTGATGACCCACACCGAGGTGGTGCTGACCCGCGCGCGCAGCCTGGAGGAGTACCAGGAGGCGCTCTACGCCAACCTCGACGATCTCAAGCGCATGGCGCGGATGATCGACGACATGCTGTTCCTGGCCAAGGCCGACAACGGCCTGATCGTCCCCGAGCGCCGGCCGCTGGCGCTGCACGAGTTGGTGGACAAACTGCTGGACTACTACCGCCTGCTGGCGGAGGAGCATGGCATCGTTCTGGTGGCGAGTGGCCGCGGGGTGATCGCCGGCGACGAGGGCATGCTGCGCCGGGCGTTGTCCAACCTGCTGAGCAATGCGCTGCGCTACACGCCTGCCGGTGGGGTCATCCGCGTGACGATTGCCGCGGGCGAGCGCGAGGTTCGCCTCAGCGTGGAGAACCCCGGGCCGAGCATTCCCGCCGAGCACCTCGGCCGGCTGTTCGACCGCTTCTACCGCGCCGCCCCGGCGGACCGCGAGGGCGGCGGCAACGCCGGGCTGGGCCTGGCGATCACCCGCTCCATCGTCGAAGCGCACGGCGGGCGCATCCATTGCGAGTCGGTGCAGGGGCTCACGCGCTTTGAGCTGAGCTTCCCCGGCCCACAGCAGGGTTGAGCGGCAAGGCACCACCAGCGGGCGCCCTGTCGTGTGGCGGGTTCGATCAGCCAATCAGCTCGCCGATGCGCTCTTGGGCGGCGGCGAAGGCCTTGTCGGCACCCTCGGCGCCCATCGCCAGGCCCTCGGCGTAGACGAACTCGACGTCGGTCATGCCGAGGAAGGCCAGCACGCTCTTCAGGTACGGCACCTGCGAGTCGGCCGGGGTGTCGCGGTACAGGCCGCCACGGGCCAGGGCCACGTAGACCTTCTTGCCCTGCAGCAGGCCCTGCGGGCCGTTCTCGGTGTAGCGGAAGGTCACGCCGGCGCGGGCGATGGCGTCGATCCAGGTCTTCAGCTGCACCGGCACGCCGAAGTTGTACATCGGCACGCCGAGGACGATGACGTCGACGGCCTGCACCTGGGCGATCAGCGCGTCGTCCAGGGCGACGCGGGCTGCCTGCTCGGCGCTGCGCTGCTCGGCCGGGGTGAACAGCGCGCCCAGTGCTGCCTCGTCGAGCACCGGATGCGGGTCGCTGGCCAGGTCGCGCAGCTCGACCACGGCGGCCGGGTTCTGCGCCTGCAGGCGGGCGGTGATGGCGTCGGCCAGGCGGGTGGAGTTGGCGCCGGTGGAACGGGCGCTGGCGTTGATTTGCAGGATTTTCATGGCGTTTTCCTTTGACTGAGTGATAAGGGGTTTCAATACAGCGGCAATTCGACGGGGCGCAGGTCGAACAGCAGTACCTCGGCGTCGTCTCCGGCGCTGAAGTCGATTGGCTGCTCATTGCGCAGCCGCATGCCGTCGCCGACGCTCAGGCGCTGACCGTTGACGGTCAGCGCGCCGCGGGCCACGTGGACGTAGGCGAAGCGCTCGGCCGGCAGCGTGAAGCGTTGCTGCTCGGCGCCGTCGAACAGGCCGGCGTAGACGCGGGCGTCCTGATGGACCGACAGCGAGCCCTCGGCGCCGTCCGGCGAGATGATCAGGCGCAGCCGTCCGCGCTTGTCGGCGGCGTCGAAGTGCTGCTGCTGGTAGCGCGGGGTGACGCCCTTGCGGTTCGGTACGATCCAGATCTGCAGGAAGTGCACCGGCTCCTCGCGCGAGGCGTTGTACTCGCTGTGGCGCACGCCGGTGCCGGCGCTCATCATCTGCACGTCGCCGGGGCGGATCACCGAGCCGGTGCCCATCGAGTCCTTGTGCTCCAGCGCGCCTTCGAGCACGTAGGAGAAGATCTCCATGTCGCGGTGGCCATGGGTGTCGAAGCCGCGGCCTTGGCGCACGTGGTCCTCGTTGATCACCAGCAGGTCGGAGAAGCCGACGTGTTGCGGGTCGTAGTAGCTGCCGAAGGAAAAGCTGTGCTGCGAGTGCAGCCAGCCGAAATTGGCGACGCCGCGCTGGGCGGAAGGCCTGATTTCCAGCATGTCGATCTCCTGCTCGGGGTTGCGGGGCGGGCTGCCTGGCGGGGCCGGCAGCGGCGATGGGTGAACTTTAAGCCTTTGCACTGATGCGAAATAGGCGACAATCAGGAACTCTCTGTTGACTGGAAAATCAACAATGAACCGACTCGATGCCATGCAACTGTTCGTCCGCGTCGCCGAGCTGGGCAGCTTCTCGGCGGCCGCCAACCAGCTCGGCGTGGACCGCTCGGTGGTCACCCGGCAGATCGCCGCGCTGGAAGAGCACCTGGGCAGCAAGCTGATGGTGCGCAGCACGCGGCGGCTGTCGCTGACCTCGGCGGGCAGCAGCTATCTGGAAAAGTGCCGGGTGATTCTCGAACTGGTGGAGGAGGCCGAGGCCGGGATGATGGAGGAGCGCCTGACCCCGCGCGGCCCGCTGCGCGTCAGTCTGCCCCTTACCTACGGTCTGCGCCGGCTGGTGCCGCTGCTGCTGGAGTTCTCCGAGGCCTACCCGGAGATCAGGCTGGCGATGGACTTCAGCGACCGGCAGCTGAACCTGATCGAGGAGGGCATCGACCTGACGATCCGCATCACCGCCCAGCCCGAGCCGGGGGCAATCGTGCGCCGGCTGGGCAGCAGCCAGCTGATCACCGTCGCGTCGCCGGACTACCTGGCCCGCCACGGCCGGCCCCGGCATCCCGACGAACTCGCCGGGCATGCGTGCCTGGGCTACTCGCCAAAGGTCAACAACCGCCCCTGGACGTTCGTCGTCGATGGCCAGCCGCAAGCCTTCCAGCTGCCCTGGCGCATGCAGGCCAACAACGGCGATGTGCTGGCCGCAGCAGCCGTGCAGGGCCTGGGGATCACCATGCATCCGGACTTCATCGTCGACGAGCATCTCGCGGCAGGCAGGTTGGAGGCCATACTCGAGGAATTCGCACCGCCGCCGCTGGGCATCTACGCGGTACTGGCGAGCAACCGTTACGTGCCGCACCGCGTGCGGGTGCTGATCGAGTTCCTGGCCAGCCGACTGGCCGAGGTCCGATCAGGCTCGGCGTGATACCTGTACTGGGACAGGTTGGGCAAGTGCACGCAGGGACAGTAGCGGTCGGTTACCCCTCTCCCGCTGGTGGAAGAGGGGTGGCGAGAGCGACAACTGATCTGCGCGGCGGCCGGTACCGGGATGGCGCTAGCCGCTGCGGGCCGCCCACGCCTTGGAGCCCGTGCTCGGTAGTGCTCAGTGCGCCAGGAAGCGGCGCAGGCTGCCCATTTCCACCTGGATCAGTGGCAGCTTGCTCTGCAGCACCTTGGCGCTGTTGCCCACCTGGCGGTCGTCGGCGTGGCTGACGTCCATGCCGACGAAGCTGCCGCTGGTGAACGGCAGGACCAGCTTGTACTGCTCGCCGAGGAAGGCCAGGCGGTCCCAGTCGCCGGCCAGCAGCAGGCGGTCCTTCTGCGGCGCGAACAGGCTGTGGCCGATGGCGTAGTCCTGGCTCGGGTTCTGTACGCCGAGCAGCGGCAGCAGGGTCGGCAGCAGGTCGACGTGGCTGGTGCGCAGGCTTTCCTCATGCGCCGCGCGGCCGGGAATCCACAGGGCCAGCGGCACGCGCAGCTGTTCGTCGACGAAGGTGGAGTTGTGGCCCCAGCGGCCCTTTTCCATGAACTCCTCGCCGTGGTCGCCGGTGATCACCACGATGGTGTTTTCCAGCAGGCCGTTCTTCTCCAGGTGCTCGGTGACCCGTGCCAGCTGGCTGTCCAGGTGATGCACGGCGTTCAGGTAGCGGTTGTGGATGCCCTTGATGTCGCGCTTGAGATCCATGCTGGCGTAGCTGAAGTCCGGCAGGTAGTCCGGCTCGATCACCGATTCGGGCGGGAAGTTGTAGTTGGCGTGCGGCGACTCGAAGAACATGAAGGTCATGAACGGCTTGGCCGGATCACGCTGGTCGACGAACTTGATCAGGTTGTCGACGTTGCGACGGTCGCGCTCCCAGGAGGCGCCAGCGCCGTCCTCGACCATCTGCTCGGGTGGCACCTTGACGAACAAGGTCTTGTCGAACTCCGGATAGCTGAAGCGCGCGCTGGTGAACAGCTTGATCTGGTAGTCCTGCTGCTGCAGCACGTCGATCAGCGGACTGCCGACGCGGGCATCCAGCACCGGGAACCACAGGTTGGCCGGCAGGCCGTAGAACTGGCTGAACATGCCGATGCGCGTGCCGTTGCCGCCGGAGAAGTGGCTGAGGTAGTGCTGGCCGCGCTGGGCGAAGGCGTGGGTCTGCGGCATCACCCGCGGGTTGAGACTGTCGGCGCGCCAGGATTCGGCGACCAGCCAGACGATGTTCAGCGGCTTGGCCGGCGCCTCGATGCGCAGCGGCGCCTGCGGGTAGCGCAGCTGCCCCTTGAGTTCGGCGCTGGTGACTTCCATGCGCTGCGGACGCTCCAGACCGAACTGCTTTTCCAGCACCCGGCGCATGGTCAGCGGCTGGTAGAAGGGTACGCGTTGGGCGCTTTCCAGCACCGGGCTGTAGCCATAGAAGTGGCCGACCCCATAGCTGATGCGCTCGCCGAGGGTGGCGACCACGAACAGCGGCAACACCCAGGCCAGGCGCGGTGCCGGCAGGCGCAGGCGGGCCAGGCCGTGGGCCAGCAGGCGCAGGCCGCCCTGCAGGGCGAAGATGCCGGCGCCGAGCAGGGCCACCTCGCGCTCGGTGGAGGCCGAGGAGCCCAGTGCCTCGATGCCGCCCGGCGTGGTCAGGATGTTCCAGACGAAGCCGTTGAGGTGGAAACCGTACAGCTGCCACAGCAGGTGGTCACCATACAGCGCCAGTTGTACGCCGCCGGCCAGCAGCACGGACAGTACCGCGCCGGTTTTGCTCGCGAAGCGGCCGACCAGCCGGCTGATCGCCCAGATTGGCGCGATGAACAGAAGGGCATAGCTGCCGATCAGCACCACCTGGTACAGCAGTACCAGCGGTGCGGAGGCCAGGTCGAAGAAGCGCCCCAGGTTCAGGGCCACGGCCATCCAGGTGAGCAGCCAGTAGAAGGCGTCGGCGCGACGCGGTGCAACAGACGGCATGGGTAATCCTTGTGTTGAACTTATTATTGATAGGACCGGCGGATAGCGGGCAGGTTCGCGGGCCATGATCGGCCGTGAAGCTAGCGCGGCAGGCTTAAAGCATCCTTAACCGGGCACCTTACGCGGGAGGCCGCACGGGCGGCAACATTCGTCGCGGACTGGTAGCCATTGCAACACTTGCTGCATTTTGTCGCACCGCGGTGCGCGATTCGGGGCCATCGCGTTGGGCGGACCGCTGATTTATAAAGGAAAAATAAATGGCACGGTTAGTGCTTGTTCAGATGCAGATGCTGCCGCTCGACACGGCCTGCCGCGAGCGGGGCCACTCGGTGTCGTCACAGCGCCAGTCCCCATCGGAGCATGCACCATGCTGATCCCCGTTTTCCGGCTCGATACACCGGCCGACCTTGGCCTCAAGGCCATCGCCTTTACCCTGCACGGGCTGAACAACCGGACTGCCTCGGCCGGGTTGCAGCACCGCCTGCATGAACTGCGCGCCGACTTCGATGCCGAGCGCTGCCTGACCCTGCAGCAGGGTTTCTCCGCCCTGCGCCAGCAGGTCGGCCGCCGGCCGGGCGCCTTGCCGCCTTCGCCGCAGGCGCTGCTTGAGCTGTACCAGGCCCGTGGCCGCCTGCCCAGCGTGTCCCCGCTGATCGACCTGGCCAGCCAGTGGTCGCTGAACAGCGGCCTGTCGATTTCGGCCCACGACCTCAAGCACCTGCGCCTGCCGGTGACCCTGGGCATGAGTCGCGGCGGCGAACGCTTCCAGATGCGCCACAATCTCCCCCCGGTGATCCTGCCGGCCGGCGAGTACGTCTATTTCGACGGTCGCGGCCAGGTGCTGAGCCGCATGGAGTCCCTGCAGTCCGCTGCCACGGCGGTGCATGGGGACACCCGTTCCGCGCTGCTGATCATCCAGGGGCACGCGCAGACCGACAGCGACGAGCTGTATGCGGTGGCCGAAGGACTCAAGGCCGACCTGCAGGAGTACTGCTGCGGCAGTCTGCTCAGGCCGCCGCAGGCGCCGTTCGCGCGCATCGCCGTGGGGCAATAGCGGCAGCGCAAGGGCAGGGCGGTGCAAAATTTGCGGTGTGGGCTTTGGCTGGGCACCGCGCTGTGCCACAGTCGCCCCCCATCACCCCCCGATCTCTTGCGCCGATGAACATCGACAACCGCATCAAGTTCCGCCATCTCACCTGCTTTCTCGAAATCGCCCGCCAGCGCAGCTTCGCCAGGGCTGCCGACAGCCTGGCGGTGAGCCAGCCGGCGATCTCCAAGACCCTCAAGGAGCTCGAGGAGATCCTCGGCCACCCGCTGTTCGAGCGCGGCAAGGGCGGGGTGATGCTCACTCCCGCCGGCGAGACCTTCCTGCGCTACGCCGGCCCCTGCGTGCAGGCCCTGCGCGACGGCGTGAGCGTGGTGCGCGGCAGCGAACTGCAGGGCGGTGAGGTGCGCGTCGGGGCGCTGTCGACGGTGGAAAGCCGGCTGCTGCCCGAAACCATCGCCCGCCTGCACGCCCGTCACGGTGCGCTGGTGATCCAGGTCGCCGGCGGCTCCAGCGCCCAGCTGCTGGCCCAGCTCAAGGTCGGCGAGCTGGACCTGGTGGTCGGGCGGATGACCGACAGCCCGGAGATCCAGGGCCTGATCTTCGAGCACCTGTACAGCGAGTCGATGACCCTGGTAGTGCGTGCCGGCCATCCGCTGCTGGCGCTCGGCAAGGGTGCGCTCGCGCAGCTGGCCGACTACCCGCTGGTGCTGCCGCCGGCCGGCACCACCATCCGCAAGTACGCCGACAGCCTGTTCGTGCAGTGGGGCATCCCGCCGGCCGCGCAGCGTCTGGAAACCCTGTCCATCGCCCTCGGTCGCCGCTACGTGCTGGACAGCCAGGCGATCTGGGTGGCGCCCCAGGACGCGGTGCGCCACGACCTGGCCGCCGGCGTGCTCGCCGAGCTGGCCCTGGGCATCCGCGAGCCGGGCGGCTCCATCGGCATCTGCACCAGCAGCGCGCGGACGCTGCCGCTGGCGGCGCAGTGGTTCTGCGCGGTGCTGCGCGAGGTGGCTGGCGAGCGGGGCGCAGCCGTGGAGTAGCTGGATGCCTGGCTTGTCAGTTTCCGCAGCGGCGATCAGGCCAGCGTGCGGCCGGTCGGGGACATGCGTGACTCACTGCTGGCCATTGCTCCGGCGAAAGGCGCTGGGAGTCATGCCGCTCAGGCGCTTGAAGAAGCGGGTGAAGTAGGCCGGCTCGCTGAAGCCGAGCAGCTCGGAAATCTGGTTCACCGTCAGGCTCGTGTAGATCAGATTGCGGTTGGCCTCCAGCAGTAGCCTCTGGTGCAGCACCCCCAGGGCGCTATTGCCGTGCAGGCGGCGGCAGATGCCATTCAGGTGCACCGTCGAAATGTCCAGCCGGCGAGCATACTCGTCGACTGGCCAGTGCTCGCGAAAATGTGTCTCGAGCAGGCGGGTGAAGCGGGCCATGTATTCGCTGGCCCGTTCGCCGCGGGTGCCCCCCTTGACGTGCTCGCCGGGCGGGGGAGTGGACAGCCGGCGGCACAGCCAGACCGCCAGTGCGGCGATCAGCGACTGCAGCAGCAGGTCTCGCCCTGGTGCAGTGGCGGCGCTGGCGTACTCATCGGCAATCGCGGTGAACAGCGTGTCGACATGGCGCTGGTCGCTGTCGCCCACTGGGTACAGCCCCGGCTGGGTCAGCACCGTCTGCTGTTTGCCCAGGTGCGCCTGCAGGCTGGCCAGCAGCGGGGCGGCCAGGGTGACGATGTAGCCGTCGACATCGGTGGAGAAGCGAAAACCGTGGATCGCCAGCGGGGGGATCACCTGGACCGCGGCCCGCTCGACCAGCGTCTGCGTGCCCTCGATTTCCACCAGTGCCGATCCCCGGCTCACGTACAGCAACTGGGCAAGATCGCCATGCCGATGCGGGCGAATCTCCCAGTTGTGCAGGCGGCTGCGTTCCGGAATGGACTCGCAGTGCAGGAGGTCGGGCGTCGGCCAGGACAGCTCGGCGCCATAGAGGGTGAACACGGGAACACCTGCTGCTGGCGCCTGCATGGGCGGGTTTTCTCCTCTTCGTTCGGTAATCGGCTGAAGTTTCCAAAAGTCCTTTTTTATTATCCTGAAGTGCATTTTTATGCCAGCAAATTTGCCCAAAAATGCAGGCGTCAGCAGCGCTGGGCCACTGCGGCACAGCCTGCACTTTCGCCTCAACCAGGACAATAACAATGAAGACACAAGTCGCTATCGTGGGCGCCGGGCCGTCCGGGCTCCTGCTGGGTCAACTGCTGCACAATGCCGGCATCGACACCTTGATTATCGAGCGGCAGACGCCGGATTACGTCCTCGGCCGCATTCGTGCTGGGGTGCTCGAGCAGGGCATGGTCGATCTGCTGCGCGAAGCGGGGGTGGCCGCGCGCATGGATCGCGAAGGTCTGGTTCACGAAGGTTTCGAAATGGTCTTCGATGGTCGTTGCGAGCGCATCGACCTCAAGGCGCTGACCGGCGGCAGCACCGTGATGGTGTATGGCCAGACCGAGGTGACCCGCGACCTGATGGAGGCGCGCAAGGCCAGCGGCGCGCCCATCATCTATGAAGCTGCCAATGTGCAGCTGCATGACCTGAAAGGCGACAAGCCCTGGCTGACCTTCGAGAAGCAGGGCGAGCTGGTGCGCGTCGACTGCGACTTCATTGCCGGTTGCGATGGTTTCCACGGGGTGTCGCGGCAGTCGATTCCCGCCGAAATCCTGAAGAATTTCGAGCGCGTCTACCCGTTTGGCTGGCTGGGCCTGTTGTCGGATACCCCGCCGGTCAGCGAGGAGCTGATCTACGCGCAGCACCCGCGCGGCTTCGTTCTGTGCAGCCAGCGTTCGGCAACCCGCAGTCGCTACTACCTGCAAGTGCCGTTGGCCGACAAGGTCGAGGACTGGTCCGACGAGCGCTTCTGGAGCGAACTCAGGAACCGCCTGCCGGCCGAGACGGCCGCCCAGCTGGTCACCGGGCCTTCGCTGGAGAAAAGCATCGCACCCCTGCGCAGCTTCGTGGTCGAGCCGATGCAGTACGGCAAGCTGTTCCTGGTCGGCGATGCCGCGCACATCGTGCCGCCCACCGGCGCCAAGGGGCTCAACCTGGCGGCGAGCGACGTCAGCACGCTGTACCGCATCCTGGTCAGGGTCTATCGCGAGGGGCGTACCGACCTGCTGGAGAAGTATTCGCCCATCTGCCTGCGGCGGATCTGGAAGGCCGAGCGCTTTTCCTGGTGGATGACCCAGCTGCTGCACGAGTTCCCGGAACAGGAAGGGTTCGATCAGCGCATCCAGCAGACCGAGCGCGAGTACTACCTGAGCACCCTGGCCGCCCGGCAGACCATCGCCGAGAACTATGTCGGCCTGCCCTACGAGCCGGTCGAGTAATCGGCCGGCTCTCTGAGGTTGCCAGCGATCCAGCTGCGCTCGATGGCCGGCAGGCACCCGATCAGGTGCCTGCCGGCTTTTCTGTGGGGCTCATGAGTGCTCCGTCACTACCCAGTCAGGTCAGCCCGGACAATGCGTGGGTCTTCCGTGCTTATCGATAGACCTTCTGCAGCAGCGCCAGCAGTTGCTGGCGCTCGTCTTCGCTCAGCGCGGCGGTGGCCTCCAGGTCGCTTTCCAGCACCATGCCCTTGAGCTGTTCGAGAAGCGCCTCTCCTGCCTTGCTCAGGAAGATGCCGTACGAGCGCTTGTCAGGCTTGCAGCGCACGCGCACCGCCAGTCCGCGAGCTTCCAGCTTGTTCAGCAGGGTCACCGCCTGCGGGGGCTCGATGGCCAGGGTGCGGGCCAAGTCGACCTGCATCAGGCCCGGGTTGTCGCCGATGATGGCCAGCGCGGTGAACTGGGCGGGCCGCAAATCGTAGGTGCCGAGCTTGTTGACCAGGTGCTGGAACACCTTGATCTGCGCATGGCGCATGGCATAGCCGATGAAGCCATCGAGGGAGCTGTCCAGCGCGTTGTCGGGCTGGGGCTCGGCAATGTCGAGGTCGACTGCCTGGTTGCTGCTCCGCTTGCTCGCCATGGGTACTCTCGTTATCTAAATTGATTTGTGTTGTTAATCATTTTTCAGCGTCATGACGAAAAAATCCACCAAAATCTGGTTCCCTGCCACGCTGCCGGCTCTCCGGAGGACGCCCCGGCAAGGCCTGTGCGCCCCGGCTGGCCACATATATGTTCGATTATCGCGCGCTCTGACCGGGACTACCCGCTGCTGCAGGCTGTGGTGAAGCGCAGGGCTGGCCATTCGCCGGCCGCATGGCCGCTGGTCTTGCCTGGCTCCGTCGAGGCGAATCGCTATGCTGGTGATTAGTTAAGCAAATTAACCTGTTTGTGCTGATAGCATTTTTTGCGTTGAGTCACGATTGGCAGATTGTTAGAAAAGCTCCACCTGGATTAGTTAACAAAACTAATCTTATGGTGGATTCCACTAACAATTTGATAAGAAAGGGATGTGCATGATGATTTCCGCTCGACTGCTCCGCTGTCCTCCTGATGTCCCGCGCTTGCGCGACTTTCCGCTATTGCGCTCCTCGATTTTTGCCCCTGGCGCCCCCGCTCTCAGGTTCTAGAAAGCTGCGGCTGGTATCCCAGTGCTGGCGCTATGGCCAGTTGCATCCTGAACGATTGGGTTCGGCCACGACCGGTGGTTGGGCGTGAGCGTTTGGCCGGATTTTGCAGAGGTGAATATTGATGACCAAGGCAGAGAAAGTGGGCGGTAGCTCCTACGTGACTATCGCGTTGTGTTTTTTCGTCGCCATCCTGGAAGGCATGGACCTGCAGTCGGTGGGCATTGCCGCGCCGGGTATGGCCGCCGCCTTCGCGCTGAGTCCGAGCATGATGGGGGCCGTGTTCAGTGCCAGCATCCTCGGCCTGTTGCCGGGCGCGCTGGGGGGCGGCTGGCTGGCCGACCGGGTCGGTCGCAAGCTGGTACTGATCGGCGCGGTGATCCTGTTCGGGCTGTTTTCCATTGCCACCGCCCATGCGTGGGACCTGAACAGCCTGCTGGCGGCGCGTTTCCTGACCGGGCTGGGGCTGGGGGCGGCACTGCCCAACCTGATCGCCCTGTCCGCTGAAGCGGCCGACATCCGCTCTCGGGGTACTGCCGTCAGCGTGATGTATTGCGGTGTGCCGTTGGGTGGTGCATTGGCTGCGCTGGTCAACATGGCTGGCTTCAGTGGCGGCTGGAAAGTGGTTTTCTATGTGGGCGGGATCGCGCCGCTGCTGCTGGTGCCCATCCTGTGGCTGTTCCTGGCCGAGTCTTCCGCTTTCCGCAAGCACCAGGGCAGGCAGGCCGCAAGTCCGCTGGCAGCACGCGCGTCGCTCTGGAATTGCCTGTTCAGCAATGGCGCGGCCATGCCGACGCTGCTGCTGTGGGTCAGCTACTTCTTCACCCTGATGGTGGTCTACATGCTGCTCAACTGGCTGCCGTCGCTGCTGGTCGGTCAGGGCTTCAGCCGTCCGCAGGCCGGCATCGTGCAGATCCTGTTCAACATCGGCGGCGGGATCGGTTCCTTGTTGATGGGGCTGCTGCTCGATCGCTGGCGTCCGCTGGGGCTGGTGGCGCTGACCTACGCCGGCATCCTCGCGGCGCTCGCCGGACTGGGCATGTCCAGCAGTTTCGAGAGCATGATGCTGGCCGGTTTCGCCGCCGGCTTCTTCGCCATCGGCGGGCAGTTGGTGCTCTATGCATTGGCACCGCTGTTCTATCCGACCGAGGTGCGTGGCACCGGGGTCGGTTCCGCCGTGGCGGTCGGCCGCCTGGGGGCGATGAGCGGGCCGCTGGTGGCCGGGCAGATGCTGGCGATGGGCACCGGCGCAGCCGGCCTGCTGCTGGCTTCCGCTCCTGGCATCGTGGTGGCTGCGGGTGCAGTGTTCTACCTGCTCGGCCAGCGCCGCGCCGAGGCCGTGACGGCCTGATCCGGGTGGCGGGCCACCGTCTGGGCGGCCCGCCCAGCTCGCTGTTTTCCCTTCTCCCTTTCGATTTTTCGATGCCGCCGCTCCAGTCGGAGCGGCAAGGCCCGCTCGTGCGGCGGCGGCAGACAACAAGAACAATATGAGGTGATCGAGATGCTCGATGCAAAACGGGTCGCGGCTGGCGCAACGGCATTGCTGCTGGTCCACGGCGTGCAGGCGCAGGCGGCAGGTTTCGCCGAAGACAGCCAGGGCAGTCTGACCCTGCGCAACTACTACTTCGACCGCGACTACAAGGGCGAGAGCAACATTTCCGCGCGCCGCGAATGGGCGCAGGGCTTCATTCTCAACGTCAAGTCGGGCTTCACCGAGGGGCCGGTGGGATTCGGCCTGGACCTGCAGGGGATGCTGGGCGTCAAGCTCGACTCTTCGTCCGACCGGGCCGGCACCGGCTTGTTGCCAGTCGAGCGCAGCAGCGGCAAGGCGCCGGATGAGTATTCCGAACTGGGGCTGACCGGCAAGCTGCGTTACGCGCAGAGCGAGTTGCATGTCGGCACCGTGGCGCCGCGTCTGCCGATTCTGATCAGCAGCCCGTCCCGGCTGCTCTGGCAGACCTTCCGTGGCGGCTACCTGCGCTCCCAGGACATAGAGGGCCTGAGCCTGCACGCCGGCTATCTGGACAGGCTGAACCAGCGCGATTCCACCGACTACCAGAAGATCACCGTCGCCGCGCCCAATGGCCGCTTCAATGGCGCGGCGGAGTCCGACCAGTTCCTCTTTCTCGGTGGCGACTACGCGGTGCTGCCCGGCCTGACCCTGAGCTACTACCACGCCCGATTGGACGAGATCTACCAGCAGAACTACCTGGGCGCGATCCACCAGTTCAAGCTGGGACCGGGCGAGTTCAAGACCGACTTTCGCTACTTCGTCAGCGGCGAGGAGGGCGCCGGCAAGGCGGGCGAGGTCGACAACCAGAACGTCGGGCTGGCCTTCGGCTACAAGCTGGGCGGGCATCGCCTGACGGTGGGGGGCTTCCTGCTCAGCGGTGACACCTCCATGCCCTACATCGCCGGCTCGGAACCGCATCTGATGTCCGAGGCTGCGCTCAGCTCCGAATTCCTCAATGCGGACGAGCACTACTGGAACGTCCGCTACGACTACGACTTCGCCGCCCTCGGCGTACCGGGCCTGAGCGCCATGGTGCGCTTCATGAAAGGCACCCACATCGAGCTGCCGGAGCGTCTCGGCGGCAGCGGGCGCAGCGAGAGTGAGCGGGATCTGGAGCTGGCCTACGTGATCCAGTCGGGCCCCGCCAAGGGCATGGCGCTGCGCGTGCGCAACGCGCGCTACCAGAACAGCTTCGCGCCCAACGCCTCGTTCCGCGACGACAACGAGACGCGCGTCAACGTCGAATACACCTGGAAGCTCTGGTAGTTCCCGGCTCCCAAAAAACGCAAACTAATTAATTGACATAACTAATTATCTGGCGCTAATTTAGACCACACACCAACAACAACTCGAAGGTAATCCGACATGAGCAAGTACGAAGGCCGCTGGAAGACCGTGACCGTGGAAGTGGATGGCGGCATCGCCTGGGTCACCCTGAACCGTCCGGAAAAGCGCAACGCCATGAGCCCGACGCTCAACCGCGAAATGCGCGACGTGCTGGAAGTCGTGGAGCAGGACGCCGAGGCCAAGGTGCTGGTGCTGACCGGCGCCGGTTCGGCCTGGACCGCCGGCATGGATCTCAAGGAGTACTTCCGCGAAGTCGACGCCGGCCCGGAAATCCTCCAGGAGAAGATTCGCCGCGAGGCCTCCGAATGGCAGTGGAAGATGCTGCGCATGTACAGCAAGCCGACCATCGCCATGGTCAACGG